>Ga0187893_10015602_pt1 | contig 10149 bp, 3 predicted proteins | sample MA1701074metaG_FD_139574 | JGI IMG/M metagenome (GOLD analysis project Ga0187893, IMG submission 139574) | White microbial mat communities from a basaltic lava cave in the Kipuka Kanohina Cave System on the Island of Hawaii, USA - MA170107-4 metaG ... | reverse complement strand
TTTGCAGCCAGGCGATAATTTTCTTCGCTTCCGGCGTGCCGGACATGTATTCGATGCCGGCATAAATATCCTCGGTGTTCTCGCGAAAGATCACCATGTCCACCAACTCCGGCTTTTTCACCGGCGAGGGCACGCCGTGAAAATAACGCACCGGCCGCAGACACACATATAGATCCAGGATCTGGCGCAGCGCAACGTTCAAACTACGAATGCCGCCGCCGACGGGCGTGGTGAGCGGGCCTTTGATGCCGACGAGATATTCTTTCATCGCCGCCAGCGTGTCGTCTGGCAGCCAGGCATTCTCGCCGTAAACCTGCAGCGACTTTTCGCCGGCATAGACTTCAAACCAGACGATGCGGCGCTTGCCGCCATACGCTTTCGCGACGGCCGCGTCAAAAACCATTTGGCTGGCGCGCCAAATATCCGGGCCGGTGCCGTCGCCTTCGATGAACGGGATAATCGGTTGTTCCGGCACGACAAGCCTGCCGTTTTGCATGTGGATTTTTTTGCCGTTTTGAGGTGGGGTCAAACGTAAATACTTTTCCATCGAACTCCTCACAATTTTCTTAATCGCGATTCTTCGCCATGAGTTAAACATTAAGGCTTTGGGGGTCGTGGCATTGGCGCATAAAATCAAAAACCCCCGCTCTCGTTGGATAGGCGATAGCAGGGGCACAACGCATCAGCAAAAAAGTTTTATTTTTTCACGCGCTGCGAAAATAATCAAGCCGCTTGGATTTGGAATCCAGGCCAAGATCCTTCAGGCGCTTGCGCACGTCCCACCAGCTTATTTTAAATCCGCCATAGCGCGAAGAGTTGAGCATTTGCTTGATCTTCAGCGTTCCGGCTTCGGGATTTTCGCGCACCACCTGGCGAATTCTTTCTTCGAGGTTCGCGCCGGCTTTCGGCTCCGGCATCGGCGCGAAGATTTCCGCCGTCGAGATCTCCGGGCGATTCATCGGCGCCGCCGCAGGATGACGGCTGCGAGGGCCGTCGCTTTTGGCTGTCGTATGCTGGGGCATTGCCGCCGGTTGAACCGGCGACCGATTGAAACCGCTCGGAACCGCGCCGCCACGGTCAAAATCGTTCACCGCCTCCTCAATCGTATCGAACGCGCGCAGAATATAATGAAATTCCAGCAGCTCGAAAACCTCATAAACATCCGGAATCATGCGCACGAGCTTAAGGTCGCCGCCTTTTTCACGAATGCCTTTGATTTCGCTGATGAAAATACCCCAGCCGGCGCTGCTGATATAATCAACGTTGCCGAGATCGATGACGATGCTGTACGTTCCCGCTTTCAGCAGGGCATCCAGAGAATGCTCCAATTCCGCCGACGTCGTTGTGTCGATGTAACCGCCGACCTTGATGATCGCGATATTGTTATGCACGCCTGCTTTTTCTACAGACACCTGAATACCTTCCATGGTTCACTCCTGAGGCTTTCGAACCATACACAAACCCGTTTTAGCAATATACATGGGGAATGAGTAAAAGTCAATAACAAATTTAAACAACGGCTTTGCGCGTCAACATACGGCTGGCGCGCTCGATTTTTTTACGAATATCATCGCGGCCGGGATCAATCTCCAACACGCGCTGCCACTCTTTCAATGCCTGCATATAATCGCCGCTATTGGCATAAATCACGCCCATATTTTCATACGCGGTGGTGTCGTTTTGATCCAGCTTTTTGACGCACTCATAAGCCCGGGTGGCTTCGTCGTACATGCGATTGCGGAAGTAGGCGTTGCCGAGAATGCTGTAAGCTTCTTTGAAATCCGGAAACTGTCGAATCGCTTTCTCAAACTCCGCAATGGCCTCTTGAAAACGCTGGTTTTTATAATGCCGCAATCCTGCCACCAGCAACTGCTCGCGTTCATCGGCCGCGCGCCGGCTGGCGGCCAGACCATTTGGCCCGTTCGCCGTGCGGCGTTGCCGGTAATTCTCGTCGAGACCATTGCCGGCCTCATAACGTGGCCGCCTCACTTCACGGCTCAGCGGCGGCGCTTCGCTGGGCGGCGACTCACCGGCAGTGCTGTTATCTTCAATGAGACGCACACTGGGCTCGCCGGCGTCGTGCTGCAAAATCTCGTGAACATCAACATACGGCACATCCATATCCGACGGCGGCGGCATAACTTGCGACGGGCTTTCCTGAGGCGGCGCTTTCATTTTTTCATGCATATCCGTCGCCGTCAGCGTGGTTGAGCTGCTGAAACTGTTTTCCAACTCCTGCCGCAAAATATCGTCAACGGCAAACAACGAAGCTTCGTCTTCCATGGATGTGCCTGGCGCCGATGGATCGTCGAGTTGCACGAAATTCGGCGTTACCGCCGGCGGTTCCGGGGTTTTCGTTGTGCTCTGTTCTTCCCAGATTGATCCACCCGCGAACAAATCTTCAAAACTGACATTAAGCATGCCGGCCGGCGCTTTTTCCGCCGGCGCCTCCGAAGCGGTCAGGGTCGCAAAATCAAATGTTGCGTCGGTCGCGCCAACGTCGTCGCCCAAATTCACTGGCGGCAATAATACAGGTGACGCTTCGGCGTTGTCGAAATAAGATTGCGGTTCGCTTTCGCCCGACGCGTTTTCCAGCAGCGGCGGAGCGTCTCCCTCCGGGGCTGACGCCAACGGCATTTCCATCATCTCTTGCTCGTCCGGCACAGCCGGCGGGAACTCGGCCCGGCTGCGTTTTTTGGCGAGCAAATCTTCCAGCGGCGTTTGCAGGGTGTGCGCATCGATCTCGGATTTTGCCGCATCTTTGCGCAACCGCATCTCGGTCGGCTCAGCGCCGCGAGCCATGGCCACAGCCGGGTCGTAGCGGACGGGCAACGGACGCGACGTTTTTTCAACCGCAGGCTCTTCATCCGCTTCGAACTGGCGCGGCCTGCGGCGTTCATCCGGCGGCGCCATAAACTCATCGGTTCTCGGCAGCTCAATACGCGCGCGATCGAGAATGATTTTGCCGTCGAGCGTCAACATCGGCGTGCCCGGCTGCTTCATCGGCCGGCGGGTGCGACCGCCACGAGCAACAAAGGCTTCGCGCAACTGCCGCGTGTTTAAGCGACTGCGCACCAGCTCGTCGTAAATCTTGCTTTCGGAAATTAAAGTAAAGCCATATTTATCGGTATTGATTTCTTCGCTGATTCTTTTGGCGCCGTACTCCGGATGATTTTTAATGATGTCATAAATTTTAACTTTGTCTTCGATCGCAATATGCTTGGCTTCGACTGAGACTTCGGCTTCAACTTCAAAATTCTCGGCGCCTTTTTCTTCAAATTCTTTTTTGTATTTATTATAGTAAGTGTATGTGGTGATGCCGAGGCTCTCGCAGGCTTCGCGAATGCTCGTGCCGACCAGGATTTTTTTGTGCGCCTCGCGGGCGCGCCGCAGCTCTTCTTTCTCCGGCGACGTTTTTTCCCGAATCGCCACCAGCGTAATGTCGTCCGATTGCGGAAAGCCCTCGGTGAACGACAAAATCTCTTCTTTAATCTGCTCAACAAAAGGTTTTACCCGCAGTTGGCCGGAGTCGCGGAAGATTTTTAGCAAACGTTCTTCGCCGAACAGCTCGCGCTTGTCATTCATCGCCTCGGTAATGCCGTCGGTGTAAATGAGCAGAATGTCGTCTTCGGCAAGCTGGATGGTATCGCTTTCAATCGATTTGCGAAACAAATCTTTTTCGTGCAGTTGAATGCCGATCGGAAAGCCGCGCGGGTTGAGATAATACGTTTTCTTCGTCGTCGACCGGTACAAAATCATCGGATTGTGTCCGGCGCTGGCGTAATTCAGCCGGCGGCGCTTGCCGTCGATGATGACGTAAAAGACGGTGACAAACATGCCCTTTTTCATGTCGCCGATGACGAAATCATTCACGCGCGACAGCACCTCGGCCGCGTCTTTGAGGCCGCGCGCTTCGGTGCGCAGCGCCGTGCGAATCATCGTCATCACCAGGCTGCCCGGCACGCCTTTCCCCGAAACGTCGGCGACCACGATGCCGAGCGTGTCCTTGTCCACTTCGACAAAGTCATAATAATCGCCGCCGACTTCGCGCGCCGCTTCGTAATAACTCGCCAACTCGTAGCCTTCCAAATCCGGAAACTCGCTGGGCAGCAGCGTCTGTTGAATTTCCTGTGCCACCTGCATTTCTTTTTGCAGGCGTTCCTGTTCGGCAAGATTTTTCTGCGAGTCCCGGAATTTGTTGGTGATTTCCGAAAAAGCCTGCGCGATTTCGCCGATTTCCGTCGAGGCGTCGATATCCATGTCGTCTTCGACGTCGCCGTGATCGGCGCGGCGCACCCAGTCCGCCAGCTTGCGGAAGGGGTTCATCAAAATATAAATAAGAAAGAACGTGCCAACCGAGCTCAACGCCAATAAAAAACCGGCGTCACGCCCATACTGCCAACGCCGGTCCGCGATGCGTCGATCGAGCTGCTCTTTGAGGGCGCGAATGTGCAGGCGGCCGGAACCGAGCGGCAAGATTTGATCGTAGATTTCTTTCGCCACCGGCTTCCCGTTAGCGTCCGGCACGGCCAGCGTATAAGCGAAAACTTGCGGACGGACTTCCACCCGTTGCGCCGGCAGCTCCATCATTTTAATAAGCTGATTGACGTCAGCGTGCCCCACGATCGCGTTGCTGCTATCGACGATCACGATTTCATACACGATGCGGCGAACTTCCTCGCTTTTATAAATTTCGATGACGGCCTTCTGTCCTTTGGCGCCGCTGAGATCGTTAAAAATTTCCGGCGCATTTTTAAGCCCCCCGGTGACCGGCTCGCTGACGCCGCGAAAATCCGAAAAAAACTGCGCCGTCTCCTGTTCCTCGGCCTGCCAGAAAAAATAGCCGTAGCCGAGGCCGATAATCCCCGCCAGCGCCAGCGTCGTCCACGTCCAGTATTTCGCCTTGAGCGAAAGCGGAATCGATTTGAAGGCCTCAGCCATTTTGGGAATCTGCGCGCGCAGCCTGGTCAATTGCGCCGGGGCATCGCGATTCTTGGTTAACCTGAGCTCGTTGCCTTCTTCGGTTTTGCGATAGTCGATCTCATCCATCAAGCGGCGCATGATAAAAATGCCGAGGCCGCCCTTCTTGCCGATATCGACATAGCGCTGCAAATCCGGATCTTTGACGTGCTTGGGATCGAAATACTTCCCCTGATCGATGAGGCAGATCGTCAGACTGTTGGCCTTGACGATGGCGCGAATGGTGATGAAGCCATCACCGCCGACGTCGCGGTACGCATGCCGCATAACGTTGGTGCCGGCTTCGTCAATCGCCAGCTTGAAGGCATTGATGACGCGGTCGGAGAAGCCGTGTTTCTTCCCGATGCGCGTCACGAACTCGCGCAGATCGGCAAGATAATCGGTGTGAGCAGGAACCTTGAGCTGCTCTTTCGTCACGTTTTTAAACAACAGCTTCTCCTCGGGGATTAAACATTTAACGAGAAAGATTCATGACCACAGCCATGACTTTTAACATCGGCATTTTTTTTGAAAAGTGCAAGAAGTAATTTTTATTCCGGCTTCTTCTTCAATCCCTCGCGCGCCTGATCGATAGCGCTCAGGATGCGCTGATTGTAACGATCCTGCGGCTGAATTTGCTCGAGAATCTTCAGCGCCGCGGCGTAGTCTTCGTTGTTCAACAGGCCGATGGCCTCGAGATAACGCGGCCGGATCGCGTCGGGAATCGGGGCGACCCGGGCGTTGCAGCGCACGTCGGCGTCGCCGAGCGACTGGCGAATTTTTGCGTTGTTGCCGTCTTTTTGCAGCGCCTGCGCAAAAAAACCTTTCGCCGCGCAATAATTCTTGTTCAAATACTCCGTGTAGCCTTGGCGGTATAGCTGGTCGACGTCCAACTGTTTTTGCAACTGCGTCACTTTATCCTGATACGTCTTCAGCTCCGCCGGCGTAATATCCGGCTGGTTCATCAACTGATTATAAACGTTGACCGCTTCCACATACTGGCCGGAATTGACGAAACTTTGCGCCCGGCGCGCCAAATCACCGCGCTGGCTGGAAATTTGGCCCTCGGTTTTGGCAATCAAATCTTTTAATTCGGTGTTGCCCGGATCGCGCTCGAGGCCGCGTTTCCATTCCGTTATCGCTTCGTTGTATTTGCGGGCCTGCAAATATTGCAAACCTTTCTGGCGCTGTGTATCGATAAACGCGCGATCGGCCGCGGCAATCGTTTTCTCGCGTTCGGTCTCGGCCAGCTTCGCCTCTTTCGCGCGCGTCTCTTCGTCCATTTTGGTTTTGGTGCGCTCCACCCACACCTCGGCGTCTTCTTTGTCACCGCCGAGAATGCTGCTGGAGCCGATCGCGGCAATATCGCGCGCCTGCGTGAAATTGATGAAGGCGCTGAAATATTCGCCCTGCTGAAAATAATTTTTGCCGAGATTCATCTTCTCGTCAAACTCGTCACGGCGGTTTTTCGCAAGCTTGTTGGTCGTTTCCTCTTCGATCTTCCGCAGCGCCCGGGCTTCGCGATCGCTGCGCAGTTGCGTTTTGGTTTTGCCGAGGTGCGCGGTGATGCTGAGACGATGAATGCCGCCGAGGCCGGCGTCATTGGATTCAAATTGGCCGAAGGCGTAGTCGATCTGAAACATATTCTGATACATCACGCCGCCGCCGAAGACCATACCGCCGCCATTGTAACCGGCGCGCAGCATCGCAAAATTTTGGTAAGCATATTCGAAACCGGCATTGTAGCGCATTTTTTCGGATTGGCCTTCCGGCTTTTCAATCGCCAGAAAAATATTCGCCTGATCCGGCCGCGAGCCGAAGAGCAGGGATTTGGCCGCGCCGGCGCGAATAATTTGCGGCTGCGGCTCGGGGGTGCCGCCCAGTTTCAAGCTGGGGCGAATCGCGTTGAGCCAGGAAAAGCCGAAGCTCACATTTTGCATAATGCCGTCGCCGAAATCAGGGCGATACAATAAGCCGAGATCGCCGCCAAACGCGCGGGAGGACAATCCGTCATACTGCTCGCGCCGGATTTTTCCGGTTAATCCGAGCGAAATGCCATAAGAAATTTGCCGCGCAAAAGAAAAGAAAAAACCGTCGTGCGCATCCGAGCCTTCGCCGAACTGATCGCCGACGTCGTCGCGCCGAATGAAACCAACGTCAGAGTGCAACCAGCCCAAACCGATGGTGCCCACGTCCAGAATGGGAATGGCCGCGCCAATGAAATGATACTTCGCATCAATGTCAAAACCCATCAACAACGGGGAATAATACATCACGACGTTGCGGCGCTCCAGATGATCGAGGCCCGCCGGATTCCAGTAAATTGTGGAGGCGTCCAGCGGCATGGCAACCACTGCGCTGCCCAAGCCCTGGGCTCTGGCGCCGACGCCGAAGCGAAAAAGCTCCTGCGTCCCTGCCGTGCCGCGCGCCGGATTCGTGCCGCCGCTCTGCGCCCGAACATTTGTCCCGCACAGCAATCCGGCCAGCAAAACTACCGCCGACCATTTTGAAATTCGTGATTGCATATTTTCACCGTTGATCTTTCATATTATAGAAGCAACCGCAAGTGTTTGCCAAAAAGATTTACCACGTGGCGCAACATAAATGTTGCGCCACGATAATATTCGTTATTTCTTCAACACCGCCACTTTCGTCGTCGCCGTGTTGCCGCCAACTTTGAGCATTGCAAGATACACGCCATTCAATACCCGGGCGCCGGCGCCGTTGCGGCCATCCCAGAAAATACGTTTGGGACTCGTCGACGGCCGGCCTTCCGGATCCGCCGAAGTGTAAGATTTTGCATACACCAGTTCACCAAGCAGCGTGTAAATGCGGAACTCAATCTCGCCAGCTTGCGCCAACATATAATTGAAGTATGTGCCGCCCTGCGGATGGGTGTCCGAAATGGCGTCCGGATCGAACGGATTCGGATAATTATAAAACGCTTTCTGAAAATCCGCTTCGGCAATGACGCGTTTCGATGAAACCACCTGGCTCGCCGTAATGTCATTGCCGCGTTCGTCCTTGAAAATAATTTCCACGCCGTCGCCGGAATCCTGATCGATCGCATCGATGTCCGCCGGCCGTTTGAACACCAGGCGAAACGCCTCACTGGAATTGTCGGCGATATCGACGACGACATCTACAACTTGCGGCGAGGTTCCGCGCAGCGTATCTGCCGGCACAAATGCCGCCTGCATAGAATCCGCCGCCGGAATCGGCGTCAAACGCGCCAGCACGCGTCCCGGATTGTTCGTATCAACCACGCGCAACTCTTTGATGACCTGGCTCGCGTTCAGCGCTTTGTTGTTGCGATCCAGCGCATGGAGCTTCAATGCCCGCAGCAGAATGTTGCTCGAGTTGATGTTGCTTTCATTCGTCAATTTTAAACGCAGCAGCAGCGATCCGGTTTCTCCGCGCGCCACCGGCCCCTGCGCCGCCGGCAACGTTTGCACGGTGAGGCGCTTGCGCTCGGTTTGAATCGGAATTGTTGTTTCGTTGAGCAAAACCGCGGCCGCTGCATCCGTATTGATATCGCTGGGATAAGGTATGAGCAAGCGCAAATTAATCGTTTCCGAGCGCGTCGAAGGCGAACTGCGCGCGCGGAATTGCCACGAGACCACGCCGTTCGCATCCGCGGTTTTGATTGAATCTTCGGCCATCCGATAATCCTCCGCCGGCGGCAGCGTTGGATCATCCGGCAATCGCAGCCGAATTCGCGCGCCGCCGTGAATTCCAGCCTGTCCGAGATTTTCGACTCTTGCCGTGATCGTGACCAGCGTATTCAGACCGACATTGCCGCCCTGCGAAGCCGTGCGCGGTTCGGTAATCGAGGCGCGAAGCTCTAATTGCGCGCGATCCACCGTTTCAACGAGGATGCTGCCGCGCTGCCCGATAATCGGTTGGCCGCTGCGGTTGTCAAAGCCGGTTAGCTCGATACGAACGGAGTCGCGCCGGCCGTTGCTGGGAGCGCTGGGCGATTGAATAACCCAGTCGATATTTTGTTTGTCATTGATCAAATCAAAACGGCGCAGCGCATCCGCAACCGGCGGAAAGCCCAACGGGAGTTTTAATTCCGCGGTCACCGTTCGCGCGCGCCGGCCGTCGATTTGCGCCCGCACATTAAAAAGCTGGCCGGTGCTCACGACACTATCCGTGGCGCCCAGCGGCGAAATGATTGTCCACGAGACCACCTGCACAAAGCCCGGATCATCCGTGCTCACCGGGAACCGCCGAAATCTTCGGCTCGGCGGAATTTCAAGCACGGCATTGGTATTTTCATCAAACGGCCGCCGCGTCAGCCGAATGGTGAGCGAGTCGATGAGGCGCGCATTGGGCGCCGTGACTTGCCACTGGACCTGGCCATTCGGATCGATGATTTTTTCCAATGCTTCCGTCGTAGTAAAACCATTGCGCAGCTCGAGGGTCACTTTCGCCGTGTCGGTCACATTGGCGCGGCCGATTTTCTGCAGCGCCGCCGTAACCGTAAACGTCTGGCCAAAAGCCAAATTGCCGTTAACGGCGCCCGGCGGATTGGTAATTCTTGCATCGAGCGTCAGATCGGCTTTTTCCACCGTAATGACGCTAAGACTGTCGAGACGCTCAACCAGCTCGCCGCTGCGATCATAACCGATCGCGCGCACCACCAGAAACGTGGGAATCTCATTGGCGTCATTCGGCGCCTGCACCCGCCACGAAACAAATTCGCTGAAAAGCGGATTCGGGCTAACCTGGCGATATGGCGAGGGCACGCGCAATTCCACGTCCGTTCGCGAAAGATCGAGACTATAAATCAAATCCGCATTAACCGTGAAGGTTTGATCCGTCGACACGGTGCGATCGGTCGCGCCCGTCGGCGCGCTCACATAGACGCGATCGATTTTCAAATCCGTTGGCACGACCGCGACTCGAACCGTCTGTGAAGAATTGCTCACCTGCGCTGCCGCATCGATATTCAAATCCTTCGCTGGTTGGGTAATCTCGACTTGCAAATCAACGCTCGTCGCCGCCGTGCTTGGCGCGCGAACTTTCCAGAACACCGTATCCGCCGGCACGCGAACCCTGAAAGTGCGCACGGCCGGATTGCCCGGCTCAAAAGTAAAATCCGGCGGCAAATTCAAAGTCACTTCACCATTATCATCGACGGTGGATTGCCCGGAGTTCGTGACATACGCCTTGAAATCAAAAACC
>Ga0187893_10015600_pt1 | contig 10149 bp, 8 predicted proteins | sample MA1701074metaG_FD_139574 | JGI IMG/M metagenome (GOLD analysis project Ga0187893, IMG submission 139574) | White microbial mat communities from a basaltic lava cave in the Kipuka Kanohina Cave System on the Island of Hawaii, USA - MA170107-4 metaG ... | reverse complement strand
TGGTTGGCTCCTCAGGTAGGACTCGAACCTACAACCCTCCGGTTAACAGCCGGATGCTCTGCCATTGAGCTACTGAGGATCACGGGCAGCAAACAAGGTGCGTATTATAGACCAATGACTTGGGGTGTCAATCGTCGATTTGGGAGCAATCGATATCGGTCCTGAAGGAAATCCTAGCCTTCGCAGTTCCCTGAATCCAAAAGGTAGCCACAGCAAACGCCATAGGTTTCGGCGAACTCAGCAAGCCGGATTCATCTCCGCTTCCCAGGAAGCCGTATGTGCCGTTGATGCGCCAGTTTCCCCTGACGCAGCAGTTCGGAAGGAATCTCGGACTGAGTGGGAGTGATCGTTGGTCAACTACTCGCGACCACTGGTCGCTGAGCTGTTCCCCAAAAACAAATCTTTGCCTCTTTTGCCTAAGGTCAGCGAGAGTTTATTTCTCGTGCAGGATCTGCGTTTTATGCATAGAAATGGCTCTACTGCGAGATTACCGTCCTTATCCTTATGGACTCTGAGAGCCTCTGGCTGTCAAGTTGCGCCGGATGGTCGTCCTCAACTTGCGCAAAACGCACCTGAAGAGTAATTCGTCAATGTCGAATTTAGCCCAGCACAAAACGTCACTGGCTGCGAGAAGGCACAGCAGGTGTCTCTTATGAAAAGAGTACTGTTCCTGTGCATCGGAAACGCCTGCCGCAGCCCCATGGCCGAAGGTTTCGCCAATCACTATGGAAAGGGATGGCTGACCGCGTACAGTGCCGGATCCAGGCCCGCCGGCATCATCATGCCAAACACGATCGAGGCAATGCGCGAAAAGGGGATCGACATCTCTCAGCAGAGGTCCAATGGCGTCTCCGAAATCAATCTGCTATTGATGCATTGGATTGTTATTCTGGAAGAGACTCTTGCCAATTCAATCCCGATGGATTCGATCGAGTCGGAAGTTCTTCACTGGTTTGTTCCAGATCCAATTGGCCAGCCGATCGACGTTTACCGAAAAGTCCGAGACGAAATTGAAAAGAAGGTTCTAACATTCATTAGTATTCTCCAGCATGAGACTTAGTACACCATTTCATCAATACGGTGACGTATTTGGAGTGCGCAAGCTTGCTTGCGCTTTGGTTCGGCGCAGCTTGCTGCGCCCTGGAGTTTCTACATTTTGGGTGCAGGCAGGATGCCCGCACCACAACTGGAAGCAACGACAGCCTGGCTTGTGGTGCAGGCTTCTAGCCTGCAGATCGGCGCAGCTTGCTGCGCCGAAGGAACGCGCGAGGCGAGCCTCGCGCTATTGAAAGCGGCAGAAGCTCCCGCACTCCAAATGAGCTTGAAATATACCGTATGCATGAACCAGAGCCATTGGGGGCGCGAAATCCCGCGACAGCCTGGCCGAAATGAAGACGGCGGACAAATAGCAATCCCTTTACCACGCACCACGCATTTTTTGGATTCGAATCACTAACCACGAACCACGTATCACGGCATTTCAAATGAAGAACGCCTTGAACCGCTTTCTCCGTGGCGTCCCACTCCTGTTTGCGATTCTCGTCATTTTTTTCGCAGCTGCCCGGCTATTGCTGCTAACGGTCTGGCGGGACAATCCAGAGATGGAGCTCTTCCTTTGCCGTCACTTGCTCATCTGCGATACCAATCGGCTGCAAGAGAGAGCTCAAGCAAAACTGGAGGAAGGAGAGCCCGACAAAGTTGCGTCCGCCATTCTTGACTTGCAGGAAGCCGTGCGGCGTGATCCCGCTTCCGCTTATCGCTGGTGTGAACTCGGCGAGGCCCTGCTCGAAGGTAACCAACCAGATCACGCGAAGGCTGCCATGAGTCGCGCGGTCGAATTGGGCCCTAAGACGCCACCGGTCCTGCTGCGGAATTTCAACCTCTTGGTGCGCCTTCAGGAGATCCGGGAGGCCCTGCGCCTCGCTGCCCGCATTCTGGCTCTAGTGCCCGACTATGACGACTATCTCTTTGGAAGCTTCACCCGCTGGGGCATGCCAACGGCTGACGTCTTGGAACTTGGACTACCCCACGATGTGCGAGCGGTTCACGCGTACGCGCGTTTCCTGGCGCGTTCCCAGGATGCTGAACGGCTCGATCCCCTTTGGACATGGATGTCTTCGCGTTTTCCTCCAGATCGCAAGCTGGCCTACGGCTATCTTGAATTTCTCATCAAAGAACGCCGTTTCGATGAGGCACAGCAGACTACGATCAGTTTCCTGGGCAGGCGCCGGGAAGATGTTTCAGGAGCAAACTTGATCTATAACGCTGAGTTTAGTTCGGACGTGGAAGGAAATCCGTTGGATTGGCAGATTCGCGAGGTGAGTGGAGCGCAGGTGAGATTCGTGAGCGGAGGGAACAACTCGGGGAGAGTACTGCGGATCGAATTCGATGGGAAAGAGAACGTCAACTTTACTCACGTGAGTCAAACCCTGATTGCGGAACCGGGCGAGTACGAGTTCTCCGCTCACGTGAAAACAGAGGACATAACAACCGACCAGGGAGTAAGCTTTCGTTTTACCGATCTGGAAGATTCAAAGAGATTGGATGCTTGGACCACACAAAGCACTGCCAGCGCAGACTGGCACATTTTGCGACAATCTTTCACGGTGCCCCAGGGATCCAGGCTGGTTCAGATTCAGCTGGTGCGCAAGCCTACGATCAAATTTGACAACAAAATCAGCGGAGTTTTCGAGACAACGCGGTTAGTTCTGCAAAAGAGCGAGTCTAACTCAGTCAGCAAGGGGCCGGGGCCATAAGCGGCATGAGACTGACTGCAAGGATTCCCATCCGTCGTGTCCTTGCACCTAAACCTAGGGGTGTGTGCGTCCAAAAGGTAGGTGCCCGGGGACCTGAGCGGGAGAAAGTATTTCTCCCCCTTGCGAAGCGCTTAAGGGGGAGATCAAGAGGGGGTTTTTTTCGGTCCCTTCGGCCCCTTGCGAAACCCTTTCAGGGTTGGATCTCAAACGTCCTTGGTACCGTGGGTTTCGGTATGCGCTGCGCTTTACGGCTGTGGGACACGCTCAGTTTGGCAGGCGGACCGTAAGGCTCTCACAGCCGTCTGATTTGCAAACTTCAGGAACATTCCTTCATTGGCACTTCTTGTCGTTGCCCTTCCCACAATTTTTGTCGCACGGATCATCTTTGTCTTTGCAATCTTTTGGGCTCTTGGGCTTGGCTTTTTGGGCCGTCGGCCCGGTTGTAAGCATCTGCAAATCGGGTGAACTTTTCGATGACGAAATAGCAGCTCCACTGGCAAGCGTCACTGAGCCTGTAGTCTGCAGAGGTGAGCGCATCTCTTGATTTTGCGCAAGTATCCTGGTCTGGGACTGAGGGCTCATTTGGTAACTCAGACCACCCTTGAGCAAATAGATGCTGAGATTCTGTCCGCTTCCTTCCACTTTAGCTTGGGAGTTTTTCTCCAAAAGAACACGGCTCTTATCAGAGAGGCTGATAACCGCTGAGCTGCCAAGTGTCTTGATAGTATCGCCCGGCGCCAGGGGCAGCGAGGAAAGCGCCGTCAAATTCACTGGGCTCCCACTGATTTCAAGAGTACCTCTACCACCGACCGTTCCAACCGGTGACTCAGCGAGCGCGCTGAGCAGAAAAGCCGATAATACCAGGCAGGTGAGAGAGCAAAGGATTTTTTTTCGCATGTTAAGCCTCCGTTCGTGACTGAAAGGATACGTTAATGGGTGATTCGAGAAAAGGTAATACTTTGTCATTCCCGCGAAATTGGGAATCTGGAGATTGGACGCATTTCGAGGAGTGCCAGCGGCAGGAGGCCGCTGCTTCATCTTACATGCCCTGAAAGGTCGGTAGCTCAGGGCAAGGCAGCAATACCCGGGCGGGAATCTCAAGATTTTGACGTCTGTCGAGAAGTCCAGCGGCAGGACGCCGCTGCTTCATCTTGAGAGCCCTGTAAGGGCGTGAGATTGTAGCCCAGGGCAAGCGAGAGGCAGGAGCCTTTCGCGCCGCCCTGGGTCAACGTTCCAAACCATTTTCTTCTCTCAGGAGAGGCGGGCGATTCCTCAGTCTCGCGCTCAATCCAAGGGCCCGCAAGTAGGTCTCGAATTCGATCCCGAAACCTTACGTCGCTGGCGCAACCGACAGCGACACACCAATCGCGCTCACCCAACTCAGCAACATCGCGTTCGGCTCCACATAGAGGTTGAAGTCTGCAACGCTGTGCAGGAGTATCGCGGCCATCGAACCAAGGCAGGCAACCGCAAGGTATCGCACCGCAGGCGAAGCAGTGCCGGAGACAATCGAACCGGTCTTGATCAACGCCAGGCTCAAGAAGGCGGCCACAAGAGAGAATCCAAGGACCCCCAACTCTGCCAGCCCTTGCAGGTAGTCGTTGTGAGCGTAGTTGTCCCTCATCATCTCGCCAATTTGCTTATGTCTCAAGAAAACAGATTCATAAGTTCCCAGCCCGCTTCCCACCAGTGGAAATTCCCGGATTAAGGTGAGCGTCTCCTTCCACACCTGCAAGCGATCCTGATCACTGACTTCCTCAGCCGAGCTCAAATCGGCGAGTCTTGCGATCAATGGGTCAGAAGGCAGAAAGACGAAGGCGAGCACAATCAAGAGCGCAAGGACTGGTATGGCTCTGCGCCGGAGCGGGTGCGAAGAGCCGACCATCAGCAGAGACAAGCCCATCACCAGGATCGAAAACAGACAGGCCATAAAGCCCATGCGTGAGAGAGAATAGAGAATGCCGATCAACATCAGCGTTGCAACACTCAGGCAGACAGCGGTCAGGAGTGCCCACTTCCAGCCAGCATCGATTCGGACTTGTTTTGCTGCAGCCACCGCTCCCATCACCGCAAACGGGAAACTCATCTCCAGCAGTCCAGCGAAGTGATTTCGATTGATGTAGCCCCCTCGTGCTGCGGTACCGGCTTCTCCCATGCCCACCTGCAAAAGCCCGACAATCGCCTGCAGCGAGGCAATCGCTATGATTGGAACCGTCAGCAGCCACAGCCTCCTTCGAACATTCGCAGCGAGGTGTGTCACCAAAAAGAACAGCAAGGCATACGCAAGTACCCTCATCAGATGATCCATCGTTGCCGAAGGCCAGGCGCTGAGGGAAACAAAGGAGGAATTAGCGGCGAGGGCTCCCAGGCCGCTATGAATCTCCACGCGGGCCGGTGATAGCCAGCGCAGCAACGCGAGCGGCAGCGGCGTAAGCTGCAAGGCGACAAAGAGAGCGAACAGAAACACAAGACCGGCAAAATTTCTTTGCGTTGGTGGACTGCTGAAGATTTCCGATTGGGAAAGAAATGAAAACAGCGACAGAGCTCCCAATGCGACCAATGCACCAGCCCATTCCGCATCCTCGCCAATTTGACTTCGAAAAACCGCGTATCCCCAGATCAAACCCAGCAAGATCAGAAAAACAATTTCTTTCCCCCGCCTGGGCAGTCCATTCAAAGCCGCCACCCGTTCCACTTCAAGAGGTCGGAGCGACGGAACGCCGCGACCATGGAGTGTATTTTCCCAGCAACCGGAAGAACCTGGCGGGATAGTAAAGAAATGAAAGCTGCACAGGAAGCGCGAGCGTCGTCCAATCTGCCAATGTAGGGGCCAACGCGAGCCTCAACGAATAACGGAGCCCGTCACGGAAACGCTCGCGGACCCGCAGATGAAACAGCGCGTTGCTGAACCCACTGGTGTCACTTCCAGAAGGTGGAAAGAGCTGCTTGTAAACACGTTCTGCCAGTGGTCTCACCACGCGATCCTCTTGAATTTTCTCAACCACCAAATCTGTTAGAGGTGCACCCAAGAGATCGTGGGCGAGGAAGAGGCCCAGCGAAAGCATTCTTTCACAGCCCATGCGTCTTGCCTGGCTCGTCACCTGTTCCCAATCCAAGCCGGGCGAAACGGACAGCAGGTTGGCCACATCACTAATCCATCCGAGGCAGCACCACACATGTTTTGCCCCATGCACGCACAAGATCAGCAACAAATCCTCGCGCGAAAAGGTCAAGACCTCCCTCCCGAGCAGAGAGACCGGAATCAGGGGCTGCCAGAAAGTTTCGTCCGCGCTAAAGGAGAAGTCTCGGGGCGTGACCTTGGAGTGCAGCTCCACCAGAATGGAATATTCCTCGTGGAGCAGGGGCAGTTGACACAAAGACCGGAAGTAAGCGTCCTCTTGAGTCCTGCTCAGTGGATGCTGAGATCTATATCCATGCGATGAAAGCACCGCCCGGGCGCGCGGGATGTCTGCGGCCTGGAGGAGGAAATCCAGGTCATTAAACTGCCGAAGCGCCAGATTTCCATAGGCCAGCATCGTCAGGGTTGGCCCTTTGAAAGGGATTGCGCGTATGCCTTCGGTGTCGAGGAGACTCAGAACGCGAAGCAACTCGCGCGTCAAAAGGAGGTTGGTCCCTTGTAGAGCGTGGGATTCGTCCCGCAGTTGAGTCTTCACTTCAGCGGGCACGGAAGACTGGCTATTCAGCCCCTGTTGCAGACTCGGCATCAGTCCATGCCGCCGTGCGCTGTCCAGAAGGTACGCCCAGTCCAGGTCGCATTGCAGTGGTGAACTCAGGCGTTCGGCAATCACGCCGCCTTTGTCCACGCGACCCACGCACCGCAGGACCTCATCCTCCAGCCGAATTTCTCTTCTTGTGTTTTTTGCTTTTGGAATCACTTGTTACTCGCCGTCCTAAGGCGTGTCCCCTTCACCCCTCTGACTCTTACAAGCGCGGTCTTCTCCTACCCCGTACCTCTTTTCCCAGGGGAGACTTCAGGGGGGTGATTCTTTCTAATTCGCAAATCGCAATCGCCAATTCCTACCCCCTGGCCCCTGCCACCTGAAACCTGACACCTGCCTTTCCCATCTGTGCCGCCCACGACGCTGCATAGCGTCCACCTTGGCTTAACAACTCCTCGTGGCTTCCAGACTCCACGATGCACCCTTCTTCCATCACGTGGATCACGTCAGCGCGCATGGCCGTCGTAAAGCGATGGGTAATCATCAGCGTCGTTCTGCCCTCCGCCAATTCCATAAACCGCTCCAGCCACTCCGCTTCAGCCCAGGGATCCATGGCGCTGGTAGGTTCATCCAGGAGAAGAATCGGAGCCTGGCGGAAGAAAGCGCGGGCCAGCGCCACCCGCTGCCATTCCCCGGCGCTTAGCTCGGCGCCGTTGGCAAACCACTTTCCCAAGAGAGTGTCGTAGCCCTCAGGCAAACCCTGAATGATGTCGTCGGCTCCCGCTACGCGCGCCGCCGATCTGACGCCAACCACATCAAGATGGCAGGCGTTTGCGTCAGAGTTACCCAGAGCAATGTTTTCGCCCACCGTTGTATTGAACCGAACCGGTTCCTGGAAAAGAACCGTCATCTGCTTGCGCAGCTCTTGAATGGGAAAATCGCGCAGATCGATGCCATCCAGCTCAATGGAACCTTGGTCCGGATCGTAGAAACGGCACAGCAGTTTCACCAGGGTGCTCTTCCCCGCCCCGTTCAATCCCACCAGTGCGACGGTTTGTCCGGCCGGGATGTTCAGCGAGAAATCCCTGAGTATCGCTTCACGACTACCTGGATAGCTAAAACTCACACGATCGAAGCGGATCCCTTCCAGAATTCGCTTCGGCGCCGGCACAGGACCGGCTCGGTCAATCACCTTCGGTTGCAGCGTCAAAAACTCAAACAGATTTCCCAGAAACAAAACGTTCGAGTAAAGCTGACCGACATTCTCCAGCAGCGACCGCATCAAGCGCTGTCCTTGATTAAATGCCTGATAAAACAGAGTCAGGTCACCCAGCGAAACGAGACCCCGGGTGGCTCTCCACACCATCCAGACCATGGCTGCACCCGTGACCAGTAGGCCAAAACCTCCCGCGGCTAACTCGGCCAGGCCCTGCCGCTGCGCCATGTTCATCCGCTCGCGACGCAGACCCTGGCGCAACGCCTGATAGCTCAAATGAAAACGGGGACCCATTCCAAACAACCGCAGCTCGCTGGCAGCCTCGCGGCTGGTGATCAGCCAATCGTAATACCAGCTCCGCCGCTCGTCGGCCGTTGTCCGGCGCGTCCACTCATGGTGGACCAGCGTGTACCGCAAGACGACAAACAAAGCGGGCACCGTGCTGACAAGAATAGCGGCCGGTATCCATACGCCAAATGGAATTAAGACGACGGCCATGGCGGCCAGCGTAATCCCGTTCTGCAGCAGGCTTCCCAGGCTCTCCAGGAGCTGCACGGGCCGATAGCCCGCCTCATCGCGAGCCCGGTGCAGATGATCATAGAACTCGGGTTGGTCGTAAAAGGCCAGGTCGGCTTCAATGGACTTCGTATGAATCAAAGCACTGATATGGTCCTTGAGCAGCTCCGCTTGAGCCGTCCGAACCCAATTGGCGGCAATCCGCAACAACTCGGTTAGCAACAGCACCGCGGCAAGCAAGCCCAGCGGCCCCAGAACCGGAGTCAGACTCTGCCAGTTACCCCTGCTGCCGAGGGCCGGAACCAGACGATCCACCAGAGAGCGGGACAAATAGACCGTGGCGACAGGCAACAGGCCTTGGAACAGAAGCAGGAAGCTCCACGCCAGCGTCCAGGTGCGTGTGGCCGTCCAGGCCAACGCCAGCGCACGAGGCACATGCGGGAGATGAATCAGAGCCCGTTCCAGTCTGAGTTTAAGAAGCTTCAGGCTTTGCAATGAATTATTGGCCGTACTTCTGGGAGAGATCGCCAATGCGAGTCAGCGCGTCTTTCCAGTTGGAAAAGCGGGAGGGGAAAAGATCCACAAGTTGATGGGCTATGCGGTCCAATGGAACGATTCCATCCATTTGTTCCAAGATAAACCGATCGATCCTACCGTCATCATTCAATGACGGGACATGATCATGGGCTTGCTTCCGAAGGCGAGCCGGGGACAGTGGCGTCCCATAGAAGGTAGATTGGCGAAAATCTGCTTTAATTCTCGTTGGATCTCCGCCAGTCAGAACTCGGGTATTCCAACCCCAGATGTAGTCTTCAACCACAAACTTTGCCTGGAGGAAGACGGTGACGATGTCACCGGGTAACAAGTCCACGGGCTCGGACCATGGAAAGAAGGCACTGCCATAAATGAGCTCCGGAGAGCCTGGAGCATTGGAAAAACACACACCCTCGCAAAGTTGCGTATCAAACCATACGCAAAGTCCATATGCCGTGCCCGATCGTTCTACATTCCACGACACTTCGCCGCTGCAGTCAGCGCTCGTCAAAGTCTCATAGTTCAAAGTGACCCATGGGCTGGGTTCAACCAGAAGCTGTTCTGGCTTCATGCGGGCCTTGCGCCAGGTGTTCACGACATGTGGGCGGGCAGGCTTGAGATCGAGGCCAAATGGATTCGCGTCCCATACGGAAGTCAGTTCACCATAGAGATCTTTGGCATCCACCACTGCAGCCCATAGGGTGTCACTCTGCGGAATCAAGACTCCGCCGGGTGCCAGTAGGCGTTCTCGGGCGTCGATGATCGACGGCAGGTGGGATTGAAAAAGAGGAAGCACGCCTCGAAGGTCGGGTAGCTCCCGGACTTGCCTTCCTTCGCCCCCGCCTGCGGGCTCGGCGCGGCGGCCACTCCGCCGCCGGCCGGGCCGCCGAGGCCCATCATCTGGAACCGCAGGTCATCGACGCCTGACATGTGTCTCCCCGTCCTCTCTCTCTCGATCGCTCTCTCTTCGACCGACCCGGACTCTCCCCGGCTACCTCTTCTCCGCGGACCGGACGCAGCGGAACCCCAGCACGAAGTTGCGCTCTCCCGGCTCCCGGTGGTTGCCGCGGTACGCGGAAAACAACTCGGACAGCGGGTAGAGCCAGGACCCGCCCCGCGTCACCTTGTGCTTCAGCTTCGACGGCGGCTGCTCCAGCGCGCTCGCCGGCTTGTTGTACGCGTCAGGATGATACCAGTCTTCGCACCACTCCCAAACGTTTCCTCCTAAGTGTATGACCCCGTAGGGGGAACGATCGCGGCTGAAGCCGGCGCCCGACGAAGTATGGCCTCTGATCGTCCAGGGCTTCTGGTCGTAGAAGAGCTTCTTCCAGTCGCCCCAGCTCCCGAAGCTCCGGCCGTACCGGGCCTCCGCGGTGTTCGCGACGAACGGGGCCTCTCCGTCGCCCCAGGGGAAGATGCGCCCGTCGTCGCCGCGCGCGGCCCGCTC
>Ga0187893_10015598_pt1 | contig 10149 bp, 11 predicted proteins | sample MA1701074metaG_FD_139574 | JGI IMG/M metagenome (GOLD analysis project Ga0187893, IMG submission 139574) | White microbial mat communities from a basaltic lava cave in the Kipuka Kanohina Cave System on the Island of Hawaii, USA - MA170107-4 metaG ... | reverse complement strand
GCGAGATACCAGCCGAGCGACACGATCGCGTTCGTCACACGACTGACGATGGGGACCAGGTCGAGGTCGGCCAGCGCCGAGGAGCGCGCGGCGAACACCGTGAGCAGCGCGGAGATCGCCGACAGACCGAACAGTGGCAGCTTCTCGACGATGCGAGTGCGCAACGACGTGGCGCGCGCGAGCGGCCAGCGGTCGAGGAGCAAGGCCACGACGGGCAAGGTCACCACCATCGGCTTGGCCATCAGTGCACCGGCGAACGCGAGGCACACGAGCGCATACCGCGCCGCCGTCGGCCGCCGCACCCAACCGACGTACGCATGCAAGGTCGCGAAGAAGAGCGCCCCGCTCAGCACGTCCTTGCGCTCGGCCACCCAGGCGACCGATTCGACCCGCAGGGGATGGAGCGCGAAGAGCGCCGCCGCGACCGCGCTGCGGACGGGGGACGCCGTCGTGCGCACGAGCAGCGCGAACAGCAGCAACACGTTGAGGACGTGCAGCGCCAGGTTGGTCAGATGATGCCCGCCGGCCCAGGAGCCGTACAGCGTCCAGTCGAACGCGTGCGAGAGCAGGGTGAGCGGATGCCAGTGCCCCACCACCTGTGCCGTCGCCGCCCAGGCGACGGTGGCCCCGGTGAGGCCCTTCTGCACCCAGGCGTTCTGGGCGACGTAGAACCGGTCGTCGTAGTCGACGAACTCGAAGTTCCGGACCGGCGCATAGACGGCGACGGTCGCGAGCACCAACGGCACGGCCAGCACGATCGAATGACGACGGTCGATGAGTCGGATCGTAGCCTGCATGCCGCCGCATTTCGACCACGCGCCGTTCGATCTCCCGGCGGCGCGGGTCGCGCCCGCGCGCCTGCGGGCTCGGGCCCCCGCTGCTACGCGGTCGCCCCTTGAGGCAACGAGGGTTGGCTCGGAGTCGCCTCGAGCACGCATCCGGGCGCCGCCAGCGCGGAACCGGGCCACCGGGCAGTGCGTGCACACCAACCATGCACACCCGACGCCGCGAAGCGCGGAAAAGCGAGTGCCCCTGGCGCGATTCGAACGCACGACCCCCGGATTAGGAATCCGGTGCTCTATCCACCTGAGCTACAGGGGCGCGCCTGCTGCGTATCGTGTTACCGCGAGCGCCGCAAAGCGTCACGCGCCGTCCGCAAAACGCGATCGAGCATGGGACGCGTGAGCCGTCCCGTGAACGTGTTCTGCTGACTCGGATGATACGAGCAGAGGAGCAGCAGGTCGTGCGCGAGCTCGAAGCGCGCCCCGTGTCCGAACCGGGGCACCGGCCGCGGCACGACACCGCCCGCCGCCCGATACGCCCCGAGGAATCCCGCGTGCGCCACCTGTCCCAGCACGACCACGACCCGCAGCCGCCGCAGCAGCGACAGCTCGGCAACGAGAAATGGCCGGCATGCGACCACCTCTTCCGGCGTCGGACGGTTGGCGGGCGGCGCGCACCGGGCGACTGCCGTGACATAGGCGTCCGTCAAGCGGAGTCCGTCGCGACGGTGCTCGGAGGTTGGCTGGTTCGCGAAGCCTGCATCGCAGAGAGCGCGGTAGAGCCAGCGGCCGCTCTCGTCTCCCGTGAACATGCGCCCGGTGCGGTTCGCTCCATGCGCGGCGGGCGCGAGACCGACGACGAGCACGCGGGCGCGCGGGTCGCCGAATCCGGGGACCGGCGCCCCCCAATAGTCCCAGTCCCGGAACCGTGCCACCTTCGCCGCCGCGACGGCCTCGCGATGCGTCACGAGGCGGGGACACCGGCGGCAGGCCGTGACACGTGCCGAGAGCGCAGCGAGCGACGTCACTCGCCGCAGAGCACCCCGGCAGTGAGGAACATCCGTCCGGTATCGCGCACGGTCCCGAACATCACGCTCCCCGCCCCGGCAGGGTCGACCCGTACCACGTGGATGCCCCAGGCCGACGGCGCGCTCGACCCGGTCGGCGGGCTGTACCCGTCGGGATAGACGAACGCCGTCTCGAGCGCGTCGCCCGCCACGAGGGCCGACGCGGGAACGGCGTCCATCCCACGGCGATAGAATCGGTGGTCCTTGGCCGTGACGACGCTGTGGCCGTTGTCGAGCACGACGCGCACGAGCAGCACGTCCTCGCGCTGCTCCACCTTCAGCAGCTGCCGAAAGCCGAGCCCGCCCTCGTCGAAGCGCGTCAGGACCGCGAAGCCCTTCTTCGGCGTCTCGTGCATGGCGACGGGCCCCTCGGCCGTCTCGACCATACACGTGGGAGGCAGGCCCCGCGCGGTCGGTTGCTCGTCGGTCATCGCAGCATCCACAGGGCGAGCTGCCGGCGATCGGAAGGCCGTGCACGCCGCCCTCGCTCGGGTGTGTTGCGCCTGCCCGAGCGGACCATGCGCACGGCTTCGTCGATCGATACGCCCGTGTCGCGGCTGTAGCGCTGCAAGGCGGCGCCCAGCGCCAACAGCTCCGCGCTTCCGCCCCACAGCTCGGTCATGCGCCGCACCCTCCCCCACGGAGGAACGAGGCTGCCGCGTCCCCACCGCCGGACGACGGACGTGCTCACGCGCAGCGCGCGCGCCATCTCCGGAATCGTGAGCCCGTGGATGGCGCGCACCGCGCCGAGATAGGCCGGGACCGTGAGCGCCGCGGCACCGTTGCGAGACATCTCAGGATCGCCTGCCTCGTGCCGGCTTCGCCGCCGCCTTGCCGAGCCCCCCCCGCCGCTGCTCGATGAGGGCGTCGGCGCGCGCCAGGAGATCCTCGTTCTTGGTGTACCGCTCCACCATGTACGAGAGGTCGCCCATGTCGTGGATCATCATCTGGACGGCCCGGTCGCGCCAGCGCGCACTGCGCACCACGCCGAGGAGATCGACGACCAGATCCTCCAGCTCGGAGGCTTCCAGGTCGACGGCCATCTCGAGGGCCCGCTCGAGCGACACCCCGCCGTCGCGGATCTCGTGCAGGTAGGCGGTCAGCAAGGCACGCAGGCGCGTGACGACTCCCTGGTCGAAAAGGACCTTGGCCCCGCTCCCGCGCTCGGGGTCGGTCTTGACGATGGCCTCGACCAGCATGAGTGCCCCGCAATGGCCGGCTTCGTGGCGCGCCATCGAGAACCAGAAGTTGCGCACCTCTTCCGGCCGCTGGAACGACTGCACGAGTGTCACGTACAGCTCCATCACCCGGCGCTCGAGCTCGAGGGCCGTCCCGAGAACCTCGCGCACGGGCACGCGTCGCGCACGCTGCCGCCCCGTCATGCCGGCTTCTTAGCAACTGTGCCTCCAGGATGTAAGAAGGCGGCGATGGCCGATACCGCGGGCGAGCTGGAAGCGGCCGTCACGGATGCAGGCACCTTGCTGGTCTGGGCGGAGAAGTACCGCCATCCGGACCACGCCGTGCCGGCGTCACTGCGCCGCCGCTTGCTCGGGGCGGGCGACGAGGCACGAGGGCTCGCCCGAATGAGAAGGCTCGATGGGCCCGCCGCAGCCGCCCTCTTGTCCGAGGTAGGCGGCATCGCGACGGCGCTCCGCGCGCTGGTCACCGCGGCACGTGCGGCGGTCGCCTATCGCCAGGCGGTGGCGGCATCGGCCGCGGACGACAGCGCGACGTTGGCGCGATTGTTGCCAGGCATCTTCGCCGACCTCGAGATCGGGCCTCGTCCCGCCGCGGCGTTCTGGGTGCCGGTGTGGCAACGTCGCGGACGCCCGCTGCCTCCCGATGACCTGGCGCGAACCTTGCTCGCTCTCCGGTCCGACGGTGTCCCCGGTGAACACGATGATCTGGTGCCCGGCGTGGATCCCGAGCTGCCAGGTGTCCCCCTGTCACTCTCGGACGTCTGCGGTGCCCCGCTGATGCTCCGCTACGAGGGTGACGTCCTACCCGAGCCGTCGCTGCAGCTCGGCGCCGAGCAGATCCTCGTACCGGGGGCCACCATGCGACTGCCCTTCGGCGTGGTGCTTACCGCCCCCGAAGACTCCGTGGACGAGTGGGTGCCGGACCCCGAGGCGTACCATCACGCCCTCGCAGCGGCGTGTGAACGAGCGGGCCTGGCCCTCTGGAGACAAAGGACGCCCGCGGCGTCGTCTTGACCGCCGCAGGCGTCCCCGCTGGTGCCGTCCGTGGCACCGAGTCCAACAACCGCCCCGCCTCACTCTCGATGCGTGAGTCGGTTTTGTAGGCTTCGCACCGCGTCTCGCAGCCGCTCGTCCTCGCGGAGCCTGCGCTCGATGGCGCTGAGCGCGTGCACCACGGTCGTGTGGTCTCGCCCCCCGAACGCCTGACCGATGGCAACGAGCGTACGGTCCGTGTGATGGCGACAGAGATACATGGCCACCTGACGGGACAGCGCGATCCGTGCCGTCCGGCGCGCGGACTCGAGCTCTTCGCGCGTCACGCTGAACTGCTCGCACACCAGCGACGTGACGGCCTCGATGGTGATGCGCTGCGGCGGCCTCCGCGCCGTCATGCCCAGTGCCTCTTCGACCAGGACCCGGTTGACGCTGCGTCCCGTGATGCTGGCGAAGGCAGCGACCCTCGTGACCAGGCCCTCGAGCTCGCGCACGTTCTCCCACCAATGGTGGACCAACAGCTCGAGCACGCCCTCCTCGGACTCGACCCCGGCGGCGGCGAGCTTCTGTTGCACCAGTGCATCCCGCAGCTCGGCGTCCGGCGGGACGACATCGACCGTGAGGCCGCTCGCGAACCGGTTCCGGAGCGCGACCTCGAGGCCGGACATCTGCTCGGGGGCACGGTCGGACGCCAGCACGATCTGCTTGCCGTTCTGGTGCAAGCTGTTGAACGTGTGGGTGAACTCGGCCTGCGACCGTTCCTTGCCCGCGAAGAACTGCACGTCGTCGACGATCAGGGTCTCGATGCCCCGGAAGCGGCGGCGGAAGTCCTCCATCCGGTCGCGCCGCAAGGCGGCGATCATCTCGTTGACGAACGCCTCGCCCGACACGTACTGGACCGGCCGCCCACCCGCGCGAAGCCCGTTGGCCACCGCAGCCAGCAGGTGCGTCTTCCCCAGTCCGACTCCTCCGTGGATGAACAGCGGGTTGAAGCGCACGCCGGGCTCCGTCGCCACCGCGTGGGCCGCGCGATAGGCCATCACGTTGCTCTGCCCGACCACGAAGCTGTCGAAGGTATAGTCCGGCGCGCCGTTTGCATCCGGCGCCGCCCCTTCCCGCTCGGCGCGGGCACGACGCGGGCGGCTGGTCTTGCCCCGTTCCTCGAGCGCGCGGTTCACCAGCAGCTCGACGCCGGCGACCACCCCCGTCACCGCCCCGAGCGTCCGCTCGATCTCGTCACCGAGGTGCCGGCGGACGAACTCCCGTGCGAAGGGACTCGGAACTTCGAGCGTGAGAACATTGTCGCTCCATGCGACTGCTCGTGCCGGCTCGATCCAAGCCTCGTAGTGTCGTTGAGCCAGGCGCCCCCGTAGCTCCTGCTTCACCTTGCTCCAGATGGCATCCACCATCCACGCTCCCCCGACCCGACGTACCGCCGGACCCTCGAAGAGATGGCGCATCAACAGTTGGGGACAACTTCATCCACTGTTCCGAATGCGCACACGCGGTTGCGGCCGCCACCCTCACCCACCCCACCACCGCTGACCTCCCCTGTGGAGCGTGCGGCCGTGTCGTCGAACCTTCCGTGGTCAACTCCGTCCCAATGCATAGCCTAGAAAGCTTTAGGGGGCCGGGTGTAGCATCCGCGAATTGTTCGTTGCAAGTCAAAATTTTCACGATCGTAACGACGGGATTCGAAGCACCCGATTTCGTTGCGAGTTGTCGCGCGTGTCACGTGCGCTCACGCGGACGTACGAGACGCTACTGCAACGACACCACCGAAGCATGCGGCGCAACCGCATAGTATTGCAGGGCTTCCGGCATCTCCTCGGCGATCAACGAACGACGCGTGCCGTAACTCGGGTGCGTCGAAAGAAATTCCGACGGCGACGAGCCGCTCGACTGCGCTTCCATGCGGTCCCAGAAGGCGAGCGCGCCGCGCGGATCGTACCCCGCACGCGCCATCAGCATGAGGCCGATCGTGTCGGCCTCCTGCTCGTGACTCCGACTGAAGGGCAACATCACGCCGAGCTGCGTCCCGAGACCATACGCCACCGCCGCCGCGCCGCCATACGGACCGGCAACGGCACCAACCGCGGCGCCACCGAGCTCGACGACCGCACCTTGGCTCATGCGCTCGGCGCCGTGCCGCGCGATCGCGTGGGCGATCTCGTGCCCCATCACCACGGCGAGGCCGTTCGTGTCCTTCGCCACCGGGAGCAGCGCCGTGAACACGGCCGTCTTGCCGCCCGGAAGGCAGAACGCGTTCACGTCCTTGCCCTCCAGGAGCGCGAATTCCCATTGGAAGTCGGTCCGACCAGAAACGGCCGCCAGCCGCCGCCCCACGTCGGCCACGAGCTTGCTGTCGCGCGTTCCGGTGACGACGCGATGCTCGCGCACGGTTTCCTTGAACGCCTGGGCACCTAGCGCCGCCTCTTCGCCCGGCGAGACCAGGACGAGCTGGCGCCGGTTCGTGAACGGGACGGTCGCGCACGCTACGGCGCCCGCTAGCAGTCCGATCCACGCAATCCGCGTGCCCATCGAAAGACGACGGGGACGGCGCGACTGCCGTCCCCGTTCTCCTCACGTACGCTAGGACGTCCTCAGGCCTTCGCCTTGAGCGCCTCGTCGATCATGGCCTTGAACCCTTCGACCGAGCGGTTCTGCAGCCGCTTGCCGTTGACGAAGATGCTCGGCGTGCCCCGGACCTCGGCGCTCTGCGCCTCGCGCATCTCCGCGTTGATCTGGTCCGTGATGGCCTGGGAGTTCATGTCGGCTTCCCACTTGGGAATGTCGAGCCCGATCTTCTTGGCATACTCTTTGAGCTGATCGGCACCGAGGGCCCGCGAGTTCTCGAAGAGCAGCTTGTGCATCTCCCAGTACTTGCCCTGCTTGCCCGCGGCGAGTGCCGCCTTGGACGCCGGCATGGCATTTGGATGAATCGAGGTGAGCGGGAACTGCTTGTACACGAAGCGGACCTCGGTCGGGTACGACGTCATCACCTGCTCGATGAGCGTGTCCGCCTGCGCGCAGAACGGGCACTGATAGTCGGAGAACTCGGTGATCGTCACCTTGGCGTCGGCCGGCCCCTTGATCGGGGAGCTGCCGACGGGGAGCGCGTACACCTTGTTCGGATCGGGCTGAGCCGGCGCCGCCGGGCGCGCTGGCGCCGTCTGGATCTTCTTCACTTCCGCCGACAGGGCGTCCAGCTTGGCCAAGACGTCCTTCTGGTCCTTCTTCAGCTCCTCGATGTCTTGCGGCGTCGCGCCACATCCGAGCGCCGTCGCAACGGCGATCACGGCCCACACACGGCTTCGCATTCTCAGTCCCTCCAAGGCGGACGCAGCGGACGATCCGCAGTCTCGCCGACGATCGGTTCGTTGAACGAACGGGGATTAAACGTGCGCCCCGTGAAGCTGTCAAGCAGCCTTCGGATCGCGTCGGTACCTTGACTACCCGGAACCTTTCGGTTACGCGCAGCCAGCCCCGAAATGCCTCGGGGGAGGAGGAGGACTTTCATGCGGAGAATGAAGACCCTGGTCGCGCTGCTCGTGGTCGCCGGAATGGCGACCGGCTGCGCCGTCGGGCAGCGGAAGTGGGGAAGCTGTGCAGTCGCGGGCGGCGTGATCGGCGCCACGACGGGAGGCATCCTTGGGGGCACACTGGTGAACAACCTGGACGACGACGCCAGCGACGGCGAGCGCGGTGGCGCGATCGCCGGCGGCATCGTCGGCGGCGGCCTGCTCGGCGCGTTGCTGGGCCACGTCATCTGTGACCCGATCGCCGAGCCGGTCGCGCAGGCGGCACCGGCCGAAGCCCCGCCGCCGTCGGGCACCTAGATCGCCGAGCTGAAGGGCGCGCACTTCGCGTTCGACAGCGACCGGCTCACCGCCGAGGGTGAGGCACAGTTGAGCGACACCATCGCGCTGCTGAACAAGCACCAGGACATGAACGTGGTGATCGCGGGCCATACGGACTCGGTGGGTTCGGATGCCTACAACATGAACCTCGGGCAGCGGCGCGCCGACACGGTGAAGGAGTACCTGAACTCCCAGGCCGTCGAGATCGGCCGCATGCGCACCGAGTCGTTCGGCGAGACCAAGCCGGTCGCCAGCAACGACACGGCCGAAGGACGCGCCGAGAACCGGCGCGTCGAGATCATCGTCGACTGATGACCATCACCCGCTGACGCGACACCGGTCGCAGCAATCGAGAACGGCGCCCGGTGTCGCGTTTCAGCGAGTGTTTTTTCCTCGTCTTCGGACAACTCGCAGTCGGCGGGGCCCTCGGCCTCGCCGTGCCGCCGTTTCACGTCCTTGAGCGCGGCTTCTATCGCTCGAGCGGCGGGATCTTCGCCGGCTTCGCCCTCGCCTTCACGGTCGCCAAAGGGGTGCTCAGCTGGCAGGTACCCGGGCTCCATGGCCGCGCCGCAGTCGAGTTCGGGCTCTGGCTCCTCTTCTCGGTCCTCTTCGTCACGTACACGGCGCTCCTCTGGACGGAGCGCGGGCGCCTGCGGGCTCGGCTGTTCAGCGCCACGCTGCTCTCGGGGCTCGTGGCGCTCGTGGTGAGCGCGAACGGCTATCTGCCGCCGTCGTTCACGGGTCCGGTCGCGTGGCTGTATCCCCTGCCCTTCGTGACGGCAGCCGCCGCGCTCGGAGCGGTCGCCGCCGGCATGCTCCTCGGTCACTGGTACTTGATCGACGTCGGGCTCTCGATCGACCCGCTGGCACGACTCCTACGCTTCTTCATGTGGACGACGGCGCTGCACACGCTGGTGATGGCGGTCGTCCTCGGCTCCGCCTGGTGGAGCAGCCCCGCGGCCGCCGACGCGGCGACGTCGTTGGTGACGCAGCACCGCGCGCTCTTCGGCGCCAGGCTGCTGCTCGGCCCCCTGCCCGCTCTGGCCATCGGGTGGCTCATCCACCGCACGCTCGGCATCCCCCAGACGATGGCCGCCACCGGGCTCTTCTACGTCGCCATCCTCTTCGTAATGGTGGGCGAGATGCTCGGCCGCCTCGTCCTCTATCAGACCGGCCTGCCGCTCTAGCAGCGTGCTCGTCAGTCCGGGACGCGGATCAACGAGACGACCGTACCCGCCGACGTCCGCGAAAGGTCGAAACCGACCTGCATGCCCTCGCGGAGTCCGCCGATGCGGGGGATCGGCCCCCGCACCTCGACCAACGGCGCCTTGAATCGATACTCCCGCCCGGTCGCTTCACTCCGCAGGATGCCGCTGTCGCTCCCGTAGTACACGCGAACGATCGTCCCCAGGTAGTAGGGATCGCTAGGCAAGGGTGCCGAGACGGTCTCGTCGTCGTCGCTCATGACCGCGCCGCGGCCGAGGTGGCTGCTTCGGCCGCGCGCTCCATGCCGACGCGCTCGACGAACTCGGGGAACCGCTCGCCGGGCTGGCGCTCGCGGGCGTAGAACCTGGCCAACCCGACGATGGCCGCCGGCGCCTGCTCCTCGGCGAAACGACCGAGGCGCCGGCCGATGCGGCCGCGGCCCTCGCCGACGCTGCCACCCGCGAGAATGGAATAGTACGGACGCTGCACCCCGTCGTCGTCGGTGACGGAATGTCCCGTGAGGCCGATGTCACCCACGTGATGCTGGCCGCACGAGTTCGGACAGCCGCTCACCTTGATGCCGAAGGGTCCCAGCATGGCGGCAAAGCCGTTGCGGGTCTCCGGGTCCGCGAGCAGGTGGTCGCGGACCCGCTCGGCGACGCCCATCGAGCGCGTGATGGCGAGCGAGCAATAGTCCATGCCCGGGCACGAGACGACGTCGGCGATGGTCCCCGCGTCGGCGTTGCCGAGACCGAGGTCACACAGGTCGGCATGCACCGCCGCCAGCGACGCGTCGGCGACGAACGGCAAGACGAAGTTCTGATCGTTCGTGGCACGAAGCGTGCCATTGCCCCACCGGCGCACGAGCGCCGCGAGCCGCCGCATCTCCTCCACCGTGACGTCGCCCAGCGGGAGCTGGACCACCACGCTCGCGTACCCGGCTTGCCGCTGCGGGCGGACGTTGGTGCCCCTCCAGTGGGCGAACTCGGGACGGGGCGCCACGGGAGCCGCCGCCGGGGCGGGAGCGGGAACCCGGTGGCCG
>Ga0187893_10015597_pt1 | contig 10149 bp, 7 predicted proteins | sample MA1701074metaG_FD_139574 | JGI IMG/M metagenome (GOLD analysis project Ga0187893, IMG submission 139574) | White microbial mat communities from a basaltic lava cave in the Kipuka Kanohina Cave System on the Island of Hawaii, USA - MA170107-4 metaG ... | reverse complement strand
TCTCCCCGCGGGACCGTGCGCTCGCGCGGATCGCCGAAGCCAAGCACCATCGATCTCGTGGCCCGTTTGGTGCAGCGGACGCTCTGCGACAGAGCGTGTCCCGCGGGGAGAGCCCCCACCCCGCCCGGCGCTTTCTCGGCTCATCTCTGACTCGGGACACTGGGCGGCTAGGCCCATCTGCTTCGTTGCGCCCTCGGCCGCCAGCTCACCGTACAGGGAGTACGCCCTCACAGGCCGGTCCTCTGGCGCATGGTGGTCAACTGGTGGTAAGTCAGTGGTAAACTCCCGCTGGTCAATGAGGCTAGAGCACGGATCAGACCACTGCTTCCTCCAGGAACGGAGCGACCGCGCGTCTCCCAGAAGGGGGGATTCTACCTGTCCGCCTGACTCAGGTTCCCAGACGGGGAATCGAGTGGTCGGGGGCAACTGCGGCAGAACCTGCGCGACCAGAGCCGTGTCCGTGAGGCGCAGTGACGCGTCAGGCCTGAACTTCCGGGGGCGAGCCTCGATGACGAGAGAAGCGCCGGGTGGTCAGTCAGGTGGGCGGAGCCGTGGCTGACCAGCGGGGCGCCGAAGTTGCTAGGGATAGGGCTGCCGTGGAAGCTCTCGCCGAGCTTGTTGGAGAAAGCCCGGCCATTATCTCCCTTCGAGAGGAGATGAGGCAGTTCCTCCGTCGGCAATCGGGCGCCGCACGCCACGCCCCCGTTCTGCTCCAGGGCGAGACGGGGACCGGCAAGGGCCTGCTGGCCCGCGCGCTCCACCGCGGGAGCGCCCGCGCCCCCGGACCCTTCATCGAGGTCAACTGCGCGGCCATCCCGGAATCCCTCCTCGAGGCGGAGCTCTTTGGCTACGAGCGGGGGGCATTCACCGACGCCCGCCAGGCGAAACCCGGTCTCTTTCAGGAGGCCTACGGGGGAACCCTGTTTCTCGACGAAATCGGGCTCCTCGCCCCGGCGCTGCAGGGCAAGCTGCTGCAGGTCCTGGAAGGGAGCGCCGTCCGCCGACTGGGGGCCACGCGGAGCGAGCCGACCAACGTCTGGGTCGTGGCCGCCACCAACGAGGATCTGGCCGGCGCCATTCGGTCAGGGGAGTTTCGCGAGGATCTCTATCATCGGCTGGCGGTCGTGACGCTCACCTTGCCTCCCTTGCGCGCGCGGGGCGATGACGTCGTCCTGCTGGCCGAGGCGCTGCTGAGGCACCTGTGCGCCGAGTACGGAGTGCCCCGGAAGTCGCTGGGCGACAGCGCGCGGAGCGCGCTTCTGGCCCATGACTGGCCAGGCAACGTCCGGGAGCTCAGCAATGTGGTCGAACGGGCGGTCTTGCTCTCGGATTCGGCCGTCATCGCCGCGGACGCACTGGAGCTGTCGCCGCGCGCGGTACGCGGGCGCCGGCGTGATGGGCGACCCGACGCGCCGAGGCCGGAGGCGCGGGCTCGCCGTGACCTGCTGGAGATGCTCGTCAGCACCTCGTGGAATGTCTCGCGCACCGCGGCTCAGCTCGGGATCTCCCGAAACACCGTCCGCGCGCGAATCCGGCGCTTCGGCCTCGTTCGCGGCGAGGCCGGAGACGACGAGGCCAGCCAGACGCACGAGGCGACCGGGTCTCCGACCGATGACCTGGCGTCTCCGTGGGCGCCGGCGTCGGTGCCCCAGAGGGCGGCCCTGCGGTGGGAGCGCCGGCATGTCGCGCTGCTTCGCGTGGCTCTCGGCCTGTCCAGCGAGCCCGAGGCCGCGCCGATCGAATCGAGCCGCTGGCTCGAGATGATGATCGACAAGGTGCAGAGCTTCGGTGGACAGGTCGAAGGCGTCAGCCCGGCGGGGATCGAGGCGGTCTTTGGCGTCGACTTCATCGAGGATCCGCCCCGCCGTGCGGCGCACACGGCGCTGTCGATCCGGCGGCAGCTCGTGACGCTCCCGAACGGCGGGGACGCGCCGGCCGTGCGACTGGCAATCCACACCTGCCAGGTGCTCGTCGTCCACTCGGGCGACGCCGGCCGGATCGACGAGGCATCACGGCGGCAGATCGGGTCGGTGATGGATGGGCTCGTGGCGGCGGCCCGGCCGGGGTCGATCCTGGTCAGCGCGACGACAGCGACATTTCTCCGGCGTCGCTTCACGCTGGAATCAGGTGGCCGGGTGCCCCCCGACCTCGCCGTGTTCTACGTGAGCGGGCACGAGCAGTTTGGCCACGGCGGTTGGGGGAAGGCCGCGGCCTTCGTCGGGCGCGCGCAGGAGCTGGCCCTTCTCAAGGCCCGCTTGGACCTTGCCCTGGTTGGACAGGGGCAGCTGGTGTCGATCATCGGTGATCCGGGTATCGGCAAGTCGCGCCTCATCTGGGAGTTCACGCACTCCCGCGGCACCGGCCCCGTGCGCGTCCTCGAGACTGGTTCGGCCTACGCGAGCATCACCCCCTACCTGTCGCTGCGGGAGCTGTTGCGGCGATACTTCGAGATCAGCGTCGACGAGGATCCGGGGCGGATTCGCGAGCGGATCGGCGCGCTGCTCGCCACCGGAGTGGAGCGGCTGAAGCCGCTCCTGCCCGCGTTCCTCGCGCTCATGGATGTCCCCGACCCCGAGTGGCAGGTGCTCGATCCGGACGAGCGGCGCTACCGGACGCGGGAGGCGGTGAAGGAGCTGCTGCTCACTGAGAGCCGCATCCAGCCGGTCGTGGTGGTGTTCGAGGACGTCCAGTGGATCGACTCGGAGTCGCAGGCCGTGCTGGATGCCATTGTCCAGGCGCTCCCATCGGCGAGCCTGATGCTCGTCGTGACCTACCGGCCGGAATATCGGCACAGCTGGACGACGCTCAGCTCCCACACGCAGCTCCGCGTTGGTCCGCTGCCGCCCGAGTCGGCGAGCGATCTGCTCGCCAACTTGCTCGGAAGTGGCCCCTCGCTGGAGCCGGTCAAGCGGCGCCTCATCGACTGGACCGACGGCAATCCGTTCTTCCTCGAGGAGAGCGTCCAGGCGCTGGTCGAGACGGGCGTGCTGGAGGGGGACCGTGGCGCCTACCGTGCGGCCACGCCGCTGCTCGAGATCGAGGTCCCCGCCACGGTGGAGGAGCTGCTGGCCGAGCGAATCGACCGCCTTGCCCCCGGGGCACGGGCGATGCTTCGGAGTGCGGCGGCGGTGGGGGCCGCGGCGCCGCTGGCGGTGCTGGCCGCCGTCCTCGACATGCAGCCCGATGCCCTTCGCGAGGAGCTCCAGCAGCTGCAGGCGGCCGAATTGCTCTATGAGCGGAGCGGATCGCGGGAGCCGGAGGTGGTGTTCAAGCATGCCTTGACGCGTGAGGTGGCCTATCGGAGCCTGTTGCCCGAAGCGCGGCGTGACCTCCACCGGCGAATCGTGGCGGCGATCGAGGCGACGTACTCGGACAACGCCGCCGCGCACATCGACCGGCTGGCCCATCACGCCTTTCGCGGCGAGCTCTGGGCCAAGGCGGCCAGCTACCTCCGGCGGGCAGGCGACCGAGCGCTGGAGTCTGCGGCCGCTGGACAGGCCTCCAAGTATTTCGAGCAGGCGCTCGAGGCGCTCAAGCATCAACCGGAGACCAGGGACGTCCTGGAGCAGAGCATCGACCTCCGCTTTCGTCTCCGAGACGCCCTGTGGCCGCAGGTTCGTCTGCCGTCGATGCTGCATCATCTCCGAGAGGCGGATGCCGTCGCGACGAGCCTCCAGGACCGACCGCGGCAAGGCTGGGTCGCGTGCTTCCTGTGTCACTACTTCTGGGCCGTCGCGGATCCTGAGAAGGCGATCGCGGCCGGCGAGCGAGCGCTCGCCATCGGCCGGCGCGGGGACAATCTAGCGCTGCTGGCCGAGACCAACGCCTATCGGGGCATCGTCCACTACGCGCTCGGCACGTTCCGTGAGGCGGCCACGATCCTTTCCGAGGCTCGACAGTCGCTGGAACAGGCACTCACCCTCGCCGACGCCGAGTTCCTCACGCGCCGCTTCGTCCAGAATGGGCGGGCGATCCTGCGCAGTTTTCTCGCTCGAGCGCTGGCCGAGATCGGCGACCTTCCGGAGGCGATCGCCTGCGGCACTGAGGCCGTGAGCATCGCCGCCCTCAGCCGGAGTCCTCAGGCGGTGGCGGCCGCCAGCGGCGGTCTGGGTGCCGTGTACCTGCGGAAGGGCGAGCTGAAAGCGGCGGTTCAGGTTCTCGAGCCCGCCCTGCAGGTCTGTCGAACGTACGCGATCAATCAGTGGTTGCCGCCGGTCGCGGGGTCGCTCGGGGCGGCATACGTGGGGCTTGGTCTCATTGACGAGGGAGTATCCCTGCTGGAGGAATGCGTGGGGCACGCGGAACGGCTCGGCCTCGGCGCTAACCACTCCCTGTGGATGACCTACCTGGGCGAGGCCTACCTGCGAGCGGGCCGCCGAGCCGAGGCCCTCACGAGCGCGCGCCGTGCCCTCGCCCTCTCCCAGCAGCGGAAGGAGCGTGGGTTCGAGGCCTGGGCCATGCGCCTGCTCGGTGAGATCGCGGCGGACGGCGGCGATGCGGACCTCGACGGCGCGGCGTCGCGATACCAGCAGGCCCTCGCGATCAGTGAGGAGCGCGGCATGCGTCCACTCACCGCCTTCTGCCACTTCGGCCTCGGAAAGCTCGGCGTGCGCCGGGGGGATCGAGCGGCGGCCGAGATCCACCTCCGCGCCGCCGCCGCAGAGTTCCGGGCCCTGGACATCCCCTGGCCCCACGACTCACCCGACAGCGGTGGGGTCCAGGGCTGAGCGACCTCGAGCGCCGTCGCATGAGCGAACGGTTTCTCGATACCCCACGACTCCCGGTCACGACCTACCGGGAGCCGTCGGCAAGCGCTTCCGTCCGGTGATCGAGTCTGCTCGCCCGACATGGGGCAAGGCAAGGGCGAGGCTGCGCTGCCCCCCTCGCCGGGCGCAGCACCTCCGTCACGGGCCGGCCGTCGATCCCGGGCGGAGCCGGGATGCCGAGGAAGGCGAGCGCGGTGGGCGTCGTGTCGTACACGCGAACCACCCGGTCGATCACGAGGCCCGGCGGCACGCCTGGCGCGACACAGAGCCAGGGGATCGTGACGTTCTCCGGATTGCCTGGATCGGCTCGGATGGAATGTCGCCTCTTCCCTCGTGCCCCTCCGTGGTCGGCCGTGACGATGATCGCGGTCTTCTCGATGACACCGGCGCGAGCGACGGTGGCGACGATGCTGGCTACTGCTCGGTCCGCGGTTCGCACGGCTTCGAGATACTGCGGGCTCATCCAGCCGTCGCGGTGACCGGCCCGGTCCGGCTCACGGATGTGCGCGAAGCTCAAGGCGTACGGCCTGCGCTGCCACGCCTCGGCAAAGGCCTCGGCGAGCCGCTCTGGAGTGATGTCGTTCGGAGCGGATCTCCCCGTGTCTTCGGCGATGGGCGTGACGAGCTCGCGCGACTCACGCTGCTCGGGGACCGGCCCGAAGACCGTGTCAATCTTCGTGGGGTCGGCGAGGTAGATGAGCGAGAACTTGGAGAAGAACATGGCGGTGGAGAGGCCTGCGCGCTTCGCCATTGAGAAGACCGTCGGGTAGGCGATGTGGCCCGAGCGGTAGTTGTTCCAGCCCACGCCGTGACGCCAGCGGTCCAGACCCGTGAGCATCGACGTGTGGCTGGGCAGGGTGATCGACGGCCGGACGGTCTGGGCCGTGGGACAGTATGCTCCCCTCCGGATCAGCGACTGCAAGGTCGCCGCGCCCGCCTCCTGGATCGCGTCGGGCCTGAGGCCGTCGAGGGAGATGATGACGACGTGCTCGGCGATCGCCGGCCCCCGGACGATCGGGGAGGTGTCGTCGGCCCTGGACAGGGAGAGTCCAGTGAGAACGAAGACGAAGAGCGTGGCCGGGAGAAAGCGGCGCATGGGTCGGGGGATCGCCGACTGATTGTAGCCTGCGCGGTTGACGAGTCGACGTGGGCCGATGGCCCTCCTCCTCGATCATGTGGGACACGTCTGGATCGAGCGTCAGGGTGGTCCGCATGGTGTCATCAGGGGGGTCTAGAAGCCCGACATCTCGTCGTCGAGATGCTTGGCGTCCGGGTCAGGTCTGCTTGGCCTCGAGCTCCGCCCAGCGGGTGTAGAGCCGGTCCACCGCGGCTCGGGCCGCCGCGAGCGCCGCGTAGCGGGCCTGGAGCGCGACGGCGTCGCTCGCGATGGCAGAGTCTTCCACCGCGCGTGCGCACTCCTCCGCCTCGGTCTCCGCGTCCAGGATCGCGCGCTCCATGCCGTCCCACTCGCGCTGCTCGAGGTAGCCAAGGCGCTTCGGTCGCTGGCGCGCACGCTCGTACCCGGGCGCCGCGCCGTCCACCTCGCGCGGTGCCGGCGTGCGTGACGAACGGGCCGCCTCCCACTGCGCGTAATCGGCGAACGCCTCCGCACCCCCCTCGCCGTCCAGGGCCAGGATCAGCGTGGACACGCGCTCGAGCATGAAACGGTCGTGGGTGACCAGGACGAGCCCGCAGTCGAGCTCCGCGAGACTGTTCTCGAGAACCTCCAGCGTCGGGATGTCGAGATCGTTGGTCGGCTCGTCGAGAAGGAGCAGGTCGGCGGGCTCGCGCATCAGGCGCGCGATCAGGATCCGGGCCTGCTCGCCGCCCGAGAGGCGGCCGACGGGCACCTCGAGCTGCTCGGTCCTCAGCCGCCGGAGAGCGTGTCGGCCTCCGCGCGTCCGTCGGCGAAGCCGGCGCGACCCAGCGCCAGCGCGACGCGGCCCGGCCGATCGTCCTCATTCACACCGGCCAGAGCTGCGGCCACGACGTCCTCGACGGTGCCGCCGGACGGGAAGGCCGGGTCCTGGGGAACGTACCCGACTCGGACGCCGCCGCGGACGGAGCGCGTGCCGCGGTCGGGAGGCTCGAGCCCCGCGAGGATCCTGAGGAGCGTGGACTTGCCCGAGCCATTGGGGCCCACGAGACCCGCCTGATCCCCCTCGAAGAGCCCGAGCGACAGCTCGGCGAAGAGCGTGCGGGTCCCGTAGGCCTTGCTGATCGCCTCACAGCTCAGAAGCAGCGCCCGGGCCATCCTGCGGCTACTTCTTCTTCTGCTTCGGCTTCTTCTTTTCCTTCTGCATGCTCTTGCCCTTGGCCACGCTCTCGCCCCCCTTCGTGGTGCGCAATTGGGTCGCCGCTCGCGACACCTCTCATCATCCACGAGCGCCGGCCGGTGTCCAGCGCCTTGCCGGCGCTGGTCGGCTAACGCGTTCGCGGTTGCTTCTGCGAGCCGACGGCGCCGTTGTCCGGATCGACCAAGCTGCGGTCCAGGCGCTCGAGAGCCGACGACCGCGGCCCGGGGGCCCGCGCCACATGCGCTTCGGCGTGATCACCCATTCCGGGCCGCCGCGGTCCATGCCGAGCCCGCGCCGGCCCTCGAGGCCGCCGGGGTAGCCGACGCCCAACACGAAGTCGACGCACTCCCCGAAGGTGCGGCGCTCATGGTGCGGCATCATGTCGTACTGGCGCCCGAGGAGCAGCATGTGCTCGCACGTATCGGCGCGCTGGGCGGCGCCTCCCGCGTGGGCTGTCATCGAATCGGTCACGATCCGTCGGCTCTGCATCGGGCACCTTTGAGAGCACCGCCAGGAATCGCCTTCTGCTCGCGCGCCTGCCGCGCTCTTCGAGGTACTGCGCCGTGAGAAGCGCAGCCATTTTCTCCGCGACGGCGGAGCTGATGAGTTGGTTTATCGAGACACCTTCTCGTTTTGCCACCTCCCCGAGGCGGCGGTGCAGTGACTCTGGTAGACGTAGGCTCAGGGTGCTCACTTTCTTGTGCCTCTCGTTCGCGCGAGGAACTCTCCCGGCGTCAGGACGTCGATTCCGAACCGCTCCAATCCTGCGAAATCACGGACATTATGCGTGATGATCGACTCGGCTCCCGCCGCGACAGCGGCTTCTGCAACCATGTCGTCTCCCGGGTCTCGCAGCAGCGGTCGCCACAGAAAGAAGATGTCCTGGCGTCTCGCCACCCCGCACACGTAGTCCAGGATGTCGCTGATATCTCGCTGGCTGAGCGCCCCTCTGTTTCGAAGCATCGCGTCCTCGTACTCCAGAACGATCGGGACTGATACCGCGATCTCGAGGAGTCCCGTTCCAACCCGCTGCAGGATCTGGAACGAGGCACCGCGTCGGGAACGAATCGCCGCAACGAGAACGCTCGTATCCAGGACGACGAGAGGAACCCGACCCACATGAGCTTGGTATCACGGATGATACCACCGATTCAAGCCTTCGGGTCCGCCGGAGGGCCTCCTCGTCGATCAGCGATCACCGGGAGCGGAGGGCGCCGCGCTGGCCGAGCGATTGATCGCCGCCACCGGCGACCAATCAGAATCCGGCAGAATTGGCGCGGGCCAGCCGATCGTCTTCGCCGCTCGGGGAAGGGCAAGGACCGCGACGTCGATGGCGGTGCCGGCGCGTAGCTGCCTCAATGGGTGAGTGCCCGCGGGCCTGGGCTGTGTCGTCGCGTTCAGCCTCGGGTGGGTCGAACCTACGGTATTCTTGACGGCGCGCCCCGCTGGCGTACCGGGCGCGTGCGCGCGGGCTCCACGCCCGCGGCGGCCGCCGGCGAGACGAGATTGGGGTCGGCTGGGGAGGTCGGGGGATCGTGGCGAACAGCTTCGGGCACCTGTTCCGGGTGACGACGTGGGGTGAGTCCCACGGCGCTGCGATTGGCGCGGTCATCGACGGCTGCCCGCCCCGCGTGCCCCTCTCCGAGGCGGACATCCAGCCCGACCTGGATCGGCGGGCTCCGGGCCAGAGCCCCCTGGTCACCCAGCGGAAGGAGTCGGATACCGTGCGCATCTTGAGCGGCGTCTTCGAGGGCGTGACGCTCGGCACGCCGATCAGCCTCCTCATCCAGAACGAGGACATGCGGCCGGGCGACTACACCGAGGTGCAGGAAAAGTACCGCCCGAGCCACGCCGACTACACCTACGAAGCCAAGTACGGCATCCGGGACTGGCGGGGCGGCGGCCGCACCAGCGCGCGCGAGACGGCCGGGCGAGTCGCGGCGGGCGCCATTGCGCGAAAGCTCCTGGGCGAACGCTACGGGGTCGAGATCGTCGGCTGGGTGTCGAAGGTCGCGCGCGATGTGGCCGAGTGCGACGTCGAGAAGGTGACGCGCGCCCAGGTCGACCAGACGCCGATCCGCTGCCCCGACCTCGCGGTCGCCGAGCGAATGATCGCCGCCGTGGAGGCGGCCCGCAAGCAGGGCAACTCGATCGGCGGCGTCGTGACGTGCGCGGTCCGAGGCTGCCCGCCGGGCTGGGGGGAGCCGGTCTTCGATCGGCTCGAGGCCGACCTCGCGCGAGCCATGCTCAGCCTGCCGGCCAGCAAGGGGTTCGAGATTGGCTCGGGGTTCGCAGGGACCGACCTCACGGGGCTCGAGCACAACGACGAGTTCTACATGGAAGGCGACCGCGTTCGCACGCGCACGAACCGGAGCGGCGGCGTCCAGGGCGGGATCTCGAACGGCGAGACGATCTACGTCCGGGTCGCGTTCAAGCCCACCGCCACGGTGATGCGGGAGCAGCGGACCGTGACCACGGATCACGCGGAGACGACGCTGCGCGGGCGGGGCCGTCACGACCCCTGCGTGCTGCCCCGTGCGGTCCCGATGGTGGAAGCGATGGCCGCGCTCGTCCTGGCCGATCATGCCCTCCGCCACGAAGCGATCCGCTGCCGGTGAAGCTCGGCGACGCCGGCAGCTGATCGCGACCCACTGAGCCAATCGCCAGGGCGCTCATGCTCGACTATGTGATCGAACACCTCGGCTACATCGGCCTGTTCCTCGTCCTTGGCCTGGCCGGTGTCGGGCTGCCGATCCCCGAGGAGCTGCCGATCCTGAGCGCCGGGGCACTCTCCCACTACGGCTACCTCGTGTGGTGGATCGCCCTTCCCGTCTGCATTGTCGGTGCGCTCACCGGCGACGCGATCCTCTACTGGCTCGGCCACCACTGGGGCGACCAGATCCTCAACCTCCGGCTGGCCCGACACCTCCTGACCCCAGAGCGGCGAGAGCAGTTTGCTGCCGCGTACCGGCGCCGGGGCGCGCTGATCGTGGTCGCCGCGCGGCATGTGATGGGCGTCCGGGCCGCCGCCTTCCTGACGGCGGGGATCGTGCGCCTGCCCTTCTGGAAGTTCCTGGCCGCCGACG
>Ga0187893_10015596_pt1 | contig 10151 bp, 7 predicted proteins | sample MA1701074metaG_FD_139574 | JGI IMG/M metagenome (GOLD analysis project Ga0187893, IMG submission 139574) | White microbial mat communities from a basaltic lava cave in the Kipuka Kanohina Cave System on the Island of Hawaii, USA - MA170107-4 metaG ... | reverse complement strand
GGCTTGTTGGGGTCGCCGGTGAAGCGCGCGCGCGGCGTATCGAAGTCCACGCGCAAATGGCCGCGTTCGAGATACACGGGCCGCACCTGCTCCATCAGAAACAGTTCGATGTAATAGCGTGAGTAAGGCTTGCCGATGATGTCCTGTTTGGCGACGGAGATGCGCCGGCTCTCGGCGGCAACGGGGTCCTGAAAATCGAAACCCGCGATTTTCAGCTCGGCGCCGGCCACGGTGAACATCACCATGCTGCCGTTGCCGTCGGGCCGCGCGACCACCTGGTTTTCGACTGCGGCTTCGATGCCTTGCTGGGCAAGGTAAGCCTGCAACGCCTTGGTCATGTCTTGCAGGATGATGCCTTCCGATGGCGCTTCGCCCTTGAACAGTACGACCGCTTCTTTCAACATCGCGGTGAGGTCGGCGTCGCTGAACCACGGGAAATTATCAAAGTGGACGGGCAGCAACGACGCGTCTTCCAGCTCGAAGACCAATTCGACGCCGCCAGTGGGGTAAGTCTTGTAGCGGTACTGTACGCTGCGGAACAGGCCGAGGCGACCCAGCTCGTCGGCCGCAAGTTGCAGCGATTCTTTGGTCACTGGTTGGCCGACGGCGAGGCCGCCTGCGGTGGCAAGTTGCTCGGGCGTGAAGCGCGTCGAGCCTTCGACGGCGACGCTTTTGAGCAGCGTGGAAGCGGGCTGTTCCGCTTGTGGAGCCTGCGGCGGCTGCCCAAATGACTCGGGCGCACTAGGTCCTAAGGCAAGGGCCACCAACACTGCAAGGTTGTGCGCGCGCTTTCTCACACTTTGATTGTATGGAGAAGGGAAGCGCAGGGCAATTGATCCCTGGGGGCGGGCAAGAAATCGTGAAGGACTTGGCTGGACGGGCGTAACTGGTGGCTTGGCCAAGAGGGCGCGAAGCGAGCTTCGCGCAAGACAAGGCGGGAGCAGAGCTCCCGCACTCCAAGGTGCGCCTATTCGACGGTGACCGATTTGGCGAGGTTGCGCGGTTGGTCGACGTCGCAGCCGCGGCGGACGGCGATGTGGTAGGCGAGCAGTTGCAGCGGAACGATTTCCAGAATGGGGAGCAACATTTCCGGCGCGGGCGGAAGCTCGATTACATGGTCAGCGGCTTCGCGCGCCAAATGATCGCCCTCGGTGACCAGGGCGATCACGATGCCGTCGCGTGACTTTACTTCCTTGATGTTGGACACGGTTTTTTCGTACCGGGTCATGGATTCGGCGTTGCCTTCTTCGCGCGTAGCCAGCACCACCACCGGCAGATCCTCGTCGATCAGCGCGTTGGGTCCGTGCTTCATTTCTCCCGCGGGGTAGCCTTCGGCGTGGATGTAGGAAATCTCTTTCAGCTTGAGTGCGCCTTCCAGCGCGATGGGGTAGTGGATGCCGCGGCCGAGGTAGAGAAAATCGGTATGGCGGAAGAATTGCCGTGAAAGCTCTTCGATCTGCTCGTCCTGCTGGAGGATCGTCTCCATTTTGTGCGGCAGGCGGGTGAGCTCGGTCAAGTAAGCCTTGGCCTGCTCTGGAGTGACTTTGCCGCGCGCCTGCCCGAGATAAGCGGCAATCAGCGCCAGCGCGGTGAGCTGCGCGGTGAAGGCCTTGGTGGAGGCCACGCCGATCTCCGGGCCGGCGTGCGTGAGGATGGTGCCGTTGGCCTCGCGCGTAATCATCGACCCGACCACGTTGCAGATGGCCAGCGTCTTCGCGCCTTTCATTTTCGCTTCGCGCTGCGCGGCCAGGGTGTCGGCGGTCTCGCCGGACTGGCTGATGAGAATCACCAGGCTATTCTTGTTAATGATGGGGTCGCGGTAGCGGAACTCGCTGCCGTAGTCCACTTCGACCGGGATGCCCGCCAGCCGCTCGATGAGGAACTTTCCGGCCAGCGCGGCGTGCCACGAGGTGCCGCAGGCGACAATCTTGATGTCGCTGAAGGCGCGGAACTCGGCCTCGGTGATGTCCATTTCGTCGAGGAACACCTTGCCGGAGTCGAGCGACATGCGGCCGAGCAGCGTGTCGCGCACGGCGCGCGGCTGCTCGAAGATTTCTTTCTGCATAAAATGCTTGAAGCCGCCCTTCTCGGCCATGATGGGGTCCCAGGTGACGTGCTGCACCGGGCGCTGGATGGCGCGGCCTTCGAAGTCGATCAGCCGCACACCCTGCGGAGTGATGATGGCCACGTCGCCATCGGCGAGAAAGAACACGTCGCGGGTGTGGTAGAGAATTGCGGGGATGTCGCTGGCGACGAAATATTCATTGTCGCCGAGACCGATCACCGCGGGCGGGCCGTTGCGCGCCGCGACAATCTTGTTCGGGTCCTTGGTTGAAACAATCGCGAGCGCGTAGACGCCAGTGAGCATCTTCACCGTCTTGCGCACCGCTTCTTCCAGCGGGCCGCCGTTCTGGTGCTTTTCGACGAGATGCGCCACGACTTCAGTGTCCGTCTCGGTGACGAACCTGTGGCCTTCGGCGATGAGCTGCTTCTTCAGCTCGATATAGTTTTCGATGATGCCGTTGTGGACCACCACCACGTCGCCCTTGCAGTCGCGGTGCGGGTGTGCGTTTTCTTCGGTGGGGCGGCCGTGCGTGGCCCAGCGCGTGTGTCCCAGCCCGTAGATGCCGTCAATCGGATTCAGCCGCAGCGTTTCTTCCAAATTGCGCAGCTTGCCCGAGGCGCGGCGAATCTCCATCTTGCCGTTCTGGCCCACGACGGCGATGCCCGCGGAATCGTAGCCGCGATATTCGAGCTTCTTGAGCCCGTCAATAATCAGCGGCACGACCTTCTTCTTGCCTACGTATCCGACAATTCCGCACACGGCTGGTGGTCCTTTCTCGCCTGGCCCAAAAAGACAGAGTAGCATAACCGCCCTTTGCCAGCGGCGGGACGCACGTACCGGATTTCCAAAACGTGAGTTCTAGAACTGTCTTCGCTAATCGAGGACTTCGAAGCGAAACTCTTCGATGACGGTGTTGGTGAGGACGTCGCGGGCGATACGTTCAATCTCGGCCTGTGCCTGCTCGCGCGTGGTGCCGTTGAGCTCCAGCACGAAGAATTTGCCCTGCCGCACGTCTTTCACTGTGGCGTGACCCAGCGAGGCCAGAGCGTGCTGGATGGCTTGCCCCTGCGGGTCGAGGACGGTTTTCTTCGGCATCACCCAGACGTGAGCTTTCATCCTGCTCCTGTAGGAGCGCACCTGCGTGTGCGCCCTTTCTGCCTGGGGCGGACACATAAGTCCGCCCCTGCATGAGTTGAGTTGATTATAGCCCAATGTAGCGCCGCGCTTCAGCGCGGCAATTTGGGGGCTACCCTGCCGCCCTAAAGGGCGGCGCTCACAAGACCAAGGCGGGTTACAGGAAACCCAATTCTGTGCATTTTGTGCGGAAGGCAGCCAGGCGCTGCCGCTTGTCCTGCGCCGACAGGAACGAGTGCTCAAAGCTTGCTTCCATCAGCCGCAGGACGTTCGCAGTGGAGAATCCCATCACCGAGGTGCAATTGGCGTATTCGGAGAGCAGATCGGTGTGGAACATAGCCGGGTCGTCAGTGGAGAGAGTTACGGGCACGCCGCGCTCAGCCAGTTGCTTGAGCGGGTGCTCAGCCAGGGCCGCGCTGGCCTTGCCGAGTTGCTTGGCCAGCGCGCCGGTGCAGATGTTGCTGACGGGGCAGACTTCCAGCGGGATGCGGCGCGCGGTGAGCAGGTCAGCGAGCGCGGCATCGTGCATGGTGGCGATGCCGTGGCCGATGCGCTCGGCGCCCAACAACTCGACTGCGTCGCGCACATGCTGTGGCGGGCCGATTTCGCCGGCGTGCGCCACGCGACGCAGCCCCGCTTCGCTCGCGACGTCGTACGCCGCGCGGAATTCGCGGTAGGGAATGGCCATCTCGTCGCCGCCCATGCCGAAGGCGATCACGCCGTGGTCTTTGGCGCGTACCGCAGCGCGCGCCGCGCCCAGCGCCGCTTCGGCGCCGAACTGCCAGGTGCCGTCAGGGATCCAGCGCAACGCCAGTCCGCGCGGCTCCAGTTCCTGCGCCACGCCCCAGATCGCGTCGAACACCGGCTCGGGCTGCTGGTTGCGCCAAAGCAGCACGCCGAGCGCGACGGTCACCTCAGCGTAGACCACGCTTTGCGCGAGCAGCTCTTCGCCCAGCCGCCGCGTGATCAGTGCGTAGTCCGCCGGCTCGCGGAGGAACGCCGTCACCCACTTGAACGCTTCGAGAAATCCGAGGAAGTCGGTGTACTGGTAGCGCGCGGCTGCCTCTTGTTCGGTGAGTGGCACGCCATGGCGGGCGGCAAGCTCCACTGCAGTGCGCGGACGGATGGAGCCCTCCAGATGCAAGTGCAGCTCGGCCTTGGGCAGGGCGCGGATGGCAGCGGAAATGTCACCTTGACTCAACAGCAGATTCCTCGCTTTGCTCGGAATGACATAGGAAAGAGCTACGGGAGCAGCGGGCTGCCGGCGTTGCGGTAGGCGGTCAGCCAGTAGGCGCCAATGTCGGAGGCCGCGTCGGATAGCTGGCGCACCAGAATCGCGCCGGCCTGATTGTAGAAGCGGTCGTAATACGGATCGCTGTAGTCGGTCAGGCCCGCGCGCGCGCGGCGATCGGCAAGCAGAATGTTTTCCAGCCAACTATGCGCGCTGAGGCAGCTCTCGAAAGCGTGGTCGGTGGGGTCGGCGATGTACACCGCATCGTTGGGGCGCAGAAAAAAGAACAGGCCGTAGCGCTCCAACAGTTGCTCGCCGAAACGGCGGTGCACGCCGGGCTGGCCGCTCAGGCTGCCGTCGAAATTGTCGGTGGTTTGAAATGGGTCGTGGGCCTGCGCCACGTAGAAGGCCAGCGCGCCGGCGTTGCTGGTGACGGCGTCCCAATCGCGGGCGCGGAAGGCTTCTGTGAGCCGCTGGCTGAACACACCGATTTGCCACGGCAGCAAGCCGTTGCGATCGAGGACTGCGCGGCCCAGGCGGCGGCGTGCCAGCTCGTAGTTGCGCGGGAGGTCGGCGTAGGGAAAGCGGCCGTACTTTTCGAAGTGGATGAAGTGGTTGCGCTGCTCGGCGGCGCCGTTCTTCTTGAGCCAATCGAGCGGGTCGAGCACGCGCTGGGTGAGCACGCTGCGGCGCGCGTCGAAGAAGCGGCGCATCTCGGGAGGTAGGGTGTCTACCGCTTTGCCGGTGACCAGCTTGTGGCCGTTGGCGCCCCACGCCTGCGCCGCCGTTGCCGCCGCCAGCAGGCACAGTCCGGCAGCCAGCCCGCGCGCGATGGCCCGGCGCATCATCCGCGCACGCCCTCCGCTTCACGATTCAGCGTGCTGTTACGGCGGCTGTAGCCGAAGTAGATCACCAAACCGATCGCCAGCCATACCAGCAAGCGGGTCCAGTTCTCGACCGGCAGGCCCATCATCAGGCCGAGGCAAGCGATGAACGCCACCGGCGCGCAGAACCACACGAACGGCACCTTGAAGCCGCGCGGGCGGTCGGGCTGCTTCACGCGCAGCACAAGCACGGCAACGGCCACCAGCATGAACGCGAAGAGCGTGCCGATGCTCGAGAGGTCGGCCAGGGTACCGATATCCAGCAGCCCGGCGGGGATGCCCACGACGATGCCCGCCACCCAGGTGGAGAAGTTGGGCACGCGCGTCTTGGGGTGAATCTTGGAAAAGGCCGACGGCAGCAGGCCATCGCGCGACATGGCATACCAGATGCGCGTTTGGCCGTACTGATAGACCAGCAACGACGAGATCATGCCGGTGAGTGCGCCGATGGTGACGATGCGTTGAATCCAGGGCAGGTTGACGTTGCCCAGCGCCTTGGCTACAGGGGCCGCTTCGCCCTGGAAGGTCGAGTAGTGCTGCATGCCGGTGAGCACCACGGCCACTGAGACATAGAGAATCGCGCAGATGGCCAGCGTAAAGATGATGCCCAGCGGCATATCGCGCTTGGGATTCTTGCATTCCTCGGCTGCTGTGGAGACGGAGTCGAAACCGATGTACGTGAAGAATACGATGGCGCCGCCGGTGAGCACGCCTTGCCAGCCGTTGGGCATGAACGGGCGCCAGTTGGTGGGATTCACATACTCAATCGCAGCGAAGATGAAAATCAGGATGGCGGCCACTTTGATGACCACCATGGTCGAGTTGGCGCCGGCCGATTCGCGAATTCCCATCAGCAGCAGCGCGGTGACGAACATCACAATCAAGAAGCCCGGCAGATTGAAGTGCGGGCTCCAGCCATCCACCGGCGTAAATGCGGGCGACGTGAGCCACGTGGGTAAGTGAACTCCGAAGCTGCCTAAGAGGTTGTTGAGATAGGCGGAGAAGCCCACGCCGACAGCCATGTTGGAGACGGCGTATTCGAGAATCAAGTCCCAGCCTATGATCCACGCCACCAGTTCGCCGAGCGTGGCATAGGTGTAGGTGTAAGCGCTGCCGGCGATGGGGATCATGGAGGCCAGCTCGGCGTAGCACAGCGCGGCAAATCCGCAGACCACAGCCACCAGCGCGAAGGAAAGGGCAATCGCCGGGCCCGCGCCGGGACGTCCCGTGGCGCCGGTCGCCTCGCTGCCGTGCAGGAGCACGTCAATCAAAGGCGCCTTCATCAGCGACACATACTGCTCGCCGACCGCTTCGCCGGCCGCGGCGGTGCCTGTGAGAATGAAAATCCCGGTGCCGATCACCGCGCCGATGCCCAGCGCGGTCAGGCTCCACACGCCGAGGGTCTTCTTCAGGCTGCGGTTGGGATCCTCCGAATCGCGGATCAGCTTGTCGATGCTTTTTGTGCGGAACAGTTGAGACGCCACAGGCCCCCTCAGTGCAACCGGAAGACTTTATCGCGCTGCGCAGTTCACGCGCAACCGTAGGATTCTGCCATAGAGACCCAAAGGCGCAGAGCGAAGATAAGGATGTTTGGGCGGGTGCGACTTATTCCCGCGTCAGATTGGCGTAGCGCTCGACGAGTTTCTTGGTGCCGAAATCGGGGAAGCTGATGGTCAGGCGGCGGTCTTCGTCATCGCCGTCGACGGAGAGAATCGTGCCGACTCCGTATTTGGGGTGGCGGACACGCATGCCAATCAGCGGGTTGGCGCGCGCGCGAGCCGGAGCGGCCGACGAAGGTGACCCACTGGCAGCGCTGGTGCGCGATCCGCTGCCGCCTCGCCCGCTCCACCGCGGACCGCCGTAACCGCTGCGCCCGCCGTAGCGCGACCGGCCGGAGTAATCGCTGAACTCGGGGTCGTCCACATAACGGCGGCCGTCGCCGGCGGCTTCGGAGAGCGAGCCGGCGATGACGTCGATGAGCTCGGCGGGAATCTCGCTCAAGAAGCGCGAAGGTTGCGCTGACTCGTTAAGCTCGCTGCCAAACGTGCGCCGGAAATTGGCGCGCGTGAGGGTGAGCGTGTCGCGCGCGCGGGTCATGCCGACGTAGCACAGTCGCCGCTCCTCTTCCAGTTCGTCGGGGCTGTTAGCCGAGCGGCTGTGCGGAAACAAACCCTCGTCCAGCCCGGCGAGAAACACGTGGTGAAACTCCAGGCCCTTTGCGCTGTGCAGGGTCATCAGGGTGATGGGCGCGGAGGCGTCGTAATCATCGGCATCGCTCACCAGCGCTGTGCGGTCGAGGAAGTCGGCCAGCGTTTCGCCCTGTTGTGCGCCCTCGGCGACGGCATTCACCAGCTCGCGGACGTTTTCCGCGCGCGAGGAGTCTTTCTCCAGATCCTGCTGCTCGAGATGCGCCAGATAGCCGCTGCGGTCGAGCACCAAATGCAGGAATTCGGCGGGGGCCAGCGACGACACCTGGCGTTGCAGCTCTTCAATCAATTCGCGGAAGCCGCGCAGGGCGGAAGCGCGCGTGCCCGCCGTCGCGCCGGCCAGCGCGCCGAGCGCCTCCCACAGCGCGCCGCCACTTTGCTCGGCCATGTTGCGCAGGCGGTCCACCGTGCCCTGGCCGATGCCGCGCGGCGGAGTGTTCAGCACGCGCAGCAGCGCCACATCGTCCGCGGGATTCAGCGCCAGGCGCACGTAGGCCACCGTATCTTTCACTTCCGCGCGCTGGTAGAAGCTGAATCCGCCGACGACTTTGTAGCGAATGCCCAAACGGCGGAAGGCCTCCTCAAACGCGCGCGACTGGAAATTGGTGCGGTAGAGCACGCCGATGCGCTGTTCGAGGTCGCCGCGCGCCTGCAAGCGGTAGATTTCCTGGGCCACGAACTCGGCTTCGTCCATCGCGGTGCGCGCTTCGAAAAAACGAAGCTTGGCGCCGGTGCCGCGCGTGGCGCGCAGCGTCTTGCCCAGGCGATTGCGATTGTTGGCGACCACCGCGCCGGCGGCGTCGAGGATGCTTTGCGTCGAGCGGTAGTTCTCCTCGATGCGGAAGATGCGCGCGCCAGGGAAGTCGCGTTCGAAGCGCAGGATGTTGCCCACGTCGGCGCCGCGCCAGGAATAGATAGACTGGTCTTCGTCGCCGACCACGCACAGGTTGCCCGCAGCGGCGGGAGGCTGGGCCAGCAGGCGCACCAGCTCATACTGGATGCGGTTCGTATCCTGATACTCGTCCACCTGGATGTAGCGGAAGCGGCCGGCCCAGTAGTCGCGCGCCTCGCGGTGATGCGCGAGCACGTCGCGGGTGCGCAGCAACAGGTCGTCGAAGTCCACCGCGCCCGCGTTGCGAAGCTGCGCCTCATACAGCGCGTACACTTTCGCGGCAGTCTTCCACTGCGGGCTTTGCGCTGCCGCGGCGAACTCCTGCGGCGTCTGCCCGTCGTTCTTGGCGCGGCTGATGAGGCTGAGCATTTCGCGCGGGTTGCTGCTCTTTTCGTCCTGACCGAGCTGGCGCAGCGCGGCCTTGACCACGGCGAGCTGATCATCATCATCGTAAATGGCGAAGTCGCGGCGCAGGCCGACACGCGGGGCTTCGCGGCGCAGCAGACGCGCGCACAACGAATGAAAAGTGCTCACCCAGGGGTCGGCGGCCTGCGCGGCCGAGCGCAGCAGATGGGCCACGCGCTCTTTCATCTCTCCGGCTGCTTTATTGGTGAAGGTCACCGAGAGGATGGCGCTGCCCGGCACGCCGGAGGAAATCAGGTGCGCCACGCGGTAGGTGATCACGCGTGTCTTGCCGCTGCCCGCGCCGGCCAGCACCAGCACCGGCCCGTCCGTGGCTTGCACCGCTTCCCGCTGTTGTGGATTCAGGTGATCGAGCAGTGACATTCTCTGCGGCTCGTGCGAAGCAAGGAGCAATTCTAGCCGCTCACAGTGGAATCAGCAAATTGCGATCGAGGAACGCTTCAAGGTTTGACGGCTTTGTTCAGGTCCACTTCAAAGAAGAAGAGCGCCTGGCCGTTATCCATGAACTTCAATTCCGGCACGTATACGCGGCCGTAGGGCACCCATTCGAAGCGGCGCGCCAGATCAAAGAAGAAAAAGCCGCGTACGGTGGCCTGCGGCGGAAGGATATCGAAATTGAACAGGTAGGGCGCGATGGCTTCCTCGACTTGCTTCCACTCCTTGCTGCGGTCTGCTTTGGGCTTGCGGGGAATCGGCAGGCGCGACACGGTGGGATTGGGGCCACCCTGCTCCTTGTGCAAAATCTTTTCGATCACCGTTTCGAGGTCGAGCCATTCGATGCGCTGGCGCGAGGTGCCGGGTGGCTCCAGATACAGGCGGATGGCCTCGAGGTTCACGCGGATCGGCCGCTTGGTGCCGTTTTGCATCACCACTTCGACGGCCAGCAGTCCCGCTTGATAAGGATGCTTCTTGCCGAAGCGTTCCTTCGAGCGGGCGGCATCGGTGTAGGGGTCCACGGCCACGGTAACGCCTTCGTGCGTATCGCGGGCCGGCAGCGTGGTGGGGTCAATGCGCTGCGCAAGCGCAGGCTCAGCAACGATGCCACAGCAGGCGAGGGCCAGAGCGCAGAGCGTAACGCGGTTCGCTTTCATGTCCAGCAACATAGAAGACCTACTGTCGGCCCTTGGTTGTCTCGTACTTTTCCAAGGAATGGTCCCGTCCACTTGTTCACCGGCCGCGTCAAGCTCCAGCCTCTGTCCTATAATACCCGGCGTTCATGCACTTCCTCTATAGCCTGCTGATGGCCGTGGCATTTGCGCTGCTGCTGCCCTATTTCCTGCTGCGCGGCCCGCGCAAGTATCTGCACAACCTCGGC
>Ga0187893_10015595_pt1 | contig 10151 bp, 10 predicted proteins | sample MA1701074metaG_FD_139574 | JGI IMG/M metagenome (GOLD analysis project Ga0187893, IMG submission 139574) | White microbial mat communities from a basaltic lava cave in the Kipuka Kanohina Cave System on the Island of Hawaii, USA - MA170107-4 metaG ... | reverse complement strand
GCCTCTTCACGTCAGTTGTGGGCCGGACAATAAACATGAGATTGTTATCATGACCGCGAGAGAAGGCCGATCGGTTCCTCAGGTCGCGAAGATCGAAACATTCCTGGCATTATCGCGGGCTGCTTCATAGTACTTACGTTCCCATACTTAGGAACAGTCGATCCTTATGCAGCATCGGCACCGTACGCGCGCAGCTTGCGAAACAACGTAGCGCTGCTTAGCCCTAGAGCGGTTTGCACTTGCATGGACCACGCTGCCCGCTGTTGCCCGCTATAAATCCCCCTGCGCGGCGCGCTGTCCCCCTTTGATAAAAGGGGATTCAGGGGAATTTTCCGTTTGCAGAAACCTATATAGCAGGCAGTGCCTTGGTAAACTCATCTGAAAATCGCTGTAGTTGCTGGGCCGTTTTGGTCTTATGGCCGCCGTTGGCCTGCAGCGCTGCCAGGATGTATCCGCGCTACGCTCATCCAAAGCCGATTTGCCCGCTTCTATTCTCTATTGCATAATATCAATACCTTCGCTTGGGAGAATGGCCAATGATCGAACTCATCACCGAAATGGTCGGTGGCGAACCTTACACATATTATCCGCTCGGTGACTATGTTGTGCGGGCCATTGGTGTTTGTGGCGCACGCCCAACCTTCAAATATACTCGTATTGAAATTGCAGGAACACTGGAACGCTTGGCAGCCGGCGAGAACATTGACGACATTGTTGCAGGTTACCGAGGGCGAGTCTCGCGCGCAGCGATTGTGGAGGCGATGAGATTGGTAACAGCGCAATTCCTCCAGGCGCTGCCTGCGTTAGAGTCGGCTTGATGATTGTGTTGGATGAACAGTTATTAGGCCGTGGGATTGAGGAAGAGATCACCAAGTGGTATCGAGGCGCAGTCCATTTCATCACCGATTTACGTCCTCAGACTGTCATCAAAGATGATGCAGTTCCTGAATTGCTTCGCCAGCAGGCTCAACCGACATTTGTCACTATCAACGAAAGAGATTTTTGGCAGAAGATCGCTATAGATCAGCGGTATCGTGTAGTGTGTTTCGTTTTTCCTGACTCGCGGGTTCGCGAAATTCCTCCCGCATTGCGGTTTGTGCTCCATCGAGCTGAATTTCGAACCAAGGCAAAACGAATAGGCAAAGTGATTCGCGTTACCAAAGAAGAGATTCGCTATTATAGCTTTGATAAGCGGCAGGTGCAGTTCATCTCGAAGGAAGTGATCACATAATTCTAGAGATTTCCGAGCAAGGGCAACCAACTCTGGACTTACCGAGCATCGGCCCCGTACACTCGCAGCTTGCGAAACAACGTAGCGCTGCTCAGCCCCAGTTGCTGGGCGGTTTTCGTCTTATTGCCTCCGTTGGCCTGCAGCGCTGCCAGAATGTATCCGCGCTCGACCTCCTCCAACGGTCGAATCGTTCCTGGAACTACGGTTACCAAGGGAGAGCCTTTTACTTCATCCGGCAAGTCCTCAACGTCCACTCGATCACCAGTGGCAAGAGCAACCGCTCGCTCCACAGTGTTTTCCAACTCCCGCACGTTGCCTGGCCAGTGGTAACGCAACAGTTGCTGGAGGACGGTAGGCGTAAAGCCCGTGATCTTGCGGCGCAGTCGGCGAGATGCCGCAGCGAGCAAAGTACGCGCCAGGGGGAGGATATCTTCCTTGCGTTCACGCAGGGGTGGAATCACTACCGGCACTACACGGAGCCGATAGTAGAGGTCTTCACGAAAACGCTTGGCAGCCACCTCCTCACCCAGATCGCGGTTGGTCGCGGCGACAATACGCACGTTGATAGGACGCACTTTGTTCTCTCCTACCCGGCGCACTTCGCGCTCCTGGATAGCCCGGAGCAGCTTCACCTGCGTCGCCTGTGGGAGTTCGCCGACTTCGTCAAGAAACAGCGTCCCTCCGTTCGCCGCTTCAAACAACCCTTGGCGATCCCGCACTGCGTCGGTGAAGGCGCCCTTGGTATGGCCAAAGAGTTCGCTTTCGAGCAAGTTCTCCGGCACCGCCCCACAGTTGATGGCGATAAAGGGTCGATGCGCCCGTGGGGATTCTTGGTGAAGAAAGCGCGCCAGGCGCTCCTTGCCCACCCCGCTCTCGCCGGTAAACAAGACGGTAGAGTCCACCTTCGCCACCCGGCGCGTAAGCGTAATCACCCGCTTCATCGCCTCGCTCTGCACGATCATTCCGGCTGGAGCCTCAAAAAGCCCCAGGCCATGCAGTTCCTTTCGCCGACTGTGCAGTTCTTGTTCGGTCTGTTTCAACGCACCCGTCACAGCTTCAAGAACAGTGGCGAGGTCTTTCTGGTACAACGAGAGCACAGCCGGAGCCGCTTCTCCCAGTTCCGCTCGTGTACACGCAATCATCTTGCAGTACGCGTCGCCCTTGCCGACGCATTTTTCCTCCACACAAAAGAGTTCCTGGCCAAAGGTATAGGTCATGTGAGCACTGGCGTAGCCGCAGAGCGTCCAGCACACGGGTTCCTCGGCTTGGCCACAGTGGAGCAAGTGCTGTTCTGCCTCATAGGAGTCATGCCAGATAGCTCCCCTGAAAATGAAACGGTCATCCGGCCCAGGTATCGGTTCGACGCTGACGACACCTTGGAGTTCATGGAAACGCGCACCCGCTTTGCGCCACTCCGACTCAGAATCCCAGGGAAAATCCTCTTTAAGCATACCGGCGGTCCGCCAGCCATGCGCATAACCGAAACGGGTCAGCACCCCCTTCGCTGCCGTAAGCCCCAGCGTCTCGATGAGTTCCTTGCGTAAAAGCCCGAGCGCGACGGCGTCGAGAATCAAGGCTCGCTCTTCAGCGAAACGGATCACTCCCCCCTGCGGATGAAACTCCAACAACTCTCGCAAGTCGAGATCATCGGCTCGCATGCAACTTTTCTCCCCTCTGTTGAGCGAGGATCAGCTCTCTCAAAATGAGAGGCCCTCACTCAAAATGCGAGACCGTGGAAGTATACCTTCTTTGCAAGTCCTTGCAAACACAAGGTATACGCCACTGGCATGACTCCTGCGACTTGTAGGATCGCGAACACCACAACAGGAGGTACAACTATGGCCCCACACGCAAAAGGCGTCCATCATATGGCCTTCATTACCAGGGACATGGAAGCAACCGTGCAGTTCTATACCGAAGTGATGAACTTCCCCCTGGTCGTGACCCTACATTTACCCAAAGACGATCCCTTCCCCGGTATTACGTGGGGGGACCTCAGCGACAAGAAGCATTACTTCTTCGATTGCGGCAATGGGGATCGCATCGCGTTTTTTACTTGGAGTGCATTGTCTGAGCAGTATGCCGAAAGTGGCGCAGGGCATCACATTGCCTTTGCGTTGCAGACGGAAAAGGAGCTCGATGACGCGCGGGACTATCTGGAGAGCAAAGGCATTGAAGTGTCGCCGGTGATCAATCATTTCTTTTGCAAGTCGATTTACTTCAAGGATCCGAATGGGATTCACTTAGAGTACTCGGTCTATCTGGAGCCGTGTACGCCGGAGCAGCCGTTTCTTCAGGATGAGAATCCGGTCCCTTCGGCGCAGCGGATATTGGGGAACAAGCAGGACCAGTACTTGTTACGATACGCGCCCGGTTCGGCATCGACTGGCCCCCAAGCGGAGGCGGAAGTACGTGCGAAGTAAGGAACCTACCTGCACGTAGGCTCGTCGACGTAACACTGCCGCACTCTCCTGTGGGCAGGAGTCGCTGCACCCTGTCCAGAGAGTGCGTCTTCAACTAAGATGCGAGCAAGGGGGACAGTGCAGGTTTCCGTGCTTTCCTTGCGCTTCGGGTTTTCTTCCTGCACCGTGTGATAGTTCTCTGTACTTAATCTCAGTTGGCAGCCTCATCAAGGGGAACAGACCATGGGTCAGATAGCAAAAGATCTCTTGTTAGTAGGCAGCATTCCTATGGAGACGGTCGAGGAGGTGCTGCGTACCTGTGGCAGAGCCATTGGCTACTTCGTTCCCTGCTTGCCGGATGGCGAAGTGGGAGATCGTAGTTGGTGGCATAACTATCTCGCCTATCACTTCTACCATAGCCACCCTGCCATCAGCACCGTACAAAGACCCGCGCCGGTAGACGGCGTTGAACAATGGAAACCCAAAAGCCTCACCGACATGTGGCTGTTCAAGATCAAACCAGGGGTCAAGGAAATGACCTTTAACGACCTCGGATACGCCACAGAAGCGATCAACTCGTATGGTATCTTTCGTCGGCTGCGCGAGAAGGGAGACATCCCGGCAGGAGTACGCTTCCAGGTCTGTCTACCGCTGACTGGAAGCGCCCTCGACACTTTCTTTCATGATCCGGCCGACGCACCGATTGTCAGACCAGCGTACGAGCGGGCCATCCTGCATGAAATCGAGAAGATGCTAGAGAAAATTCCAGCGCAAGATTTAGCGATTCAATGGGATGTCTGTGTCGAAGTTCTCGACCTCGAAGACCGTCTTCCCTGGACGCCGCAAGACGACAAGTATGCGCGCAACACTGCCCCGATTGCGCGTCTGTCTCCGCACATCCCCACAGAAGTCGTGCTTGGCTATCACTGGTGCTATGGAACGCTCGGCGGCTGGCCAATGGTCAGGCCCCAAGATCTGACGCTCTGTGTACAGCTCTCGAATACGGCAGTCGCCCAATCCGGACGGCGGGTCGATTTTGTCCACATGCCGGCTCCTCGCCATTGTGAGGAAGCCTATTTTGCGCCACTGCGTAATCTCAAAGTCGGCGATACCCGCGTCTATCTTGGACTAGTGCACGATACGGACGGGATCGAAGGGTTCCGTGAGCGCTTAGCCATTGCCAAGAAGTATCTGCGAGGTTTTGGTGTTGGTTCAGTATGCGGCTATGGTCGGCGTCCGCCCGAAGATATGCCGCGCGTGTTGGAAGTTCATGCTGCGGCGGCAGAAGAGTTGCGGCGGCAAGGGGTCTAGAGGATGCCGGAAAAGAGGACAGAGGTGTCATTGCGAGGAGCCCTTCGACTCCGCCGCGCTTCGCTCAGGACAGGCTACGCGACGAAGCAATCTCGCTTCCACTTCACGGCAGTGCTTGAGGCTGAGATTGCTTCGCTCCGCTCGCAATGACAGCTTTTATACGTGGGTGGATGCTAGTACAAGAGGAGAAGCGCTCTCCACGGCTCTCTGCTGAATATGTCGTTGTCTTTTACAGGAGTGCATGCGATGGAATTCATTTGCGATATGCTCGCGAGCCGGGTGGTCTTTGGCGTTGGCAGCCTCAAGCGACTCCCTGAAGAGCTGGATCGTCTCAGTTTGTCTCGCGTTCTGGTGTTTTCCACGCCAGAGCAGCGCGACCACGCAGAGCAAGTGGTTGCCCTCATCGGATCACGCGCGGCGGCAGTCTTCGATCGCGCGGTCATGCATGTGCCGACCGAAACGCAAAGCCTGGCACTGGCAGAGGTCAAGCGACTAGGAGTACAAGGCGGCATCGCCATTGGCGGCGGCTCTACGACCGGCCTGTGTAAAGCGCTCGCCTTGGAGATGGACTTTCCTTTCGTAGCGATTCCCACCACCTATGCCGGTTCTGAGATGACGCCAATCTGGGGACTGACCGCTGAGGGTGCCAAGCGTACCGGACGCGATGCGCGCGTGCGACCACGCACCGTTATCTACGATCCCACGTTGACCCTGAGTCTTCCGGTGCAACTCTCAGGCACCAGTGGTATGAACGCGATTGCTCACTGCGTCGAAGCTCTTTACGCAGAAAATGCCAACCCAGTCGCTTCCCTCATGGCTGAGGAGGGTATTCGCGTCTTAGCTCAGAACCTGCCTCGTATCGCGCACTCTCCCGCGAATCTTGAGGTACGCACCGAGGCGCTCTACGGTGCATGGTTGTCTGGAGTCGCATTAGGCTCGGTCGGTATGGCGTTGCACCACAAGCTCTGCCACGTGCTCGGCGGTAGCTTCAATCTGCCGCATGCCGAGACGCATACGATTGTGTTGCCCCATGCCGCAGCTTTCAATTTGCCGGTAACGCCTGAAGCACATGCTCGTACTGCTCGCGCACTTGGAGCCGATGAGCCCGCGCAGGCACTGTATGATCTTCTTATTTCCTTAGGTGCTCCGCCGGCACTCAAAAACTTGGGCATGAAAGAGACGGACCTTGATCGAGCAGCGCAATTGGCGACCAGGGACCCCTATTATAATCCGCGTCCTGTCACCGAACCCGTGATTCGTACCTTGCTCGACAACGCCTACCATGGCCGCCGTCCGACACCTCTGTGAGAGGGAAGGATAAGACGACCGGACAACGAGAAGAGAATAAAAGGAGGGACTATGCCTGATTTAACGCTGTACCATTTCCTCATGTCGGTCTGCTCGATGAAAGCGCGTCTGGCGCTTGAAGAAAAAGGAATTCCCTGGAAATCGCACGACGTCGACATCGGATTCAAGCTGGAACACCTCGACCCCTGGTATATCAAAATGAATCCGCGCGGCGTGGTTCCTACTTTGCAAGACGGGGACAAGATTATTACTGATGCCGTACGTATTCTTCGGCATGTTGCTGACCAGCCTGGCGGCCAGAACCTGTTGCCGGACTCCACGGCAGCGCGTACGACCATGAATGAGTGGGTTGAGAAGGCCGACGGCGTCAACATGCAGGTGTTGAGCTACAGTCGCCATGGGATTCCGCGCGCCACAGAGCTGTTGGACGCCCGCATCGCTAAAGCTGCGGAAAATAAATATCGCTATCCGGAGTTAGCCGACGTGTACGAACAGAAGATCAAACACGTTCTCGACCTGAAGCTTGGTCGCGTTGATGAAGCCAAGGTGAAGGAGATTGAAGAGAAGGCGAACAGATCTATCAACGAACTTGAGAAGGTGCTGCAGAGTTCTCCGTACATTGCCGGGCAGACCTATACGATCGCCGATGTCATGTGGACCGTGCTGCTGGCTCGCTTTGAGATGATCAAGCTGGAAGAGTTGATCAGCGCCGAGAAGCATCCTGCGGTCGCCGCATACTATGCGCGCATGAAGGCGCGGCCATCCTTCAAAGCTGCCAAGGTCAATCCCGAATGGGTCGGTGGGATTTAGACCTATCCGAATCACTCAATCTTGTGGCTTCAGTCATGCATATAAATCCCCCGCCAGTCGCTTCGCGTCTGTCGGCCCCCTTTGGCAAAGGGGGCGGCGAAGGCGGAGCCGAGCGGGGGATTTTGCTCGTGGACAAGCCTTAACGCGGATAGTTACCTAGGAGGGGAAACACATGTCACGAATGACTGGTGCAGTCTTACTCGTCGGGAGTATCCCAGGGGAAACGGCAAATGAGGTTATGCGTATCTGCGCTGAGGGCGTCGGTAATTATCTTTCTTGTTTACCGGATGGTGAGACGGGTTTTCGCCGTGCGTGGATCAACTTCTTGGCGGCGACGATCTATCATGGCAATCCTGCCATGGAAACCGTTAAAAGGCCGAAACCGATAGACGGGAAAGAGAGCTGGCTTCCCGGCGGCTACGGTGATCATTGGCTGTTTCAGATCAAAAGTGGGAGCAACTCCGTCCATTTCGACCATCTTGGCTACGCCAAAGAAGCGCAGAAATCTTATCAGGACTTTCGTGCCCTGCGCGCGCAAGGCGTGATTCCTGCAGGCGTCAAATTTCAAGTTGCACTGCCGCTGACCGAAAGCGCCATACGCCCGTTCTTAGCGCGTGCGGAAGATTTTGTGCCCATGTGGTCTGCCTATGAGGAGGCGATGGGTCGCGAAATTGCCCAGATAGCCAAAAACATTCCGGCTGGGGATCTCGTCATTCAGTGGGATGTCTGTATAGAAGTCGTAGCTATCGCACTCGGTGATCAACGCGAGGGCCTATTGGCGTGGAAGCCGCACGGTGACCCCTTCGACCGCTACCTCCGAGCGCTGAAAACTCTGGCCAAGCACGTGCCGAGCGCGACACCTATGGGCTGCCACCTGTGCTACGGCGACCTCGGGCATCGGCATTTCGTGGAACCTACTGACTTGAGTCTGGTCGTCCGCATGGCGAACGCGGCCAAGAAAGAAGTGGACCGCCCGATCGATTTTTACCACATGCCGGTGCCGCGTGATCGTGCTGATGGCGCGTACTTCGCACCGCTGAAAGATCTCACTATTGGCGACGCAAAACTCTACCTCGGGTTGATTCATCATACGGATGGCGTCGAGGGCTCGCTCAACCGGCTCGCGGCGGCACGCAAACATACCGCAGGCTTTGGCGTTGCGACCGAATGCGGCTTTGGCCGGCGCCCTAAGGACACACTTCCCGAACTCTTGCGTATCCATCGCGAGGTAGCAGCGGTGCTGTAGCTCCATCCTTCCCCACGAGGCAAGGTACGGGAATCCCAATCCCTCTCTTGCCTCTCACGGTTCCTTTGACGAGCACGGCATTCCGCGTAATCGCCTGTTCGTCTGATAGTAGTGGCTTTCCTATTCGATTTTAGCGGCGACCGTAGGTTTTTGTCATTCTGAGGCTGCAGGCCGAAGAATCTCTCAGAAAGCGGAGAGAAAGAGAGATTCTTCGCGGAGCCTGTCCTGAGCGTAGTCGAAGGGCTCAGAATGACAGGGTCGCGGTTACGCTGTCAAAATGAACCACTCCTGCTCGTCTTCTTCCATAGACAGCGATATTATTTTGTACTATACAAGGCCAATCTTCACATAAGCGTTGACCAGTTCACTGTTGCTGCCCCATATACAGTATCGTCTATGACGAGAGAGGGGATCTTATGAAGGCACAGGCATTAAATGTCATGTTGGGAGACCTGAACCGCTCGGCAGAAGCGCTGTCACGGTATCAGCAAGATCCAGATACCCTGGCGGCGATCTATGGTGTGACTGCTGAAGAGCGTGAGCGACTAAAGGCCAAAGATATGGGCTGGTTGTATACGCATGGCGTTCACCCATACATCCTGGTGCAGTTTTCCTTTGCCATCGGCTATGACTTTCGGCAGTATCTCAAAGACCTACAGGAAGCGACTGAGCGGAGTGGAGCGGGACATTAGAGGAGAGATTCCCCTCACCCCCTTCGGCTACGCTCAGGACAGGCTCCGCCGCTACGCGGCTGCTGCCCTCTCCCCTAAGGGGAGAAGGGATTTGCTCCCGCGCCCTGCAAGGGAGAGGGTAAGGGTGGGGGTTGTGTAATAGATCGTCAACCTCACAAGGAGAATCGTATGGCACAAATCGTTGCAGCAATGTCGGCAGTTCACACGCCGCTTCTGACCTATATGCCTCACATGGCCGACGAGGCGATGTGGGCGAAAATCAATCGTGGCTTTGCCACGCTCCAGGACACTCTGAAAGCGTCCGGAGCAGATACGCTGGTAGTCTTCTCGGACGAACACTTCAATGCGCTGAGTCCGCGTTGTTATCCCTCATTCAGCGTGGTGACCGCCGAGACCGGGGTTGGGCCGATAGAGAATTGGGTGGGTATTCCCCAGAACAGTATCAAGGTGCGCTTTGCGCCTGAACTGGCCGAGACAGTGCTCACCGAGGGCATACACAAAGGATTTGACCTGACCCGCATCAGCGAGGCCGGCTTGGATCATGGCTTCTTTGGCACGCTGCATTTCCTGACTCCGCACTGGGATCTTTCGTACCTGTGGTTGATCCAAAATTGTGTGCTATCACCGAAGCCGAGCGTCGGACGCTGCTATGATTTCGGCCGCATGGTCGGAGAGGCGATTCGCTCCTGGGAAAGTTCGCGCCGGGTCGCATTGGTCGGTACAGGTGGATTATCGCATGCGATCGGTACACCGGACACGGGGCGGATCGATCCGCAATTCGATCAATGGTTTCTCGATCTCCTATGTGCCAACAGCCCGGCTCTGCGCGAGATCACCGATGCGCAGATCGATCCGATCGGCAACGGCACCCACGAGATCCGCAACTGGGTCGCAGTGGCCGGCGCGGTAGCCGGGACGAAGGGCGAGGTCGTCATGTACGAGCCGATGATGGGCGTGGGCTTCGGCATGATGCGGTTTCAGATAGCGTGATGGACTTCGGCATTCTCGTCCTGCCCAAACCCGACCATTGCGGCCAAGAGGCGAAGCTGGCTGAGGAGTGCGGCTTCACCCACGTCTGGGTGGAAGACTCGCAGATGATGGTCGGCGATGTGTATGTGTGTCTGGGGCTGATCGCGCAATCTACCAGCCGG
>Ga0187893_10015594_pt1 | contig 10152 bp, 7 predicted proteins | sample MA1701074metaG_FD_139574 | JGI IMG/M metagenome (GOLD analysis project Ga0187893, IMG submission 139574) | White microbial mat communities from a basaltic lava cave in the Kipuka Kanohina Cave System on the Island of Hawaii, USA - MA170107-4 metaG ... | reverse complement strand
TTCAAGAGCAAGGTGCAGTTTATCAGATGACTTATCCAGACAAACGCGGAATTGAGAACAAGTTGGTGTTTGAACAAAAAGTCGTGGATGATGGTAAACGACGAGAATACAAAGCGCTGAAATTTGATTTTCAGGATACGGAGAACATTGCCGAGAAGAAGGTTTATATTGACCTTATGCCATCGTCAAAAGAGACGTTAAATCTAATGAATAAATTGGTGAAAGAAGGCTTTACAGTACGCGATTTGTTTGTCTCAAAAAGTGTATGTGTGCTTTTAGAGCGATTACGGTAGAGCGTGACTGAATGCAAAATTCTGTGATTCGCAAATGGGCTTACTAAGACACAATCAAAACACAAACAGGATTGCGTTAAATTGTTGGCTAATGTAAATAATCAGTACAGAGATAATCGTTTCTTTGCAAACTTAAACCACAGGCGAGATATTTTTCCCGCTGGTGACGCAAAGAACGCAAAGCGTTGAAATGTCAGGCAATCGCCTTATGCATAATTCTTGGCATGAGCCAAAATTTTATCAATCTATTTCGTGGATGCTCACTCGTATCGTAATGCTTCAATCGGGTCTAGTTTTGCGGCTTTCCATGCGGGCCACAGACCGAACCCGACGCCTAGGCTCACAGAAACAAGAAAGCCCACAACCGGAGACCAGAGCGGAATATATGTCGGCAGAATCATGTTGATTAAAAGCGAAAGACCCATACCAAAGGCAATGCCGATGATGCCTCCCAAGCCTGTCAGCGTAGCGGCTTCGATTAAGAATTGCGTAATGATGTCTTTGCGGCGCGCGCCGATTGCCTTGCGTACACCGATTTCCTTTGTGCGTTCCGTAACGGAAACCAGCATGATATTCATCACACCGATTCCGCCGATTAAAAGACCGACGCTTGAAATAGCCACCATCAATGCAAATACGCCGCCCGTTATTGCCCCGAACTGCTCTATGATTTGGTCGGATGTCGAAATGCCGAAATTGTCCGGCGCCGAAAAAGCTACGTTTCTTCTGCGTCGCAAAACGTTTCGCATCTCATCTACGGCTTGATTCATTTGCCCCGGTTTTGCCGTAGCCATGATGAAACAATCTTCGTTTTGAGGGTATTGCTGTTGCACGGTCTTGAAAGGTAAATAGACAGCTTTGTTCTCGTTGTTCGGGTCTTCGCCGCCGACAATAAAGGTATCCCGTTCTGCAAGAACGCCTATGACGCGATAGTAACGTCCTTCGATTTGAATTTCTTTGTCAAGCGCGTTTGTCTGGGGAAAGAGCGTGTTGGCGACATCTACTCCGATGACTGCGACTTTCGCTCTGTGGTTGTCTTCTTCTTCCGTAAAGGGACGCCCTTGAGCCACATTAACGACGCCCATTTTGAAGTAGTCTGCCATCCCGCCTTGAACTGTTGCGTTACTCATCTCAATATCGCGGAAACGAACATTTATTCGTTGAGCAAATGGTCCGCCTAAAAAATCAACGGGCGACATAAAAGCCGAGACGTAAGTTATTGAAGGACACTCTTCTTTAATGGCAATCGCGTCATCTGCTTTAAGCGGCTTACGCATACGCTCTTCCATAGATGGATTAAAATTAAAGCCCGGGTCAAACTTGAAGGCGTAAATAGAATTCGTTCCGAAAGATTCAATCTCTTTCGAGACGCGGGAATCAATGCCAGAAACGAAAGCAGAAATAACAATTACTGTGACTGTGCCAATGATTACACCTAAAATTGTCAGAAAAGAACGAAGCTTGTTCTGCCACAAAGTATCGAGAGCCATCAAAAGATTTTCGTAAAAGTCTGTGCGTAACATGGTTTAGTAAAGCCTTAAAATTGAAGTATATTTGTTACGAATTTTAATCAATCTGTGTTTCATCTCAATTGCCTGATGAAACCAGACTTTTGAATCATTCGTCTGTTATAGTGACATCAATAAGACGCTATACAAATTATTAATGAGAGATTCAAATAAACACATCGGAAAAAGTTTTTTGGTATTAAAGAAATGTCGGAAAAAAAGTACGACAGTCTGCCAGACTGTCAAGCAACAGACTAGCAGTCTGTTGTACTTTTCCCGAAAATACCTAAAAACATTTTCACACCTGCTTATCCGTATCAAATTATCTCTGCCACCGCGCTATTTTTACGTTTGTGCGATGGCTGTATTTTTATTTATTTCTTCAGCTTGCAAAAGCGATTATCCTGCTTCCGGTCAGACAAGACAAAGTGGCGGCGATAAAAGTGAGGCCAGAAAAGTTAAAACCACAAAGGTCGCCGAGATGCCTCTGGGCGAGGGTGTGAATGTCAACGGGACTTTGGCGGCGTTTGAACAAACAACCGTCAGCGTAAAAGTCTCGGGCAGGCTTGAATCAATCACTGTGGATTTGGGAAGTGTTGTCCGCAAAGGTCAATTGATAGGAAAACTTGGTACACGGGATTACGAACTGCGGATTCAGCAGGCAGAAGCCGCGCTTGCACAAGCGCGCGCGCGCGTCGGGTTACCGCTTGAGGGAAATGATGACAGGGTTGACCCTGAGCAAACGGCTACTGTTCGTCAGGCAAGAGCTGTGATGGATGAGGCGCGCCTTACCAGAGACCGCGCCGCGCAACTTGTAAAAGATGGTGTTATTTCAAAAGCTGAATACGATTCGGCTGTAGCAAGTCACAAGGTCGCAGAAGGTCGTTATCAGGATGCAATCGAAGAGATACGCAACCGAATGGCGGTTGTCGCACAACGTCGCTCTGAACTTGCATTGGCAAAACAACAGTTGAGCGATGCGAGTATTTATGCACCGATTGACGGCAAGATAGAAGCCAAACGCTCAAGCGTGGGTGAGTTTCTGGCGGCGGGTGCTCCAGTTGTTGATATTGTCAAAATCAACCCGCTTCGTTTTCGCGCCGAAGTCCCCGAACGAGAGGCGGGCAAAATTGCGGTAGGGCAAAATCTGAGGCTTACTATTGATGAAGCTTCGGCAAATTATAGTGGACGAATCACGCGCCTCAGCCCTTCGATTACAGAACAAAATCGTGTTCTTGTCATTGAAGCCGACATTATTAACAATGGAAGTTTAAGACCGGGCGCTTTTGCCCGCGCGGAAATTGTTACGGACGATTCAAAAATGGCGATCACAGTTCCGGCAAACGCAATAGTATCTTTCGCGGGTATTGAGAAAGTCATTGTAGTTCAAAACGGTAAAGCCCAAGAGAAGCCAATAACGACCGGCAAAAGGTCTGGCGATTTAGTCGAAGTGCTTTCAGGTGTGAGCATGGGGGACGAAGTTGTAATCAATCCGGGCAACCTTCAATCGGGACAGCCTGTGATAGTGGCAGAGTAATTTTAGATTGCCGATTGCCAATTGCCGATTGAAGTAAAAGAACAAATAGGCAATTGGCAATCGGCAATCGGCAATTTGATCATGCAAAAGTTAGCTGAAATTTGTATTAAACGACCTGTTTTCGCTTCGATGATTATCTTGGCGTTGGTCGTCGTAGGTGCGGCTGGATATTTCAAACTTGGTGTTGACAGATTTCCTTCTGTTGACCTTCCAACTGTCAGTGTTCGCACATCTTTGCCCGGCGCCTCGCCCGAAGAAGTAGAAACGCTCGTTACTCAGCAAATCGAAGAAGCCGTTAATACGGTTGACGGTATTGATGAACTCCGTTCTGTTTCAAGTCAGGGAACTTCTTTTGTAATGGCAACATTCAGGCTTGATAAAGACCTCGAAACTGCGGCACAGGATGTTCGTGACCGCGTTGCGCCTGTTGTCAGGCAACTCCCCGACGACGTTCTTCCGCCTGTTGTGTCAAAGTTTGATAATGATAGCGCGCCTGTGATGACAATCTCGCTTTCGGGCAATCGTTCGATAAGAGAGTTAACAGAGATTGGCGATAAGATGGTTCGCCCGCAACTTGAGCGCGTTGCCGGAGTTGGCGAAGCACAGGTCGTCGGCGGTCTTGATAGGTCAATAAATATCTGGATTGATGCCGATAGACTTGAAGCTTACAAACTGCCAATTACAACAGTTCAGCAGGCAATAGCACGTCAGAACGCAGATGTGCCGGGCGGCAATGTCCAGACAAACAGAGAGGAACTCACATTAAGAACTCTTGGACGTTATACGGATGCCAAAGAGATGAACGACCTTGTCGCAGCAGATTTGAACAACACGCCTGTTCGTCTTCGTGATGTCGGGCACGTCGAAGATGGGACAAAAGAACAGCGAAGTTTCTCAAGATTAAACGGCGTCCCAAACGTGACAATCGAAATACGCAGACAATCGGGCGCGAACACAGTCGAAGTCATTAAAGGTGTTAAGAAACAATTGGCAAATGTTCAGTCGCAACTTCCTTCGGATGTAAAAATGGAAGTTATACGCGACCAATCACGTTACATAGAAGCGGCTCTGCATGAGATTCAAACTCACTTGGTTTTGGGAAGCATTTTAGCCTGTCTTGTTGTTCTCCTATTCATGCGCTCGTGGCGTTCGACAATTATCGCGGGCATAGCGATTCCTACTTCCGTTATTTCCACGTTCGGCATGATGTGGGCTTTGGGGTTTACGCTCAACAGCGTAACGATGCTCGCGCTTGTGTTGATGGTCGGCGTTGTGATTGACGATGCGATTGTGGTTTTGGAGAACATCTTTCGCTTTATTGAAGAAAAGAAGCTGACGCCGATGGAAGCCGCAAAAGAAGCCACACGCGACATTGGTCTGGCTGTGCTTGCGACAACACTCTCTCTTGTAGTCATCTTTGTTCCCGTTTCGTTTATGTCTTCGATTTCTGGAAGATTCCTCTATCAATTCGGCATAACGGCGGCGGTTGCGATTCTTGTGAGCTTGGTTGTTTCGTTCACGTTGACGCCGATGATGAGTGCGAGATTGTTGAGCGTAAAAGATGCCGGAAAAGGACACGGCGAACATGGAGACGAAGCAAAATCAAGACGCGGCTTTTACAGTGTAATTGACAGAAATTACATGCGGCTTTTGAAACTTGTAATGCGCCATCGTTTTGCCACTGCCGTGCTTGCAATTGCCGTTATATCTTCAAGCATTCCGCTTTATCGCCTTGTTAAGCAGGAATTCATACCAACAAATGTTGATGAAGCGGAGTTTGAAGTTAGCATCAACGCGCCCGAAGGAACAAACCTAGCTGTTATGAACGAGTCAATGCTTGCCATTGAAAAAGACCTGATGGCTGTGCCGGGCGTTCGTTTGGTTCTGGCAAATGCGGGCGGCGGTTTTATCGGAGGCGTCAATCAAGGAAACGCTTATATTCGCATTGCACCACACGAAGAGAGGGTTTTTTCCCTGACAAAACTTTGGAACGAAACGAAGAAGGGAAATCCGTTAAAGGCATTTCGCGGCAACTACACACAGCAAGACGTGATGCAGGAAGTCCGTAAACGTATGAGGAAATATGCCCCTTTGCGTGTCGGTGTTCGCAATGTCACTTCGTTTAACTTTGGCGCGGGCAGTCGCTCGGATATTGATTTTGCGCTTCGCGGTCCCGAAGTCATTCAACTTTCAAAATACGCGGATGAATTATTGGCACGGTCTGAAAAAGTCGGCGGAATTATTGACGGCGACACCACTTTGAAACTAAATAAGCCGGAGCTGCGCGTTGAGATTGACCGCGCGCGAGCGGCTGAACTAGGTGTTGATACTGCTGATATATCAAACTCGCTTCGTTTGATGGTCGGCGGCGACCAAGAAGCATCACGTTTTCAAGATACTTCAATAAACGAATCTTACGATGTTCAGTTGAGGTTAAGTGACCGCGACAGAAACGACCCTTCTGTAATTTCGCGTCTTTTTGTTCCATCTTCAAAAGGCGGATTGGTTCGTCTTGATAACCTTGTAACGATAAAGCGAAGCACAAGCCCCTCTCGTATTGACCGCTTAAACAGACAAAGACAGGTGTCAGTTCGCGCATCGGTCGCACCCGGATACGCGCTTGCAGACCGAATCGAAGCCATGAGAAAAATCACGACTGAAATGAATATGCCGTCAGCTTACACGACAACCGTTGCAGGGCGTGCGCGTGAACTCGAACGGACATTTACAGAATTTCTCTGGGCATTTTTGCTCTCTGTGATTTTCATGTACATCATTCTCGCCTCACAGTTTGAACACACGGTTCACCCCGTCACAATTCTTTTGAGTTTGCCTCTCGCAATTCCGTTCGCATTATTATCACAGTGGATAGCGGGTGACACCCTTAATCTTTATTCCGCGCTTGGCATTTTGGTTCTGTTTGGCGTCGTAAAGAAAAATTCAATTTTGCAGATTGACCATATGAACAATCTTCGGGCTAAAGGTTATGAACGCTACGAAGCGATTCTTCAAGGCAACCGTGACCGCCTTCGTCCGATTTTGATGACGACGCTTGCTTTGGTCGCAGGTATGCTGCCGCTCGCTTTGGGAACAGGTCCGGGTTCGGAAGAACGCCGTTCAATCGCTGTTGTTGTAATTGGCGGGCAAACGCTTTCGTTGTTGTTGACCTTGCTTGTCACGCCTGTTGCTTACTCATTCTTTGACGATTTGGGGGCGACAAAACAGTGGCGCAATGTAGCTGAAAAGATACGTGCCGTTCCCGTTTCTGCTATTCGAAATCTCAGACAGGCATTTGCCAGACGTTCGCGTAAGACAGAAGAAGCAGAAGTAAATGAAGAAATTCCAACCGAAGCAAAAATGAGGCAAGAAGGGGGAGATTAAGAACAACAGGATTCCTTTTATAAAAGCTATCGGCTGAATTTCGTCAGATTCACAAAAGAAATTCAGCCGATAGCTTTTTGCCTTCCAAAAATTAATTTTTCAAAACTGAAACCTTTTCCTCCATCCGAACACATAGAAACGTGAGGGCGATAAGCCGTAATAAAAAATAATTTAGGAAAAGAAAAAATGAAAAATCAAATTATTAAAATGGCATTGGTATTTGTGTTCGGTATTATGACGGTTAGCCAAGTGGCTGCACAATCAGCAACTGAGAACAGCGTAAACAAAAATGACGTAACAACAAAGCTTCAAATCAAAAAAGACGAATTCAGAATCAGAATAAACAATTCAGCAAAATCAAATTCAGCAGGCAAAGTTACACCTGAAAACCGTTTTAGCTTTAATTTGGGGTCTTCTCTTACTTGGACAATGTTCTACGCAAGTTTTGTGGGCGAAGACATTAAAATGGAAGATAAAGCAATCGTGAATCTTGTTTTTATAATTGACGCTCTTGAAGGTCTTCCGGAAGCAGAGGCACTGCAGAAAACATTGAAAAATATTGTCAGATATACCTGCAAAAGTCAGCAATGCGCTCAAGAAATTCAAGCAGTTATTAAATCATTAGAAAAACAGATGCAGGGCGAATCGCAATGGTTTTTTAATACGGGGCTGACCGTTTCAAACCTCTACATTGCAAACGCAATCGAGGATGTTGCGAGCGTGAAAAGCTCTTTGACACAAATCCAAGCATTGATGGACAAAGCGCCAAAGACGATTCCCATTGAACTTATCAGCCAGATGAAAACGGTTACGGAATATGTCAAAAAAGAAAAACTTACAGGTAATGACTATGTTGCTATTAGCTCAAATCTTGATAATTTGATTGGCGTGATAAAGGCGTAACAAACGAACGCTTTTTTCAAAAAGCAGAGGCTTCAAAACAAAGTCTCTGCTTTTTTCTTTGTAAGATGTCATTCCGACCTTAAAGCAACAATCGGGTCAAGCCTTGCGGCTTTCCATGCAGGATATACACCCGCAATCAAACCGACGCTGCTTGAAACACCAAGCGCGATTGTTACCCACAACAAAGGCAATGCAGTTGGGACAGGCGATAAAGTGGCGACTAATTTTGCGATTGAGTAAGCAATTAAAACTCCGATTGCTCCGCCTATCAGAGCAAGTGTAGTTGATTCGGCCAAAAACTGTTTGATGATGTCCCTGCTCTTTGCTCCAATGGCTTTGCGAATACCGATTTCTTTTGTACGTTCTGTCACAGAAACGAGCATGATGTTCATAATTACAATTCCGCCAACGATGAGAGAAATCGAAGTCACGCCGATTGCCGCAGTTTGAATTGTTCCGAAAATCTGGTCGCGCAGTTCGTTTATCGCGCTTGGTGTGATGATTCCGAAATTATCTTTTTCGTTCGGCGAAAGTTTACGGCGTGTTCGCATCAGTGTTCGTGCTTCTTCCGTCGCTTCATCATAAGTTTCGGGTGATGTTGAAGTCACGCTTATGGAAATCGAACGACGTGAACCATAAATCGAAAGAAACGTCGAAAGAGGAATTGAAACATACATATCCCGCGTTTGCCCGAAGACGGAACCAAGTTCTTTTCCTACGCCAACAATCTGAAACCCTCGTCCGTCAACTTTGATAGTCTGTCCGATTGGATTTTGTGTCGGAAATAATTTTTCTGCTACTTCCGAGCCTATAAAACAAACCGGGCGTCTTTCATCTTCTTCCGCTTTTATAAAATAACGCCCGGAACTAGGCTCTATCTTTTCAATCTCCGCGATGTTTGACGTTACGGCGTTAACCGTAACATTTCTAAATTCGGTGTTGCCGAATTTTATGTCCGCGCTTGTGCCTGATTTACCGCCCGCATCTTTGATTGGACCGCCGCGTTTTCGTAAAGCTTCTAAATCATCAAGAGTTACATCTTTGTTTCTACGCCGTGCCGCGTTTAGCGCTTCGACACTTGAAAAATCGTCTAATGAAAACCGCTGAACGCTGAAAGCGTTCGTGCCGATATTGGCGATTTTTTCATCAACATAGAAATTAAATCCTTCGACTAAAGAAACGACAACAATAACAGTTGCCACACCGAAGATGACGCCCAATAAAGTCAGAAAGGAGCGAAGTTTATGCGAAAGAATTGCGGAAAAAGCTAATTTCAATGCTTCAAAAAATGACATAGACAGGGATTAAATAACTGATTGAAATTTTACTCGTTCGCTTATACGTCGAGACAGTAAAAAAGGTTCATCAACAGAAACTTGTGCAAGACTTGAAACAAAATGTTAACGAAAGGAAAGATTAAACTTTTTAGAATTCAGCTTTTCCTTTTAATTACTTGAAGCGAGTGTTTTGAACAACATTTATATTAACCGCCACAGAAACACAGAGGAAAAGATTACACGGATGGCGCAGAGTAAAAATCAAGTCTGCGGTGTTTCTCTGCGTCTTAAGCTCTGCGCCCTCTGCGGTTAAAGTTCTTTTGATTTATCCACATGCTTCAATTACTTCTTATCAACAGCAAGCATTTCTATCGCCTGCAAAACCCGTCCAATACCTTTGTTTATATGAGCGGCAAGAGCAAAGAGACCACAACTGATGATAAAGTAAATCGCAAGCGCCGAAATAAATAACAAAAGATGTGAACGATTTCTTAGGTCTGCAAGCAGAAGAAATAAGACAAAGAAAGCACATTCAATAAGTGCCGCGGTAAGAAAAGCCAATTTATAGTTTCTCTCGCTTTTTTCAATCGTTTTAAGTGCCGTCTCTCTTACAATATTGAGATTTTCGTTTCCCATTTTTTTTATCTCCTAAAACATAAGTTTGACAAAAATAAATGCCAAAATAAATAACGCCTCTACAACAGCGAAAGCGATGATACCCTTTTTCAAAGCGCTTAATTCAAAACTTTTTTCTTCGTTCATATTGTTTGTTTTTCAAACTCCTTTCTCAAAAGTTTAAGACCGTAGGAAAGTCTTGATTTAACAGTTCCGATTGCAATGTCCAGAACTTCTGAAATCTCTTCGAGCGTCATTTCATGCACATAATGAAGCACTATGACGGCGCGGCTTGCGGGCGAAAGCCCTTCGAGCAATTTTGGAAAATTTATATCCAATTCGCGCACAAACTGTTCATCCGCAAACGAAGAGGGAATATCTTCAAGAATAGTTTCATCACGAACTTGTTCACGCCAGCGACCTTCGCTTTTAAGCCATTTGAAAGCCTCACGGCTTGCAATGCGGTAAGCCCAAGGTCGAAAGAGTTCAGCCTGACGAAGCCAGTAGATTTTTCTGTAAATCAAAACAAAAACTTCCTGCAAAATATCTTCTGCCAGAGAAGGCTCTTTTATTATCGTCAAGATGTAACGATAAAGCGGCTCTTGAAGCGTTTCAAAAAGCTCGTTGAGCGCGACCTT
>Ga0187893_10015591_pt1 | contig 10153 bp, 6 predicted proteins | sample MA1701074metaG_FD_139574 | JGI IMG/M metagenome (GOLD analysis project Ga0187893, IMG submission 139574) | White microbial mat communities from a basaltic lava cave in the Kipuka Kanohina Cave System on the Island of Hawaii, USA - MA170107-4 metaG ... | reverse complement strand
CGTTCCTCGGCCTCCTGGCGCTGGAACACGGGGACCTGCCGTGTCATGTTGATCGCTCCGCCAAGGCCGGAGAGGATCAACACGTAGAGAGGAATCATCAGGCCGCCTTCGTAGACGTCGGCTGGCTTTTCGCCCGATGCGACGGCTTCGGCCAGGCCTGGTCCGACCTCGGATGTGGAAGGAGTTGCCTGGGGCGCCGTCGTCGATGGGGCGGCAGCGGACGGGGCTTCGCCGGCGGTCTGCCCCGGAGTTGGTTTGGGCTCGGCGGCCCCGCCCGGCTGCGCGGGCGCTTGATTGGGCGCGACCGGCTGAGGTTTCGCTGCCTGCGCCGGGGCGGGCTGGGACAGGGCCGGCTGGGTGGCACCGGCGGCCGGTACGGGCGTTGGCGGGCAGGGACTCGACCGCGGAAAGCCACCGATATTGAGGCCCCATTGCGCCGGCGCGGCACAATCCGGGCGTCCCAGCACGAGACCCACCGAGCTGGTCCTCATGTTGTCCAGGAGCTCGTCGAAATAATAATGCAGCAGTAGAGGGGCCAGCAGCGGCATCACTAGAACCACGGCGACCATGAGATAGGAAATGACGATCGCTGTGCGATTCTTGAGCGCCGAGTACATGCCGGTGAACGCCCACAGGAACAGGATCAGAATGATCAAGGCGAACCCAGCGGCGATCTTGAGGCCGAATGTCCACTGAAAACTCTGCGTAGCGTTCAGAAGAACTTCGTCCGATGCCGGGGGATCCACTCGCGGCGAGAGCACCTCGGCGCGCACTCGGATTCTGTCCTCGATCTTGAGCGTCGCCAGCGCTGGCGCGCCGGTAATCTCAAACACGCCGGGCGGTTTCTGGTCCTTGGTTATCGAGGCCATCAACGTCTGCCGAAACACGCTGCGGTTGAGCAGGTCCAGCCGGTCGACGTCTATTTTCACCCTGGCGGCGGTAACCGGCTGGCCACCCTGAAGGACCTCGCCGCTGATCTTCAGCCTGGCGGCGGGCTGTCCGGCAGCAAGGTCGAAGAACGCGGAGACGGAAAGGGTAACGGGAGCGGGAGGCGGCCATCCCCAGTTCTTGATCCGCACTCCTAACCAGTAGATGCCGTAAAGTACCGCGCCGATGATGAGCAGTCCCAATACCGCATGAAACTGATAGTTGGCGTCTGCCTTTCGTGGGGCGTTGGCGGGTAGCGTGGGTTGGGCCGTAAGTATTCCTCCTTGCGTCTACGAATATTACCCCAAAATTTCCGATGAAGGGAAGCGACTCGCTCTCACTTACAATGCCTGTAGGAATGCTCCTTCTGTGGATTCTCTGGACCGCGCAGGCTGACGTCGACCGGGCCGTGTCGCTGTGGCGCCAGGGCAAGCCCGCGGCGGCCGAGGCGGCTCTGCGGGCCATCGTCAGCGCGACGCCCGCGAACGCCGCGGCCTGGAAATGGCTGGGCGTGGTCCACGCGTCGCGCTCCGAGCATGAACTGGCCGAGAACCCGTTTCGGGAAGCATGTCGTCTCGCGCCGGCCGACCCCGACGCGTGCTACTTCCACGGGCGCAACCTCTATTTGCTGAATCGATTCGAGTCGGCGCTGGCGGTGCTGGAAAAGACACTGCCCGACGATCCGCAGCCGTGGCGGATTCACCTGGCCATGGCGCAGTCGCTCGAAGCCCTGGGTCGGGACGCTGAATCGGAGAAGCAATTTCATGCGTCGATCGCCGCTGGACCGAAGCCGGGGCGACCCGAGGACGATCCGCGCCTGCACTACGGCGTGTTTCTGCTGCGGCAGGGACGAACGGCAGACTCGCTCGAGGCGCTCGAGCAGGCGCCGCCCTCGGCGCGGTCCCTTTCGACGCAGGGCCGGGCGCTGTCGCAGCTCGGCCGCCTGAACGACGCGGCTGCACGGCTGGAAAAAGCCATCGGACTCGATTCGCGTGATTGGAACGCGCACCTGCTTCTGGGCAACGTCTACCAGCGCCTCGGGCGGGTCGCTGATGCGAATCGGCACCTGAAACTCGGCGAACAAGGCCTCAAGTCTCCCTGACAGGCGCCGGGACGGCGGCGCACATGACGGTTCTCTCGCTGTTTTAACGCATTGCGTCGTGAACAGGAGAACTGAACAACATGGATCGTCGTCATGTACCCGCCTTTCTGCTTTCGCTCGCTCTCAGTCAAGCGAGCGCGCAGAACATAACCTCCGTTGCCGGCAACTCCACCTGGGTGGACGTCCAGAATGTAACACTGGACGCCGAGGGAAACATTTACGTGCCCGATGCCGGCCGGCACGTGGTTTACAAAACGGACCGGCTCGGCAGCACGACCAACGTGGCCGGCACGGGTACCGCCGGCTACTCCGGCGATGGAGCGCTCGCCACTGGGGCGCAGCTTCGGACGCCGGCCGGAGTCGCGGTTGCGCGCGATGGCACGCTTTACATCACTGAATACGGAAATCACCGCATCCGCCGGGTCGCGCCTAACGGGATCATCACCACATTTGCCGGAACCGGCGTGGCCGGCTTCACCGGCGACGGCGGGCCTGCCTCCGCCGCGCGCATGTTCGCGCCGCTCAGCGTCCTGCTGGACGCCGACGGGAACCTCATCTTCGTCGACATCGGCAACTTCCGGATCCGCAGGATCAACACCACCACGGGAGTCATCACGACGATCGCGGGTAGGGGCCGATGCCCGGTCCTCTCCGGCGACGGCGGCCCCGCGACGGCCGCCGATAGTTGCCCCGGCTGGCTTGCCCTGGGACCGGATGGCAGCCTCTATTTCACCGACGACGGCGATCTCCGTTTCTTTGGGTTCAGCCGCATCCGCAGAGTAGCGCCGAATGGCGTAATCTCAACCGTTGCCGGTACAGGCGTCGTCGGCTATAGCGGCGACGGCGGACAGGCCACACAAGCGCAATTGCGCGGCGCCTCCGGAGTGGCTGTCGATGCCACAGGCAATCTCTATATCTCCGACGGTTTGAACGCACGAATCCGCAAAGTGGACCGCAACGGCATCATCAACACGTTCGCCGGCACAGGTGTGGCGGGCAGCACCGGCGACGGCGGCCCGGCCGTTCGAGCACAGGTCAACGTACCGGCGGGAATGACGTTCGACGCGGAAGGAAACCTCTTTGTGGCGGATCGCAATAATCGGAAGATTCGCAAGATCTCGCCGCCGCCGCTGCCCGCCATCAGCGCCACCGATACGGCGATCCCGTCGTTCCTCGGCAAGTCAGCCTTCGGGTCGAACATGTACATCGAAATCTACGGGACCAACCTTTCTACGACCACGCGCACCTGGGCCGGCGGCGATTTCAATGGCCCGAACGCCCCGACTTCCCTAGACGGCGTGAGCGTGACGGTCAACAACAGGCCGGCCTTCGTCTACTTCATCAGCCCAACGCAGATTAACATCAACACGCCGGAGGATACGGCCACCGGGCCGGTCAACATTCAGGTCCGCAACGCGCTGGGATTCAGCAACACGGGAATCGGGACGAGGGCCCGGCTCTCGCCGACGCTGCAAAGCGTCCCGCAGTTCCTGGTCGGCGGCAAGCAATATGTGGTGGCACAGACGCCGGATTTCCGGTCATTCATCGGCAGCCCTAACCTGATCGCCGGGCTCTCCTTTACGGCGCCGAAGCCGGGCGACACGGTGCTCATCTTCGCGCTCGGGTGCGGAACCACGAATCCGCCCACGCAGGCCGGTGTCGCGGCCTCGCAGAACTCGGCGTTGGCGGCGCCCTTTGAAGTCAGGATCGGCGGCGTTACCGCGCGGGTGAGTTTCGGTGGCGTCGTAGCCGGCAGCATAGGGCTGTATCAGTTCAACGTGGAGATTCCCAGTGTCGGTCCGGGTGATCATCTCATCGAGCTGATCGTGGACGGCGTGCCGAATCAGCAGAATCTCATGATCACCGTCGGCCAGTAGGGAGGAAAGCCGTGAAGTTCAGATTTACGTGGGTGTTTCTTAGTGGAGCCGCGATGCTGCCGGCGCAGCCCCAGCCGTTGAAGTACAACGTCTTGTACGATTGCGGTCCAGCGGCGCTCAAATTAAAGGTGCTGAGCTGCAGCGGTGAAGCAGAGAGCGACACCTGCGAAGTTCAGACGTTCCTACGCGCCGACCCACCGAAGACCGGTCCGCTGGTCCGCCGAACTCTGCTCCCAGCGCTGGCAAAATGCAAGATGCCGGCGCCAGCCGAGGCGCGGGCAGGCTCAGCCGCGCCGGCAACGCCGGCCAAACCGGCGCAGCCGCCGAAGCCTGGTCTCGTGAGCTGCGCAGGGAAGGTCGAGGGACGGTATTCGTCGACTTCCGGCGTTACGAACTACTCGATCACCTTCCGTTCAGGCAAAGCGAGCCTCACCGCGCTCGTGTTGGGAACGCAGGAGACGGATTGCTGGATGGATGGCAAGCGGATCTACCTCTATATGCGCGGCGATCCGGATCCGCTCCCGATCGACGTCAACGACGATGGAACGCTCGACACGCCTTTCGGTGAAATACGCAAAAAAGGGAATTGAACCCAGCGAGCCTGAGCTAACCGTCAGTGATTAAAGAGGAACTCTTTGGAAGTCAGTAGCGACCACGCCAAATCTTCAAGCGCTTGCCGCCGCGCGTCTCGCACAACTTCCACCGACGGGCCGGAAACGCGCGCCGAGCCGAGCGCTGCGGCGATTTCCTTCCGCTCCGCATCGCTCGGGTAGCGTCCGAGCGCCGAGAGATAGAGAAAGTCGATCATGCGAGCTTCCGACAGCCCGAGTTTCAGCATCAGCCCAAGGCTGCCGTCGGCTGCGCTGAGCTTGCGATTCAGCGTGTCCCCGTTGATGATATGCAACGCCTGCGTGATGCTCGGGTCTGATGAGCGCTCGGCGGCGTCGCACACAATCCTCTCGGGCCGCCCGAAAACGGAAAGAAAGCGTGAAGTTACGCGCACGTCGGGGAGCTGCATGGCTCTCGTGCCGGCCGGGAAGCCGGAAAACGCCGTCGGCGCGCCCGCCACCTGCGACATCGCGTCGAGAATCACCTCGGCGGGGAGACGGCGCACGATGTACTTGGAGTAGTACACGTTGTCGGCGCCGTTGGTGGCATTCGCCTCCGAAGAAAGCTGGTACGACGACGAATTCATGATCGTCCGGATCAGGTGCTTGATATCGAAGCCCCGTGCGATGAAGTCCTTCGTCAGCGCGGCCAGCAGCTCTTCGTTGGAGGCGGGGTTCGTCGCCCGCACGTCGTCGACGGGATGGCACAGGCCACGCCCCATGAAATTCCCCCACACCCGATTGACAATCGAGCGTGCGAAATAGTCGTTGTCCGGACTCGTGAGCCAGCTCGCGAAATGCAGCCGCCGGTCGCCGGTGGAATCGAGGGGGATCGGTTTACCGTCCAGCGGCGCCGGTTCGAGAGGCCGCAGCAGCCGCGGGTGGTTGATGTCGCCTTCGGCCTTGGCGTAGACGATCGTCTCTCCGGGCCGGTCGCCGCTCTTCTGTCCGACGCGGGCGAAGAGATTCGCGAACTGGTAATACTGCCGCTGCGTCCACTTCTCGAGCGGATGATTGTGACAGCGCGCGCAGGTGAGACGCTGGCCCAGAAACGCCTGCGTCACGTTTTCCGCGAGATCGACGGTATCCTTGTGCAGCACGTAGTAGTTGAGCGCGCCGTTCTGGCGGCTGGAGCCGGAGGACGTGAACAGATCGCGCGCGAACTCGTTCCACGGCTTGTTGGCCTTCACGCTGTCGCGAATCCAGTGGTAGAACGACCACATGGCATTGGCGCCGATCTTGCGGGACGAAACCAGCAGCAGGTCGCTCCACTTGTAGGCCCAGTAATCGACGAATTCTTCCTTCTCCAGAAGCCGATCAACCGCACGGGCACGCTTGTCCGCCGACCGATCGGCGAGAAACTCTTCGACCTCCTCGGCAGTCGGCAGAATGCCGGCGGCATCCAGGTAGGCACGCCGCAGGAAGACTTCGTCGCCGGCTACCGGCGAAGGCGCGAGATTGAGGCTCTTCCACTTCGCCGCTGTCATCTCGTCAACGAAATTTCGCCGCGGAAACTGCGTAAAGAGGGCAGGATCGACTTTGTTGTCGAAGGGAACGGTCAGCCGCGCGTAGAGAACCCGGCTGGCGTACCACAGCGTGATAGCCGCCTCGCCGTGCCCGTTTATCTTCACGCTGCCGAGGTCGTCGACCGTCGCCACGCCCTCGTTGTTCGAACCGAACTTCACCCACCGCGTGACATCGGTCACGGCGCCGTCGCCGTACCGAGCGCGTACGATTAGCTGCTGCGAGGCGCCCGGCTTCAACACCGCGCTCGACGGATACACCTCCAGCCCCGTAACCTCGGGGTCCTTGGGAGCCGGAGGCGGCGCGCCGGCGGCGATCCACTCGCCCACCACGCGGTACTCCAGCGAATCGTCACGGAAGCGTTTGCCTCCGCCGTGCGGGATCGCGAAGACGGCTTTCTGAAGGATCAGGCTCGATGCCGGCTCGGCGAGCGAAACTCGGCGCCCCTGCGACTGGCGCGTCAACGTGTCGTAATCGACCTCGGGGTCATAGCCGCGCAGCGTGAGCTTGAAACCGTTCTTGCCGGCCAGCGCCCCGTGACACGCGCCCTGGTTGCAGCCGGCTTTGGTCATCACCGGAATGACGTGGTTACGGAAATTCCACTGGAACGGCGCTTTAGACTCTCGCACACGCACCTTGACGGTCGCCGTGAGCCCGTTGGCGCGCGCGGTGATGACGGTCTCTCCGTCGCCGGCCGGGCGGATCGTGCCGGAAGCGTCGACGGTCGCGACGTCTGTATTGGCGGAGGCCCATCGCGCCGCGCTCGTCCAGTCTTCCTGGACTGCGGAGACGGCCTGCGCCAGAAGCTGCTGGCGCGCCTCAGGACCCCGAAGCTCGACGTTCTCGGGCAGGATGGTCAGCCGCGTTTGCGCCGATAATGACGCTGTAAGGAGGGCCAGTACAATTCTCATCCGTTGCTCACAAGTTTAGCACTGGAGACAGGTGGCCCCGCGCATCTGCGCAACCAGGTAGTCCACGACACGGTCGAACGGATCGAATCCGAACGCCTGCCCGATTGGCGCGCGAAGGTTCGAATTCGCATTGATGTCGTAGAACACCAGGCGACCATCCGGCGCCTCCAGATATTCGATCCCTCCCACATCCAGGCCGCCGGCCGCGACGATCCGCTTGCCGGATGCCACGGCTTCGGCGGGGATGCCCGGAAACGGATGAAACTCGACCGGCCTGACCGGCTTCACTTCGGGCGTTTCGCATTGTCCTCCGCTGCCGTCGGGGTTGCACGCCTCCGATGGGCACAGATTGAACGCTCCGTGTGATATGACGCGCATCGCATAGAGCAGCTCGCCGCCGAGAAACTCCATGCGGACGATGCCCTGCTCCGGGCTCACGTCGAAGTACTCCTGGAGCAGAAGAAGATGATCGGGCGCCCATAGCTCGGGCTGGTCGCGCAGCAGGCGCACCAACTCCTCAGGGGACCGCAGCAGGAACATGCGTGCGCCGCTGCCGCCCTGCTCGGGCTTCAGGAGCGCCGGCCAGCGGTCGCCCCATCGGGCCAGCGCTTCATCTGGGTCGTTGAAGGCGAGCGTCCGCGGGTGCGGCACGCCGAGTCGGTGCATCAGCGCGGCCTGTGCGGACTTGCTGAGCTCGAGCGAAAAGGCACGCGAGCCGTTGAGCACACGCGCCCCGCCCATCTCGAGCGATCGGATCAGCGACAGGCATAGCGGCACGGCGCGCGCGTTGCCGCGCACATAGGCGCTCGGGCTGGCCTGGTTGAAGTAGAGCGGCGACTCCGGCGCGCAGTCCGGGTCAAAGGCTCCGCGTTTGAGATCGAACACGCCGAATGGAACGCCTCGGCGCTCGAGCGCGGCAAACAGCGGCTTCTGCCACTCGGGGTGCTCGAACAGGATGACGAGGTCGTGAGACATCCTCTCGTATCTTAATGGACCGGCTTCGGGGCCGTGCCGGTTGCTAAGATTAGAATTGGAGGAATGGCCGAGCGGTCGAAGGCGGCGGTCTTGAAAACCGTTAGCGGCGAAAGTCGCTCGGGGGTTCGAATCCCTCTTCCTCCGCCACGCACAACCTTAAGGCTCTATGCGCCGGGCGTCAGCAGGTGATCCATGCCGAGCGGACAGGAAGCTGGAGGAGGCGCGAAAGCAGCGGCAGATTCGTCGCCAGCGGGGCCGCGTAAAGAACTAACAGGGGCCAATCCCCCCGGTTAACCCTACGATCCGCGGCCGCGGCCGAGTCCTGCGGGTTTGTAAACGCTTTGCCGTTAGCCGTGGTCTTAACGGGCAAAATCGACTCTCGTCGCTCAGCTCTTGCCCTGAGAGCCCATCTGTGGCAGGCTATTGTCAGTAACTGAGGTATCGCCGTGAGCAAACCGACCGATCTCGTCCAGGGCACCCTGGATCTACTCATCCTGAAAATCCTCACCCTCGAGCCAATGCATGGCTGGGCCATTGCGCATCGGATCCACCAGATGTCGAGCGAGGTCCTGCAGGTCGGACAGAGCGCGCTTTATCCCGCGTTGCACAAACTGGAGCACCAGGGCTGGATCAAGTCCGAGTGGAAGATCTCGGAGACAAACCGTCGCGCCAAATACTACTCGCTCACGCGCGCCGGGTGCAAAGCTCTCAACGAAGAAGCAGCCAACTGGGAGCGGCTCTCGGCGGCGATATCGGCGATCGTGCGCACGACGTGAAAAAGGGAGAGAGAGATGCCACGCTGGCTCATACAGCTTCGTCTGATCATTCGTTCCATTTTTCGCAAGAGCCGCCTCGACCAGGAGCTTGATGAAGAACTACAGTACCACCTGCAACGCGAGATCGATGAGCGGTTGAATGCCGGCCTCGCACCGGAGGAAGCGCGCTTCGCTGCGCGGCGGGCGATGGGCGCCACCGCCCAGAGCATGGAGGAATGCCGTGACGTGCGCCGCGTGAATATCGTGGACGATTTCCTGCGGGATCTCCGCTACGCGGCGTTCTCGCTGCGCCGGAATCGGCTCGCTACCGCCCTGATCGTGCTCATCATGGCTCTCGGCATCGGCGCGAACACTGCAGTGTTCGGGGTGATTCACGCTGTGCTCCTGAAGCCACTACCGTATTCGGGAGCGGACCGAATTGTGACACTGTCCACAAAGGACTTCAAAACGGGCGGGATCAATCCTCTCGTCACGATCGCCAACTATCGGGACTGGCGCGATCAAAACTCCTCTTTCGAGGCCATGGCCACCTATCGCGGCGGGGAATATCCAGTAACGTCGGGAAGCGCCGCGGAGTACGTGCTAACGGTCAGCGTGGACGCCGCGTTCTTTCGTGTCTTCGCCGTGGAACCGGTTATCGGTCGCACGTTCACCGCTGAGGAGATGGTCCCGGGGAGCCGGGCGGTGATGATCAGCTACGCGGATTGGCAGAGCCGCCTGGGAGGTGATCCGCGGGTGCTGCAGCGGACGGTTCGAGTGGGAGACGAGCCGTGGCCGATCGTAGGGGTAATGCCGGCGGGTTTCCACTTCCCCCGACAGACGGACATCTGGGCTCCCCAGAGGACGCGTTCAACCAGCCGCACGGGGCATAATTTCTTCGCGGTCGGGAGGCTCAAGCCGGGTGTTTCCCTGGAAGGTGGGCAAGCCGACTTGAACACGATCGCCGCACGCCTCGAGCAGCAATACCCGGCGAGCAACAAGGGACGCGGCGTTGTCGCAGCGCCTCTGCAAGACGAGCTTGTGCGCGACGTGCGTCTCACTCTGTATTTGTTGTGGGCCCTGGTTGCCGTGGTGCTTCTGATCGCTTGCGCCAACACAGCCACGCTGTTGCTGGGGAAGGCAATGGCTCGCACTCGTGAAATTGCGGTACGGACCGCGCTTGGGGCCAGCCGCTCTCGAATCATCCGGCAACTGGTGACGGAGAGCCTTCTGCTCGTGATGGTCGCCGGCGGCGCCGGAATCATGCTCGCCCACTGGGGCGTAAATCTGCTGGCGGCGCTAACGCCGTCCGAGGTCGTCCGGCGCACCGAAATTCGGATCGATAGCGTCGTACTCGTTTTCACGATGGGCGTGTCGATCGCGATGACCGTGCTGTTCGGCCTGGTTCCGGCGCTCCACGCGTCCAAGGTTGATTTGACCGAGGCGATCCAGCAGGCGGCGCGATCGGTGCATG
>Ga0187893_10015590_pt1 | contig 10153 bp, 8 predicted proteins | sample MA1701074metaG_FD_139574 | JGI IMG/M metagenome (GOLD analysis project Ga0187893, IMG submission 139574) | White microbial mat communities from a basaltic lava cave in the Kipuka Kanohina Cave System on the Island of Hawaii, USA - MA170107-4 metaG ... | reverse complement strand
TCGTCATGCAGGGACATCGGGAGCCAAGCGTACGGGGTCGTCGTGCGGTTGGGGGCTGAGTACCGATTCGAGGGCACGGGCGGCGGCCTCGGTCATGCGGGGCGTGACGTGCTGGTAGGTGGCCATGGTGAAGCTCTCGGACGCGTGGCCGAGCACCGCTGATGCGATCGCGGGGTGGACCTGCTGTTCGAGCAGCACCGTGGCCACCCCATGGCGGATGTCGTGCAGGCGGGTCTGCGGCGAGATGCCGGCCTCGGCCGCCAGGCGCTTGAACGCATGGCCGAACGAGTCGGGGTCCATCGGCCGGCCGTCGCCGCGTTCACAGACCAGGTCGTAGTCCTGCCACTCGGCCCCTGCGAGCAGCTTGCCCTCGGCCCGCGTCTTGCCGTGTTCGAGCAGGATCGGCGGGACGAAGGCCGGCAGGACGATCTCCCGCCGTGCGCGTGTCGTCTTGGGGTCGAAGAACTGCAGCGTGCGGTCCGGCGAACGCTGCAGGGTGCGAGTCGCCCGCACGCGGCCGGATGATCGGCGCCTCCCATATGGTCGCCCTCGCCGCGGCGATGAGGCTGCGCAGCTGGTCGCCGGTGGGGATTGTGAGGCGCGCCCGCTCTATCCGAGGCGGCTTCACGGAGCGAACCGGGTTGACGGTCACGAGGCCCCACGCCACCGCGGTGCTGACGGCGGAGCCGAGCACGGCCCGGGCTTGCAGCACGGTGCGGGGCGCGGCCCCTTCTTGCCGATGTGGTCGAGCACCTGCTGCACGTGCGCGGGCCGCAGCTTCGAAAGGCGAACCTGGCCGACCACGGGCAGTATCTCCCGCTCCATCAGCCGCTTGTAGCGATCGTGGGTGAGGTGAGCGGGCGCAGCCGGGCCCGCTGGTGTGCGAGCCACCGGACCGCGAAGTCGGCGAGCGTCATGTTGCTGGGGAAGGCGTCGGCGCCCTGCTCGACCTAGTGGAGCTGTCGTTTGGAACTCGGCCTCGGCCTCGCGCTTGGTGCGGAAGCCGCCCTGCCAGCGCTGCCGCCGGCGTCCGGTGTCAGCGTCACGGCCGGCGTCGAACCCGATCGACCAACCCGCTCCCGCGCTTCCGCACGCGTCCGCAGACGGTGCGTTGCAACGCTCTGACTGGGCCTTGTGCGGTGGGCCGCCGGGGTCTCGAACCCCGCACCTTGGGATTAAAAGTCCCCTGCTCTACCCGATGAGCTAGCGGCCCGGGCAATGGCGTCAGTTACTGGCGCAATTGCCCCGTCCCCTCGATAGTAGGGCCTCGGGGTGCGGCCGAACTCGGCGTTGACACCACCCGCGCGGGCGTCGCTCACGCCCGACGACGGCCCAGGCCTCCCGGCTGTCCTCCGCTCCTGCACCGGGGCGCGCCAGCACGAGGGGTCGCTCCAAGATCACGCTGGCCGGCCGCCTGATCAGGCGGCTTGGCCTCTCCTCCGGCGCTTCGCCCGCCGATAGGCCTCCGGAGCCGTGACGGCCATCGCCATCCCGAGCCCGAGCAGGTCCCAGAATTGGCGGTGGATCCCGTAGGAGTGGGCCCTCTTCTTCCAGAGGGTCTGTTCGATCAAGTCGTTGAGGGACTCGCTGTCCTGACGACGCCCGTGGATGGCGGCGAAGTCGGGGTCCAGGGGGGAGATGACGCGGAGGTTTTCCTCCCTGTTCATGCCGTTGTCCTGGTCGTCCTCGTCAGCCAGGTGACGGAGCCAGATCCTCCCGCCGCCGAGGTCGTCGGGCACGGCGTAGACGCTGTACCAGGTGTAGGCGCCATCACGTCTGCTCGGGCCCTTCCGCTTCGTCTGCACGCGGTCGAGCCGGCGTTCATGGATCTCGCCGTCCACATCCACCTCCCGCAGGTGCGGATGGCCGTCACGGAGCAGCACATCCCGAGGTTCGGCGGTCACGCTTCCAGCCGGGCGCCACATGCCCTGGACAACGCTTCGCTTCGGCACGCGCGGCTGGCTGTCCTTGGCCTTGACGGCCGCATGGACGCCACTGACGCTCAGGACGCCGGCCTGGAGCATCAGGCGGTGGTGGACGCCGCGCCAAGCCATGTCCGCCACCACGGCCTGGAGGCGGTCGCCGACCAACGGGTAAGCACGGAGCCGCAGCGCCATACGCACGGTCTCCGCCGCTTCGTCACCGTCGAGGATCTTGACCAGGTCGAGCATGAAGCGGACGTTCTCGTCCTCGCCGCGGATGCCCAGGTGGGCGAACTTATTGCCGAAGACGACATTCCTGCCCTCGTCGCCGCCCACGCGGTACCAGCCGGCGGTCGGGTCGTAGCGCATTGGGTACGTGAAGAGCAGGATCCGCTCCCCGTCCGGCGTGCGGCCATAGATGCGCCCCCTCGCCCCTTTGGCGGCCTTTGAGATGGAGGCGACAACCTTGCCATCGGTGTTCGCCGTGCGGCTCAGGGCGGGATGCGTCACGCTGCCCTCGTGCTCGTTCAGGAGGCCGCACGCCTGGGCGCCGGCGATGTTGAAGTCCCGGTACGCGTCCATGATCGGTCCCAGGTCGGAGCGTTGGAGGATCCGGCGGAAGTGATGGAAGTTGTGGCGGTTGAAGGAACCGGGACCGGCCAGCCACATCGCCTCGTCGCCGAACCTGAGGCGGGCGGCGTCCTCGACCAGTTCCCAGTTGTCACGAAGGAACCGATCGGCCTTGCGCTGGCTGCCCTCCTTGGTGATGAAGGGCAAGAACAGCCATCCGACCCAGTCAGGGTGCTTGCGGGGCCGGCAGCCCGTCCCCGCCTCCGGCTGCCACAGCAGGCCGCTAAGCACGTAGATCAGCTCGGACTGGAGCAGGAGCACGAGCAACTCCTTCGACGACAGTGTGGACTCCACCCGGGAGTCCATCTCCCGGCGGACCTTGGCGACCCCGCTCTCGTCCGTCATGACGGCTCCCGCCGGTTTGCGCCGATGACCCGGGCCGTCCCGTCGAGGCTGGCGAGCCCAAGGGCGCGTGCCGCCGCCTCCAAGCCCTCGGTCTCGTAGACCTTCAGGCCGGCCCAGGCCCGCACCGAGTGCAACTGAACGAGCGGGTCCTGGCGCAGCCCGGCGCCGCAGAGCACGACGTCGATGCACTGTGAGACCTGGGAGATACGTGTCTGCCAGTTGTGGCCGAGCGCAATGAGGTTGCGGTTCGGGTCCGCGCCGGGGACGTTCCGGCGCAGGGCCACGAGACCCCAGGGCGTGAGCGGCCGGACGCGCTCCGCCCGGTAGTGCGACCCGTGGAGGCGCACGGTTCCGGCGTCGAGGTCGACATCGGCCGGCCGGATGGCGTCGATCTCGCTGGTGTCGGCCGTGGCGCATGCGAGAGCGAAGGCGTTCTCGTGGCGCGGCCGCTTCGTCTCAGCCGCCAGCTCGCACCGGCCGATCTCACGGTCCGTCAACGGGCGCCCGAGGTAGCCGTGCATGACCGGCGCTTCGCCGTCCGAGTAGAGGTCGATCAGGAAGGTCTGGTCGACGACGGCGTAGCCGGCCCGCCGCAGGGCGGCATAGACCCGCCAGATGACGCTTCTGCGGAACCGGGTCGTGTTGAGGGCCGGCTTCCTGCCGTGCCTGGTCTTGGCGAAGATGAACTGCCGGCAGCGGGCTTCGGTCAGCTCGATCCACAGCACCAGGCTCATGGCCGCGGACCAGCGCTCAATGCGGTCGAAGGTCCCCTCGTAGAGGAACTTCGTCTTGGCCTGCTCAGTGGTCGCTTCGAGGTCGGCGACCGCCACCTCGATGGCCTGAGGGATGGTCAGCTCGTCGAGCGGTACAGCAGTTGGGTTGATGTCCATGGGTGACTCGCTCCGTCGGAGGGATGCCTTCGACGGGCGCGGCCACGCGGACCAGTCCCATGCGTCAGTTGGTTCGGTGATGCCCACCGGGGCCCCATGCCGTGGGCGCCGGCCGCCGCCGGCGGGAGGCCATCCGCCGGTGCCGGGGGCAACGCGTCGATGGACAGAACCCGCCGCGATGCAGGTTTCCCGGAAGGGTCAGCTTCCGAAGCGCCGAACACGCCCCTGAACTGGGAGTTCGCCAAACCTGCATCGCGGCTGGTTTGGCAGGTCGACCTACCGGCAGGCCTGGCCGGCTCGCTCCCCTCACCTGCGCAGATTTCTTGCGCCGAGCCCGGTCTCGTGTCCACCGGGCGAACCGGCATCGATGCCGGTTCTACGGGACCCCTGGGCATACCGGCGCTGACCTGCGCCGATGGGTGACAATAGGCCCCTTGACAAGTGGGGGCACGCAGATTCAGGTGACCTGCCGGCGGTGCGGCCAGCAGTTCTCCTACGCCTACCCCGGCCGAGGCCCGCTGCGCCAGTACCACCACGGCGAGGAGGGCGGCGGCGCCACGAACTGCCGCAGGGCGCACAGCAACAGCAAGGCCGGCCGGGGCGAGGCGCAGATGGTCGCCGCCTTCCGTGAGTTCCGTTCCCGGCCCTCCAAGGTGGGAGACGCCTTGCTCCGCGAGGCCATGGGCGACGAGTTCGACCGCATCGTCCGGCGGGAGAAGGACCGCGAGATACGGGCGCTGTTCGGGACGACCACAACGCTCCGGCGCAACGCGATCGTCCTCTCCAACGGCGGCGTCATCCTCGACCTCCCGGCCGGCGAGCGACGCGACCTCCTCCAGAGGATCGCCACGGCCGCTACGGCGGCCGGGAAGCTCCTGGACCAGACGCACGCCAGGCGCCAGGCCCACATCACCCTGGCGGCCTACCGGGAGCTGATGCTGACCCGAATGCTCCCGCTGCTCAAGGAGATCGACGAGCTGTTCAAGAAAGGGCGTTGACGGGTGCGGCACGGCGGGGAGCCTCCTGTGGTCGGGACCTCTCGGTCTCGACGCACTGCGCTCTCGGTGCTCATGGACGCGTCGGCCCACGCCTTCATTGGCAGCTCTCCCCACTTCGGTTGTAGTCGTCTGGCGCCGACACGCTCCGGCCACGGGCCCCACGCCCGGCTCCGGAACGCTGTGCTCCAGCGGCCCGGGACCCTACGACGGGGGTGTGACATTGGGCGCGTCTGACGCGATATGACCGACCCGGCCGCCGCACCGGAGTCGGCCGAGCCGGCCGTCGCTGAGTCGTCGGGGCTCGGCCGACAACTCCTGGACGTCCACCTCGGGTCAGCCTTCGCTGGGCTGACCCTCGGGGGAAAAGGGGCAACCGACTTCGGTCCCTCCCAATAACATCCTTGTGATTACCCGCTTCTCCAGTTGATTGGTCCCCGCCCGTGAACCGCAGTCGATCCCAGGCGCCGCTCGGCATTGTCCGGGTCCTCCCGACAGTCGAAGACTGCGGAGTCGCGCCGCTCAGCGCGCAGGAACAGTCCCGGCTCCTCCGCGGATTCGATCCGACGCTGATCCTCGAAGCTGCGAGCACTCTCCTGGGCGAGGTCGAGAACAGCGAGGACAGCGCGACGTTCTGGGAGCCGACTATCTGGCGGCTGCCGCTGGAGGATCGCAAGCGGCTACAGGCCTGGGTCAACAGACGACCGTCGGAGCACGCCGCGATCGCCTCCTCCCCGCTCCACGCCCTCGCGGTTGTCGCCACGCTAAAGCTCGCGCTGGCCCAGTCCAAGCCGGGAAAGCTCACGAACGCTCGTCGCGAGGAACTGATCGCCCGCATGGCACGGGTAGCCCTGCGGCTCAACGACCAGGTCGTGCACGCAGACCTCGACGACCGGGGGCTCGACGAGGAGGAGATGGAGCAGGAGCTGTGGTGCATCCTGGCGGGGATGTCGCTGTGGTCAACGGTCGAGGCGAACGACTGGACGATCCTCTCGGGAGAGTTGGTCCAGGCGCTCGCTTCAGTGAAGGATGCTGCCCGCGGGCTCGCCGCCTTCCGGGAGCGGAACGGCTTGACCCTCGACGAGTGGTTCAGCCGGTGCTTGGCAGAGCGTGCGACACGTCAACTACACGGGCCACGGAGCTGGGGCGGAGCCGACGGGATCGACAGGGCGTTGGAGGAGGCATGGGAGTCAGTTGCCACGATCACGCCCGACGAAGCGGTGCGGCGGGCCCAGGCCGAGGTCGAGCGCAACGACGGTCGGATCGTCGTTCGGGATGTGTTCGACCTCGGGTGGCTCGCAGAGCGCCCGTTCGTCCGGGCGGCGGACGGGCGGCGGTTCGCCATATGGTTGACCGCATCGAACCGCTACCTCGTGCCCTCCGAGGTCGTACGCACCTTGGGCCGCGGGGCAGACGTTTCCTATGACGTGGTGGCGACCTGGATGGGCGCTGCCGGGCACGCGCTACTTGGCGACGCGATCGCTGCCACGCAGAATGTCGTCGGCGAGTTCCGGATTCCCGAGGACCAGATTGTGACTGGCGGCAAGAAGGGCGACTACGTCGTCGGGGATGGGAAGAACCTGCTCGCCATCGACTTCACGCTGCTCTCCCCGACGTTGCGACTTGCCCAAGGCGACGGCGCGGGTGTCGAGGCGACGGTGGCGAAGCTCGCCTGCAAGTTCGAGCAGGTCTACGCCACGTTGCGGTGGTGTGACCCGGCCCACGCGATGAACTGGCTGCCACTCGTCGTGCTCCTGTCGCCGATGTCGATGACGCTGGAGGAGCTGGTTCACCGTCGTCTGGTCGCGGACGGGATCGCCCCGGGTGGGCCCGCCGAGGTCATGATCTGCCACGCGACAGACTTCCTCGACCTCACGCATTACGCGGCGGACAGGAAGATCAGCCTCGCCCGCGCTGTCGCGAGGTGGCAACGGAACGGAACCAGCTTCCTCGACTGGTGGCTCCACGAACGCGGGGCGACTCGCGCGTCGTCCCGGGACCGGAGCCGGGCTGTCGTCGCGCGATGCCGCGAGACCCTCATGAGGGCCCCCGAGACGAGGGCGAGCTAGTTGCGTCCCTTGCTCGGGTCGCCTTGAGTTGGGCTGTGGATATGGTGCTCACTGGCCCAGGAGGTAGTCCTCAGGAGGCCGCATTCCTCCTAGCCGAGGCCATGAAAGTGGCGCCTCCCGGCTACGAGGAGCCTGATGCTGAGCTACTACCTCGCCGGAAGCGCACTGGTCGGTGCCGGCTGTGCGGCTGCCTCGGGCCTCTGACCAAGGAGCACATTCCCCCGAAGGCTGCCGGGAACGTAGAAACCGCTCCAACACACACCTTGACCGAGTGGCTCGATCGACGGGACCTCGACACCATCCCAGGCGGCAGGATCGAACAGGGCGGCATCTGGGGGTACACGCTGTGCCCGGCCTGCAACGCGTTCACCGGCACGGCGTACGGCGCCGAGTACCAGGGATGGGCCGTCCGTGCCGTGCGGCTGCTCCGGCAGGACGAGAACGTTTACCCGCAGGTTCTCAACGAACGCCCCGCGCCGATGTTCGTCACGGGCCAGTTCGGCGGAAAAGGCGACGGCGGTGTTTCACCCGGCGCAATGGTCCGCCAGGTCTTGTCCTGCATGTGCAGCCTGAGCAGCGGCTGGGATCTGGCCGGCAACTCCCCGGCGATCCGCCGGATCGTGCTCGACGGCGCGCGCGAGCCGCTTCCGGCGGGGATGTCGCTCTGGATGGAACTGTTCGCAGGCCCGACCTCGCGGATGATCGGCCCGCAGGTGGCGTCGGATGGGCCAGGCCACTGGGCCTGGGTCATGGAGATTGCTCACCCGCCGTTCGCCTTCGTGCTCGTCCTCGCGTCCAACCACGAGCCGACATACGGGATGGACATGAGCCCTTTCGTGTTGGAGGACCCCGCAAGGCGAGTGTCACTGGAGGCCACGTGGCAAATCGGCTTTGGTTGGACGCCCCTACCCGGCGACTACCGGTCAAAGGCAGCGATTGAAATGGCGAGACCAACGGAACCTTAGGATCTGGGCGGAGCCAAGCGGGAGGAGCGGAAATGCAAGGTGAAACGTTGCCCTCCCGGCTGCCCTTCGTACCTACCCCCGGTCGCCGCCGGCGCCGACCGGGCTCGGGACGACACCAAGCGCAGGGCATTCTGGGCCATGACCGTTCCCGAGGCTGATGCCGCAGCAGACGAAGCTGTCCGGACAGAAGGTCGCCTATGCGTGTGGAGGATTTTCGGTGTCACCAGGGCCTTCACCGATCGCCAGAGCGATCGCGGCTGGTCCGCAAGCAGTGCAGGGCCCGTCCCGGACAGCGCCATCAGCGTCACCATTGGCGAGGTTCCGGAGGATGTGGCCGAGGCGATCCGGTTTGGTCGAGTCATTTCGCTGTTTGCCCTCGAAACCATGTTTGGCAATGAGCACGCCGCCAAAAGCATGGAGGAGCGAGAGGCATACGCCGCCGAGGCGCTGGAGCGCCAAGATCTGAGCGAGGTGATCCGGGGCACCTACCCGACATGGATCACGGTCGAGTTGTCGAGGTCGGAGCCGATGATGGTCCGGCCGGACTTCCGTCACCTGTGGGCCTCGGACCACGAGGCCATGCTGAGGTCTATGCGGGCATTCGAGGCGGACGCGGCCACGGCCCTCGACCTCGCAACGGCGAGGCTCCTCCCTGCCCTGGGGGATCGGCTGCAGCCAGCGAAGCTCGCGTTCCGTCGGCTGTCTGCCTATGCCCTCGTCCCTGGGAGGCCCGGATTCTCGGTGCCGGCGCTCTCAGGGGGAGTTGGCTACGCCCAGGTCGCCGGCAAGGGGTGGGACGACCTGCCGTTCGACGCGGTTGAGGCGGCGATCACTGGCTCCTCTCGTTTTCCCGCTCGCGATAAGAACCTCCTGGAGCATCCAGCGCGCTGGCTATGGGCCGCCCTTGCTGAGACGGACAACCTTCGGCGGTTCCTGTTCGCGTTCCTTGGACTGGAGGTTCTGGCGAACAAGGCTTCGAAGGCGCTGAAGCAGGTCGTCGCGGCAAATCTCGAACAAGAGCTTGGCTTTCCGGTCGAACAGCTCCTGTGGCCGAGCCCGAAGGAGGCCGACTCGCCCTGGCGCAACCTCGCTTTCAACTTCGCCATCTCGGCAGTGCATCTCGCTCGGTCGTCAGCGGGGCCCGACATCGACAAGTTCCAAGAGCTGGCGAGGGTTCGCAACGGCCTCGCTCACGGACGATGGAACAGCGGCGACGAGGACAAGCTGCCTGCCTGGGAGGCGATCGAGCTTCTCATGCGATACGTCGCACTTCTCGCCGAGGCGGAGTCCGCCGGGCGGCTCCCTTGACAGGGATCGGTGACGCGCCGCCATGCGACGACGCCTGAGCGGCACGGTTCCTCACGGACCCAGGATGCCCCCTGCCCCGCCGCCATAGTGGTTCCAGGATTCGGCTGAACCGGTTCCACGACCTCCGCGAAGCGACTTGCCTACCTGCGGTGACGACCAATTGCGCCAGTCCCAGCGGCCCGGGCAATGGCGTCAGTTACTGGCGCAAATGCCCCGTCCCCTCGATAGTAGGGCCTCGGAGTGCCGCCGAACCCGCTCGCGCGGGCGTCGGACAGGCCGGACGGCGCCCCCTCGCAGCTCCCGGCCGTCCTCGGTGTCGCCGTCGAGGCGCGCCCGCACGAGGTGTCTCTCCAAGATCACCTGGCGAAGCCGTGAAGCCGCCTGCTCAGGCGGCTTCACCTCTCCTCAAGCACTTCGCCCGCTGATGGGCCCCCGGAGCCGTGACGGCCGTCGCCATCCCGAGCCCGAGCATGGCCGAGACAACGCGAAGGTTCTCGTCCCTTGCCGGCGTCGAGGTCGACATAGGCCGGCCGGGTGGCGTGGTCGTCCGCCACACTCGTCGGCCCAGGACCGACGCAGCGAAAGAGAGACAACTAGGGGAACACTCGTTCGACAACCGGTTGCGAGCGCGTTATCCTTCACCCGCCGTTTCCCCCTCCGTCGCACTCCGGATCGCAAGGAGTCGCCTCTCAGTAGGCACGGCAGGGAGATCGCGCGTGCGAGATCAAACCGCTTCGTCGACCGGCCTCATGGCAGCCGGCATGGTGATCGGAACGAGTCCGGCGCAGGACGACTGCGCCGCCATCCAGACCACGATGTTCGACCCACCGGGAGGAGCCAGACCGTCGGCTGCGGACCTGAGGACGGCGGCTGCGTTGGCCACCAGACCCTGCCTCAGATCGCCTGCGGTGAAGAGGCCGCTGGCGACGTTCGCCCGTCCTCGGGTCGTGTTGTCCCAGACCGTCTTCCGGCCCGACTCCCTCGATTCCTTCCAGTCCCAGCGGAAGGGGTACAGCCTCCCGGTTGCGT
>Ga0187893_10015589_pt1 | contig 10153 bp, 13 predicted proteins | sample MA1701074metaG_FD_139574 | JGI IMG/M metagenome (GOLD analysis project Ga0187893, IMG submission 139574) | White microbial mat communities from a basaltic lava cave in the Kipuka Kanohina Cave System on the Island of Hawaii, USA - MA170107-4 metaG ... | reverse complement strand
TTGCTCGATCAAAATCCACATCCGACGCGGGACGAGATTCGCGCCGGACTCGGCGGCAATTTGTGCCGCTGCACGGGGTATGTGAGAATTATCGATGCTGTGGAGAGTTGCGCGGTGAAGCCAGTTATCAGTGTTCAGTATTCAGTTTGTCAATAACATTGTCATGATTAGCCAACTTGAAGCGCATTCGCCCAAAACTTTGCCCGAAGCATATCTTCGGTTGCAAGAATTAAATGGTCGCGTCAAATTGCTCGCTGGCGGCACGGATTTGATGGTGCAACTGCACGACTGCGTCGCCGTTGCGCCGGCTTATCTCAATATCTGGGGCTTGAATGAGTTGCGTGGCATCGCAGAGGCCGGCGAATATTTGCGCATCGGCGCCCTGACGACGTATACGCAAATGATCAAATCGCCGCTGGTCAAACAGCATTGCCCGATTCTCATCGACGCGGCCAAAACCGTCGGCGGCGTGCAAATTCAAAATCGCGGCACGCTTGGCGGAAATATTGTGAATGCGTCACCGGCAGGAGATACGCTGCCGATTCTCGCGGCGTGTGAGGCGAAGCTGGAATTGGGCAGTCATCGCGGCATTCGCCTTGTGGCATTCAACGAATTTTATACCGGCTATCGGCAAACGATTCTCGCGCCGGATGAATTGGTTGTCGCCGTTCGCCTGCCAAAACCATCGCCGACGGCAAAACTCTTTTTTCAAAAAGTCGGCAGCCGGCAGGCGTTGGTGATTTCCAAAGTGGTGATGGCCGGCAAAGCCGAAATCGACAACGAGAAGCGCGTTCAGTCGATCCGCCTCGGCGTCGGCAGCGTCGCGCCGACCGTTATTCGCCTGCGCCAAACCGAGGCGCTGCTGCAAAATCAAATCTTGACCGGCGCGTTGATTGAAAGGGTGCGAGAGGCCGCGGTGCAAGAGGTCAAACCCATTACGGACGTGCGCTCGACGGAACATTATCGCCGGCAGATTGCAGGAAATCTTGTGGCAAAATTTCTGCGGTTGTTGTAGAAACAGGGTAATTGTAAGCAATCAGGATTTAAAACGACTCAAGGAGGACAGCATGAGAAATCGAACGACTTCAAATTGGAAAACCGATGCCGAAAGAAAAATCTCCCATCCGCGTTGCGATCATCGATCTGTACGAAAATTTGCCGAACGAAGGCATGCGCTGCATCAAAGAGATTGTGGCGCAACATGACAAAAAAGTGAACGGCCAAGCCGTCACCTACGAGGTTTTCGACACCCGCGCCAAAGCCGAGATTCCCGATTTGTCGTACGACATTTATATTTCTTCCGGCGGGCCGGGCAGCCCGTTTGACGGCGACGGCAAGGAATGGGAGAAAAAATATTTTGGCTGGTGGGAGGCGGTCTGGCGTTACAATCAAAATCATTCCGACAAAAAATACGTTTTTGCGATTTGCCACTCTTTTCAAATGATGTGCCGTTATTTCAATCTGGCGCAAGTCACCCAGCGCGGCTCCAAATCATTCGGCGTGATGCCGGTGCACAAAACGCCGGCGGGCGAGCAGGATCGGCTTTATGACGGCTTGCCCGATCCGTTCTACGTTGCGGATTTTCGCGATTGGCAGATCGTTCAACCCGATGACCGCGTTTTGAGCGAGATAGGAGCGGAAATTTTATCGCTGGAAAAAATCCGGCCGCATGTGCCGCGCGAGCGCTCGATCACGGCGATTCGGGTTTCGCCGGAAATCGTCGGCGTGCAGTTTCATCCGGAAGCCGATCCCGAGGCAATGCGCGTTCATGCGATCAAACCGGAGCGAAAGCAGGATATCATCGAGCGCTTTGGTTTGGAAAAATACAATGAATTGATGCAACGGCTGGATGATCCGAGCCTGCTCTGGCGCACGCGCAACACCGTCATGCCGCGGTTTATGGTTGATGCCATTCAAAAGCTGCGGCCCGAAACGAATGGCAACGGACATTTTTAAACTTGTAATGGATAGTTTTTAAAAAGTTTCGTAATTTAGATTAAAACCTTAAGCCAAAACCTTTGCGTAATGAGGTGAAATCATGACTCAGCCTTTGACCTTGAAACACATGGAACAATTGGCAGGTCAGCTTAACCAGCAGGACTTACTGCAATTGCTTCCGCACATTGCTTTGCGTCTAAGCCAAAACTCCTCTTTTGCCGCGAATGGGGCGCAGGAGAAAGAACGCAAGCGGCAAGCTCAACTGCAATTGGCAAATGAACTATTGCTCGAGGTCGATGACATTGAGGATGACTCACTAGGTGAATTTGATACAACGGAAACGATTCGACGGATGCGCAATGAAAGGATAGCTCAAATATGCCGGAAAGATGCGTACAAATCTTTTCTCATTCCGACATGATTAATCGAGCTCGCGAAATCGCGCGGCAATTCAATCAACCGAAAATTTACCACTCACTTTACGCTGCTCTGGCTGAATTGCGCGGCTGTGAGTTTTGGACGGCTGATAAAGCGTTTTATGATTCAGTTAAAGTTGGGCTCCCCTTCGTTAAATACTTGTCGGATTATCAATAATTCTAATTCAGTTGAAAATGAGTATTAACCTTCGGTGCGTGGTCTGCGGGCAAACCTACGGCACGGAAGTGTTGTATACATGCCCCGCCTGTGGTCCGGAAGGCATTCTGGACGTTATTTATGATTACGAAAATATACAAAAAAATTTTCGTCCCGAGCTTCTCGCGCATCGCCCGCAGGATATTCGCCGCTACAAAGAATTGCTCCCAATAAACGAAGCGGAAAAGCTCCCTCCAACTAAAATCGGGTGGACGCCAATCCTCGAAGCGACTAAACTGGCCTCAACACTGGGCGTCGCTCGTTTGTTTATCAAAGACGAAGGCCGCAATCCCACGGCTTCTTTTAAAGATCGCGCGAGCGCGATCGGTGTTGCGAAAGCGCAGGAGCTTGGCTTCACCGACATTGCCTGCGCTTCAACCGGCAATGCGGCATCATCATTGGCGGGCGCCGCGGCTGCGGTGGGATTGCGCAGCACGATCTTCGTGCCGGAAAATGCGCCGGAGCCGAAAGTCATGCAGCTTTTGATTTTTGGCAGCCGCGTGGTGCGCGTGAAAAGACCGGCGAGCGGCGTCACCGCGTATGAAGCGGCTTACGATCTCTGCACGCAGGCTTGCGAGCGTTACGGCTGGTACAATCGCAACTGCGCCATCAACGCCTATCTCGTGGAAGGCAAAAAAACCTGCGGACTCGAAATCGCCGAGCAAATGCAAACAAAAATGCCGGATTGGGTTGTGGTGTCGGTCGGCGATGGCTGCACGATTGCCGGCGTTGGCAAAGGTTTGGCGGAAATGCAGCGTCTCGGTTGGATCGAGAAATGCCCGCAACTGCTCGGCGTGCAGGCCGAAGGTGCTGCGCCGATTGCGAAAACCTTCTTTGAAGGCGGCGCACTTGTGCCGGCGCGCGGCGATAGTATTGCGGAAAGTATCGCCGTCAGCAAGCCGCGCAACTGGCGCAAAGCCATCCACGCGATTCGCGAGTCGAACGGCACGATGATCGTGGTGGCCGACGAAGAAATTTTGCAGGCGCAACAATTGGCCGCGCGTCTTGGCGGCGTCTTCGGCGAGCCGGCCGGCGTCGCCGGTATTGCGGGACTCAAAAACGCCGTTGCCGCCGGCGTGATTCCAAATTCCGCAACGGTTTTAGTTGTCGTGACCGGAAGCGGGTTGAAGGATATTTCCGCGGTGCGCCGAACGCTTGCGATGCCGGAGCCGATTGATGGGGATTTAGAAAAACTCGCGCACTATTTAAAAAATTGATCTAGTGATTTCCGACACTTGATTTTCAGAATAAATTGGCGTATCTTTTGACAACAAATATTTGTGCAGTACCGTTGCTGATATTTTACCATAAAAAACGGAGGCTTCCGATGCCACAGGTGAGATTAAGCTCCGAAGGACAAGTGAAAATTCCGCCTAGCATATTAGCAAAGTATCGTTTGCAAGCAAATGATATTTTCGAAGTTTGTGATGCGGGAAGCGGTATTGTCTTCATTCCGAAGAATATGAAACAGAAATTGACGAAGGAACATTTTTTTGAGATCGTAGAAAAAATATGGGCGCGGAACCGCAATATCGATTCCAAGGCTCTTGACCGCACCATTAACCGCGCCGTCCGTGTTGTTAGAGCCCAGGAAAAAGCCTCTTTGAACAAATAAATTAATTGGAGCGCTAAAATGGTCACTACCAAAGAATCCCTCGCAAAGGAATTGGACGCGCTTGATGAACAGCAATTAAAAAAAATTGCTGATTTTATTGCTTTCATCAAATATAAAGCGCTTTATTCCAACCTAATTGGAGTTGATACGCTTTACGCCGAATTTGCTGCTGAGGATCAACAATTGGCCGAGGAAGGGACAGCAGAATATGCTGATATGCTGAAGAAAGAAGATTCATTATGATAACCAAGCGCGGAGAGGTTTGGTGGGCCGATTTAAATCCTACACGGGGTTCGGAGCAGTCTGGCATGAGACCCGTTATCATTTTCCAAAATGATTTTATCAATGAAGATCGGGAGAACTGAGCGTACAGGTTTTGAATACGCTTGAAACTAAAATGTTGTTTACAATGGGATATTAATGCCATCCTTATTGCTCAAAAATGCCACCGCCGTCCATCTCTTTCCGCCGGCGATTGAGCGAGTCGATCTGCGCATTCAATCCGGGCAAATCGTTGCGCGTGGCAAAGAGCTAACTCCCGAACCCAACGAGCAAGTGGAAGATCTCGCCGGCCGTCTCGTGCTTCCCGGACTGGTGAATGCGCACACGCACCTTTATTCGTCGCTGGCGCGCGGCATGCCGTGGCCGCAAGAGGCGCCGAAAAATTTTTTGGAGATTTTGCAGAAAATCTGGTGGAAGCTCGACCGTGCGCTCGATGAAGAAAGCATTTATTGCAGCGCGCTCATCGGCGCGATTGAAGCCGTGAAAGCCGGAACGACGACGTTGATCGATCATCACGCGTCGCCGAATCACATTGCGGGTTCGCTCAAAATCATTCGCGCGGCTCTGGAACCAGTTGGCGTGCGCGGCGTGTTGTGTTATGAAGTCACCGACCGCAACGGCGTAAATGGCCGGGACCTTGGCCTACGCGAAAATCAAAGCTTTTTAGAAAAGCATACAAATTCCCAATTTCGCGGCCTCGTCGGCGCGCATGCCTCATTTACGCTTTCCGATCATTCTTTGCGCGCGTGCGCCGAGCTGGCGCAGCAATTCAACTGCGGCGTCCACATTCACCTCGCCGAAGATCTGTGTGATGCGGAAATCTCGCGCCGCGATCATGGCCGCGGCGATATCGTCGAGCGGTTGGCCGAAATGGGAATGCTTTCCGAGAAGACGATTTTAGCGCACGGCATTTATCTTTCTGAAGACGATTTGCGCCTTATCAAACAGCGGCGTTGTTGGCTGATGCACAACGCACGCTCGAATATGAACAATAGCGTCGGTTATGCGCCGGTGCAAAATTTCGGCGAACGTGTTTCGCTTGGCACGGACGGTTTTCCCGCGGAAATGTTTGAAGAGAGCCGGCTCGCCTTTTTCAAAGGGCGCGATACCAGGAACGGCCTCGGCCCAATAGATTATCTAAAATTTCTCAATGCAGGTCATCAACTCTGTTCCGAGCTTTTCGGCGCGCCTTTCGGCAAAATTGAGCCGGGCGCGGTTGCCGATTTGATCTTTCTCGATTATCCCGCGCCGACGCCGTTGACCACCGAGAATCTCGCCGGACATTTTCTTTTCGGCATGAAATCCGAACAGGTCACCGACGTGATGATTGCGGGAAAATTTGTGCTGCGGCAAAAAAAGGTGGCCGGAATCGAATTGGAAAATGTTTATCAAAAGTCGCGCGACGTTGCGCTCAAATTATGGCGGCGGCTGCAAATCATGTAAGCCGTAATGCGACTTTTTACGCAACCAAGATTTATAAAAAATTTTAACCTTTCAATCACCCAAAGGAGACTTTCTCATGTGTCAAAGGATAGATCATCGTCGCTCGATTTTCTGTATCCTTCCGCCGTATATGCTTAGTAAAATTTCACAAAACGGCACGCCACAACAACGCGCCAAGGCATTAACGACAATGTCAACCGACAGTACGCTGCGGGCGATGCGATTGGCGCAGGTGCCGCTGCGCGCGCCGTCCGTTCTCACGCGCGGCATGCCGGTCGAAGGGCAAAAACAACGCACGATTTATACGGCGCATCACACCGTGGAATTGCCCGGCAATTTGATTCGCAAAGAGGGCGCGCCGCCCTGTGGCGATGCGGCGGCGGACGAAGCTTACGATGCGCTCGGCGCGACATTCGATTTTTACTGGGACATTTACGACCGCAATTCGATTGACGACGAGGGCACGCACATGAAAGCCACCGTGCATTTTGACAAAGATTATAATAACGCGTTCTGGGACGGTCAAGCGATGGTGTTTGGCGACGGCGACGGAGATATTTTCAACCGTTTCACCCTTTCGCTCGATGTGATCGGCCACGAGCTGACGCACGGCGTGGTCGGCGACGAGGCGCAGTTGCAATATTTCCATCAATCCGGCGCATTGAACGAGTCGGTCTCGGATGTTTTCGGATCGTTGGTGAAGCAATATTTGCTCAAACAAACCGCCGATAAAGCCGACTGGCTGATTGGCGCGGGACTGTTGACGTCAAGAATCAAAGGCGTGGCGCTGCGTTCGATGAAAGCGCCGGGCACGGCTTTTGACGACTCTCTGCTCGGCAAAGATCCGCAGCCGGCGCACATGAAAAATTTCGTTCGCACTTTCGACGATAACGGCGGCGTGCACATCAATTCCGGCATTCCGAATCACGCCTTTTATCTGGCCGCGACGAGCCTCGGTGGTCATGCATGGGAAAAAACCGGGCGCATCTGGTATGAGGCGCTGCGCGACAAACAGGTTCGACCCAACACCGGCTTTCAACGCTTTGCCAAAATTACCCTGCGCAACGCCTCACGGCTTTACGGCACGAGCAGCGTCGAAGCGAAAGCCGTCCGCGAGGCGTGGAATCAGGTTGGCATCAAAACATCTTAAAGACGATGCGAATTCAGTTTAAAATCGAAGGCGGGTTGGTTTATCTTCCGGGTTTGAATCGGCCCGTCATCATCGATCTTGCCGATCTGCCGCTGCCGGAAGCCGATGAACTGCAGGAATTGCTGACGCTCACGCGTTTTTTTGATTTGCCGTCGCGCGCCGGAAAATTTTCGGCGAAAGCGGCAGATCATCGGCAATATAAAATTACGGTTGAAAACGCCGAAGGCGACTCGCACACGATTTTATTAACCGATGTCGTTGATGATCCGAATTTGCGCCGGTTGCTTGCTTTTTTAAAAAAGAAAGCCGCGCTCGCGACTAAAAAGAAGTGACCATGCCCGAACGCGCCGACATTGTGATCATCGGAGCCGGAGCGGCCGGACTGATGGCGGGAATCTGGGCGGGCCGCACGAATCCCCATCGTGCGATTATTGTTTTCGACAGCGCAGTCAAACTTGGCGCCAAAATTCTCGTCTCCGGCGGCGGGCGCTGCAATGTCACGCATCACGAGGTTGATGCCGCGGCGTTTGCCGGTTCCTCACGAAATGCCATCAATAAAATTTTGCGCCGCTTCGACGTTTCCCAAACGATAACATTTTTTCGCGAATTGGGCGTCGAGCTGAAACGTGAAGAAACCGGCAAGCTTTTTCCCGCTACGAACAGCGCCAAAACAATTCTCCACGCGCTTTTGCTCGCAGCGTCACAGGCGAATGTCGTTATCCAACACCCTCGCCGGGTGGAGACGATTGAAAAAATCTCGGACGGATTTCGAATTCGCGGCGAATGGGGCGAGTTGGCTGCGCGTGAAGTCGTTCTCGCCACCGGCGGCAAAAGCCTGCCGAAAACCGGCTCGGACGGACATGGTTATGAAATCGCCCGAGCGTTGAGCCACAGCATTACGCCGCGTGTTTTTCCGGCGCTCGTTCCATTAACCTTGCCACCCGGGCACTTTATTCGCGATCTCAGCGGACTGACGGTGCCGGCCACTCTCGAAGTGCGCTCACGCCGCGGCAAGAAACTCATCGCGTTTACCAACTCGACTCTCTGCACGCATTTCGGCCTTTCCGGGCCAGCGATTCTTGACATCAGCCGCTATTATCTCGAGGCCAGATTTGATGACCCCGAAACTGCGCTCATCATCAACTGGTGGCCGGAGAAAACGGCTGAGCAACTCGATGCTGAATTGCAAACGCTTCGGCAAATTTTCGTTGTAAAATATTTGCATGCTTCTTTGCCGCAAAGTCTGGCGCGAGCATTATGCCACCAGGCCGATGTTGAGCCAAGCACTTTCGGAAATAATTTGACTCGCGCGCAACGATTGAAATTGGCTCGCACCGTCACGCAAATGCCGCTGCCGATCACCGGTGATCGCGGCTATAATTTTGCGGAGGTCACTGCCGGCGGCGTGCCATTAAACGAGTTGCATCTTGACCGCATGGAATCGCGCCGCTGTCCGGGCCTGTATCTGTGCGGCGAAATTTGCGCTGTCGATGGCCGCATCGGCGGATTTAATTTTCAATGGGCATGGGCGAGCGGGTATGTGGCAGGGGTGGCGGTGGGCAAAGCGCATCACAGGTTGTAAACTCGACAACATTTTTTAATGCAGAATTTTTTAATTTCTGGATTTGACTTTTGCGTTTGACAACGGGAAAAATTGATGGTTGCATTTTGGCATTGAAAATTGTATTTTAATGTTGAATGATAAAAACGTTTTCATGAAATTTAAATTTGTGCAGGAATATTATGAGTGCAATCGTATTGCCTTTTGACATTACTAAGGTGATCGAGATTTGCCGCCGAAACGATGTGGCAATGCTCAGTGTATTCGGTTCTGCCGCGCGCGGCGAAGCGAACGAGCAAAGCGACATAGATCTGTTAGTCCGTTTTTCTAAACAAAGGAGTTTGCTAGGAGCGGCAGATTTGGCTATCCAAATCGAAACGGCGATTGGCAAAAAAGTAGATTTGTTTACCGAAGCCGGAATCAGTCCATACATTCGCGACCAAGTCAAACTGGAAATGAAGGTCATTTATGAAGCGTGACGACCTGCTTTATCTACAAAACATCTTAGATGCAATTGCGGCCGTCGAAACCTATGTGCAAGGACTGGATCGCGATAGCTTCGACAAAAATAAATTGGTTAATGACGTACCCGTTCTCAAAGTTGAAGCAACAAAAATTCTTGCCGAACTGCAAGTTCAGCAGCAGGAAAGTGGTGATTCAAATTAGTTGTTTTTTTTGTTAGCAAATTTAGTTTTTGCTATTGCCCTCTCAATCCGTCATGAGTCCTTCCATCCTCATCGTCGACGACGATTTCTCCGTCGCCACTTCTTTGTCGCTTTTATTAAAGCAAGCCGGTTATTCTCCTCAAATCGCTGCGAATCCCACCGAAGCGTTGGAAAAATTGCCGCGTGAGAATTTCGCGCTCGTCTTGCAAGATATGAATTTCTCGCGCAGAACCACTGGCGAAGAAGGGTTGGAATTGCTTAAAAAGATCAAAGCCCAAAAGCCGCAGCTTCCAGTTATTCTCATGACGGCGTGGGGTTCCATCGCACTGGCCGTTAAAGGCGTGCAAGCGGGCGCGGCGGATTTCATCACCAAGCCGTGGAGCAACGAGCAGCTTTTGCAGGCAGTGAAAACGGCGCTGGGATTGGCCGCAGCCCAATCTTCTTCCACACCTGAAAAAAGTTTGACCCGCGAAGATCTTGACGCCCGCTATGATTTTCGTCAACTCATTGGCAGCGATTCCAAATTTCTCCAAATTCTCGAAGTGATTGGCCGCATCAGCCCGACCGATGCTTCGGTGTTGATCACCGGCGAAAGTGGAACGGGCAAAGAGTTGATTGCCGAAGCGATTCTTCGCAACAGTGGCCGCAAGAATTCGCCGTTCGTGAAAGTCAATCTCGGCGGCGTCTCGGCGACGCTGTTTGAAAGCGAGATGTTCGGCCATGTGAAAGGCGCGTTCACCGATGCGAAGTTCGATCGCAAAGGCCGGTTCGAGCTGGCGAACGGCGGCACCATCTTTCTCGATGAAATCGGCGATCTCGATTTGAGCTGCCAAGTCAAATTGCTGCGCGTGCTGCAGGATCGAACT
>Ga0187893_10015588_pt1 | contig 10153 bp, 10 predicted proteins | sample MA1701074metaG_FD_139574 | JGI IMG/M metagenome (GOLD analysis project Ga0187893, IMG submission 139574) | White microbial mat communities from a basaltic lava cave in the Kipuka Kanohina Cave System on the Island of Hawaii, USA - MA170107-4 metaG ... | reverse complement strand
TCAATGCACAACGCATGATGAAGAAGATGGGTTCTTTTGGCGACATCATGAAAATGATGGGCATTGGCGGCATGTTTGGCATCTCATCCGATCAGCAGTCACAACTGGCTGACCATGGTGAAAAAATGCTGAGCCTTTATGAGACGGCTATTAACTCCATGACCCCGGAAGAGCGCCGTAAGCCGGAAATTATCAACATGAGCCGGCGCAGGCGCATTGCCAATGGGGCCGGAATGCAGGAAAACGCCTTGGGGCAAATGTTAAATGAATTTGACAAGATGCGCCAAATGTTTCAACAACTCAATAAAATGATGGGTGCAGGCGGCGCTTCAATGTTGTCTGGACTAATCCCCGGTATGCCTGGTGCTCCTGGGGCTGCCAAAGGGCAAATGCCGCCCTTTCCAGCTATCCCACCAACAGGTATGCCCAAATTACCGCCCGCCGGTTTTCCAAGAAAAAGCGGATTTAGTGGTGGATATCGAAAGAAAGGGAAAAGGTTCTAATATTGGCTTTGCTAGAATATCGTGACTACATATACAAAAAGGTCCTAAGAGGAAAATCCAGTGGTTAAAATCAGGCTGAAGCGCGTAGGCGCAACCAAGGCTCCACACTATAGAATAGTGGTGACCGACCAGCGTAACAGACGCGATGGCAAGCCCATCGAAGAAGTGGGCTATTACAACCCCAAATCCAAAGAACTCAAAGTTAACAAAGAAGCAGTTTCAAAATGGATCAAGAACGGCGCTCAACCTACAGAGACGGTCGCAGGCCTTATCAAAAAGGCCGCAGGCTAGGCGGTTATCGGCGCGAAAGAGAATATGTCCCGGTCAGCGACTCAACCGCTGCCGAGGATTTGGCTCAGTACATCCTGACAGTACTGGCACGTGATTCTTCCGATATTCAATTCATCAGAGAACCAATTGACGAAAGACGCCTGCGCTTGAGCGTAACCTGCGATCCTGAACATACAGGCAGGCTTATCGGCAAGGGCGGTAAGACAATTTCTGCATTGCGCCTATTGGTCAAATCAGCAGCCAGCCGTCGCGGCAAAAAGGTTGATATCGACATCAATTCGCAAGGCGAAGAACAGTCCGGCTATTAAGTTGTCGACTCAGTTGAAGTCTTAGCCTCTCGCAGGTAGCGTATTTTGTTGCGCACATATTTGCTGTAGGCAAGCTGCAACTGCAGTCCAAGGTGTCCATCTAAAAATCCCAGCCGAGCAATATAGCGATACAAGAATGTCCACCAGGGATGGATTAACTCATTGATGTGGCTTACATGCCACCAGCTTGATCCATTTAGCAAGCGCTGTTTGGCCGAGAGTCTGGCAAAGTTTTCCATCGAAAGGGAAAACTCCGAAGCGTTTTCGTAGGCCATATTTTTTAGTGCGTGCGTCAGATTATCAATGCGACCATCAACGACAACCGATTCATGTACCAGACGGTCGTTAAACCTACCTTTGCCGCGTCTGAATAGGCGTAAATGCCTATCTGGATAAAATCCCCCATGAGAAATTGGCACACCACCTACATGCAACATGCGCGGGATTTTAAAACCATCAAATTCCTGTACTTTCGCACTGTCCATAACACCGGCAATTTCTACTACCAATTCCGGAGTCATAATTTCATCCGCATCAAGACTCAATATCCAATCGCTTTCTGCTTTGGATATTGCAAAATTCTTTTGCTTGCCGTAGCCAAGCCAGTCCTGATGAATGACTTTGGCATTATAGCTTTCGGCAATAGCTATAGTTCTATCCGTTGAGCCGGAATCCACCAATACAATTTCGTCAGCCAGCGGAGCCGCCGCCGCCAAAACATCTCCTATGTGCCTCTCTTCATTGAGGGCAATTATCACAACTGAAAGCGTTGGCTTTTCCATGCACTAGCGCCTTACGAACTTAATTACCTTGCTCTGATTGTCTATCGTATATTGCCAACCGCCATAAAATGTTTGTCCAAGCAACGGTTTTGGCATCTTGCCGTGCTCAATTATACTCACAGGAATATCACTTTTCTCAATTGGCCCCATGCGCATGCGTCGTACGGGGAAAGTGATGGAGCTAGTAGTACCGCCTATACCCATGCTTGTACCTTCCTCAGCATCATCAGGAATAGATAGACCAACCGCTCTTGCCTGCTCTCTGGTAAAGGTGATACCGTCAGCTCCTGTATCAAAATACATATCGCATTTCTTGCCATTCACATCAACAGAAACAACTACTTCCTTGCCCTCATTGCTAAATGGCACGGCATATCCGTCTTGTCCGGACGATGGACGTGCTCCACCCTTGCGAGCCAAAACGATGGTATTGATACTGTCGTCAATTGTGTATTCAAATCCACTGAAAAAAGTTTGTCCAAGCAGCGGGCTGGTTGGCAATTCTGCTTGCACTGTAATTGGAAAATTTGATCGCTTAATTTGCCCGACCTTCAAGTCCACATTCATCTGCCAAGTTTTTACAGGCTCCGATGAACCAACTCCTGAAGCTTCACCAGTTGCTGGCCCTGATGGCGGGCTAACCCCCAACTGCTGCAAATGATTGATACCAAACACACAGGCTTCCGCCCCAGTGTCGAAAATTACCGGTATACGACGATTATTCAGCTCGGCATCAATAACTAGAGACCTGCCTTGCCTGGTGAAATACACTTTTGACTGCTCTGGATCAGCGCCATACGACGATTGAAATTCTCGTGAACCAGAACTTTTGGAAGCTCGACTGGCGCGCTCGGGAGGAGTAAGTGCTTGCCTAGCATATTGAGCCGCTGTACTGTCAGGAAATTTCTGGAGAATCTGCTGGTAATAGGTACTTGCCTTGGCCCTATCACCCAAGCATTGATAAGTAAGCGCCCGATAGTAAAAGGCATTGCTATCACGAGGACTTACTTTTACCGCCTGTTCAAACTTTAAAGCTGCTGCTTTGTAATTCCTTTGTCCGAACAATTTAACGCCATCATCAAAGGCTGCTCCCCAAGCAGCAAACGAACATGCGAAGAAACAAAACGTCAAAGATGCAGCAAGAATTTTTCTCATTTGCCTTAATCCCTAACCAGCCAACTGCTTATATACCCAGTTCATCCACCAAAACTAACTTTTGGGCTTCCGATGTACCCAAACAAATCTCGGTCATTTTGGCATCCCTGTAAAACTGCTCCAGGGCTGAATCGGCACATATTCCAAATGTACCAAGTACCTGCAAGGCTTCGCCACTGTGAACTTTTGCTACTTTTGAAGCAAACAACTTTGCCATGGCTGAAAAACGGCGGAAATCCTCCGCTCTTTCATCATGCGCCCAGGCTGCTCTATACGTCTGCAGGCGGGCTCCCTCCAGTTCAGCAGACATGTCTGCCAGTTTCCACTGAATGCCTTGGAATTGTCCTATGTTGACGCCAAATTGCTTACGATTACGAGCATGCTCAACTGATTCGCCCAAGGCTCTTTCCGTCAAGCCAATGCAAGAAGCAGCAAGCACTGCTTTTGCTACATCCATTACATAATGCGCCATAGCCAAAGCCTTGCTGTCAAAACCAAGCATACAGTCTTCGCTTATTTTCAACGCCTTGAATTCAACATCGTTGACAAAACAAGAACGCAGTCCAAGTCTAGGTTTGTCCGCACCTATACTGCAAGCACCACCAGCGATAGCATCCGGGTTCATGTTCACCAATAACAAGGAAAGTTTATCGGCCGATTTTGCCAGCACAACCATTAAGCCGGCAATTTCTGCATTTACTGTCCAAACTTTCTTGCCGTTCAAAATAAGCTTGCCGGATTCATTAGCTACCGTTGTTTCCACAGCTTGCCAGTCGGTTCCAGCATTTTCCTCTGCAAAAGCAGTGGTGGCAACAATTTCACCAGTTGTTAGAAGGGGCAAAAAGCGTGCTTTCTGTGTGCCAGTGCCGTATTTCTTAATTAGTTCAATAGCAGCCGTGTGACAAGCCAGTGTCATTCCCAGTCCAGGCTCAAATTGAGAAATCGCCTCCACAAACAAAATAAGATCAAGCAATGTGCCACCCTGACCACCAAATTCTTTTGGCACAGTGATACCACAATAGCCTGACTGGCCAACGGACTTCAAAAGGTCTTTCAGCGACACCTTGTGCTCTTCAAGAGCCTTAGCTTGCGGTTCAATTACACTCTTTGCAAAAGCTAGGTACTTTTCCTTGAGCGATTCCTGAGATGCACTTAAGAACGTATGCACGATCTCCTCCTGGCTAACTGCCTAAACCCGCAACTCTGCGTCGATATTGTAGTTTATCACTTAGCGACAATGGCGCCTATCTGGGTAAGTTCTTGCCATGCTCTGTCTAGAATGAGCCCGTTGAGCCTGTCTTTTTCGCTCACCTTATCGCTGAAATATTGCACTTTGTAGATAATCTCATCAGAGCCAATTTTACATGGTCTAACCGAGGGCTTAGGATCATTTGCCACTTCCTCTACCGAATCAACAGCCTTTAATAACGCCTGGCAAACAGTCGGCGGCGAGAACTCCTTAGCCACTGGCATCTCCAAACTAACTGCATGAACAGAATTAGGAAAACTCAAATTGATTAATTGCTGCGAGAGAAATTGGGCATTAGGCACCATTAGATAATTACGCGCATGAGTGCATATTTTTATCGAGCGCCAACCAACTTCAGTAATTTCGCCTAAAACTTCTGCACCGCCATCCATTTTGAACATCACCCAATCACCGGGGCGAAAAGACTTTTCCATACTAATTGTCAGTCCAGCAAAAATATTCTTCAATGTATCCTGCAATGCAAGACCAAGTACTGCTGTGGCAATTGTGGAAGTGGCCAATAAAGGCAGCACATTCATGTTTAGCACCACATCCATCAGCAAAAGCAAAACGGATACGTACAAAATACTAAACAGCAAGAAATGAAATGCCGGCGATACGCTTGTTGCTTTTACCTTACCTATATACCAGCGCACAACAAGCAAATCCAAAGATTGGATGAGCACATGAAAAACTAGAAACGCTGCTACAAAAAATGCCGCCTTTTCCACCCCTTGGCCAACTTCTCCGCCAATCAGTCGAACAAATGGCAAAACAGCCAGCATTACAAGCAGCAACTGAAGAGGTATATCAAGACGATTGCCAAGCTCTTTAACCAGCACCTCATCCTTGACACCCAGCCAATGCCAGGTGATCTTTAAGATACCTTTTCTTGATAAGAGAAGAATAAGCCAGACACCGGCGGCCCACAAAGGCACAGCCATGGGACCTTGCGTAGCAAGGTAAACAAGATGCTGCCATAAACCTGCGTTCGAATCCAAGATTGCCCCATCCTTTCAGCCTTTTGCCGCGCCGGTATTCTAAAATGGGCGCTATGACAACATTATTCACTAGAGTGGTAAATCAATTCAAGCGTTTGGCTTCCGGACTCAAAGAGACACCGAAAGCCGCCGTGGACGATTTTGAGCTGGAGCACGTCCTCATTTACCACGGGCTGGTCGGCACATCGCCGGAAAATCAACGCGACTTTCGGGATGTAAGAGCAGACATACAACAAGCCATTGACGCCAATAGCGCAACTCAACTTTCCATAGCCCTTAAGCTGCCGCCTTTGTGGTGGAGTGAAAAATTAGCGGCCATAGTTCTTGAATTAACCAACAAGGAAGATAATAGAGCACGCCTAATTAATATCTTGTTGCCTGACGACATTGATGACGCTGATCCCAATGTTGTTCCCATATGCAATACCGATTGGCGAGTACGAGCAAATGCTGCCGGTATTTTAGCTGACTTAGATTACAAGCAAGCCTCACAAAATCTGGGCACAGTACTGGATGACACCACATATGATGGCAAGATCTCATTTGCCCACATATCCTTCGCGTTGGGACGCCTGGGCACAGAGCAGGCAAAAGAGTCCTTGTTGCCATTTTTGTACAATGAAGAGCCTTGGTTGCGTGTTGACGCTGCTCGCGCACTGGCACTATGGCCTGCCGCTATTATTCTGCCGCAAATAGCCGATGCCTTATTGGCAAAACATCTACTGCAAGACTATATGTGCATAGCAGTGTCCAGACAACACCGCCCCTCAGAACTTCTAAAAAGCAATGATCCTCTAGTCAATCAAGCAGGTTTAGAAACGATCATTCAAATTATTGAGGCTACCAGCCAGACGTTTAACAACGACATTGGCTTCGACCTGGACTTAGCCGATTGCTTGACGCTAGTTAGCAATATGCCTTCAACACCAAGACAAGTCCGCGCTTGTCTGGCGCTTGCTAATTGGTTGAAGAAGAATCAAGAACAATTGGCGGACAACAATATAGATCAACAGATACAATCAATACTCGACAGGTTCGCCAATAAATCAACAGCCGATGCAATTCTTGCTTGTTTATCCAACAGCACAAAAAATAGCGCGGACGAACTGGGACAAATGCGCCATGCTGCATACTTAGCAGGCAAATTGGGCATTGTCGAAGCAGCCGAGAAACTGGGCGCAGCCCTAATTAACCAAACATCAATTACAAACGAAGCAATTGACGCCCTAGCCCTGCTCAAAGAAAAACAATCCGTACCTGCACTAATTTCATTACTGCACAAATCAGTAAATTTGGACGAACGCACAGCACAGCCTCTGAGCGCACAGCCAATCATGGAGGAAAATCGAGAAGCAGCCTTTACTTATTGGACTATTCTTAGAGCTTTGGGCTCATTGCCCACTAAAGAAAGCTTCGCTGTTTTGCTAAAGGCCAGCAGCGATTATGCCGCCGATAAAAGACAAATGGCTATCGAGTCCTTATTATCGGCAATTACTGCAGAGCCGACATTATTGGACGGCAACAACGCAACCAATATCATCGAACAAGCACTAAATGACCCTGCTTCTGGGGTGAGAGCAGTCGCTTGTAAGGCAGTGGGACAGCTAGGACTGGACAATCTAATTGGCAAAACGGTCAATGCCTTGTGCCAGTCTAAAGAGCCTTCCATCAAGCGGCAAGCTAAAATATCACTCTTACAGCTGGCGTCAAAAGGACACAGTGAAGCTGTTTGCCGGGCAATTTCGCAAAAGCTTAAAACCGAATTTGATCCATACCAGAGGCAAGATCTAGAACGGCTTTTGTCATCAGCCCGATAATGTGTAAAGCCTATTGAACTTTCAGCAAAAGCCGCCTGGGACGGTGGTTTGCGCCGATCTTTTGGCTGGCATAGGCGCAAAAACCGTGATAAGGTAATACTTGCAGGGTTCCGATTGCAGATCATGAACACAAAGGATTTGACACAATGGCTGATTCAACATCAGACCGGGCCCCAGAAGAGGACTTAAATAAGTCGACGGTTGAGAATGCAGGGCATCCTCTGCCTCAGCATCACGTCTCGAAAATTCTTGATGAAGTCTTGGAAGAACCTGATGAATCAACGTCTCCCAAGCGCTTCAGACATCCAATGTGGCTTGATCTTATTCTCGGCGCCGGGCTGCTTATTACAGTCGGCGGTTTTTCCATCGGACTCTTTAAGATTTACGTGACACATACTGCCGAACAATGCATTACGCAACGCAATTACCCGGCAGCAATTGCCATCTTGCGTGGCACGCCGGTGCCAAATTTGTTCGCTATGCCTGGCGCAGACACAGAAGAATTGTTGAACCAAGCTCTTTACCTTGATGCCATGGACAAATTGGAATTGCAGAATGATGTCCAGGGAGCCATACGTGAATTAGGACAGATAGAGCCCGGTTCAAGATTTTTCAAATTAGCACAAGAAATTATTGCCGAAGACTTTGAGCCATCTTCAGTACAACTACAGGTTGGCACAGAACAAACTGAGCACAATCCTAAACCTCTTAAGGAGCGTAAATCAGTTGTGCCGGAAATTCCACAAGACGCCAGTCCCTAGTACGTGTCTTCGGTATACGATGAAGTCTATGCCATTGTTTGCCGTATTCCTAAAGGCAGGGTATTAACTTACGGACTTATCTCCAATCTATTGAACGGACGATTGAGCGCCCAAGGCGTTGGCTGGGCCATGCAGGCTTTGGCAAAGAATCCCAATAAGCCTGGCAAATACAACGCGACAAATGTTCCCTGGCATCGTGTAATCAACAGTCAAGGAAGACTATCAACACACAAAAATCCAGATATTGCGCCCGGACTACAAAAGAAATTACTCCAAGCTGAAGGCATAAAGTTCGACGCCGAAGACAAAATGGATTTGCCTGCCTACCTCTGGAAACAAGGCTTACTCGAATAGCTTTAGTTCTTTGTGCTGCCTGTGCCTGGGACCATATGATGTAGTCCATGCCATTCTGGATTGGCTGTCTTAACTGCATCAATTTGATTGACGATACCTTCGTCCACATGCGGTTTTTGCGGCCAATCTTTTAGCTCAAAATTTGGCAGATCATGCATGCCAAAGCGTTCTACATGCAGCTTAAATGTCTCGTCGCCCATCATGCTACGACCCATCACGTCGGGTTCATCGAGAGCTGGCGCAGCTTGAGCTGTCGCCAGAAAGACAGAGGCTTGAAGAACTAGAATAAAGGTGATTTTCATATCCAACCTCGCTTTTTTTACCGCGCGAGAAATAATCGATCGGCTGATAATTTCAATATAGCTCGCCAAAGCCCAGCCTGGCGGCTAAATTAAGAGATGTTGTGAAATATCACAGCGTTTTAGTTTTGCTGAGAGTGCTCGATGCCGGACTTCTTAAGATCCGGATGAACGCCGGCATGAGAATTGGCAGCTAGGTAAATGCTTAATGTTATGACCGCAAGAACGCTCGCTTTTAGACCAATCATTTTGATAACCACCTTCCAGAGCCTGGAATTCGGGCGAATTATTAATACAGGTTGTTCAGTTCGTACATGATATGCCCAGGATATGCAAATTCAGATCCTTGACAACGAGTTCTGTTGAAATTGTCTGGTTATCAGTCAACAACGAATTCTTTGTAGCCATCAGCCGTTAAGGCATCCGAAAGATCGGAAGGATTGTCCAGAAGAACCTTAATCATCCAGCCCTCACCGTAGCAATCACTGTTCACTATTTCCGGCTCAGAGGCAAGCTTTTCATTAACCGCAGTAATCTTTCCAGAAACCGGCATGTACAAATCGGATACGGACTTAACCGACTCAATTACACCGAACTTCTCATCTCTCTTAAATGTCTGTCCTACCTTTGGTAATTCGACGTAAGTAACATCCCCTAATTGATCAGCAGCAAATGCTGTTACTCCAATAGTTGCGTTGTTGCCTTCCACGCGCACATACTCGTGTGTTTTGACATACTTCAACTCAGCTGGATAACTAAGGACCTTATCGCTCGAACCCATTTCATTACCTTCCAATTAATTGAGTGAATACAAATTCTATCACTGTGTTTAAGGACGTTGATAAAACGGTCGTTTTACAACCGTTGCCGGCACCTGACTGCCTCTAATTTCTATAGATAACGATTGACCAATTTTTGCATATGCTGGTGGAACCATAGCAAAAGCAATTGGGTAACCAACAAAAATACCTTGTGATCCGCTGGTTACATGACCAATCTTTTTATTGTCGGCATAAATTGCATAATCCTGTCTCGGCAGCGCTTTGCCTTCCGCCTTGATACAAACAATTTGCTTTTTTAAACCATCTGCTTTCTGGTGGACAAGCACATCTTTGCCGGAGAAATCAGCCTTGGTTAGTTTTACACTCCAACCAACACCTGCTTCCAGCGGGCTAATTTCCTCTGACAATTCATGTCCGTAAAGCGGTAATCCTGCCTCTAGGCGCAACGTATCACGCGCACCTAATCCACAGGGTTCAATGCCATACTTGGCTCCAGCTTGCAAAAGCAATTTCCACAAGTTTTCTGTTTCACCGCTTTTTACAAATATCTCAAAGCCGTCTTCACCCGTGTAGCCAGTACGCCCATAACCAATCTCGATACCACCAGCAGTACCAGTTCCATAGGTAAATGGTTTGAGACTATCCAGCGAATGACCAACAATTGCTGCCAGCACATCTTTTGCATGTGGACCCTGTAAGGCAAGAAGTCCAACTTCATCAGACACATTGATCATATCGACATCCCTAAAATTGCCAATATGTTTTTTCAGCCATGCCCAATCTTTGTCAATATTAGAAGCATTAACAACAAGCAAGTAATCTTCCTGACGGCGGTACACAATTAAGTCATC
>Ga0187893_10015587_pt1 | contig 10153 bp, 7 predicted proteins | sample MA1701074metaG_FD_139574 | JGI IMG/M metagenome (GOLD analysis project Ga0187893, IMG submission 139574) | White microbial mat communities from a basaltic lava cave in the Kipuka Kanohina Cave System on the Island of Hawaii, USA - MA170107-4 metaG ... | reverse complement strand
TTCCTGGGCAACCAACGCCGGCTTGTTAGGGATAATATTACCTTCCGCGGTGATGATCGCTTCGTGATCGGGCGTGATGTGTTCCCCCTCCATGGTAACCTCGTCACCAGTGGGCATCAGTACTGGAAGATGATCCAGGAACCTCTCAGAGTCGAGCGCCGCCATGCAGCCAGTTCCCGCCGCCGTTACCGCTTGCCGGTAGACTGGATCCTGAACATCGCCTGAGGCAAAAACGCCCGGAATATTAGTTGCAGTCGAATGGCCCGAAGTCTTGATGTAACCAACCTCGTCCATTTCCAATTGCCCTTTGAACAACTCGGTGTTGGGTTTGTGACCAATGGCAATGAAGACACCCGAGCAGGGAAAGATGCGCTCTTCACCTGTTTTCAGATTGCGAAGTCGAACATCCGTCACGCCTTCATCCGGAGTACCCAAGATCTCTTCCACGGCTGTGTCCCAGATAAATTCAATCTTCTCGTTGCGAAATGCCTTGTCTTGCATGATCTTGGACGCGCGCAGTTTGTCTCGCCGATGGACCACGTAAACTCGCGAAGCATATCGAGTCAGAAACGTGGCTTCTTCCATCGCCGTGTCGCCGCCGCCAACGACTACCAGCGTCTTATTCCGAAACGCGGGCAGCGGCCCGTCGCAGGTCGCACATGCTGAGACCCCATTACCACCAAAGCCGTTTGGGACCTTGGCCTCGCCCGGAATTCCCAACCACTTGGCCGAGGCGCCTGACGCAATGATCAGGGTTTCAGCCTTAATAATTTGGTCCGCGGTATAAAGCGTAAACGGCCGCTCCTGGAGATCAACCTCGGTGATCCAGGCCTCGAGAAACTCCGTGCCAAAGCGTTCGGCCTGTTTGCGAAACTCCATCATCAGTTCAGGTCCCTGGATGCCCTCGGCAAATCCGGGATAGTTTTCGACGTCCGTGGTGATCATTAGCTGACCGCCCGGGGCTGTCTGTTTTTCGGCATCAGGCGGTGCATCGATCAATAGCGGTCTGAGATTGGCTCGAGCCGAATAGATCGCCGCTGTTAGTCCTGCCGGCCCTGATCCAATGATAACAACGTCCCTCTGGAGGGTTTCTTTGGCCATCGAGTGTGGTGTGTTCCCTTCGCGTTAATCGGATGTGTTGGTTCTAAAAATACAGAAGAGTATAGCCTTTTCTGTTGGGCGTATAGTATAACTACAGCTATTGTAGTAGTCGAACCACGGGCTTGCGACCTTACTTGACCCAGGGCAGGGTTGGCACAGGAGTTTGGTAAACGCTTGAAAGCACGCAGCGATCCCCAGACGATTGATACCATTGGTGTGATTGGAGCCGGCACCATGGGTCACGGCATCGCCCAGGTTGCTGCCGCGGCCGGTTACCGAGTTCTTCTGAGTGACGTGGATCGAGAAACATTGGCCCGAGGGATACGGTCCATCGAAAGCAATCTTGTTAAGGGAATGCAGCTAGGCAAGCTCACGGAAGCCGATTGCGAAAAAACCCTTGCTTACATTCACGGCACGACTCGTCTGGAAACACTCTCTGACGCCGACTTGATTATTGAAGCAGTGCCCGAGCGCCTTGATCTGAAACGGGAAATACTTCGTCAGATTGAGTCCTTATCCACGAGGCAGTTCATATTTGCGTCTAACACGTCGTCGCTTTCCATTACAGAGATTGCCGAGGCTTCAAAGCGTCCTGAGAAGGTCATCGGAATGCATTTCTTCAATCCGGTACACCTAATGCGATTGCTGGAGATCGTAGTCGGCGAATTGACCGGTCAGGACACCGTGGAAATTGTGCGCGAGGTTGGCCGCCGCTTGCGAAAAGAGCCAATTGTTGTTAAAGACGTGCCCGGATTTGCATCCAGCCGCTTGGGTGTCGCTGTCGGACTCGAGGCGATGCGCATGCTCGAACAGGGCGTGGCCAGCGCTCAGGACATCGATAAAGCCATGGAGCTCGGGTACAACCACCCGGTTGGCCCGCTGAAGCTTACGGACCTCGTAGGCCTTGATGTTCGGCTCAATATCGCAGAGTATCTACATCGCGCGCTTGCTTCTGAAACCTTTCGTCCGCCTGAGCTGTTGCGGCGCATGGTGAGTGAAGGGAAACTGGGCAAGAAAAGCGGTCAGGGCTTCTACAATTGGAAACCCGAGAAAGAAGACACGCGACTCGCACATTCATCCTGAGGGCTTTAACACCACAGTGCTGCCTATCATGACCTCCCCGTCTAATAATGAAGAAAGACGTTTTGCCCTGCGCATGTCGCTGCGCCTGCCGATCGTGGTATCCGGACGCGCGGAAGACGGTTCCGCCTGGAGTGAGCCTACCGAGACCGACGACATTTCGACCTCCGGGACGCTCTTTCATCTCAATCAGAAGGTCAATCGAGGCGAGCGCTTGTACTTACGTGCTCACCGGCCGGATGGCTCGCCAATTGAAGTGACGGCTTTGGTGGTGCGGGTGGCGCCGGCGATCTATGGCACTGCGAGGGTGGGTGTGCAGATTGCGGAGCCCACGGAGAACTGGCTGCGTTTGTTCGTCTCGTGGGTCGCGGACGAACAACCGGCAACATCCGATTCCACAACCGATCAGGAGACTTCTACCCCGGAATAACTCTTTCCTTAACACTCCGGATGTTTATTAAAAACTTGATAAACTCGTGGCGTAAACCTGTCTGTAAGACCGCTTAGTTTAGGCTTTGTTGTTGCCTTGTTGGTTCCTTATCTGCGTATAATGTAGCAATTTTTATCACCCCTAAGACTTATTCTAAATGTCAAATGGGTTGAGGCATTATCATGGACGCAGTAGCCGTAGCCGAGATTAAAAGCAGACGAGATTTTTACGACGCCTTTCAGGCGGCTATGAGCGGGGCTCACGATACGCTCCGTACACTCTGGCATTTTGAGAAAGGCCAGAACCTGCCAAAGTCTTATCTGATTGAATTTCATCCTAGCGACGTTTGTGAAAACGGTTGGGGAACAGAGGCAGTATTTTCGGCTTTGAGGCTGACCACAAAACGACATGCTGCGGAACTAGGACGGACCAACGATGACACGCTTTTTTGGATGCGGCACGGACCGGGGCACGAAGCGGCCTTCGTTATTGATTGTTTGAATCCTCGGTTCCTCATTTTCCATACGCTGTCAAAAGTTGAACATTCTGATCGCTTTATTGTCGATATTCTGACCCAATACCAACCGGAGTTTGACCTCTTCTGGTTTCCTGTTTCTCTATTAGAACGAACTGAGATCAGGGAAAAGATCAATGGTTGGCAGGCGCAGTTCCTACCATTGTTAGATGTGGATCTACCGCCTGAGAATCGAGCATCCCACGAAGTGGCACTGTCAGCCTATCAAATTGAAGCAGCGGAAAATGAGATGGCGGATTTTGATGAGGCCCCACTGGAGCCACCAGCCCGACTGCTGCACAGACCACGCTTCAACATTGATTTGGAGTATCAGTACGCATTCGAAACTTACAAGAAACTGAAAGAACAACCGGACTTATTACCGGATATGCCTCTTAGCGCGGTGGTCGCTGAGCGCATTGATGAGGATGCAGCTAGCTATGCTCGAGCACGCATTTTTTCGTATGGCAAGATCACAGGCCGCGGCCCCGATTTCTCCTCTTACCTTCAAATCGTTAATAACACTGTCGACGATTACGCCAAGATTGTGCAAAACTTGGAGTCAGAATATTGGATAATGCTTGAAGCGCAGCAGTTTGAAGATTGCACTCAGATCAAGCTTAAGGGTAAGCCTTTCTGCATCTGGTTCAATCATGAAATTGATGTCAAACGGTTGGTTAGTTTGATGTTCGACTGCAGTCGTCCGTTTCGGCTGATGGGTGAGCCAGAGGCTATTGATGAGAATTACTTTGCCGTTGAGGCGGTCGACCTTCACGTTAACCAGCCGGTTGGGTTCGAGATTACTCCAAACTTTATGCGAATCTATCTCTACGAGGGTACATGCGGAAACACATTGGTGCGCATTATTAGGTCTTTGCAACATAGTGTCGATTCGAAACTCAAACATCCGGCCTTGATATAGAGCCGCGCTTAAAATTTACTCATGCCCCTTACCGAGCTTGAGCAACTTAATGCAATAGTAGGCCTTAGCATGAAGATTGAGGCCTGGCCGAGCACGCTCGCTGACGTAGGATACGTTTTGGACCGTATCGAGTTGAAATTTAAGGTTGCAGACCCGAAGAGACCGGGCCTCAGCATTCACGTAAATCCTGATCTTCTTTTTGTTGATGATATCCGTAACTTCAGCTTGATTGCCGAGCTAAAGTCAGGTCGGTTTCAAGATTTTGTGCAGTTAGACCGTTTCGTTCGCATCACTCCCTTGGAGTTAATTCGCTACGGCGGCGTACCAGTAAAGGACCAGTCCCAAGCTGTATCCCATAAGATTTCTGTGGCCGAAGTAATCAACTATGAGTTTATGGACGAGTATCGGAATGAATTTGTCCGCGTCAATCACTCAGCCTCGCTCATTTCAATAAGCTTTGCGGAAATTAAATCTCAACATGGAACCCTTGCCGATTCGAAGCTGGATCGCGTTTTAAAGAACGGTGTGTCACTTAGAGGATGTCATCGACCCACAAAGCTCATCCGGGTTCTACCCAGCAGCAATGACGAATATGCTTTGATCAGCAGTGCGGTTGATGCGATCAAACAACTCTGGTTGCGAAACAGCAGGAAAATCACTCCAACGATAATTGGTAGGACCGTCTTCAAGCAGCTTTGGGACAGGTTCGACCGCGAAGCACAGGCGCGTTATATGACCATTGTCAAAGAAGTCCTAAATGATTTAGTACAGACGGAACTCCATTCCTATTTGAGACCTGCACCAAACGATACTGAAAGGTGGTCGTTGAGACTGCTTCCGGAAAGCATTCCTGATAGACAGCGAACTAAGGCATATCAGCAATTCGGTGATCTTGTTCGAAGCTACAAGTGGCGAAGGAAGAATAACGCCCCTTATGACGGTCGTCGTCATTCCGCTCACCTTAGTTTCGAGGATGTGCCTGGCTATCTGCCAGATGAAACAACCAATTAGGTCAATGTAGATTGGAATGACGAAGTAAAGCCTTTGCGTAACCCATTCTTTTTGCCAATCCGCGGCGATTCCATTTTCAAATATTGTCCCCTGTCAGTGGGCTCTGATCGCGTCAATTCAAATGGTTAGACAAGCAGACCGCCACAGAGATAACTGACCACCGATTCCAAAACCTATCCGGAGCACATTCGATGTCGCAATCCTACGAGACCCTTTTGCTTGAGCGCCGCGAACGCGTGGCGATCATCACCATCAATCGTCCCGATAAACGCAATGCCCTGAACATCAAAACCCGCGAAGAAGGCGCGGCCCTGCTGGAAGAGCTGCGGGGCGACGACTCGGTGGGCGTGGTCGTCTTTACGGGCGCAGGCGATAAGGCGTTTATTGCTGGCGCCGATATTGCCGAGTTTGCCGGGCGCACCGCTGTGATGCAGCGGGATGTCATGACCGGGCGCTCTCTTTTTACCGCGATCGATTCTTTCCCTAAACCCGTGATTGCGATGATCAACGGTTATTGCCTTGGGGGCGGGTGTGAGTTGGCTTTGGCTTGCGATATTCGGATTGCCAGCGAAAACGCGTCCTTTGGCCAGCCGGAGATTAATCTCGGAATCATGCCCGGCGGCGGCGGCACCCAGCGCCTGACCCGTCTGGTGGGGGAAGGAAAGGCGATGGAGTTAATTCTGATGGGCGAAATGATTGACGCCAAAACCGCATATACCATTGGGCTGGTAAACCATGTCGTGCCCGCCGACCAGCTTGAGGCAAAGACGATGGAGGTCGCTCATCGGATCGCGGACAAGAGCCCGATCGCGCTCAAGCTCGCGAAGGAGGCGGTCAAGATTGCTTCGCGTTCTCTACTTGACGAAGGTCTCCGTCGGGAAGTGGATCTTTTTGCGCTCTGCTTCTCAACCGAAGACAAAGACGAAGGCGTGAACGCATTTCTTGAAAAACGAAAACCCGCGTTCAAGGGACGATAAACGTTACGTGAGGATTGTCGCTACCATCGTCGGCATCGTAATCGCCGCTTGCGGCGGCGTGATTGCCTACCGCGCGCTCTTTTTGGAACCGAGCTCCGCAGTCGTCATCTCAAATTCCGAAGTGCGAGAGCTGCCCAATACATTCCGGATTGGAAGCGGGATCGCCCTGCTGGTGATAGGGGCATTGACAGCCTTCTTAGCCCTGCGTCGTCGAAACTCATAAACCACCGAAAGAGCCAGGGATTTCATAGGCACTGGATGCGTTCAAGGGGAGTCAGAAGGAGCTTGGGCCTTTGCTCTCGGTAAGAGCACTTCACGCTCCACGCACAGTAGAAAGTCAAAAAAACCGCGATTCACCTCGGCATGGTTTGCAACTGCGTCGCCAGAGGTGGCTGCTTCTTTCTCAGAGCGAAAATGGGTGAGGTAACTCAACTGATCCTTATAGGACGTAACGTACCGCAATCACGAAAGGGAGCGCGATGAAAACCCGAAGCTACTTGTACTCCGGTTTGACCACGACTCTAAACATCGTGTTGTTCATTGCCACGTTCGGCCGCTTTATCTGGCTTGAAGGAAGGGTTCGAAACGGTGTTTTCAGGAACTGGATCCGGCGATTTCGTTACCGGCCCATAAAGTTTGTTGAGCCGGCCAGTGAGGAACAAATCATTTACCTGGTCAAGAATGCTGGTGAGTTGAGGGTTTTTGGCGCCGGGCATTCATTCAACGATGGAGTGGTCGCCGACCACACGCTGATGTCATTGGACAAGTTCAGCGGCATCATCAGGAAGGACTTAGCAAACAAGCAGATCGCTTTCAAAGGGGGGACTCGGGTGCGCAAAGTCACCAGGTTGTTGCTGGAACACGGCCTTGCCTTTCGTGCGCTCCCCTCCCACGACGCGCAGAGCATTGGGGGGATTCTATCGACCGACGTGCATGGAACCGGCGGCCATGACTGGGGTTTTGTCAGCCAGTTGGTCAAGAGCATAAAGCTGGTTGATGGCAAGGGTGATCTACATGAATGCCGCCCCGCGGACGATCTCTTCAAAGCTGCGATCGGAGGGATTGGCGCAGTTGGGATTATCACGGAAGTTGTGGTAGAGGCCGTCGATCGGTTCAAAGTCGAGCAAAAAACCGAAATCTCAAACTTGTCTTACGTGAAGGGTAATCTTGATCGGCTCTTGTCGGAGAACGATCACCTGAGCCTGTACCTCTTTCCCTTCACCGATAAATGCCAGATCAACAGTTGGAATCACACTAAAGAAAAGCAGTCGTTTCTGGGACCATTGAGAGAGTTTGTAAGTATCTCGCTGGATGCTTTGCTGGCGGCCTGGGTAGGTAATTTTTTGGCATACTCGGGGCTTCTGCCCAAGCTCTCATCCATGGCACACAGCCTAAAACGAGGGACAAACCTCGTGCTGGAAAGCAACGCGGCATTTAACCGAACCATTTATCACCTGCATCAGGAGTTGGAATTTACGGTACCCTACGAGTACACCTTCGACGTAGCGCGCCGAACTCTCGAACTCTACGAGCAGATGTATCATCAAGGCCTGCCTTATACGATCCTCGAAGTTCGATTCACTCCAGCGGGACACGACCGGACGTTCATCGGCGCGGGGCGCGGACGCCGCTCCACGTGGCTTGATCTGTTGACCAACGACACGCGCGGCTTCGAAGAGTACTACGCAGCCATAGAGGCGTTGATGAAGGAAATCGGCGCGCGTCCCCATCTCGGGAAGTTCTGCCATAGTTTTGGCCAAGCCGACATGGAAAGGCTTCATGGCGAAAATTTCGCCAAATTTATCCAACTTGTCGACAAACACGATCCCGAGAATAAGTTTGCCAATGATTTCACGCGGCGACTCTTTCGCGATTGAGCAAAATGGGGCTGCGCGGAGTCGAGCTAATAATCCTGGTTCGTAATGTAAGCGGCGTCCCAGCGAGCTATTCTTAGTTTGAATAGGAGTATTACCATGAAACTCATATACAGCCTGATTCTCACAACGACTATTGTGAACGCATTGGTTTTGAGCAACTGTACGAAACCATCAGTCCCGGCTCCGGACAAGGGAACCGATCCGGCTGCAAATATAATAAAGAAGACCGCCCCCGCAAGGCTGCCGCTGATCACCGAGGAAGAAGTCACCTTCTATCCCACCTACGGCTACCAGAAAGATGGTAAGTGGAATATTCACCTGCGCGGCTGGGTGCATGAGAACCGGGAACATCTGAATAAATTTCTCACGAAAGTTGCGGAGGTAAAAAACAAATGCAGCGGCACGGAAATCAGTAACTTTCAATCGCGCTCAGACGATTTCGAGGATGACGATAAATCCTTTGAGACGGTAATCGTCAAATTCGACTCTGACCCTGAAGACACGCCATATACTTTCAAGAGAAGTGCATCCGTGGGGATCGTTGAAATAGACCTGACCTTGCCCGATGAGAAAGGCAGGCAGTTGCTGGACAAGCAGGGTTCGACGAATGGGTGGCTGACATTCCGCGCCGTTTCCAAGGATCATACGGGATTGGGAAGAGTCAGGTTAATCGAGTCCGAAGGGATATCTGTGGTGTCTGATATTGACGATACCATCAAGGTCACTGAGATTCCTGCCGGCCAGGACGTGGTTTTGAGAAACACCTTCTGCCACGATTTCAAGGCTGCGCTGGAGATGGCCAGGATGTACGCCGAGCTGGGCGATGCCGCTTTTCACTACGTGTCAGGTGGGCCGGAACAGATGTTTGGACCGCTCTACGATTTTCTCATTGTCGGGCCGGGCGGATTTCCGGAAGGGACGTTTCATCTGAAGTTTTTCCCAAAGAATCTCCTGTCCAGTGAAGCCAGAGAGAATCTTAAACGCCTCGCTGCCGGCTCTCTTGAAATTACTTTTGAGCACAAGGTCAAGGAGATCACCGCGCTCATGAAGAATTTTCCCAACCGGCAATTCATTCTGGTCGGAGACTCGGGCGAGGTTGATCCCGAAGTGTACAACGAGATCAGGAGCGTCAGAGGCGGGCAGGTTAAAGAAATCTGGATCCGCGACGTGCTCAACGATGCTGAAGCAAGTGCCAACCCGTACCGTCTCGAGGGAATGAAAGTCATTAAAGTCAGCCCGGCGGTATGCATCGAGGAGAAGCATTTCGACAGGTTGTCAGCAAGAGTGAAGCAGACGTATCCGAGTAAAGAATACAAGCGGAACGCAGCGCCGCCTTGCAACCAGTAAAAAGTTGGACTGCACGGCTTAACTTACCGCTCGTTTCAAAGGAGTGATTCGCCAATGGGAAACCAAAAACTCCCGATCATTCTGGCGCATGGGCTAGCCAGGTTCGATATTTTGAAGCAACGGCTGAAAGAAAGATTGAAGCTGCCGGAGACTGAGCTGGGCGATCAGTTTCAGTACTTCAAAGGCATTAAAACTCATCTTGCCAAACATGGTTTCAAGGTTTTTGATCCAAACCTGGATTTTGCCGGCCCGGCGGCCTTAAGAGCGGCGCAACTGAGGGACCGGGTCAATGAAATCATCTCGGCCACGGGCGCTCAGAAGGTTCACATAATCGGACACAGCATGGGGGGCCTTGATGCTCGTCACATGATTGTCGATCACGACATGGCTGAGCGAGTCGCCAGCTTGACAACCATCGGGACGCCCCATCTGGGGACCATTCTGGCTGATCACGTCCTTGAGCACGGCGGGATCTTTTTCATAGACATACTGCGTCAGGTTATTAATCTGAATCTGGAGGGGTTTAAAGAAGTAACTAAGGATGCCTGCGAGCAGTTCAATAGACGCGCCGAGGACCAGGAAGCCCGTAACAGCGTCTCGTATCAAACGTATGCGAGTTCGGAAGGCTTCAATCTGATATTTGCTCCACTGCTTCCGTCCTGGATTTTCATTCGCGATCAGGAAGGCAGAAATGACGGCTTCGTTTCCTTCGTTTCGCAGCAATGGAAGAGGGAGTTAGTTGCCGGCGATGGCAGCCGAAAGACCATCACCCAAAAGGAGTTTCCGATACCGGCAGATCATTTGAATGAAGTCGGATGGTGGGATCCACAGGAGGCACTTAATCCGGCAAAGATCTTTCAAAATGTCTTCAAACAAGCGGTCGAGTATGAAGCC
>Ga0187893_10015586_pt1 | contig 10154 bp, 8 predicted proteins | sample MA1701074metaG_FD_139574 | JGI IMG/M metagenome (GOLD analysis project Ga0187893, IMG submission 139574) | White microbial mat communities from a basaltic lava cave in the Kipuka Kanohina Cave System on the Island of Hawaii, USA - MA170107-4 metaG ... | reverse complement strand
GACGCTCTACGGCGCCCAGGGCATCATCGCCGACAAGAAGGTGCGCGACCAGTTCACCGAGTTGCAGAAGGCCGGCTTCGGCCAATACCCGATCTGCATGGCGAAGACCCAGTACAGCTTCTCCACCGACCCCAACCTGAAGGGCGCCCCTTCCAACCACGTCGTGCCGATCCGCGAGCTCAAACTTTCCGCCGGCGCCGAGTTCCTGGTCGTCATCTGCGGCGAGATCATGACCATGCCCGGCCTGCCGAAGGTGCCGGCCGCCAACAACATCTTCGTCAACCGCGAGGGTCAGGTGGAGGGCCTCTTCTGATGTGAGGGCTGCTGTCGAATTCGGGCCGGCCCGAATTCGGGCTTGACATCATATCCCGGTAACGCAAGCATGATCGTCGGCGTGCCGCTGCGTTGCGGGCACGCAAGTCCGAGGCGGTCGTCTCGGGCGACATAACGAGCAAGGGCGCTCTCGAAGCCGGCACGGCTGCGAGGGCGTTTTTTGTTGTCATCGCAGGGAGGGAATCGATGGCAACGGCTGGGGTGTCGAGGCGCGCCTCGATACCGGTCGGCATCGTTTTTTCGATCACCGGATCCTACCGCACGGTCGGGCAGGAGATGCTGAACGGCGCGTTGCTGGCGGTCGAAGAAGTCAATCGGGACCCAGCTTTCGACTTCAAATTCGATCCCGCCATCGTCGATCCCGGCGGCGAGCCGACGGCGTACCGTACGCTGTGCGAGGAGCTGCTGCGCGGCCGCTCGATGCGTCACGTCATCGGCTGCTACACGTCATCGAGCCGTAAGGAAGTCATTCCTGCCTTCGAGAAGTTCGACGCCTTGCTCTGGTATCCCTCGCACTACGAGGGATTCGAGAGCAGCAACAACGTGATCTACACCGGCGCCTCGCCGAACCAGCACATCATTCCGCTGCTCCGCTACATGCTTCGCGAATGCGGCCGGCGCGTCTACTGCGTCGGATCGAACTACATCTGGGCCTGGGAGAACAATCGCATCCTGCGCGAGATCGTGCAGGGCTGCGGCGGCACCGTCCTCGCGGAGAAGTACCTGCCCGTCGGGGTGACCGACGTGGACCGGATCATCGCGGAGATTCGCGCGGCCCGGCCGGACTTCGTCTTCAACACCCTGATCGGCGAGTCGAGCTACGCATTCTATCGCGCCTATGCCCGGGCCGGTGCCGAAGACCGCGCGCTCGGGCTGACCCGTATTCCCGTCACCAGCTGCAGTCTGTCGGAGCCCGAGCTGGTCTCGATCGGCCCGGAAGCCGCGGCCGGCCATATTGCATCGAGCGTCTACTTCCAAAACATAGATCGGCCGTGCAATCGCGCCTTCGTCGACAGCTACAGGGCGAGGTTCGGCGCCGCCAAGGTCACGTCGGCGGACGCAGAGGCGTCCTATGTCGCGATCATTCTGTTGGCGAGCGCGATCCGCGAAGCGAGTTCGACGGACATCGAGCAGGTCAAGACCGCTCTCTATCGCTGTTCCCTCGATGCGCCGCAGGGGCGGGTCTGGGTCGATCCGGAAAGCAACCACAGCTATCTGACTCCGGCTCTCGGCCTGTCGCGCGCCGACGGCCAGTTCGATCCGATCTGGATTTCCCGCGAGCCGGAGCGGCCGGACCCCTACCTCGTGTGGTTCGACGTCAACGACCTCGCCAACGATCTCGGCGTGTCCGGCGACAACGGACGGCGGCGGCGCCATCTGCGAGTGGTGCCGACATGACGGCGCGAATTCCCAACTTCCGCGGACAACGCGCGCTCGTCCTCCATCCGGCGGACCGCAACGGCGCCGCCATCGTCGAGCAGCTGGAGCGGCTGGGCACGATCGTCGAGATGCAGTGGCCGGCGGAGCGCGTCGCGACGGCGGGCGTCGACGTCGTGTTTTTCGATTCGGATCTCGGTTTCGACGAGCTGTTCGCCTGGGAGGCGGGGGCTGCAGGCGTTCCGCTGGTTGCGATTCTGGGGTCGGAAGCCCCGGGGCGGGTCGAATGGACGCTGGCGCAGGAGCCATCCGCCTATCTCATGAAGCCGATCGGCTCCACCGGAGTCTTCAGCGCACTATCGATTGCCTTCCATAACTTCGCCCTGAAGCGAACCCGGGAAGAGGCGCTGCAGCGGATGGCAGACCGCTTGCAGCTGCGCGCCACGGTACTCAGGGCCGCGCTGGCATTGATGAAGCGGCACGGCATTGGCGACGAAGAGTCGCTGCAGGTCTTGCGGACTGAGGCGATGCGCCGGCGACTGACGCTCGAGGCGGTCAGCGCGCTCGTGCTGGATGGCCTCTGGATCGGACCCGAGGCGAAGCCACGCAAGTCTCTGCCGCGCCATGCCGGCAAGAGGGCGAACTCCAGCTGATGACGCGGCGCTCTCCGCGCGCAGCGAACGCATGGGAGCTTGAGCGGCACTCACAACCGAGGGGAATAGTCATGGATAGCGAGACCAAGACCACATCGGCAAACGAAACGGCGAAGGCCGCCGAACCCAAGTCCGGTCGCAACAAGTCGCGGCGCAGTCTGCTGATTCCACGGCGCAAGGTCGTCCAGGTCGCCGGTGCCGCGGTGGCGGCGGCAACGATCCTGCCGAAGATCCGGCCGACCGGCGCCCAGGAGACCGGGCCGGTCAAGATCGGCTTCATCGAAGACTATTCCGGCAACCTGGCCGTGTACGGCCTGCAGAAGCTGCACGCCGCGCAACTGGCGGTGAAGGAAATCAACGAAGGGAAGACGCTGAAGGGCAGTCCCGCCATCGGCACCGGCGGCTACGGCGCGACCGCGAAGTACACGCCGAAACCGCCGACGATCGGCCGCGAAGGCGTCGATCTCCCGGTCGTCGACGCGGGCGGTGCGGAAGACAAGACCAGTACCGTCTTCGCCGAGGATCCCGACATTCTCGTCGATTCCGGCGAGAAGGGCATCCTCGGCCGCGAGGTCGAAATGCCCGCCCCCGACGGCCAGAGCAACAACGCGATCTGGCAGCAGCTGGCGCGCAAGCTCATTCAGGAGGACAAGGTCGACGTGCTCGTCGCCGGCTTTGCCAGCGCCGAACGCGAGGCGATCCGTCCGATCGTCGACCAGTTCAAGCAGCTCTATTTCTACACCAACCAGTATGAGGGCGGCGTCGCCGACGCCTACACCTTCTGCACAGGACCGGTCTGCGAGCAGCAGGTCATTCCGGGCGTGCAGTACATGGTCGAAACCTTCGGGCCGCGCGGCTACACCATCGCCGCCGACTACAACTTCGGCCAGCTGACCGCCGCCTGGACCCGCGCCTTCGCGCCGCTGGTCGGCGGCCAGATCATCGGCGAGGAGTTCATCCCGCTGTCGGTGTCGGAGTTCAGCCAGGTCATCGCCCGCATCCAGGAGGCGAAGCCCGACTGGGTCATGACACTTCTCGTGGGCCAGAACCACCACAACTACTATCCGCAGGCAGCGGCCGCCGGCCTTCAGTACCCGATGGTCTCGACCGTGAACATGGCCCAGGGCTATGAGCACAAGCGGTTCGCGCCGCCCTCCATGGCCCGCATGCACAATGCCATCCAGTATCAGCTGGAGGTGCCGACGCCGCGCAATCGCGCCTTCGTCAAGCGCTGGATGGAGATGTTCCCCGACGACCAGTATATCGGTGAGATGGCGCAGAACACCTACTTCACCATCCACCTCTATGCGAAGGCCGCGCGCCTTGCCGGTACCACCGATCAGGAGACCGTCCGCCAGGCGCTGCATCTCGGCTGGTCGATCGAGGCGCCGGAAGGCGCCGTGTTCCTCGAGCCCGGCACGCACCATTGCGCACACTACATCCGGCTCGCCACGACGGACGAGAATCACAACGTCAGCTTCGTCCGCGAGTGGCCGATGATCCAGGCCTGGTGGCTGCAGCGTCTCGGCGTCAACCTGGTGCGCAATCCCGAATACAAGCAGTACGTGCCCGACGAGGATCCCTACTTCTCGATGTTCCTGAAGAAGTAGGTGTGTCCTCACGCAGAGGTTCGGTTCGGATGTGTCACAACTCAGGTTGTCACCCCCGCGAAAGCGGGGGTCCAGGCCAAGCGTCCGGTCGGCGGTCCTGGATTCCCGCTTGCGCGGGAATGACAGCGTGAGTGTGTCTAGGTTTGCGGATCTCCGGCTCGAACAGTTGAGGAAACAAGGCGATCGCGCGTCGCCGTCGGCGGCGCGCGATCGCCGGGTGCACGGCCGATCGCAATGGTGCAGTATCCCGGCAGGGGAACCATGACAGGCTCAGGTGGAGGCAGATGGACACGCTGGGGTTGATCGCCAGCATCCTCTATCAGTTCGGCACGAATGCCGCCTTCCTGCTGATCTCGGCGATCGGCCTGATCGTCATCCTCGGCATGATGCGCATCATCAATCTCGCCCACGGCGAGCTGATGATGATGGGCGCCTACACCGCCACGATCGCCTTCCATCGCGGCATTCCTTTTCCAATTGCCGCGATCCTCAGCTTCTTCGTCGTCGCCGTCGCCGGCGCCATCATCGAGCGTCTGGTCGTCAGGCGGTTCTATGGCCGCGAGCTCGGCGCGCTCGTCGTCACCTGGGGCATTAGCCTGATCCTGGGGCAGACGACGCTCGTCATCTTCGGTCCCTTCATGCAGGCTATCGCCATTCCCGCCGGATCGTTCGCGCTCGGGCAGTTCTCGTTCTCCGTGTACGGGATCGCCCTGATCGTCATCGCCGTCCTGTTGCTGGTGGCGTTGTGGTGGATCTACACGCGCACGACCTTCGGCCTGCAGGCCCGCGCGACCATGCAGAACCCCGCCATGGCACGCGCCCTCGGCGTCAACACCGATCGCATCTACATGCTGACCTTCGCGCTCGGTGCCGGACTTGCCGGCTTCAGCGGTGCGCTGATGGCGCCGACGGTGTCGATCGCGCCCTTCATGGGCCAGCAGTTCGTCGCCCCGGCCTTCATCACGGTGGTGGTCGGCGGCGCCGCCAACGTTCTAACGGGTGCGGCCGGCAGCAGCCTCCTGCTGTCGCTGGTGAAAACGCCGATCGGCTTCTTGTTCGGCGCCTTCCTCGGCACCGTTGCGCTGCTGCTGGCGGCGCTCATCATCATCCGGCTGATGCCCAACGGCATCTCCGCCTACCTGCAGCGGTTCGCCGACGGCCGCGTTGGACGCTGACGCAAGGGCCATGAGCAGACTCATTGCCCTGATCAACGGAGACGAGGACCTCGGGCGGTCCGTCTGGTTCTGGCTAGCGGCAGCGCTGGTCGTGCTCGGCTTCGCCCTTTTGCCGCTCTGGGAGTCGGAGTTCGGCGCCTACAACATTTCCTTCTACCTCCTGAACATCCCCCTTGCTCTCGGGCTCTGCATGCTCTGGGGCTATTGCGGCGTTCTCAGTTTCGGCCAGGTCGCCTATTTCGGCGTCGCCGCCTATGTCTACGGCATCATCGCCGGCAACATGATCGGCAACAATTGGGGGCCGATCGTCGCGTCGCTGGGCGGCTTGCTCGCCTGCGCCGTGGTCGGGACCGTCTTCGGCTACTTCGTCTTCTACGCCCGGGTGCAGGCGTGGATCGTCCCCATCCTGACGCTGGTGTTCACTCTGCTCCTGGAAACCTTCCTCGGCCAGACCGCCGGCTATCAGTGGCGCGTCGGGATCGTCCAGCTCGGCGGCTACAACGGCATGACTGCCATCCCGCCGTTCCAGATCGGCAGCCACATGTTCATGGGCTACAGCTTCTTCTATTACGCGCTGATCGTCGTCCTCGCCTGCTATCTCGGCTGCCGCATGCTCGTGAACTCGCAGCGCGGAAAGACCATGCTGGCGATCCGTGAGGACGATCTCCGCGCCGAGCTGCTGGGCTACGACATCCGGCGGCACCAGCTCGTCGTCTTCGTCCTGGCGGCCATGCTGGCGGGGGTGAGCGGCCTGCTGTACGTGCAGTGGGGCAACTACATCACGCCGACCCAGGTCGGGCTCCTGCAGGCGGCGCTGCCGGTCGTCTGGGTCGCGGTCGGCGGCCGTGAGCGCCTGCTCGCCGTGCTGATCTCGACCTTCGCCCTGAACTGGTTCAACTACAAGCTGGCGACGCAGGGCAATCAGTATGCCCCGGTCTACATGGGCGCGCTGCTGGTGATCGTCATGCTGTTCTTCCCGCGCGGCATCATCGTGACGGTTGCCGAGTTCTTTCGCGGCCGGCGGTGGAAGGCGACATGAACGGCCAGCTCGTCCTGCGCACCGAAGGCCTGGAGAAGCGCTTCGGCGGTATCGTCGCCGCCAGCGGCGTCAGCATCGCCGTTCGCGAGCGGGAGCTGCGCTGCATCATCGGTCCGAACGGCGCCGGCAAGTCGACATTGTTCTCGCTGCTCTGCGGGATCTACCGGCCCGACAGCGGCCGCATCGTCTTCAAAGACCGCGATGTCACGTCGCTGCCCGCCTTCCGCCGCGTCCAGATGGGCCTCGGGCTGACCTTCCAGACCAATCGGGCGTTCCACGCCCTGTCGGTTCGCCAGAACCTGGCGATCCCGTCGCGCCTGCAGGTTGCCGCATCGTCGCAGGCGGCTGTCGACCGCTATCAATACGCGCTGAAGCTGTTCGACCTGGATCCGGCGAGCGAGGCGCCGGCGCGCCAGCTGCCGCACCACAAGCTGCAATGGCTGGAGATCCTGATGGTGCTGGCGGCGGGGCCGGACGTGCTGCTGCTTGACGAACCGACCGCCGGCATGTCGCCGGACGAGACGCTGCAGACCGCGCGCGTGCTGCAGAGCCTGAACGGGCAGGGCCTGACCATCGTCGTCGTCGAGCACGACATCTCCTTCGTCCGCGAGGTGGCGCAGGTCGTCACCGTGCTGCATCAGGGCCGCATCTTCGTCGAGGGCTCGGTCGGCGAGATCACCGCCAACGCCGACGTGCGCCAGATCTATCTGGGGCGGGCCTGAGCCATGGCCACGGTGCTGGAAACCAGGGACCTGCGCTCCGGCTACGCCACCGGCGACGTGGTGCAGGGGGTCAGCATCGGGATCGGCGGCGGCGAGGTCGTCGGCGTGCTCGGCCGCAACGGCGTCGGCAAGAGTACGCTCATGCGCACGCTCATCGGCCTGCTGCCGGTCCGCGGCGGCGCGATCCTCTTCAACGGCCAGGATATCGGCCGCGACGGTGCCGACCGCCGGGCGCGCCGAGGCATCGGCTACGTGCCGCAGGGCCGCGACATCTTCCCCAACATGTCCGTGCTCGACAATCTGCGCATGGGCCGGTTCGTCAACGACGGCAAGGTCGCGCCCGATTTCGATCTCGTCTACGAATACTTCCCCTTCCTGCGGGAACGGAAGGCACAGCGCGGGGGCACGCTCAGCGGCGGGCAGCAGGAGATGCTGTCGATCGCCCGCGCCATGATCTGCAAGCCGGACGTGCTGCTGCTGGACGAGCCGAGCGACGGCGTGCAACCCAATATCGTCGAGCAGATCGGCGACATCATTCTCGACCTCAACCGGAAGCGGAACCTGACGGTCCTGATCGTCGAACAGAACATCGATCTCGTGCAGAAGGTGGCGTCGCGCGCCTACGTGCTCGACAAGGGCCGGGTCGTTCGCACGCTGGTCCAGCAGGATCTTACGGACACCGAGCGCTTGGCCGAAGTCCTGGCCATCTGACAATTCGCGTACCGAGTCGGGAGGGAAGGGATGTTGGACGTGACTCCGGGCAGCACCAAGTGGCTGAAGAAATCCATCATGGCGACGCGCGGCGAAGGCCGCAGGCGCAAGGCGGTCACCCATCACCTGACCGAAAAAGTGCAGGGCGCATATCACTACACGATGGGGCCTTACTCGGAGCCGGTGATGCAGATCAAGCCCGGCGATCGCGTCATCGTGGAAACGCGCGATGCCTTCGAAGGCAAGATCAAGAAGACCACGGACAAGCCGACCAAGGTCCTGCAGATGCCGTTCCTCAACCCGCAGAACGGCCCGATCATGATCGAGGGCGCGGAGAAAGGCGATGCGCTCGCGGTCCACATCGAATCCATGCTGCCGCGCGGAGCGAACCCGCGCGGCACCTGCTGCATGATCCCGGAGTTCGGCGCCCTGACCGGCACGTACTATACGGCCACCCTCAACGAGCCGTTGCCGGAGATCGTGCGCAAGATCGATCTCGACAAGAAGTGGGTCTATTGGAGCGAGCGCGTCAAGCTGCCGTACAAGCCGCACATCGGCACGCTCAGCTGCTCGCCCGAGATCGACTCCATCAATTCGCTGACGCCCGACAATCACGGCGGCAACATGGACCTGCCGGACATGGGACCGGGGAGCATCACCTATCTGCCGGTGCGGGTGCCCGGCGCCCGGCTCTTCATCGGCGATGCCCATGCCTGCCAGGGCGACGGCGAGGTCTGCGGCGTGGCGGTGGAATACCCGACCGTCACCACCATCACGGTCGACCTCATCAAGGGCTGGACCATCGAATGGCCCCGGCTCGAGAAGGAGGAGTTCATCATGGCGATCGGCAGTACCCGCCCGCTCGAAGATGCCGCCCGCATCGCCTACCGCGAACTGGTGCGCTGGATGGCGAGGGACTATCGCTTCGACCAGTGGGACGCCTACATGATGCTCAGCCAGTGTGGCATGGTCCGCCTGGGCAATTTCGTCGATCCGAAATACACGGTCGGAGCGGGAATTCGAAAGAAGCTCCTGGAATGAGATCCGAGGCCTTGATCCGCGCAACCAAAGCGTCCCCCAGATACCGTGCTCACGGGCCAAGATAGGATGGAATGTCGATTGCCATCGCATCCTCTGGGTTGTCACCCCCGCGAAAGCGGGGGTCCAGGGCAAGCGACGGAGCAGTTGCCCTGGATTCCCGCTTTCGCGGGAATGACAATGGAGAGAGCTTGGCGCGCCGGACTTCTTGACTCAGCGGCCATGGGGTATGGTCTTCGGGGATAAATCCGGTCGCATAGCCGGAACAGCGACTTGGCAGCCTGCTCGCTGTGGATATCCCTGTGGATGGCAGGCGAAAGCTGGGGATGGATAACTCTTTGAAGCCCGAACTCCGCTCCTGCTAGTCTCCGCGCCATGACCGAACCGGCCGCCGAGCTCTTCCCCACGCGCGAGACCGCGCCCGCCCAGCACAATACGGGCGTCCTGCCCTACCAGTCCCTGCGCGAGCTGGTGCGGGCTCGCGAGATCTTCGCCGTCGAGCCGATCGACCCCGATCAGTTCCAGCCGGCCAGCCTCGATCTGCGCCTCGGCCATGTCGCCTATCGCGTGCGCGCGAGCTTCCTGCCGGGCGCCGGCGCCACCGTGCTGGAGAAGATCCAGCAGCTCGGCATGCACGAGATCGACCTGACCAAGGGTGCCGTGCTGGAGAAGGGCTGCGTCTACATCGTCCCGCTCATGGAGCAGCTGGCACTCTCCAGCCGCATCGCCGGCATCGCCAATCCGAAGAGCTCGACCGGCCGGCTCGACGTCTTCACCCGCGTGATCGCCGACCAGGCGACGGTGTTCGACCGCATCGATCCGGGCTATGCGGGGCCCCTCTACATCGAGATCGCGCCGCGCACGTTCAGCATCCTCGTGCGCAAGGGCTCGCGCCTGGTGCAGCTGCGCCTGCGCCGCGGCGCGCCCTCGTCGAATGCCGCCGCCCTGCGCCGCCTGCAGGAGACCTGTCGCCTCGTCGACCTGCCGCCGGGCCAGGAGACGATCCGCGACGACACCATCGGCGTTACCCTCGACCTTTCCGGCGATCCCGCGACGCGCCTCGTCGGCTTCCGCGCCAAGCAGCACACCGGCATCGTCGACGTCGACGTGCGCCAGGCCTACGATCCCGCCGAGTACTGGGACCCCATTCACACCAAGCCCGGCACCGGCATCATCCTCGACCCCGACGATTTCTACATCCTCGCCACCAAGGAATTCGTGCGCGTGCCGCCCGACCACGCCGCCGAGATGGTCGCCTACGACACGCTGGTCGGCGAGTTCCGCGTCCACTATGCTGGCTTCTTTGACCCCGGTTTCGGCTGGAACCCCGAGGGCGGCCCCGGCAGCAAGGCGGTGCTCGAAGTGCGCTCCCACGAGGTGCCGTTCGTGCTCGAGCACGAGCAGATCGTCGGCTGGCTCCGCTACGAGCGCCTCACCAGCGTGCCCGACCGCCTCTACGGTCAGGGCATCGGCTCCCACTACCAGGCGCAGGGGCT
>Ga0187893_10015585_pt1 | contig 10155 bp, 15 predicted proteins | sample MA1701074metaG_FD_139574 | JGI IMG/M metagenome (GOLD analysis project Ga0187893, IMG submission 139574) | White microbial mat communities from a basaltic lava cave in the Kipuka Kanohina Cave System on the Island of Hawaii, USA - MA170107-4 metaG ... | reverse complement strand
GACCGCAGACGGTCGTGCGAACGGGGATCGCGGCTTCGCGCCGCGTGTTGGCCGCCTGCGGCGGCCGAACCCGCGGCTAGATCCGACGGGCCTATGGCCCGCAGCTCAGCCGCGATCCCCGTTCGGCTGTGTGTGATGCATCTTGTGTGTGAGAGTCGAAGCGAAGGAGGAACTGGTGATGACAGGTAAGGGTTGGTCTCATGTCAACTTGGGCACCCTCGACATGGACGCCACACGCGCGTTCTACGAGGGGGTGCTCGGGTTTCCGGCGGTGCGCTGCGACATCATCGACGTCAAGGAGGGTGGCCAGATCCGCCATGTATTTTTCGACACCGGCCGTAAGCAGTTGCTCGCCTTCATGGAGCCGCGGGGTGTACCCGGCGTTCCGGTCGAATTTGACGGCGGGCTCAATCGCCCACTGGGGATGCCCGAGGGCGTGTATCACTTGGCCTTCGAAGCCGGGAGTCAGACGGAGCTTGAGGCGAAACGGGCCGAGCTGATCCGCAAGGGCGTCAAGGTCACGCCCGTGGTCGATCACGAGTGGGCGAAATCGATCTACTTCAAGGATCCGAACGGACTGTTGTTGGAGTACAGCTACCAGTGCCGCGAGTTCAACGCGGACGACGGCGTGATTCAGTTGCGCTTCGAGATGAGCTTTGCCGCCGAGTCACCGATTACGGACTTCCGCGACCGATGACGGCCACGTCAGACTTGCAACCGCGGGCGAGACTCTTTCCTTCCCGGCGATGCGCATCGCAGTGAACCACGGTGGCCGAACCAGCCGTTCCAGGCGACGGCCAAAGGCAGGCCGCGCCTGAACGGCAGCGCGTTCGCCCGACCGCAGACGGTCGTGCGAACGGGGATCGCGGCTTCGCGCCGCGGGTTCGGCCGCCGCAGGCGGCCAACACGCGGCTAGATCCGACGGGCCTTCGGCCCGCAGCTCAGCCGCGATCCCCGTTAGCCATATTGTCACATTCGTAAGATTGCCAGAATTGATGTATATTGAATCAGCGATACCGATACGAAGATCAAAATGAAGTCTGAGCCACGTTATAGCAAAGAAGAGTTCGCCCGCCGCGGGGATCAGATCTACGAGCGTGTCCTTCGTGGTAGGGTGGAGAGTGGGAACCAAGGAAGATTCGTGGCTATCGACATCGAAACCGGCGACTACGAAATCGACGCCGACGAACTAGCCGCTTCCGACCGGCTGCTGGCGCGAGTTCCTAACGCCCAAATCTGGTTGCGGCGAATTGGTTCCCGTTATGCGCACCGCTTTGGAGTATCTCGATCGCCGAAGAGATGATTAGCGGCGTAGTTACGGGCGACCGCCAAACTGTTATCCGCCTAACGGTGCGTGGTCCTACCGGACAAGAGCAAGAGATCGAGGCGGTTATCGATACAGGGTTTGACGGCTGCCTCAGTCTCCCATCATTGGTCATTGTTTCATTGGGGTTGGAGTGGCGCGAGCGTGGCCGAGCGCTTTTGGCGGACGGCAGCGAGAGCGTTTTTGATATCTATGAGGGCACCGTGTTTTGGGACGGACAGGCTCGTCGCGTACCAGTGCATGAGGCCGAAACTATACCACTCGTCGGTATGTCTCTGCTTCAGGGATATGAGCTTACGATTCAGGTCCAACCTGGAGGGAACGTCACCATAAAACCACTAGCCGCTGCAAAAAATGGCTAACCATCGGGTTGAGAAGGACGCTAAGGGACGCGCCTCTCACCCGAAACGTTCGCCCGACCGCAGACGGTCGTGCGAACGGGGATCGCGGCTTCGCGCCGCGTGTTGGCCGCCTGCGGCGGCCGAACCCGCGGCTAGATCCGACGGGCCTTCGACCCGCAGCTCTGCCGCGAACCCCGTTAGGTTGATCGAACGAGCGTCTGACGGTTGAGGGTTCGTGACTGTTGAGGTATCTTTTAGCTATGGCTACAACCGTTGAAAAACTGGCCGAGCAGGCCATGACCTTGCCGGCGGAATCGCGGGCGCAGCTCGCAGACCTTCTTGTGAAAAGCTTGGATGCGGATGAACTCGGGCACATCGATCGACTGTGGCTTGCAGAGGCGAAGCGCAGGCGAGATGAGGTGCGAGGCGGACGCGTCGAGGCTATCCCGGGAGACGAAGCTCTCCAAAAGGTGCGTGACGCCGTTCGGCGATGAAATGGGATTTCCATCCAGAGGCGCTGGAGGAATACCGGGAGGCCACCCTCTACTACGCAGAGCGCGATCCAGCGCTTGCCTTACGATTCATCGAGGCCGTTGAGGACGCAATCCGACGAATTCTCGAATCGCCGGAACGTTGGCGAGTCCTCGATGAGGATGTCCGACGCTGTCTCACGCGCGTTTTTCCCTACGGAGTCCTGTACACCATCGAACCGGACTGCCTCCTTATTGTTGCTGTCATGCATTGTAGTCGCGAGCCAGGTTACTGGAAACGAAGAACTGCAACACCCTAACCAACGGCTTGACTCGACAAAGCGAGTCAGCCTTAGCGTTCGCCCGACCGCAGACGGTCGTGCGAACGGGGATCGCGGCTTCGCGCCGCGTGTTGGCCGCCTGCGGCGACCGAACCCGCGGCTAGATCCGACGGGCCTATGGCCCGCAGCTCAGCCGCGATCCCCGTTAGGCAAGGGGTGAATCTTTCGGCGAAACGGTGATTCTATGCGGGGTCAATGGACTTCGAACTGGTGGGTCCGATTAGGGAGATTCAGCCGATTGCGATTGGCCACCGGGTTCGCGAGCGTGCCAGACTGCGCAGGCGCTATGGATCGGGCCGGTGGAGAAAATTGAAAGGGATTGCCAGAGTCCGGCTGATAGATGGAACAATTCACACTGCCGAGGTACATCGGTACGAAGCTCATGGTATCGGACGCAAGGAACTCAAGATAAAGTTTCCTTTGCCGGATTAGCTATGAAGAAAAGAGCCAAACGACAGAAGTATTTTGCGGTCTGCATCAACAACAAGAAGTGCGAGGCGTCTCTCGAAAAAGGGAAACTCTACCGCGTCATTCCTGATGAGGAGGCGGAAGCTCACGGCTACCTACGCGTCGTTGATGAAAGTGGCGAGGACTATGGATATTCGGCGGACCGCTTCTTTCGTCTCGAGGTTCCTCGCCCGCTGGAGCGAGCTCTACTACGGCCGTCGCCATGACAGCGTCCCTTGCTTAACCAACGGCTTGAGAAAGCCGCTTCGCGCTTCTCAGTCTATACGTTAGACCTTCTGCCTCGCATCACTCGGATCTTTCGTGTATGCTCTGTCACATGAGTACGATTCCCCTTACCCGTGACGAGGCGATCCGGCGCCTGCAAACCGCTGAGTCCGAGATTCGGCGCCTCGGTGTTCGCCGGTTGGCGCTTTTCGGATCCGTGCTTCGCAACGAGGCTCGCACCGACAGTGATGTTGATGTGCTTGTCGAGTTCGCTCCGGCAGAGAAGACGTTCGATCATTTCATGGCGCTGGCGGATCTGCTCGAAGACACGTTAGAGCACCCGGTCGAAGTCGTGACGACCGAGTCATTGTCACCCTTTATCGGGCCGCATATTCTGGCCGAGGCAAGGGATGTCCTTCGAGCCGCGTGACTATCTGCGCCACATTCTCGTGGAAGTTGAGTACCTGCTCGATCAGAGTCAGGGTTTGAGCTTTGAGCGCTTCGTAGCGGATGAGACGCTGCGGCGTGCCTTCGTGCGCAGCTTGGAAGTCATCGGAGAAGCCGTGAAGAATTTGTCCGAGGAGTTCCGCGCAGCCCATTCTGAGGTTGAGTGGCGCCCGATTGCTCGGATGCGGGACCGCCTCATTCACGGTTACTTTGGGGTGGACTATCAGCTCGTATGGGACGTGGTGCAGGAAAAGCTTCCAGAACTGAAACGTAACCTACAGAGGATCCTTGATTTACAACAGGCCTAACTATCGGGTTGAGAAGGACGCGAAAACGCGCCTCTCACCCACGACGTTAGGGGCTAGACATGCCGCCGATCGAGCAACTGAAGTGCAGCGCATGCGACTACGCGACGAAGAGCACCGCGGGCTCATGTCTCTATACTGTCGCCAACGGCGTCGAGATTATCCTGGCTCACCCCGACGAGATAAGTACTCTTAAGCGCACTACCGGCCTTGACTGGCAGCAGGCACGCGAATCTGGGCTCATTCGGCTGAGGACCTATTGCATCTGCTTCAACTGCGCGGCACAGTTCGAACTCGATGTTGATCGGGAGGAAAAGAAGTGCGCCTCGTGCGGCTCGCATGACGTGAGGTCATTTAACGGATCCATCAATGAGCCATGTCCCTCTTGTCGGTCGGGGGTGTTGCGCCTGGATGCGATCGGCGTTTCTTGAACCCAGCGTGCCTTACCTCCGCATCCACCTGACCTGCTACGGCGAGCTTTGCCCGCTTCCGCCGGCAGGTGATGCGGGTCGATAAGCGTTGTCCGTGTGCTTGTATGGATTCAATGTCTAGAGTAAGCTCCGCTTATGGCTAAGTAGGTTTCGGTCCCCCCTGATGGCTTCGAAGATTTTACACCGGAGGAGAAATTTCGGTACGTCCAGGATCTTTGGGGCTACGTTGTGGTCGATGCCTCAAAGGTGCCGCTTCCGGACTGGCATGGTCGTATTCTCGATGAGCGTTTGGCGGCATACCACGCCGCTGCGGAGGAAGGAAAAGGTTGGACGGAGGTTCGCAACCAGAGATTGCGGGACTTGGCTGATCCAAAACCCGACGGAGACTAGCGGATGGCCGATGTCATTATCCGTCCATAGGCGCAGGCGGACATTCGAGAGGCGCCGTCCGGGATTGGGAAGCGAGTTCACGTTACGATTTGACGCGCTGATGGAACGTATCGCGCAGAATCCGCTTCAGTTTCCTGAGATCGCCAGCGGTGTCCGGCGCGCGCTTCTTCAGCGGTTTCCCTACGCGATCTACTTTGTTGTTGCAGCCTGCCCAGTTATTATTGCGGTTCTACATCAGCGCCGCCATCCTCACACGTGGAAACAGAGAATCTAAGACAGCAAACGTTAACCACCGGCTCGAGGAGGCGCTTTGCGCTCCTCGGCCGAGTCGATGGCCCGCCGAAAGCGAGGAGAACGCCGATGGTGGATCCGATGAGACGCAAAACACTGAAAGCGGGTGGTGCCGCAACTGTGATGGCCCCAGCGCGGTGAGTATCGGGTCAGCAGACTAAAGGAGGAGGAGCTACGATGCCGTTCTACGAAAAAGGCCCCGTTCGCGTCCACTATGAGGAGGCCGGTTCCGGCTTTCCGTTGTTGATCGTTCCCGGTGGAGGATTGAACTCGTCGATCGGCGGCTTGCGCCGCGGCGAGCCCTTCGATGCGATCGGGGAGTTTAAGGGGGAGTACCGCTGCATCTTCTCGGATTTGCGCAACGCCAATAGCGGCGAGTCCTCCGGCCCACTCGAAAGCGAGCGGCCGTGGGACGGCTATGCCGATGATCAAATCGGTCTGATGGATCATTTGGGAATTGACAAGTTCATGGTGATGGGCTTTTGCATCGGTGGCCCGATGGTTTGGAACCTGTTGAAGCGGGCCCCTGATCGTATCGTCGCAGCCGTACTGGCGCAGCCCAGCGGATTTCGGCCGGAGCTGCCCAACCACTCCTACGAGAACAACATCAAGGGCTGGGGCCCCGAACTGGTCAAGCGCCGGCCCGACATCACCATGGAGATGGTCGATAAATATCTCACCAAGATGTACCGCACCAACCCCGACTTCGTGTGGACCGTGACGCGCGACTTCGTGCGCAATTGCCGCACGCCCGTACTGATCCTCCCGGATGATGTCCCGGCGCATCCGTATGCCGTTGCCATGGAGGCCGCGATGCTCGCGCCGCAAGCGGAAGTCAGCATGTTTCCGTGGAAGCAGCCGAAGGAGCGGATTCCCTTGGCGGTGCGCCAGATACGTTCCTTCCTGCGGGCGCATCGAGTCGGTTCTGTTTAGACGGCGGTGTCAATACTAAAAGGCCGTTGTCGCCCCAGGGCCGCGTGAAACCTCTACCACTTTCCAGTTATCGACACTGGTGTAGCCGCCCTCGCTTGAATGACTTTATCTTCCTGCCTCCAACTTGGCTCTGAATCAGGCGTAGCGCCGGTAAACGCCATCGTAGAAGTTGCCGACCATCTGCACGGCAATACGCCCGCAGTAATCCAGGGGCCATCCCGCCCGCTCATTGCCATAGCCCTCCTGTAGCGCCACCTCCAGAATCGCCTGATTAGTGCGGCCGTGCTCCTCGTCGAGGTCGGCTTCTTCATGCACTCGAAAGTACTGCATGTCGCGCTCAGTCAGTCCATATTGCGGCAGGCTTTGACGGAAATCTTGAGATATGTAACCGAAGATTTCTTCCTCCATGTGAATCGCGAAACACTCCGCCAGCGGCACGTCGATCCATGAGCGGACGAAAAAATCCACCAGACCGCGCGCCTCGGGAATAAGCTCGGCTTCAATCAGCTCTACCGGTTGCACGCCAAGCGCTTTGCCCAATACTGGCAGCATCCGCGCGTGGCCGCCGATGGCGGGTGTGGTAAATTCTTCGCCGATTTTTTGCGCGATGCGATCTTCCAGCTCTGGATGCCTTTTGAAAAAACCCACGAATTGGTGGTAAACCGTGGCCATGCCGGTGTTGACTTCGAGGGCAAAGGCGTACCAGTTCTTGATCCATCCCTGGAGTCGCTTGCGCGACAGCACGCCGGCGCGGAGATCGGTAAAAAAGGGCGATGGCTTGATTTCTTGATGGTAGGTCTCGAGTATAATCCTTCTGATCGCCTCGGCCTTCTCTTTTGCTTCCTGCGGTGTCATTTTGATATGTTCAGCCATCATCCTTCCTTTCGCGAAAGCATGTTTGGGTCGTGAGGGAACTTAGCCAATTGGTAAAGCTATTGTCAACATTGCGTTGACGCTGTTGCATGGATGAGCGATGCGCAGTTGCCTCAGAGAATTTTTATGTTGTAGAAGGAGTTGAGATGGCGCCCAAAGGTTATTACCGAGATGTCCGGGAACATTTGAAGGCTCTGGAAGAGAGGGGCAAGTTGGTGCGCGTCAAGCAACGCATCAATAAAGACACCGAACTCATGCCGCTCGTACGCTGGCAGTTTCGCGGGCTTGAGGAACGCGATCGAAAAGCTTTTTATTTCCAAAATGTTATAGATATAAAAGGCAAGCATTACTCGATGCCTGTTACTGTCGGGACACTCGCCGCCTCAACCGAGATCTACAGCATCGGTCTAAGATGCAAGCCTGAAGAGATTCACGAACGCTGGACCCAGGCGCAGATGCATCCGCTGGCTCCGGTTGAAGCCCGCAGCGGGGCGGTGCACGAGGTGGTTTGGCAGGGGGCGGATCTTTTGAACGGTCATGGTCTGGATATGCTTCCGGTCCCCATCTCCACCCCGGGCTTCGATAACGCGCCCTACCTCACATCGGCAAATTGGGTAACCAAGGATCCGGACAGCGGGATCTACAACATCGGCAACTATCGCAGTCAAATCAAAGCCCCGGACCGCAATGGCGGGCTATTTCTCGGCCAACACATGGGTCAACACTGGCAGCGCTGTAGAGCCAAGGGGATGCCGTTGGAAGCGGCGATCGTCATCGGAGTGATTCCCGCCATCGCTTACGCCGCCACCGCCAAACTGCCTTACGATTTCGACGAATATCGCCTAGCCGGCGGCTTGGCGGGTGAGCCAATTGAAATCGTAAAATGCCGGACGGTGGACTTGCAGGTTCCGGCGACGGCGGAAATCGTAATCGAGGGAAAAATTTCAACAGAGTGGCTCGAACCCGAGGGTCCCTTCGGCGAATACCCCGGTTACATGGGGCAGCGGGGCGTGGCGCCATTCATGGAAGTCACCTGTATTACGCACCGCCATGAGCCCATTTATACGGCTTTGATGAGCCAGTTTCCTCCCAGTGAAAGCAGCAAGATCAAACATACTGGAACCGAAAAGGTCATGTACAAATATCTGCGCTTCGACAGCGGCAACGCGGCGGTTTTAGACGTGGCGATTCATGACGAGGTGAGCGGCAGCGGCCAGGCCTATTGCGTCATCAAGATGCGTAAGACGAGTTCGGGTGATGTGTGGCGCGCGCTCAACGCAAGCGCGGGTTTCGTCGGCAGCTATGCGAAGATCTGCATCGCCGTCGACGAGGATGTCGATATCTGGGATCCGGCGATGATCAATTGGGCGATCTCGTTCAATGTCCGGCCCGATCAAGATGTGGTCATTGCCAAGGGCAAATCACCAGGGCTCGACCCCTCCCACTATCCTCCCGGTATTCCCACTCATCAAGCGCGGCAGCTTCCCACCTCTGCGCTTTTAATCGACGCGACCCGACCCTGGGCCTATCCGCCCGTGTCGTTACCGCGCAAAGAATTCATGGAGCGGGCGAAAGAGATTTGGCAGGAGCTCGGATTCCCGGAGCTCAAGCCACGCATGCCCTGGTATGGCTACAGCTTGGGCGCCTGGACTGTCGAGGACGAAGAAGAAGCGGAAGTGGCTTTGCGCGGAGAGCATTTCGTGACCGGTGAAAAAGCAAAAAGCCGCCGCGTCAAACCATAGGCGGGAATAACTGAAGCGTGTCGCTGCAGGCACAACCAATAGCGGACAGTCCCCTTTCCGGATGGGGGCCTGTCCGCCTTCCGAAATAACTTTTCTTTAAGCGAAAACCAGCCTGCCGTCCTTGTCCCTAATCAGTCCGCCGCCATCCCTGGACGAGGGCATGTTCTCCGGGCCGATTTTGAGTTCGCTGAGTTTCACGTGACCGTGAAAGGTATCCACCTCGAGCATTTCCTTTTCCTCTCGATCTACTCCCTTGGGGTCTTTCCCATTGGCCACATCCGCCATCGCCTTGTGCCATATCTTGCGCATGAGCAAAACGCCGCGATCCGAGGTGCCAAGATGCTCTCGATGTCGATGAGGAATCTCGCCTTGGGATTCCTGCAACGCCAGGTCTTCGAGGGCCGGTACCCCCTCCCAGCCCGCATATTTTCGTTTGTCATAATTTTTTTTCTCCACCGTCCCTTGTAAGTTTGGCGGCAATCCGAAAATGAAGGGTCCCTTGAAGTTTCCTTCCCGCACCAGATTATAGCGAATCAGCTCAAAGTGGGTATCATCGATGATTCGAATCATGCCTCCGCCTTCCTGGCGCTCGTCGGTAAAGTCCGGCGGAAAACCGGATCGAATGCCGGAAAACCTCCAGTGGATCGGCATCGCCAAACCCCAGGTGTTGACAAATTTTGTGTCGGGATCGCCGGTGTCCAAGACGGAGACCGTCTTCATGCCGTAGTCCGTTTCGACGAACTCTAGCGGCAACGGGCTCCAGTTTATTATGCTGCGGTCGCTGTACGGCTTGAGTTCCTCCGGCAGCTCTCGCACGACCAGACCGTGGAGCACCACCGCATGTCCCATATCGGCAAAATTCTCCATCCAGTTGAGATAATTGTAGTTGCGGAAATCGCCGTCCACCAAGGCGACTCTACCGTCGGTGCGAGCCAGGACATCGATCTTGGGAAGAGGGGGCGGGTTTTCTTTTTCCAATCCCATGTAAGTCCAGATGACGCCTCCCCACTCTTTTGCCGGATACCAGAGATGGCGGATTCGGTCCTTTAGATTGCTGTCCTTGGGCTCCAGTGGAGTGGCGATGCAGCGACCTTTGATGTCGTATCTCCAGCCGTGATAGGAGCACATCAGTCCGTCTTCCATAACTTGCCCATATTCCAGCGACGCGAGCCGATGGGAGCAGTGGATGCCCAATAACCCGGGCTGTCCCTTACCGTCGCGAAAGAGTACCAGGTCCTCGCCTAACATTCGCACGGCGAGGGGAATGTCCTTCAGATTGGCTGATAAACAGACAGGGTGCCAATAGCATCGCAGCATTGCTCCCGCTTTGGTTCCCGGCCCGGTGAGGGGCAGCTCTTGGAGTAATTTTTGGTAGGCGCTCTCGGTCACAGTGCCGCTTGCCGCGTTATTTTCTGTCATGTTTAACTTCCTCGCCAGTTTAGCATGTCAGATTTTTTGGTCCACCACGAAGTACCCAGCGCGGCTGAGCCGCAACCAAAAATGACAGAATCAATTAGTTGGTGTAAAGAGTGGGTATGAGTACAACCCACTCGACAGTGAAAAATGAGGTAGCCGGTGCGTTCGTGCAGCGACAT
>Ga0187893_10015584_pt1 | contig 10156 bp, 8 predicted proteins | sample MA1701074metaG_FD_139574 | JGI IMG/M metagenome (GOLD analysis project Ga0187893, IMG submission 139574) | White microbial mat communities from a basaltic lava cave in the Kipuka Kanohina Cave System on the Island of Hawaii, USA - MA170107-4 metaG ... | reverse complement strand
GGAGAGGTCGGAACAAGCGGCGCAGATTCCACATCCAGCCGCCGAGGTACCTGATCCGTGCTCATGGCACGCGGAGCAAGACGCTGGGATTCGTGATCCGAGCAGCGAGATCCTTGATCCACCTATCGGGAGGCCGAAGCAGCCGGCAAAGGTGCCTCTTCTTCCAAGTGGGATAGGCTTCCCGTTCCGTCCGGTGAATCGCTGGACGAAACAGCCAGTGCCTCTTTCTATCGCATGAAAGCGGCTGGACTTTGCCGAAGGGTCCGGCACCATCGGGGGCGTCCACTCAGGAATCGCATGCGGCCGATGGCGGTGCCTTCGCGCCTTCCGGCTCATTCGCGGTTGATGCGTGGCGTTAAGCGGCGACCGAACTCATCATGCGCAGTTCCATTTGGCAGGCGAAAAAATCTATGAATGCGAACGAGATCCTGGCTGAAATGAAACCGTTGGGCCAGGAGAACTACAAGCAAATGCTCTTTCGAAACTACGGCGTCAAAGAGCCCTGTTTCGGCGTGGCCATCGGCGAGCTCAAGAAGTTTCAAAAGCGCATCAAGAAGGATTACCGGCTGGCGCTCGATCTTTACGACTCCGGCAATTACGACGCGATGTATCTGGCTGGCTTGATCGCCGACGATGCGCGCATGACAAAGAATGATCTGCAACGATGGGTGGAAAAAGCCTACGCCGGATCGCTGCCCGGAGCCACAGTGCCGTGGGTCGCCGCCGGCAGTCCGCACGGGCTTGACCTGGCGCTGAAGTGGATTGAGTCGGCAAAGCCACTGGTGGCTTCCGCCGGTTGGGGGACGTTGAGCAGCCTGGTCTCCATCAAGGACGACAGCCAACTCGACCTGCCCGGGTTGAAGCGGTTATTGCAGCGCGTGCAGAAGGAGATTCACCAGGCGCCGGATGTAGTGCGGTATCAAATGAACAACTTCGTGATCGCGGTCGGCTGCTATGTGGAATCGCTGACAGAGTTTGCCCTCCAGATTGGAGAAAAGATCGGCCCCGTGTCCGCCGATCTGGGCAATAACAACTGCCAGGTTTTTTCCGCACCCGATTACATCCGCAAAGTGCAAAAGCGCGGCACCATCGGCAAGAAGCGAAAGTCGGCTAAATGCTGAACAGGCAGAGCGCGATTCCGGCTGAAGTTTTGCGCAAAACGGGAGTTCAAGACAGCGTGACACCGATGTGGAGGAGTGATGGGCGCGGACGATCCGTACCTTGAGGGCTGGAAACGGCCCTGATGAGCCACTAGTCTGGCGGCATGAAAACATCGCGCACTCCGGGATTTGTTCTCGCGCTGCTTTACCTGTTCTTCCTGGGCTACCTCACCTTCTCTTCCGGCCAGTTGCCCGACCCTGTGGCCACTCACTTTGATGGCAGTGGACAACCCAACGGCTGGATGAGCCGGTTCTCGCATCTGCTGTTCATGCTGGTTTTCGGTTTTGCTTTTCCCTTTTTGGTCGTAGCGGCTCTTTACGTGGTTCGATTCCTCCCAAGCACCTTCATCAACATCCCCCGGCGTGATTACTGGCTGGCGCCGGAGCGGCGAGCCGACACCTTTGCCTGGCTCTTCCGGCATTCCCTTTGGTTTGCGTGCATTGGTGTCTCGTTCATCACAGGGATTCATTACCTCATCGTGCGCGCCAATGCACAGCCACCGGCACAGCTGCCCACGCCGCTGCTTCTGACCCTGGCGGGCGCGTTTCTCGCCGCGTTGGCCACCTGGGCGATCGCCATGATCCAGCACTTTCGCCGCACGGCCGGACATCCGACTGAATGCGCGAAGCCGGAAGCATAATTCCGCTACTCCTTCGTGTTAAACTGATCCTCCTTGTTCCGAAACAGGATGTTGAACGTCGTCAGCGAACCGTAGCTGCGGGTGATGTATTGCTGCATCTCCACTTTGTCCGCGTCCGTCAGCTTTTCGTGCCCATTCACCTTCTGCTCCAGCACGCGGAGGTTGTTCCGGATCATCACGATCTTGTGGAAGAAAACTTCCAGCGGCACGTCCTTGTTCTGCAACGTCGGATCGGCCGGGCGCAGCACCATCGTGCCATTGTGCCAGCGGTGGAGCATTTGATCCGTCACGGATTCGGGTTTCTCCAGGCCCAGCGCCCGAACCGCGGCGGCCGCAGTCTCCTGCACGAAGAGCGCGAGCGGCTGGTTCAAACCGCTGACGGCCATTTGCGGCTCCGCTGGTTCCAAACCTGCGCTCAGCGGCTCCACTGTGCGCTGGCCTTCGTCAAAGCGCACTTCCGCTGCGTGTTCGGAAATGGCTTTCACCACGCCAATGCCGTATTGCGGGTGCCGCACTTTCATACCGACGTGCAAAGATTCGATCTTCATGCTTGGTCAAACACCCCTTCCTGATTTTGAGGTCAATCCACAGTTGGCTGAACCGGAAAGGCGGTTCAGCGCTGAATGGGAGTTTCCCCGTTGATAACCTGGGCGGCCCCGTTCTTCGTGTTCTTTGCTGTCGTGTCGGAAGTTTTCGTCCAGGGAAAAGCCCGATTGGTGTCGGTCAGGAAATAGAATTGCGAATTAACAGACAGCTCCTTGAACTTGGACTGTTGCGGAGCGGCGGGTGCCTGCTTGGGTGGCGCCGAGGGCTGTCCGCCGGGTGCGCCAGGGACGGGCCTGTTCTTCGGAAAGTATTGGCTCGGGGCCTTGTATTGCGCGGTTGCGTCCGGACCCATCAGGAGACTACCCGCAGCCACCACGATGGGGATCAAAAGAATTTTCATGTCATCAGCATCGACTTTCGTCGCCAAAGGTCAACGGCAAAGCGGGCCATTGCCCGGCCCATCGAACCCCGCCCAAGGCAGGGTTGGCCTTGACGCACGCCCACGGGCCGCTACTGTCTCGCGGTCTGAGTTAACCGCCTCGTTATGCGCCGCGGGAACAGTTCCGGAGCGCCGCGCGGCCACCATAGAAAGTACACGAATGAAACGAGTATTGATTGCCCTGCTGGGCGCGAGCGTCGCGTTGAGCCTGCCGGCCGCCGAAGAAAGCCCCTTCAAAAGTGAAAAAGAAAAAATCAGCTATATGCTGGGACTGAACTTCGGAAAGCAGGCCAAGCAGAGTGACGTGGAAATTGATCTGCCGACGTACATGAATGGGGTCAAGGACGCCCTCGCGGGTGGCAAGACTCTGCTGAACGACGAACAGGCGCGCCAGATCATGATGACCTTCCAACAGAGCTTGCAGACCAAGCGCGCGGATAAACAGAAGGCCGAAGGCGAAAAGAACAAGAAGGACGGGGAAGCGTTCCTGGCGGAAAACAAGAAGAAGGAAGGAGTTGTTACCACCGCCAGCGGCCTGCAATACAAGATTGAAACCAAGGGGACCGGAAAGATCCCCAAGAGCAATGACACGGTAGTCTGCCATTACCGCGGCACGCTCATCGACGGCACCACTGAGTTTGACAGCTCCTACAAGCGCAGCGAGCCAAGCTCGTTTGCCGTCACCGGCGTGATCAAGGGATGGACGGAAGCGTTGCTCATGATGCCAGTCGGCTCCAAGTGGAAGCTGTTCATCCCTTCTGATCTGGCGTACGGCGAGCGCGGGCGCCCGAGCATCCCGGCGAATTCCACGCTCCTCTTCGACATCGAACTGGTCGCCATCAAAGATCCAGCGGAAGCTGCGGCTACGCCCGTGCCTGCGCCCGCCCCCGGCGCAGTGTCAAAGCCGATTCAGATTCAGCCGCAGGTCCCTCCCGCGCCCAAGCCGAAGTAAGATCGACACCACGGAATTTCGAGAAGGACGAGGGAAACCTCGTCTTTTTTGTCGCAACAACATTGCCGGCGTGTGAGCCGCAAGTTTGGAGTTCCGGCTTCGGCCGGCGCGGCGCCCCGCCGGTTCCAAGCCCCGTTCATGTCCAACGCCTGGTGAAGCAAATGCTCCTTCAGCGCAGCGCGGCGATAGCCATCTCCAACCGCCGCACCGTCTCGGCGTCGGCCCCAAGCTTTTTCGCCTCGTTCAAATCGCGCCGGGCCGGAGCCGCGTCACCCAATAAAGCTCTGGCCAGGCCGCGGTCGGTCAGCAGGGTGGGGTCGGGGCGAGCGCCGTTCAAACGCTGGTTGAGTTCGCCAATTGCGGCCAGCAGATCCGCGTGAGCGTCCGAAATTTCTCCCGCGGCCAGCCGCGCTCGTGCGCGCCGCACCAGCCACGACGCCTGCCAGCGCGAGTCGGCCAGAATCGGTTCGATACGTTTCAGCGCCTCATTGAAGCGGCCGGCATCCAGCATTGCGTCGATGCACTCGACTTCCAGCACCGCGCTGCCGGTCAGTTCATACCCTGCCTGGAGTCCCGCCACCGCATCGTTGAACCTGCCGAGGCGGCATTGAATCTGGCTGCGGGTGAGATACCAATCCAGTGGCGTACCCTCGGCATGACGCAGGGCGCGATCACATTCGAGCAACGCTTTCTCCAGTTCGCCGCTTTCGACATAGACTTCGGCGCGCAGCATCCGCAAGGGAGAACGGTCCGGCTCATCATGAACGAACGCGAACGCCCGGTTGATGGTCCACAATGCGCGGCGACGGTGGCCTTGCGCCAATCGCACCCGGCTGAGATCCGTGAGCGCGGGCAGGAAACGGGAATTTATTTTGAGTGCCCGCTTCAGGTCGCGTGCGGCAGCAGAAAGATCCCGCAAGGCGCGATGTTCCGTGGCGCGGCGCCAGAGCAAGTCGGGACGCTCACCAACCACCTCCATGCGAGCCGTGAGCATTTCGACGACGTGCTCCGGGCTGTCGTGGGCGGGCACCGGCAAAGGGAGGAGGAACACGGCCAACAGAGCAGAAAGCCAAGAGGGCGGGGATCCGTCGGCCTTTCCGCTGCGACAATAGCCAATGGCAAATGCTCGATGCTCAATGAGAAATGAACGGTGATGTTTCATTGAGGATTGAGCATTTTGCATTTTGCATTTGGCAGGAGCCTCAGAAAGCGATCAGTCCTCGATGAGCAGGTAGGGGTCGATGAGAAAATCGTGGCTGTCCAGGCTACTGTTGTGACCTTCGATGGCGAGCACGTTCACGCCGTCGCGCAAGTGTTTCTCAAATTCTTTGAGCGGGAAGTAGCCATACTTGGTGGCGTCGTGACTTTTGATTTGCTGGGCGTCCTTCCCGCTGCCCTTGCCCACGCCCTTGCGGACCACTTCCTTGCCGTTGAGGTAGGCGACAAACCCATCGTCATAGTTGATCATCAGTCCCAGCTCGGCGATGTAATCAGCCTGTTCGACGATGAACTCGTGCCGCAGGTAAATCGAGGAATAGGCCCCCTTCATGTCGTCGAGCACGGTCCGCGCTTCCCGATAGGAATAGCCAAATGGCGCGTCGCCTTTCTTCCAGTCCTTGGCGTCGTACTTTATTTCCGTCCATTTACCCTCCGGATACTCGCCGGCCAAATAAGTCCACTCGGAGTTCTTCTCAATGGCCACGAAGAAATCCTCAGGCGGCTCCGCGGGTGTCTCCTCGCCGGCTGACCTGGGCTTCTTCCACGGCGTGGGTTGCCACGGAGAGAACAGGCGCTGGTGGGTTACCTCTCCGCGTTTCACGAGGCCAAAAACGTCGCGCACTTCGCCGAACTTGTTTAGCATCGTGCCGCGCAAAGTGTCGCCGTCAATGTCGAGGATCACCGAGCCGTGCTCGACAATGATCTTGCGCATCAGCGGCAACGTACCCTTGCGTCCGATAGTGGTGCCACCATGTCCGGCCACGATCTGAATGTTCCCGCTGTTCGGATGCAGGCCGGCGCTCTTTCGGTACGGTTCGCCCGTGGTGGGATCGCCCTCGCCGTCATCCAACACCACGCCCTCGGCCACCGTCGGCGTGGCGTAGGCGCCGTCGATGAGCATCGATCTCTCGTAAATGTGCGAATGGCCGGTGAGCACGAGATCGATGCCACCCGATTCCAGGACAGGCATGATGTGCTGCCGCATTTCGATGAGTTGCTTCTCACGGTCGCTATCGTGCGTCCCCTTGGTGTAGGGCGGATGATGGAAGTAAGCGATGAGCCAGTCGGCCTTGGTCCGCTCCATGTCGAGCTTGATCCAGCGCGCCATCAGGCCGGTTGGTTTGCGATCCAGGTCGTGCGAATCCAGGCAAATGAAGTGGATGCGTCCATAATCGAAGGAGTAGAACGCTTCGGTGCCGGTCGGCACGCCACCGGCCTCGCCGCGTGCCGGGCAGACATAGGCATCGTAGTAAGGGCCGATGCCGTTGGTGCCCTTGGAAGTGCCGCCTTCGTGATTGCCCATCGTGGGCCAACAAACAGTATTGCGCAGTGTCGGCTCGTACATCTCGAAGAAGCGCGTTTGGAATTCCACGTCGCGTCCGCGCGAATAAGCCATGTCGCCGAGATGGAGATACAAGTCCAGCGGGCGCTTCTCTTCCTTCACCCAATCGATCATCGCGGTGTGGACGTTGTGCTGGGGTTCGCGGCCCGTGCCCGAGTCGCCCACCACCCAGATGCGCGTGGGCCGGGATTCACCCTTGGGCGGATGTGTCTTGAAGTGGTAGCTGGGATCCGGTTCGGTGAGGCGGCGCTTCCCATCCAACACGGCGTAGTAATAGCGGGTCTCTGGCGCCAACCCGGTGAGGCGCGCTTCGTATTGGAACAGGCCGGCGGGCGCGCTGTGCAGTTTGGGCAGCCGGAATAATTCGGGTTTGGCCTCTTCCAGCTTCCTCAACTCGACCTTGTTCGTCGTCAAAGCCACGCGTGTCACGATGGAACTGGCGGTCACCACCTTGTCCAGCCGATCCGGCGCGGGGCCATAACGCACCACCGGTTCTATCTCGCCGTCGGTGCGCCAGACGACAACAATCGAGTTTGGCGTGGCCAGTTGGACGTACGGAGCGCGTGCAAAGTGGTTCGTGTGATGTCCGCCAGCCAAATGGCCATTGGGCGGCAGGTCAGACGCACCAGCGCCTGGGCACCCACCCGCGGCCGCTATCAGGCCACTTGCCAGCATGGGAACGATGCGCTTCATCAATTCAAATCTAGTGTGCCAGTTACGCGAAGGGCGGCAAGCAGGTAATGGTGTGGGGATTTAAGAAAAAGATTAGGATTAGGAACAAGAAGCCTGCCGATTTGGCTCGAACTCCTAATGGTCATCTTATTCATAATCATCGCTAGTTATTCAGGCGTCACCCGCAGCGTGTGCGTGACAGGAACAAACGCCTTCTGAATGGCCGCCACCAGCGGCGCACGGACACGCTCCGTCAGTTTCTCAATCGTTTTCATGTCCGCCGTGGCCTCCGGGCCGTGGAACATAACCTTGATCTGGCGAGTCTCATATTCCTGCTTGGCCGCCACCGCCTTATCCACTTTGTCGAACGCCGCAGAGAACGGATTGGTGACAAACTCGTCGGCAAGATTGACGCCCTTGGCCAGTTCGCTGGTCGAATAGGTCTTGGATTCTTCACCCCATGCCACGCGGTATTTCGCGGCCTTGCCGTTCTTCACCACCAACATGAAGCGGTTCAGTTCCTGGTTGAACGGCACGAAAGTCATGGCCGAGCGGATGGAGTTGTCTTTGGACACATCCCCCATCGCGCAGAACGGGTAGCGGCTGCTCTTGATTTGCAAAACGCCGTCCTTGCTGACGATCAATTCATGTCCCTTCGACACCGTCGCTTGTTTGCTGTCCGCGTCGTAGGTAATCGTCCCAATCTCGCCCTCCAGCCCCAACGCTTTGAGAAAGGCGTAGGCCATGACGAAGCTTCCGGCCCAACCGGGATGGACGCCATCCTTGCCAGCGATGGCGTAGTCCGCGCCGTGCTTCTGCTGCGCGGCATAGCCGGCGGTGAGCATGGGCCAGAACACATCGGCGAACGCCACGTCGGCCTTCTGCGCGATCTCGATGTCGATGTTGCGCAGCGTGCAAAGATTCAGGTTCTTCGACTCGACCGAAGCCGCATCCCAATCCTTGCGCAAGCCAACGCAGCCGGGCGAGCCGAGCACCACTCGCGCCCCGTGCGCCTTGAACGCCTCGACGATGGCCGCCTGGTTGACGCGATATTTCTGTCCGATGGATTCCTCATAAGGCCGGTAGCCGTGATCGTTCATTCCATAGCAGGTGGTGGCGATGGTGGGCTTGAAGCGCAGGCAGTCATTCGTCATGCGCTTGAGGAAACCTGGCGCCGTTTCGCCACCCCAGCCGTATTGGCGCACAGTGACGGCAAGTTCCGGCACGCATACCGTCAGGTAAGTTTCCATCGCGCGTGAATACATTTTCTGCTCGGTGATGGAGTCGCCGCAAATGGCGAGCCGGTCGCCCTTTTTCAGCAACAACTGCGACGTGACTGGCGCCTTGGTCGGCTGAAACTTCTCGAAGTAGGCGCCTTCGGGCTTCTTCTCTACAGACTGGGCCGTGGAAGCAAGGGCGATGGCAAACAAGGATAGCAACGAGAGCAAGCGCACTTTCATAGCGAGAATGATGGACGGCAGTCTTCGATTTTCATTCAGCAGCGTCAAGATGGGAATGGCCTGCTCTGGCAATAACCAATGAAAAATGCTCAATGCTCAATCCTCAATGAAGACCAGACGATCCATTGAGCATTGAGAATTGAGTATTTGCTATTTGTCATTGTAGGGCGCCGCCCTGCCACGGCTGCCAAAGAATGAAGACCGGGCTTGCGCCCGGTCTTCTGTGACCACGTTGTGGGGTTGGCGTTACGGCTGCTTTTTCAACCGATAGAACTTGTTGCCTGTCGCGGCGGACACCGTGACTTGATAGTTGGCACCGACGGTCTGCACCGGCGCGTCCACCGGCGTCCAGACCGCCGCCGGACCAAGCGCCGCAGTCTCTTCCAGCACGCGAGCCGTGCAACTCTGCGGCCAGGAGATAATCACGTTCGCGCCCGAGCGGGCAATGGTGAGCACTGGCGCGACTGGATCCGTAACGGTGACCGTGAACGAGCAGGTGTTGGTGTTGTTCGCCCCATCCACGGCCGAGCAGGTCACCGTGGTCACGCCTTCGGGGAAGACGCTGCCAGACGCCGGCGTGCAAGTGATCGCAGGCGACGCAGTGCAATTGTCGGTTGCGGTGACGGTGAAGGTCACCGTCGCGCCGTTAGTGCCGGTGCAGGGCGTAGAGATGTTTGCCGGACAGACAATCGCCGGAGCCGTCGTATCCACCACGGTAACGGTAGTAGTACAGTTGGACACATTGCCACTGGAGTCGGTCGCCGTCAGTGTGACCGAAGTCACGCCGAGCGGGAGAACAGTGCCCGCCGCCGGGGTCTGGCTGAGCACCAGCGGACAATTGTCGCTCACGACCAATTGCGCGGTCAGATCCGGCGCCAGCGCCGTGCAATTGGCGCCCGCCGGGAGCAGAGTCGCCGGAGCGCACGACACGATGCTTGGAAGCGTCGTGTCTTGCACGGTGACGGTTGTTTGGCAGGTGGCGGTCAGGCCGTAGGAGTTGGAGACCGTCAAGGTGACCGTGGTGGCGCCGAGGCCGACGAGCGTGCCGGCAGCCGGCGATTGCAGGACCACGAACGTCGCGCAGTCGGTAACGCCCACGCTGGTTCTAAGATCCGGCAGAGCCGTCTGGCAGTTCGCGCCGGCTTCCACGGTGCGCGGCGGAGCGCAGGCGGTGATTAACGGCGGTTGCGGAGTGGCCACGGTGAGATCCACGTTGACCGTGCCGATGCTGATGCCACCGGCCTGACCGTCGCTCGCGAGGTAGTAATACGTATCCGTGCCGCAACCGCCGCCTGGCGGAGTGTAGGTCACGATGCCGCTGTTCAAGACCACCGTGCCGAAGCCGCCGGAGTTGAAGTTCGCGTTGAACGAGCCAGGCGACCCGGCCGTCGTCACATTGATGGCGAGGTCATCGATCCAATGCGTTTGGTTCTGACCGCCGGTGCGGCCATACAATCCGAAGCGGCCCATGGTCGGCGTCCACGGCAGCGTGATGGCGCCGAAGACATTCGTGCCATCCACCAGCACCGTCAACGCGCCATCCGCCGCCAGCGTGATGGACACCGGGATGAACGCCGCATTATTCCAGGTCGGCATTCGCACCCCAGCGATATCCACGCCGCCGTAACGAATCTTCATGCCGGACGTATTGGCCGTGCCGCCGCCCGGATACGGATCGAAGCGATAATTATCCACACAGAAGCTGAAGCCCGTGCCGCCACCGTTT
>Ga0187893_10015583_pt1 | contig 10158 bp, 13 predicted proteins | sample MA1701074metaG_FD_139574 | JGI IMG/M metagenome (GOLD analysis project Ga0187893, IMG submission 139574) | White microbial mat communities from a basaltic lava cave in the Kipuka Kanohina Cave System on the Island of Hawaii, USA - MA170107-4 metaG ... | reverse complement strand
TCCGCAGCGATTCGACCGATTTCCTCGTAGGCCACCCATTCTGAAGGGTGTCCGGCTGCGTAGCCAAGCCGCGCTGCACTGATTGCACGGCGGACATGCAGGTCGGGCTTGGAGGCACGCACACCGACGTTTCTCAGATACTCAAAGGCCAGGGCGGGCCCGATGGAACGCAGCTTGTATGGTCCGGCGCTGGAGAGAATGCGTGTCACCTTCTCTGGCAGCGCGTGAACAACGAAGGAGTCGAGTGAGCCGAAGTCGGCCGCGATGCGTTCCAAGGTTCGGATGTTGCTGGCGAGACCCTCCATCTGCCGCTGGATAGACCGATTGCCGCAGCGAATGTCTTTTACTCGCCGCACCAGCACAGCAGGGTCCTCGGCAAGCAGCAGTTTGGGCTGAAAGTCGTGAAAGAGTGCCGTCAGCCTCTCAAGGTTGTCGGCGATGGGCTTCCATGGGCGCTGGTTGCTGAGCTGCGAGAGAATCAGCCCGCGTATGTGGTCGCGAAGGGTAAAGCTGTCGCCCCTGCTACGACGCTCCGACGCGGCGACTTGCCCGAACCCGACAATCAGCGCCTCGTAGTCAACCCCGCGCCGCGTGAGCGACGATTGAAGGCCTGCCAGGAAATCGGCTGGGCTTGGAGGCATGGCGGATCGGAGGCGAAAGTTTCTGGACGGAGAAGCCTATCGGGCGCCCGCGGCAATCACGGCGCGCAGCGTGCACTTGAACAGGTCGGCCCAAGTCAGCCAACCCATTCGAGCCGCAACGGTCTTCACAGGCGGATGAGCGATGCCACTTATGGCATCGGCCAGGGGCCGGAGGCTCCCGTTGCGCCCGCGCTTGTAGTACTGAAACAGCCAAGCGCTGCGCCATTTGTCGTGGTAACCGCCGCCTTTGCCACCGACAGCGTCGGTCTTCGATCGCGCCTCATACATCATCTTGCTCGGGGCAAGATCGAGGAAGACGAAGTAGAACTCACGCCCGGTCGCGGCGCTGTCGTGCAAGCCAACCCTGAGCTTTCGGACGACCTGGTCGTGCGGTTTCTTTGGCGGCGCCGCGGGACTCACGGACGAGTAGAGCTTGGCTTCGAAGAACACGAGGACGCCCGGCGCCTCGAGGCTGGCATCAACCTCTGTTTCTTCCTTGGGCGCCATGCCTTTGTAGGTCTTGCCGACGTGAATGGTGATGTCCCGGCTCTCGATGCGACGGTCTCGAAATGAGAGCGGGCTCTTGCCGTCGAACGCGTCGTCGACGATCTCGTCGAGCGCGGAGGCCTTGTCCACGGACGGCAGGTTCGCCAACACATCGAAGCACGACCATGTGAGCGCGTCCTCGCTGTGGGAGCTGGCGGCGTTCCTGCGTTTGTGCCGCATCCCCTTGTAGTCCTGGTCGAGAAACGCCTCCAAGGCGGCTTCCCTTCCCGGGACAATGACGTGGTTCCGTTGGTGTCGCTTGTAGATCACAACGCGGCCAGTAGGTGGAAGTTTGCGTGCGAGGTCCGATGATACTCGATTCCTCTGCCGGATATCGAATTGTTGATCAGGTGCCCTTACGGGCTTCTGGCATCAGGCTCGGGCGGCGAAGCGTCGCGCTGCCGACGCGTCCGTCTGGCGCTAGTCCGCTATCCTCATCATCTTGACATGTCCACACTGCGAGGCCGCACATGAGGTTGAATGGTTCCTGCCACTCACTGGCTGCGGTGCTGCTCGGCCTGCTGGGATGTGTTTCTCCAACTACCCAGTATGCGAACCTCTCGCCTGAACAGATCGAGGCCGAACAGCTGCGCCAGCAGGCGCTCGCGATTCGGTCGGAGATCATCGAGCAGAATAGACTCCGCAGCCTCGCGTGGCCCATGCTGAAGGCCGCTACGCCGTTGTGTGGGCAGTGGATCACAACCCGCAGCGGGATCATCGTGGCCAACCTCTATGCCTACAACAAGGAATACCGGGCAGCCGCGCAGTCGCTAGGGATGTCAGACACTCTGACCGTAGTTGGCGTCGCTAGCGGAAGCGGTGCTGCGCGCGCAGGCGTGCGAACCGGAGATAGGATCGTTGCCGTGAATGAGCGGCAAGCGCCAATGGGAGGCAATGCGATCCCTTCGTTCGCGAGTATGGTTCAGCCGAAGGCAGTTCAGCGCGGTGGGCCAGCCCTCGCGAGTATTCCGATTCGGTTCGCCATGTGGCGACCTGAGGACTCGCATAGAACGTCCGCGTCAGAAGTTCCCATTGAGGTGCCACAGGATACGGTGTGCGCCTATGACCCTGTGGCGGTTAAGGACCAGAGCCTCAACGCGTGGGCTGACGGGCAAAGGGTTGTAGTAACGACCGCTATGCTGCGATTCGCTGGCAGCGACGATGAGCTGGCGCCGATTGTCGCTCATGAAATAGCGCACAATGCGAAGCGACACATTGACGCGAAGAAGGCAAACGCGACTGTCGGCGCCATCTTCGGTGCCATTCTGGACGTTGCAGCTGCCAGCCAAGGCGTCAACACCGGCGGCGATTTCACGCAGTCGGGCGCAGCCATCGGTGCGATGAGCTATTCTCAGGATTTCGAGCGCGAAGCGGACTACGTGGGCATGTACATTCTCGCGCGGTCGGGACGCTCGTTCGCTTCCGCGCCCGACATCTGGCGACGCATGGCGCAGGAATCTCCGGGTTCAATTAAATACGCAAGTACACACCCCACTTCAGCCGAGCGCTTCATTCGCCTTGAGCGGGCAGTCGAGGAGATTCAGCGAAAGCTGCAAGCCGGTAACCCCCTGCTTCCGGAAGCCAAGGCGCCGTGAGGCTCTACCCCGACGGAGGGATCATGAGATTGCACGCGATTGTCGCTCTTGTCTTCACAGTACCGGAGTTGGCCGCTGCCCAGAACGCGCAGGCGCGTGAGGGTTTCGGTATCAGTTTCGGCGTCGGTCGAGGCAGTGCAGGAGTAGAGTGCAACAGTTGCTCGACGGATCGACTCAACGGTGCATCGGGCTACCTCAGGTTGGGTGGTCATGTGCGGCCAAACCTGTTCGTCGGATTTGAATCCAACGGCTGGCTGCACAGCGACCAGGGAGTCGACGAAACAGTTGGCTATTACTCCGGGGTGGCTCAGTGGTACCCCAATGCTGCCACCGGCTTCTATGTGAAGGGCGGCGTGGGAATCACTAGTTACCTAGCCGACGATGGAACTGACCAAGCAACATCCGGCGCGACGGCTTTGACATTGGGTATTGGCTACGACTTTCGCGTCGGTAGGAACTTTTCGCTAACGCCATACGCGAACTACCTCGCTTCCGCGAAGGGCGAGCTTCTCTTCAATGATGTCTCAACGGGCTTCAACTGGTCCATCAATATTCTGCAGTTGGGTCTGGGGTTCACATGGCACTAGTATCGACCTGACGCCCGGGTGGCTCTCAGTCGCTGCTCGTGAATCGCCGCTGCAGCCGGCGCGGACTCGGAGCGTGAGCCGCCGGCGTTTGTCGTATTCGTTTGTTGCGCTGGCCTTGATCGTGATGGCGGACTTTGCGCTAGCGCAGGCCTGCTCCAAGGGCAAGCCGTGCGGCAACACCTGCATCCCGCGCGCCAACACATGCCGAGTGAGGCCGGGCACGGCGCACTGGGCCCCGGGCGCGGATACGGTCGCGGGAGTCGACACCAGCGGCTCTCGGCCTCGGGCTCTCGGCTCTCGGCACGACTCAAGCGCCGCACGGATACTCGGCGCCATTCCGCCAGCGAGGCGCGTGGGCTGCGTCGTCACCAGCATCACGGACGGCGACACGTTCAACTGCGCCGGCGCGCGGCGGGTGCGTCTCCTGCTGATCGACGCGCCGGAACGGAACCAGCGGCCGCATGGCGCGCAGGCCACGGTCGCGCTGGCCCGGCTGATTGCGGCCGGCGACGAGGTCACGCTCGAGCTGGACGTGCAGGAGCGCGACCGCTACGGGCGGACGCTGGCGTACGCGTGGCGCGCGGACGGTCGCATGGTGAACGGGGAACTGGCGCGCGCCGGCTTCGTGGTGGTGTCGGTCTACCCGCCGAACGTGAAGTACGTGGACCGTCTGCGTCTGGCAGTGTCGGAGGCGCGCGCGGCCAGGCGAGGCCTGTGGGCGACGAACGGGTTCGAGTGCCTGCCGGCGGAACGGCGGCGAGGACGCTGCTGACCCGGATTCGTCGGAAATCGCGGATTGGTCTGATGGGCGGCCTCCCGGCCGAACGCGTCGGCGTCGAGGCGTGAGGACGCGCTCCGGATCGGTTCATCGCTGAAGATCTGCCAACGTCGCGACGCCCCGGCGCGAGTACCCGCCGTAGCAGCTGAGGCGCACGAACAGGTCCTCCGCTTCCGTCAGCGTCAGCCGTTTGTCGTCCACGGCATGGAGCAGCAGGTCCGCGCAGTTGACCCAGCGACCATGCCCGAGTTGTTCATTCATCAGGCGCTGACCCTTACGGTCTTCGAGCGCAACGCGCCATCCTCGCGCCACAGCGAGTGCGACCGCCTCTGCCTCGCCAGCGTCCAGCTCCTCCGACCAATGAGCCAACAGGTCGGCTTCCACCTCGACGGAAAGATCCAGCTCTTCAACCGCGATCTGCCCACTCACAATCGCCACTTCGAGCTGCCTGCGCGCCTCGGCGTTCTCAACCTCACGCCGCGCGATCGGCGTGATCTTCCAGAAGTAGCGCTTGCTGTCCAGCAAGACGGAGAGGCCTCGTATCGGCGTCAAGTTCAGGATCACGGATGCGTCCACGACACACTCGGTCGCCACCTGTGGTCACACGCTGCGCGCAGCGCCCACGAGCGCGTCCTTTTCATCAAACTCTTGCGAAACACCCCAGTCAGAAAGCCGCTGGAGGGTTTGGGCCTTGCCCAGTCCAAGAATCTCGGCGAGTTCCCCCAGGCTGAGGTGCCCCAGGGCGTAGGCTTGTTTCGCCGTTTCTTGCGCTCGAGTGACCAGCTGTGCCTGGTCGCGCCAGGCGTATCCGAGGCTCTTCGCAATGTTCAGGACACCCTTCGCGTCCAGATCAGCCTTGAGCGCACGGCGTTGTTCGCCAGCAACCAGGTGCTCGTGCTGCAACCGCCACAACAACATTTCAGCGCTCACACCGAAATGGTCCTGCGCTCGAACAACCTCGACGGCCGTCAACCCGACGGCGACACCCTTGCGATCCAGCTTCCGAATGCCGTCCAGGTAACGCAGCAACGCCTCGCGCGGCACGAGGAACGCGGCCGCGAACTGGTTTGCTCGCAACTCCCGATTGGCGTAGACAGTTCGATGTCCCGCCGTCCAGGCTCGATTGTGCTTGCAGATGTCGCTGCCAGTGGCGCGATCGAACAGGGCGTGGGCGTACTCGTGAATCACCGAGAACACCTGGCGGAAGACCCACTTGTCCGTATTGACGCCGGCACACGCGTGCCCGTCCTCGGTGACTGCGAAGATGCCGTCCACCGGATGCTGGTCGCCCAGCCGAAGCGGAAAGACTCGCAAACCAGCACCCTCTACAATGCCCCACGGATCTCTCAATGGTGCGTGGAGACCGAATCCCATCCGCTGTCGCTCCTGATGAGCCACCTCGGTGCCGTGGCGCATCGCGTCGCTGTAGTCTTCAAGAGCGGTATCGTCAGGGTATTGAGGCAGGGTGCGAGTCGACTGCGCACCCATGCGTCGCTCCGACTTCGCCAACAGGCGGCAGCGTCGCCGGAGCAGGTTGGCCTCGCGCGCCAACACCGGATCCGTCGATTCCCCGGCCCTGAACAAAGCGCCAGCAAGGCGATCTTCCGTTTCTGAGTCCCGGCCGAGGAGCCACGACAGACTTCTCCCATACAAGGAAGACAGCCTGGCAAGTTCGCCGCTCTTCACGGCCCTCTTGCCAGACTCGATTTCCGGGATGCTTGGCCGCCTAACATCAAGCCAATCAGCGACTTGCGATTGCGTGAGCCCGGCATCCTCCCGGGCAGCCTTGAGGCGCGCAGCGATCTTCTCAGCGGGCGTCATCGGGGCCTCCTTGCCTGTGAGACTTGACTTGACTTGCAGCGCAAATCGTGCAATGCTGTGTACGATTTTCGTACACGCCGTGCCATGCAAGGTTGCGCGCATCTGCGTCGCAGTCAAGTGGCCGTATCGAGGCATCGACGCAGGAGGCGACATGTTCACGTGGATTCGGAAGCTGGGGGCCGGAGGCGGCGGCGAATTGTGGCTCGCCAAGCTCAACTCGACTGGCGCAAGGGTCGTGGTGAAGCTGCTGCACGAGAACGCGAACACAGTGATGCGGCGAGGGTTTGCGCGTGAAGCCCGAATCCTCGGACGAAGAATCCCAGGTGTCATGGGTGTCATCATGGCGCAACCCGAAGCGCCTCGGCCCTTCTACGTCATGCACTACCTGCCGAACGGCTCGCTCCACGAACACGCCGGACGTCTGTCGCGTGCTCAGCTCCGGGTGATTGCCGCGGACGTTGCTGCAACGCTCGGGCGCCTTCATCAACTCGCTATCGCTCATGGCGACATCAAGCCCGCGAACCTTCTGCTCGACGCGAACGGCCGCGCAGTGGTGGCCGACCCGATTGGCTCCGGATGGGGGTGTACTGTGCTTTTTGCAGAGGACCGCGGGGGGACGCCAGGGTATTGGGCGCCCGAGATCCTTCGCGGCATGGCAATCTCAACCGCAACCGACGCTTATTCGTTCGGCGCGAGCATGTATCACCTGGCTACTGGCATCGTTCCACAAGATCGCATTCCAGTCAACATCAACCACCCCAAACTTCTCGCGGCGCCCGAGATTCGCGAGGTCGTTTGGGCGTGTTGTCAGTCAAACCCGAACCTCAGGCCGAGCATGGCTGACATTTCTCTGCTCCTGAACGGGGACCGGTGGCATGCCGTTCTCGCACGCAGGGCGCGCGCACGGAACTGGGCTTTCGCCGGGGGCGCGCTGGCCCTCCTGTTCCTCTTCGGCAAGTAGGCCGCGCGACTATCACCGTTACACATGCCCTGCAGCAACACCTGCGCCGTGCGAGCCCGCTTCCGTCCATCCTTGCCCCATGCGTGTACGCATGGGCTGCCGCGTTATGGCCACGTAGAATTAGAGCATTGAGCGGTTCCGCAGGAAGGCGTCAAGCTTCGGCCAGCTTCGAGCCGTCACGCCTGAAAACGTGGTACTGCCCACCAAGTCGAGGATGGGGAAGCGCGCGGGTGTCAGTGACGCCCTGAACAGCACCGGCGCGGTGAGCGTCATTGTGTTCGCGCGGCGCGCGCTGGCAACAGCCACTTCCGAATGCGCGGCGCCTTGGCCACGTCAGGGTTCTCCTGCGCGTACTCCACAAACCACACGAGCATGCCGTCCCACACTCGAACGTCGCCGGCGGGATGCAGAGACCAGCCAAGTTCCTCAAGCCGAAAGTTGCTCTTGGCGAAGTTGCGAGCCATCGAAGTAGTGACCCAGTTGTCGATCGCGTCCGCACCTCCGAGCGTCACGGGCACGACGTGGTCAACCGTCGCCGCGAGTTCATTGAACGCAGCGTGCGTCAGGTCCGTCCGCCAGTTGGGGTGCCACGGGAACTCTGTCGGCATACGCAGGTGCAAGATGTCGAGCACGGGCGGGAGAACGAGCCGCTTGCCGGAGTATCGGTCGACAAAACCGTCGCGAACGAACACCTGCAGCGCTTCACGCGGGCCGTAAGTCCGCTTGACACGCTCTGCCGGGTTGAACGGGTACCGCGAGGTGACGACCGCCTTGGCCGCGTCAACCCCGGAATGCTGAAGCGCTTGGCACGCGTCACGCACGGCGTCAGCGGCGCCCGAATCAGGCATGACGAGCGTTGAGCCTCGGATTTAGCGAGTGGCTGCCTTGAGGGCTGCGCGCATCGTACACTTGAACAAGTCGGCCCACGTCAGCCAGCCCATGCGCGCGGCGACCGTCCTGACCGGCGGATGCGCCACGCCGTCGAGGGCTTCGGACAGCGGCCGGCGGCTGCCGTTGCGGCCGAGCTTGTAGTACTGGAACAGCCATGCGCTGCGCCACTTCTCTCCATAGCCACCAGCCTTACCGCCGACGGCCTCGGACTTGGGCCGCTTCTCGAAGAGCATCTTGATCGGGGCCTGGGCATCAGGCGGCGAACGGTGTGGCGCTTTCGGCAGGCCGATGGAACCATCATCCAGCGATGGACGGGCCCCGCGTTCGTGATTGCCGCCGGCCGCAGCGCCACGGACGACGTGGTGTTCGGCGAGCCGGGTGACCTGGTGCTCTTGGGCGCGCGATCCATCGAGGGCCTCAACGTCAGGGTCGACTCGCGGGCGAAGCAACTCGTGGACGCAGGGCCGGCGCCGGCCGCGGTTGCGTCATAGCGCGACCGCTTGCAGTGGAATGATGACGGGTTTCGGCGGGGACGCGGCACTGTGGCAGTGTGCCGAGTTGTACCAGACCCCTGCCTCCGAGCAGATTATGTCCATGCCAGCGCTCTCACGCCGCTGGACGGCCGCGGACGTTCGCGAGCTCATCCAGGAAGACCGCCCGTGGCCGCGCTACGAGCTGCTCGACGGCGAGTTGCTCGTGACACCGGCGCCGATCAAGCATCACCAGTTCGCGGTTGGCAGGTTGCACTTGCTGATCGGCAACTACTGCGAGCAGCACGGAATCGGCGTGGCGCTCATGTCGCCCAGCGACATCGAGCTCGTGACCGAAACCATCATGCAGCCGGACGTGTTCGTGGTCGCCGAGGAGCTGCTGGCGGAACCGGTCTCGAAGGAGTGGTCCGACATCACCTGGCTGATGCTCGCGGTCGAGGTGCTGTCGCCGTCGACGCAGCGGATGGACCGGGTGCACAAGCGCGACTTCTACCTCGCCAACGGCGTGCGCGAGTACTGGATTGTGGACCTCGACGGGCGCGTGTTCGAGCGCTGGACTCCCGACGCGGCGCGCCCGACGCTGCACCGCGAGTGGATCGAGTGGCATCCCGCGGGAGCGTCCGGGCCGCTGCGGATCGACGTCGCCGACTTCTTCCTGCGCGGGGCGCGGCTGCCGAGGATCGTCTAGTGCGCACTTGGGTCGCGGCTGGCAGGGGATGGACCAGGCCTGCGCTGGAACGCTCCACCGCGAAACGCTTTGGTGACGGCCCGCAGAAAGTGATCGCGATCCTCGCGAATGAAGGTTCGCGAAGTACTGCGGCTCCTCGCTCGCGACGGCTGGTACCTTGCGCGCACTCGAGGCAGCCACCAACAATTCAAGCATCCTGTCAAGTCAGGCGTCGTCACCGTCGCCGGCCGCCCCGGCGATGACCTCGCACCGGGCACGCTGAAAAGCATCCTCGAGCAGGCAGGTTTGGCACCATGAAGATCCTCGTTGTCGTCGAGCAGACTGGAACCGGGCACTCCGCGTACGCACCGGACTTTCCGGGCTGTGTCGCATCAGGCCAGTCGCGGGATGAAGTTGAGCGCGCCATGCGAGAGGCCATCGAGTTGCACATCGAGGGCCTGCGAGCGGACGGAGTGGAGGTGCCCGAACCGCAGGCCTACGTGACGATGGTCGAGGTGGCGGCGTAGCTCAGCGAACCACCACCGGCAACTGAACGCCCGACGCCGCGGCCGCCGAGCGGTGCACCGAGATGGTCGCCGAGCGGAAGTCGCTTTCCTTCGCTGCAAAGATGTTCGGCACGAACGTCTGCGGGTTCCGGTCGATGAGCGGGAACCAGGTGTTCTGCACCTGCACCATGATGCGGTGGCCCTTCCTGAACACGTAGTTCTGCGTGTGCAGTGAGTACCGATAGCGGTTCACGGTGTTGGGCGTGATGGGCGTGGGCTTCTCGAACCCCTTGGCGAACCGCCCGCGAAACACTTCGTTCGAGACCATCAGCTGGTAGCCGCCCTGCCGGGCGACCGGCATCGAGTCCGGATACACGTCGATGAGCTTCACGATCAAGTCCATGTCGCTGCCCGTGGTGGCCACCATGAGGTCGGCAAACACCTCGCCAGCGATCTCCACGTCCTCCGCCAGCGGCTCGGTCTCGTAGCTGAGGACGTCGGCGCGGTTGTGGACGAAGCGCTGGTCCTCGAGCAGCCACGTGCTCCAGCTGCTCCCACGCGGATGGTAGGTCCACTGGATCGGTCGTGGCCGGTACGGCACAGGATGCTTCGGGTCGGACACGCAGGTGTCCGGCGGCGCAGCGCCCGTGGGCTTGTCGAACGACAACTTGCCG
>Ga0187893_10015579_pt1 | contig 10160 bp, 3 predicted proteins | sample MA1701074metaG_FD_139574 | JGI IMG/M metagenome (GOLD analysis project Ga0187893, IMG submission 139574) | White microbial mat communities from a basaltic lava cave in the Kipuka Kanohina Cave System on the Island of Hawaii, USA - MA170107-4 metaG ... | reverse complement strand
TCGTGCAGAATGGGGATCATCGTTTCTGCCCCTTCGCCTGAAAATCGCTTATGGCCGATGAACTTGGTGTGCAGGAAGCGCTCAAAGGTTTCCGCGGCAGTCAGCATCGTCAGGATTCTTTCCTTCTGGGCGGATTCGATAGGCCAGTTGTTGCGGCTGGGTTCCATTTGCAGTTGCAGCCAGCTTTTCTGCTCGGGATGCTGAATGTACATGTACTCAACACCGATCTTGCCGCAATAGGTCTGGCGCAGTGTTTCGAGGATTTCGCGCAACGTGGCGGTAGGCGTGGGTGCATCGCCCAGTGCTGCGCTCAGGCCGCCGGTTATAAAAGTGCGGTCGAGATCCCACATCGTCAATCCATAATTGATGGGATCCAGCTCGTAGTGGTAAGCGGGTTCAACGCCCAAGGGATTGAGGTCGGCAATGAGATGGCCGCGCACCCGGTAAGCATTGATCAACTGAAGCACACGTGCCTGCTTTTCGGTTTCCTCGCGCTCCGATGACATTCCAAAGAGAGCGGGATTGCGATCGGGAGTCCATCGGATTGGATGATAAGGAATCTTTAGATCGGCGAAGATCTGATCATAGAATTCTTCCTCTCCCAAAAGCAGTTCCTGAATCTTGGCTAGAAATAAGCCTGATTCGGCACCCTGGATAATGCGGTGATCGTAAGTGGAGGAAATTGTCATGATCTTGCTGATGCCGAGAATGGTGAGGGTCTCCGCCGCCATACCGTGATATTCGGCAGGATGATCGATGGCCCCCGTGGCAATGATGGCGCCCTGACCTGGCATCAGCCGCGGCATGGAGGCAACGGTTCCGACTGTTCCGGGATTCGTCAACGTAATCGTCGTTCCCAGGAGATCAGAAGTCTCAGCCTTGCCCGTGCGCACCCGTGTGAACACGTCGTTCAGACCTCTGTAAAACTCCTGAAAACTGAGAACAGCCGCGTTCTTAATGTTTGGCACCACTAGCAAGCGTGAGCCGTCTTTGCGCTCGATATCCACGGCCACCCCAAGGCACACCTGCCGGCGCTCGACTCGGCTGGGCCTGCCCTCCAACTCCTGATAAGCGCTATTGAGGTTCGGAAAATGTTTCAGCGCCTTCACAATTGCCCAGGCAATCAGGTGGGTGTAAGAGATTCGGCCGCCGCCAGTAAGTTCCAGATACTGATTGATCAGGCGACGGTTTTCATCGATGACCTTCACCGGGATATGCCGTTGCGAAGTGGCGGTCGGAACGGAGAGGCTCGCCTGCATGTTTTCGGCAATCTTGGCAGCCGAACCCTGGAGAGGTACGACATGCTCTTCGTCTTCCAAGTCTTGCGCGGGTTTAGGCAGCGGCACACTGCGCGAAACTGTCTCCCGGACTCGAGGGGCTGCCGCAGGCTCCGGAGCAGGCGCTGCCTGACCGCCGTTCAGCTTTCGGTCTGAGGCTACGTTGTCGAATGTTCGCCGCCATCTCTCGTCCACTTGGGCTGGGTCCTCGAGATACTGATAAATCAGCCCCTCTACAAAGCCGGCATTGGCTCCCAGCGAGTCCAAATATGCCCTCCAGCCTTCATCCAGTTTGATCAGCGTCTTGCTCATGAAATGAGGTCCTCAAACGAATATCCAAAACCCGAGACTAATGATGGCAGTGCTCTATCGGCTCCCAAGGATGACGCGATGAGCTAGTAGAAGGAGAAAAGTTTGTCAGGACTGCTGATTGGACGCAAGGTGAATCTGGTCCGAGAACCGCAGACGTGTAATTTGGGAGCGGTGAGAGAACCTTACAGGTTTTCACTAGCAGCGCTGCGGCACTCGAGAGGGAAACTGCGGTTAGGGTTTGCACCCGACGGATCGCCGACAGTGGACTCATAGAGGCAGTGACAAATGGCTCGCTCGACAAGGTTTGCGGACCCGAGTCCGTGGATACTGCGCCTCGTGGACGTGCCGGCAAGTCTGAACATTCTTCATCGGTTCACTTGGCGAACCGAAAGGCGGAACACAGGCCAAGGTACTCCGAGCGGCTGAGCGTCTGAGATTGCTGGCCTGTTACGGTGGATTGATACGGAAACTCCGCGTGAATTGGTGTGCTAAAGCAGGCATGACTAACAGCGAATCGATGATTCCGTAATGCGGAACAATATCCAGATCCATAAAAAGTGCTTGACAGCGAGTCTACATGGCTCTATGCTCCGCCGTAAATTTGAAATTAGTTCATTAGGTAGGTTGATTTTCACATTTCCTGTGATTGAGTTTGCCGTGGAGTGACCACATAGCCTCGTTTTCAGGATTGGCGGATAGTACCCGCAAGGCTTGGCACTTTATTCTTTGTCCAATTGAAAAGCGCAATAGTGAGGAGCGTTATGCTGAATAATCGACCCATGGTGGTGGGTGTGTTTTTGCTGCTGATCTGCTTCGCGGTTCTGCCTTCGGCCATAGCCCAGACAGACCGTGGCACAATTACCGGGACGGTCAACGATCAGACCGGTGCGGTAATTGTCGGGGCTAAGGTGACCGCCACCAACACGGGTACCCGGGTCACCACTGAAACCTCCACAACGACTAGTGGTAACTATACAATTCCGGCCTTGCGTAGTGGAACTTACGATGTTGCGATCGAGCAAGCGGGATTCAAGCGAGCGGTTCTAACCGGCATTCAGGTCCAGGTGGGGCAAACAGCACGCGTAGATGCCGCACTCCAGATTGGCGAAGTGTCGCAAGCTGTCGAAGTGACCGCCGAGACGATTCAGATTCAAACAGAGACCTCCGATCGAGGAACCGTGGTTACTGGGCGTGAAGTGCTTGACCTGCCAATCGTCGGCCAGGGCGAGCAGCGCAACCCTGCATTCTTTATCAACCTCTCGCCTGGGGTCACGAGCCGCGGAACGTCGACTCCGACGGCCAGTGGTTCCGGACGCCAACTCAATACCACCGTAAATGGCAGTCCCAGCGGCAGCTTGGAGTTCCACCTGGATGGAGCCCAAATCGGAAATCCGGGGTTATTGTCCGGCGATTTTCGCAACCTTCCGTTTCCCCAGGATGCCGTAGCTGAATTCAAGATCATGACGCTCAATCCTCCGGCGGAGTTCGGGCGGGCGGGTCTGGGTATTACCGCCTTTAACCTGCGGGCGGGAACCAATGATTTTCACGGATCTGTTTACGAGTACTTCCGCAATGACAAGCTGGATGCGCGCGGATTCTTTGCTCCAAGGACCCCTCTGAACAAACAGAACGAGTTTGGGGTGACGTCAGGAGGCCCGCTGCGGAAGGACAAGACATTCTTCTACGGCTGGTATCAAGGCTTTCGTCTTCGCAAGGAGGCGAGTAACACGCTGGATACGGTACCCACGGAAGCCATGCGCGGTGGCAACCTCAGTAATATCCTGGGTGGCCAGATTGGAACGGATGCAGTGGGACGCCCGGTTTACGCAAGTCAGATTTTCGATCCTGCCACGACCCGAACCGTGGCAGCGGGAGCCACCGACCCGGTGTCGGGCCTCGTGAACACAAGCGGCAGTTCAGCAATCTTGCGCGATGGATTTGGCTTCAGTCCGACGACGGGTTTGCCAACAGCCCAAGCCAACATCATTCCTTCGGGTCGAATTGATCCAGTGGCCAGGGCTATGTTTGCGCAATTTCCCAATCCCACTCTTCCCGGCCAAAGATTCGGTTACGTCAACAATTGGCTCTCTCAATTCAAGGCGCAGCAGAGCATCAACCAGTGGGGCAGCAAGATCGATCATGCGCTCTCCGCCAACCACAAGGTGATGGGTGAATTCCTTTGGTGGCGAAACAACAACCCCACCGGTTCGAAATGGCCTGGAGCCATCAGTGAAGGCGCCATCGCGAAGAACGGCCAGTATGTGTCGCGCTTCAGCTATGATGCCATCCTGCGACCGAATCTCATCAACCACGTGGTCCTAGGATACAACCGGTGGCGGAGTGATACCTTTCCTGAGGGTGGAGTCGACTGGCCGAGCCAACTTGGATATAAGGGTGTGCCTCAAACCGGCGCAGGTACCACGTTTCCAGCGATGAGCATTGGCGGACTGGGAAACATCTACGGACGAGGCGGCCAGGGTTACACTGCTACGAATGTTTACTCGTTCGACGATGGATTGACCTGGATCAAAGGCAAGCACACGTTCAAGGGCGGCTTCTCCTATATTAAGCTTCAGGAGAATGGACAGAGCTTCGGTCAGCAGTCGAGCAACCTGGTCTTTACGGCGGGCTATACTGGACAGCCTGGAGCGTTTTACAATGACAATTGCTCGCCCGGCGGACCCTGCACTGGCGTGGGAGCCGCCAGCTTTCTACTCGGTGGCGCTGCGTACGGAACGGCAAACGTCTATACGACCGTGGGTGCAGAACGAACCGGCCAATATGCCGCCTATTTCCAGGATGATTTCAAAGCTACCTCAAAGTTGACCTTGAATCTTGGCCTTCGCTACGACTTAATGCTTCCAACGGTACACGCACACGACCAGAAGTCATGGGTCGACCCATTCGCTGTCAATCCTGAAATCGGAATCAAAGGCGCAGTCGTCTTTGCGTCGCCAGAACGACGTGCACCCGTAAAGGCATTCACGAAGGCCTTTGGTCCCCGCTTTGGCCTCGCTTATTCCATGAACGAAAAGACCGTGATCCGCGGTGGCTATGGGATCATGTATACCGGTGGAGGGTTCAATCGCGCCTCCGGGACCCAGTTCTTGCAAGGGTATAATTCCAGTAACTCCGTGCCCGAAAAGTTAGTAAGCGGGTTTCTGGGACTGGAGCCAGCCTTTCTTCTTCGCGATGGTTGGCCAGCGTCGAATTTTCCTGCACCGCCGTTCATCAGCCCGTCCTATGGCTTGGGGACTGGCCCGTTGGCCGCGTTCGGAGACGGTCGGCTGCCCGACATCCAGAACTGGAGTTTAAGCGTACAGCGGGAGCTTCCTGGGAGAATGCTTATCGATGTAGGCTACGTTGGAACCAAAGGAACTCACTTGCCCAGTCGCCTGAATCCCACGACGGCAGTGGACCCGAAATACCTCTCGCTTGGCGACTCGCTGTTCAAAGTCATTTCCGACCCGGCTATACAGGCGCTTCCCGTGGTACAAGCGATGCCGGTCGATCCAGCAACAGGTAACCGTTCGCCGTTCCGAGGATTCCAAAAGCTGTGGGGAGGGAATGCGACCTTGGGCCAGGCGCTGCGACCGTTCCCGCAGTATTCGATCGATACTCCAAACGGCGGCCTTGCCCAAATGCGCGATTTTGGTGAAACCTCCGGGCAGTCAACCTATCACGCACTTCAAGTTCAAGCCCGGAAGCAATTCTCTCAAGGGTTGGGCTTCCTGGCGTCCTACACCTGGTCCAAGACATTGACCAATGCTGAGAGTATCTTCAACGAGTTCTCTGGCTTTACCCAGGATCCCTACAATCGTGAAGCCGAAAAGGCCTTGAGTCTTCTCGATTTCCCGCATAACTTGACGCTCTCCTATCAGTATGAATTGCCTTTCGGACAGGGCAAGAAGTTTGCAAACGTCGGAGGCGCTGTCAACAAAGTGCTGGGTGGTTGGATGGTTGCCGGACTGCACCAATACACGAGTGGGGCGCCCCAGATGATCGTGACAGGCAGCAGCACGGTAGCTCCTTACTTTGGACCGAACGGCTTTTTGATGCGTCCTAACGTCGTGCCTGGCGTCAACAAACGATCGCAGGCTTTCCTCAACGGCACGTGGGACCCGAATGCACCGAATGAAGCCGGCAGCGTGTTTAACATCAACGCTTGGAACAATCCGCAGTTGAATCCCGCAACTAAATACTCGTTTGGCAATGCACCGAGGACTGACGGCGATGTTCGACGCTTTCCTTTCCTGAGCGAGGATATCTCGATTATCAAGCGCACGAACATTACTGAACGAGTGAATCTGGAGTTCCGGGCAGACTTCCTGAATATCTTTAACCGCACCGTTTTCGGCTTTGACCAGGGCGGCGATCAGTATGGCTCAGTCCTTCAAGGAACGGCGATTGACTGGGGCATCGGCGGATTCGGGCACGTCACCGGCCAGAGCAATTTTCCCCGAGAAATCCAGTTTGGATTGAAGATCAACTATTAGCTCTGCATTAAAAAAAAGAGCTTATGAGAGGATGAGGACGTTCGGGTCCTCATCCTCTTTTTTTTAACTTCCTGTATTCGATGCGCGTGTCTAACTGACTGGTTCATCGAGGAACAGCCTTCCAAGATCCGTCATTCCGGCCAAGCGCCCGAACCGAAATCCGGTTTACCTTCATCTGTAGGCTGTTGCTTGGATTCCCACTTTCGCAGGAACGACGATAGCCTTCGGGCAGTGCAAAAGTGCTTGAGAAGCCTCGACTGTAAGATCTCTTCGTTGTGGACCTGCGGAAGCAAGACTCAGTTAAGATTCTCGCCGCAACGGGAATGAACCAGCTGGTGGGGTTCTACACAGGATATTTCGCAGATTCCGGGGAGCGGGTTGAGCTACTTAGGCTCAGTGATCCGAAAGGTTTCGTTGTTCCGAGGCAACGGGCTCACCACCTGCCTCTTGCCCGAGGGCCATTGGACTTCCAGGTGATCGATCGTTTTGGAATCACCCAAACCGAAGTACAGCGGCAAAACGCTCTGCGAGAGATAACCGGATTTTCCATCAACCTGCTGAGTTTGAACTCGCCTGCCTGACCGCACGCGGACGATCGCACCCAGCCCATTACGGTTTGAGGTTGTTCCGATCAAGGCGATCTTGAGCCAGCCGATCGATTTGCGTTGTGTGAGATCGCTGACGAGTACCTGCGGTTCAGAATTGAAGTCGCTGGTCACGATGTCCAGGTCGCCATCGTTGTCGAAATCAACCATGATCGCGGATCGGCTTCCGAGCGCAGCCATCACCATGACTTCGCCTGTTTTCCCTTCACAAGGTTTCGTGCCGCGGCCGTCTGCTGAGCAATCCAGATTGAACCAGGGTGTGTGGGTCCGGCCCTCTCGCCGTGGTTCAATTCCCAGCAGAAACTCTGCGTCCATAAATTTCTCCCCGCGGCTGTTCAATAGCATTGAGTTAATGCCATAGCGGAACGGGAAGTTCATGCTAGAGGTGATAAAGACATCGTCCCAGCCATCGGCGTTGACGTCTCCGACGCTCACTCCCCAGGGCCAATAGTTATCGGCGCCAACGCGGTCGGAAACTTCCTCGAACCTGCCATCGCCGAGGTTGTGATAGAAGGCGTTTCCAAAGACAAAGGTCTCTGGAGAGGCACCAAGGTGATCGTCTGACATGATGTGCTGAGGCGGGGTCTTGAGTTTCTCCTCGTCGGGCTTGCGGTTTCCCATCATGTCGGAGTGCATATCCGTCAACAGCAAGTCGAGTTTTCCATCATTATCAAAATCCAAAAACTTGATACCCATGGTTCCATAGGGAGTCTTGGGAAAGTAATCGGCAGTCTTGTCCACAAATCGCTTTCCAGCCTCGTTTTGGAAGTAATGGTCGTGTCCCTGCATATTCAGAACGAACAGATCCGCCCATCCGTCTCCATTCAAGTCTGCAAAACTGGCGTCGCCAGACCAACTCTGGGGGCGCAAGCCAACCTGGGTGGTCACGTCTTTGAAGCGGTTGTCGCCCATGTTTTTGTAAAGAATGGGATACTCGAAGCGGTCCGGAAACATATGACCGAAGAACGCATCCTCCAGTCCTTTATATGCGCCCGAAGGCCATCTCTCATCGCTCGTATATTTCCCAACGTTACAAACGAACAGGTCAACCAGCCCATCATTGTCATAGTCGAAGAAAACCGAGCCGGAAGAGTGAGCCACCAAGTCGACTCCTGCCGGCTGGCTGATGTCCTGAAAGTGACCTTTCCCGTCGTTTTGGAATAACAGATTGCCGCCACGAACCGTCGTCACGAACAAATCCTGATCTCCATCGTTGTCAATGTCGGCGAACGAAGCCGTGACGCTAATCCGTTCAGGAACGCGGACTCCAGATTGCTGTGTGATGTTCCTGAATTTGCCTTTGCCTGCGTTCTTCCAAAGTTCGTTTCCGCCAACCTGGTTCACAAAATAGAGGTCGTAAAGACCGTCGCCGTCCACATCCGCCGCGGCAAGTCCATTTCCGTGATCATAGTGGACAGGTTTGTAGTGGTATCCTGCGTCCTCTTCGATCCGCTGGACGAAGGTGATGCCGCTCTCTCTTATTTTGTCGACGAATTGAAATTTATTGAAGACTTTGAATTGGGTGGCAGTTGCCAATTGATCCTTCTTTCGTCTGCCGAGAGTGTCGACTCCGATATCCGGATCGGGTACGCGAATACGGGTCGTGCCGGATTGGCCACGGAAGATTCCGGGGATCGCACTGGCCGCGATCAGAAAGGCAAAAACCAGGAGCCAGCTAGCCAATGAATGATGGATGAGACGCGACTTGGTCACACTAACTCACTGTGGCGTGGTTCGGGCCCGTTCATAGACCTTTTCCTTTTCAAGCAATGTCAGTCGCTGGAATTCTGCTAGTGCACGGGCACTGGAGTCGGTATTGCCTTGCTCTCGGTACACTTGGGCAAGCAGGTAATGCGGTTGAGGATCGTTGGGATCGCCAACCGCGGCCAGGAGAAGCTCGGTTTTGGCCTTGTCAAGTTCCTTCAGGGCTTGATAGCACTTGCCCAAAAGAAAATGAGGGCGTGGCGCTCGCGGCTGAGCAGTGCTGGCAACGCGCAAGTAGGGCAGGGCATCGGAAAAGTTGCCCCGGCCCACGGCAAACTCTCCCAAGTAAAGATTGACCCGGAAGTCATGGGGGTCTTCGCGTAAAGCGGCCAGAAACTCCCTTTCTGCGGCGTCGATCTGTTTCAAATTTCGGTAGGCGACGCCTAGAGCGTAGCGAATTCCGGGAGCATTGGGACGTTTGGCAAGCGCAGCTTGATACTCCTTGAGCGAATCCTCATAGCGTTTGTTGTTGGCGTAGACTTCCCCAATCAGAGCGTGCAATTGAAACGAATCTGGATCGAGGTCGGTCAGTTTCTGAATGGCTTCGAGCGAGCCGTTCATGTGAAGCCGGCCAAGCTGATACAAGGCGTCAGCATCCTTGGGATTTCGGGCTAATGACTGATTGAACTGGGCGATGGCCTCGTCCGGGCGAGCAAGTGAGACGAGTGCGATTGCATAGTAGTAGTTGCAGCGAGGGTGAGGGCTTGGCGTCGCAAGCTCCGCCTTGAAGCTTTGGACGGCATTCTCAAACTGGTTCGATCCGAGGTAGGAGACTCCCAGGAAGAAATTGACTTCGGAATACTGACTTGACAGCGACAAGGCCCGTCGGAACAAGCTGATCGAGTCCGAGAATCTGAGCTCAGTTTGATACAGAACCCCCAGACGTTTAAAAACTTCAGGATCGCCTGGAGTCAGGGCCAGTGCCTGGCGGTAGGCACGTTCGGCGCTCCGATAGTCATTAACTTTCTCGTAAGAACGGGCCTGATCCAGGAGCGGCCTGACATCTTGCGCCAACGCACCCCCGCGGTTGCCGAATAGCATCCAGAACAGCAAGCAGACAAGCAAAGCTGCTGTGTGCTTAGGATCGTACCGCATTGCTGAGAACAGAGGGTTGTCCAGCTTCCTACGGTTTGTGACTTTGCTGCGATTGCTGAAGTATCTCACGGTCCCGGTTCTGCTCCTCGCGAGTAAGTCGTTCGAAAACCTGTAGGTGCTGCTCGCTCTCAGTTTTGTTGCCCAAACGTCCATAAACCTCATGAAGCTGAAAATGGACCTCCTTGTAGTTTGGATTCTGGGCCAGCGCCTTTTTGAAAACCTCAATCGCACGCAGCTGACTTCCGGAACCGGCAAGGCACTTGCCCAGCAGCCAATAGGCTCGTGTTAGTTCCGGATAGGTGGAAAGTGCGGTCTCGAGGTGCGGGATCGCTCTCACATACTCCTTGTCGGTAACCAGGATGTCCCCGAGATAGTAGTTGGCAAGCGGTTGGCGGGGGTCTTCCAAGAGCGCGAGCTTGAGTTCCAGTTGCGATTTCTCGAGCTCCTTGCGGCGCCAGTAGAGCTGGCCCAACGCAAGATGGATACCCGGGAAATCGGGGTTTCTTCGAGTTACTTCCTTGAATTCCGCGATGGCTTCATCAAAGCGCTCGCTATCCGCCAGCGCCTCGGCCCGCATGGCATGGGTGAATTCTGAGTCGGGAGCCAGTCGA
>Ga0187893_10015577_pt1 | contig 10160 bp, 8 predicted proteins | sample MA1701074metaG_FD_139574 | JGI IMG/M metagenome (GOLD analysis project Ga0187893, IMG submission 139574) | White microbial mat communities from a basaltic lava cave in the Kipuka Kanohina Cave System on the Island of Hawaii, USA - MA170107-4 metaG ... | reverse complement strand
TGGCGGCGGGCTTTGATACGTCACGGCCAGTGGGCCGCTCTCGTCCACGGGCGTGAACAGATTCTCCAGCACCTCCATTTCATCGATGATCCGGTTGTAATACCGCACCTCGTCGAGCACGCCGTTGAACGTCGCGCCACCGACGGCGCCCATCTGCAACGCACCGTCCGTGTTGCGAACGCCGCCACTCAACGGGACGTCCGCTTCGAGCACGGCGTCCACGTACAGACGGACGTGACCACCGGTTCTGAGCAGCGCCAGGTGCGTCCAGTCGTTCAGCGCAATCTGCGAGAGCGACGTGGCGGTGGCGGAGGCGCCTGATGTGTTGTAGACGGTGGCGGTGGCATAGCCGGCGCTGTTGATCGAGAACTCGAACGCCGGTCCGCCGGAGCCGGTCTTGGCGACGAGCGGCGCCGTTGCGCCACCCTGCTCCGGGTAGACCCACAACGTCACACTCAGTCCGTCGGTCGCGTCGAAATCGTTGTGGTCCGCAAGAGTGACGACGTCGTTCACACCGTCGAAGTCGAGCGCGGCCCCAAAGCGCCCAGCCGGCGTCCAGCCCAGACCATTCGCCAACGTTCCTGTGTGATTTCCGCCGCTTGAGTCTGCTGTTGTGCCTCCGTTGCCTTCAGAGAAGGCCCACGCGCCAACAGGTCCTGCCAAGGGCGGATGCCCAAGCGGGCGTGGCTGCACGATCAGGGTTAAGAGGACGAACAGACAGAGCGCAGTCTTCCGGTGACGGGTCGCCATGGGCACACCTGCGTACAAGGGCACTCACCGTTCGGCGAGCGCCGTCTCAGTCAAAATGGAGCGGGGGCTTGTGACTGTATAGACCGACAGAGTCTCGATTCCTCTCACCTTGAGCGAAATCGCTAACGAAATCGAAGTAACATCGACTTGCTGCCATCGCGCGTGCCTCTTACCCTGATCAGTTCGAAACGATTCGTCGATCACGTCACGCCCGCCGGCCATCCGGAGCGGCCTGAGCGAGCCGAAGTGTTCGAGGCGGTGGCGAAGGCCTTCGACGAAGAAGGAGGCCGCGTGCTCGAGCCTCGCGCCGCGACGGACGAGGATCTCGAGCGCGTGCATACGCGCGAGCACATCGCGGCGATGGTCTCCACCCGTGGGCGGGCGACGATGATCGACGAGGATACGTTTACCTCGCCGGACTCCGAGGAGATCGCCAGGCTGGCCGCCGGTGCGGTGGTGACGGGCGTCGATCAGGTGCTCGATGGTCCGCCGCAGTCGCGGGCGCTGGTGATGGTGCGTCCGCCAGGCCATCATGCGGAGGCCGATCGGGCGATGGGATTTTGTTTCTACAACAGCATCGCCGTCGGCGCCGCGTACGCGCGCTCGCGGGGCTGCGCTCGCGTGGCGATTGTGGACTACGACGTGCACCACGGCAACGGCACGCAGTGGATGTTCTACGAAGATCCCACCGTGCTGTTCGCCTCGTCACACCAGTACCCGTTCTATCCGGGCACGGGCGCGGCGTCGGAGAAGGGAAGGGGCGCCGGGCTTGGTTTCACGCTGAACATTCCGCTGGCCGCCGGCACGCAGGATGCCGAGATTGAGCGGAAGTATGTCGAACACGTGCTGCCCCTGCTGCGCGATTTCAAGCCGGAGCTGATCTTGATCTCCGCCGGTTTTGACGCACACGAACTCGACCCGCTGGGTCAGTTGCGGATGACCACTGAAGGCTTCGGCCGGCTGACCGCGCTGCTGCTCGCCGAGGCCGACGCGCTGTGCCAGGGGCGCGCGGTGATCGTCACGGAAGGCGGTTACGATCTGACGGCGATCGCGCAGTGTCTGAATGCCGTTATTGAGGCTTCTGGGCGCTCAGCTGCTTCATGATCGATTGGAAGTAGTACTTCAGATTGTCCATCGGCCCGTCGACGATGCGTTTGCGGACCTTGGCGAGCGGAGAAGCGTTCTTGCCGCCGAGCGTGAGGTCGGGCATGCCGTCGATGATCGACCACTGGCCGCCGTAGGAACGGCGGATCACCTCGCCGACGTAGATGCCCCACAACTTCGACAGTTCGGTGATGTGCTCCGCGGTGAGCGCGGCATCTTTCGCCTGTTTGTGCAGCGCGCCCATGATGCGCTCGACCCCTTCGAGACTCTCTGAGCTGAAATCGAGCGTTTCGCTGAACTGTAATTTCGCCGCCCTGACCGCGGCCTGTGACTGCGCCACGATCGTGCCCGCGAGTTTTGCGTCCGTGGTGATCGACGTGCGCAGCGCTGCCATTGAATCGTAGGTCCCGAGCACGGTGCCGTCGAGCCAGACGCGCTGCATGCGGCACACCAGCTCGCAATACGCCTTCAACGAGTCGACGTTGACGTCACCCTCGCTGGCCCTGCCCGTTTCAAGGAGTGACTGAACGATAGGCTGCGGATCGGCCTGGTGCTCGCCGGTCTCGATCATCGGCCGGCCGTCGAAGTCGTACCAGTTGCCGCCCGTCTCGCGGCGAATCACTTCACCGAGATATGCCGTGACCGGGCCGGCGTGCTTGATCACCAGATCCGCGGCTTGGGGATCTTTCTTCGCCGTCAGCTGCTGCACTTCGTTGCGAACGCCGGTCAGGAATCGATCGACGAGCGGCAGCGTGCGCGGCAGGTAATCCAGGGAGATGCCGTGGGCTTTGCAGGCTTGCACGAAGTCGTGGGCCTGCGCCGGCATGGACTCGGCCAGCGGCGCGCCGGACGGCTGGTTCGACATGACTCGACTCCAGAAGAGGGGCTACCCGGCATTATCGGCCAGTCCGGGCCCGTACGTTATTCTTGAATGATCACCGTGACCGAATATCACCCTCAAGAACTAGACCGGAAATGGCAGGCGCACTGGGCCGCCACGCAGGCCTTCGAAGTTACTGAAGACCCGTCGAAGCCGAAGTTCTATGCGCTCGAGATGTTTGCCTACCCGTCGGGGCACGCGCACGTCGGGCACGTTCGCAACTACATCATCGGCGACGTGGTGGCGCGGTTGAAGCGTCTGCAAGGCTTCAACGTGCTCCATCCTTTCGGCTGGGACGCATTCGGCCTGCCGGCCGAGAACGCCGCGATCAAGAGCGGCATCCATCCCGAGACGTCAACGCTCGGCAACATCGCTCACATGAAAGGGCAGCTGCAGCGCCTTGGGATCAGCTATGCCTGGGGGCGCGAGCTGGCCACGTGCCTGCCCGATTACTATCACTGGAACCAATGGCTGTTCACCCGCATGTTCGGGCGCGGCCTGGCTTATCGCCGCCGCTCCACGGTGAACTGGTGCCCGAGCTGCCAGACGGTGCTCGCCAACGAGCAGGTGATCGACGGCGAGTGCTGGCGCTGCGGGACCAAGGTCACGCAAAAGGACCTGGAGCAGTGGTTCCTGAAAATCACGCACTACTCCGACGACCTGTTGCAGGCTGCGGAAGGTCTGACGAAGTGGCCCGAGAAGGTTCTGACCATGCAGCGGAACTGGATCGGGAAATCCGCAGGCGCGCGGGTGCGCTTTCCGATTCAGGGCGCCAACGATTCGATTGAGGTGTTCACGACGCGCATCGACACGATTTTCGGCGCGACGTTCATGATGCTGGCGCCGGAACACGGACTGGTGACGACGTTCGCGAAGGAATCCGGCGACGAGAAAGGCTTCCTCGAGAAAGCTCAGCGCTTTCGCGCGCAGGATCGTTCGGGGCGTTTGACGGGCGAGGTCGCGAAGGAAGGGTTCTTCACCGGCCGTTTCGCGATCAATCCGTTCACGAATCTGCCGGTTCCGATCTGGGTCGCCAACTATGTGTTGGGCGAATACGGCACGGGAGCGGTGATGGGCGTGGCCGCGCACGACGAGCGCGACTTCGACTTCGCGCAGAAGTACCAGCTGCCGATTATCCCGGTCATCCGTCCGGTGCAGGGAAATGCGCCCGCCGAAGGCACGTTTTACGACACCGCGCCCGACGACGTCCTGTTCAACTCCGGCAAGTTTGACGGGATGCCGGCGAGCGCCGCGTTGACCGCGATGACGAAGGAAGCGGAGCAGCGCGGCATCGGGCAGGGCACGGTCCAGTACCGGCTGAAGGATTGGGGCATTTCGCGGCAGCGCTATTGGGGCACGCCGATTCCGATGATTCACTGCCCGGTGGACGGGATCGTGCCCGTCCCCGACGAGCAGCTTCCGGTGGAGCTGCCCAAGGTCACTGAGTTTACCGGTCGAGGCGATTCACCGCTGGCCAGCGTTCCGGAATTCGTCAACGTGAAGTGTCCGAAGTGCGGCGGTCCGGCGAAGCGCGAAACCGACACCATGGACACCTTCGTCGACTCGTCCTGGTATTTCTACCGGTTCGCCGACGCACACAACGATCAGCTGCCCTTCGATCCGAAGAAAGTGGCGTACTGGGCGCCGGTCGATTTTTACAGCGGGGGTATCGAACACGCGATCCTGCACCTGATCTACTCGCGGTTCTTCTCGCGGGTGTTTCACGACCTCGGCATGATCGACCACACGGAGCCGTTCACGCACCTGCTGACACAAGGCATGGTGCTCAAGGACGGGGCCGTGATGTCGAAGTCAAAAGGCAACGTCGTCGATCCGGATTCGATGATCCAGAAGTTCGGGTCGGATGCACTGCGGTTGTACGTGATGTTCGTGGCGCCGCCGGAGAAGGAAGTCGAGTGGACCGACACCGGTCTCGAAGGCAGCTTCCGGTTCCTGTCGCGCGTGTGGCGAGCCGCCGATCAGTGGCGCAGTGAAGCGTTGCAGGTTGCCGGACCCATCGATCACGGCTCGTTGAGCGCCGCCGAGCGATCGTTGCGCCGCAAGACCCACGACACGATTCGCCGGGTGACCATCGACATCGACGTCCGGCAGCAGATGAACACCGCGGTGTCGGCGATGATGGAGCTGGTCAACGAGCTCTATGGCTTTGCCGACAAAGGCGAGCGGTCGGCGCAAGCAGCCAAGGTGGCGCGCGAAGCCATCGAGTCGCTGATCGTGATGCTGTCGCCATTTGCTCCCCATACTATGGAGGAGCTCTGGCAAATGTACGGTCATGCCGGTGGGCTGGTGACCGCGCGCTGGCCGGCCTTCGATCCCGACGTGGCGAAGGCGGAGGAGCTCGAGATACCGGTGCAGGTGAACGGCAAACTGCGCGGCGTTGTTCGCGTTCTGCCCGATATCGCCGACGCCGATCTCGAGAAGATTGCGCTGGCCGATCCGAACGTGCAGGCGCATACTGCGGGTAAGACCATCAAGAAAGTGGTGATCGTGAAAGGACGATTGGTTTCGGTGGTGGCCGCGTGATGCAGAGGCGGGAGTTCGTCGCGTTCGTCGCGGCAGGTCTCTCCTCGTCGTGCGGCTATGCGCTGGCTGGCCGCGGATCGTTCTTGCCCACGTATATCCGCGTCCTCGGCATCCCGATGTTCGAGAACTCGACGCCGTTTCAGACCGTGGAACAGATCTTCACCCAGAAGGTCCGCCTGGAATTCCAGAGCAGCCGCCGCTACACGGTGGTGCCCACCGACGAAGGCGCCGACGGCATCGTCCGCGGCCAGATCACGGCGATCTCGACACAGCCGGTGTCGCTCACCGATGCGCAGCTGGCATCGCGTTACCGCGTTACGGTGGTCGTGAAGATCGCTTTCGAAGATGTGAAGGCGCAGAAGGTGCTGTGGGAGAACCCGGCGCTGTCGTTCTCCGACGAATATGAGCTCGCCAGCCCCGGCACTTCGGGCGGCGACGTGTCGGCGTTCATCGGCAACGAGCGCGTGGCGATGGAGCGGCTGTCGGAGGATTTCGCGCGCTCGGTGGTCTCCGCTATTCTTGAAGCGTTCTAGATGAGCACGCCGGCCGAAGTCCGCAAGCAGATCAAATCGGGCAAGACCGGCCCGCTGTATGTGCTCGAAGGCGACGACCTGCAGTCGCGCCACGATCTCGCGTTGGAATTTGCCGGCCTGGTGGACGAAGGGCTGCAGGCGTTCAACGTGGAGAGCTTCTACGCCAATGAGGCGACAAACGCCGCCGCGCGCGATCAGCTGATTGGCGCGCTGCTCTCGACGGCGCGGACGCTGCCGATGATGGCGCCCAGACGCGTGGTGATGGTCCACGAGGCCGAGCGCCTGCTCGCGCCCCGGCGCGGCAAAGACGATGACGAGGCCACAGAAGGATCGCCAGGGCCGCAGAAAGCGCAGAAGCGCGGCTCCACGCCTGCGGAGGAGCTCGAGGCCTATGTCGAGAACCCCGAGCCGATGACGACGATGGTGTTCGTGGCCGGCGCGCTTGACGCCAATCGGCGCATCGTCAAACTGCTGCGCCAGCATGCCGACAGCGTCGACTGCGGGTCGCTGCGCGATGCACGCGAGGCCGCGATCTGGATCACCAGGCGGCTGGAGAAAGACGAACTGTCAATCGAGCCCAAGGCCATCAGCCAACTGCTGGCGGCCACCGGATTGACGCTGGGCCGCATTCGTCCGGAAATCGAAAAGCTGATCCTCTACGCTGCTGGGGAATCGACCATTGCCACCGCACATGTGCGCGACGTGGTGTTGCCGCAGGAGGAATCCGAGGGCACCTTCGCGCTGATGGACGCGGTGCAGAATTCGAACGCCTCGCGCGCCTTGCGCGAGATCTCGGCGCTGATCGAGGGCGGCGTGCAGCCGTTCGTGATCCTCGGACAGTTGCGCGCCGCCACGATTCGCCTGCGCTCGGACGCCCGAGTGAGGAACGGCCTCGACGCGGTGATGCGCACCGATGTGGCGATTAAATCGTCGGCCGGGACACCACAGCACTTGCTGGAATGCCTGGCCGTGGAGTTATGCGCGCGGTGAGGTCCTGAGGTCTTGAGGGCTTGAAGTTATTCAACCCTTAGAGCTTCTACCGGATCATCGCTGGCCGCCCGGCGCGCCGGGATGTAGCAGGCCACGCCGGCGATCGCCAGCATCAGCAGGGCCGCGCCGCCAATCGCAATCGGATCGGTCGGCGCCACGCTGAAGAGAAAACTCTGGAGCACACGAGCGCCGCCGAGCACGGCGACCAGTCCAACCGCCACTCCCACCGCGGCTACCGAGAGGCCGCGCGCGACCATCAGCTGCAGAATGTCCGTCCATCCCGCGCCAAGGGCCATGCGCACGCCGATCTCACGTCGATACTGCGAGACGATGGCGCTCAAGACGCCGTACAGGCCGGCCGCGGCAAGCAGCAAGGCCAGCGCCGCAAATCCGGTCAAGACGATCAGCGCAAACCGCCGCGTTGTGAGTGTGCGTTCAACCAGCTGGTCGAGTGTCGCAGTGCGGTAGAAGGTCTGCAGCGGATCGATGCTCCAGACACCGAGTTTGGCCGGCTCGATCACCGTGTCCGGCGGCACCGTCGTTCTTGCCACCATCGTCAACGATCCAACCGGATGCTGCGCGAAGGGCAACAGCACCTCCGCGCGAGGGGCTTCGTCCAACTTGACGTGACGCAGGGCGCGAACGACGCCGACGATTTCAGCCTTTGTCGGCCGGCCGAACTGCCGGAACTCAATCCGTTGCCCGACGGGATCGACGCCGCGCAGATGGCGGTCGGCGAACGCTTCGCTCACCACGACGACTTTCGGCGCGTTGGGACCGTCTCGCGATTCAATCAGGCGGCCTCGCAGCAGGCCAACACCCATCACCTGGAAATAGCCGGGCGACACCACATTGAGCGAAATGGCGCTCATGTCGGCGCCCTCCGCCGGCGGCTGATCGAGGAGGCGCACGGCGCCGCGGATGTCGACGTTCGATTCGAGGAATGGCATGGCGCGCACCATGCCGACTGCCTGCACGCCAGGGATCTGGCCAATCTTTTCGGCGACGCGATCGTGAAACAGCTGGAGAGCCGCCGCACCGGAGTTGCGATCGCCGGCGAAAATCTGCAGCACCGCCACGCCGCGCTGCTGGAAGCCGGTATCGACGTTGAGCAGATTGACGAAGCTCTTGAGCAGCAGTCCGGTGCCCGACACGAGAATCAACGCGAGTGCGACCTCGACCGCTACCAGCCCGAGCCGCAGGCGGCGTTGGCCCGCGTCGCCGGTCATGGTGCGGTGGCCGGGTTGCTGAAGGCCGGCGCCGGAAAGACGCAGAGCAGGGACCAGCCCTGCCACCACGGTCACGATGGCCGCGAGGATCACTGCAAACACCAGCGCCGATCCGTCAACGCGCAACGAATCGATCCATAACACTTCGCGTGGGCCCCAGCCGGCGAGGCTGCGCATCGACGCCTGCGCGAGGACCAGCGCGATTGCGGATGCCACCGCCGCAAGGAGCAACGTTTCCACCAGCAGCTGACCGACGACCCGTCGCCGGCTGGCGCCAAGCGCGGTCCGCACGGCGAGCTCGTGTTGTCGCGCCGCGCCGCGCGCCAGCAGCAGATTGGTGACGTTCACGCACGCGATCAACAGCACCGCGAAGACGGCGGCGGTGAAGAGAGCCACTGCGGGCCGCACGTCGCTGACCAGGTGCTCGCGGATGGAGATAATGGCCGCCCGCACGCCTTTGTTCGTGCGCGGGTTCTCCGTCTCCATCTGCGCCGAAATAGCGTCCATCTCAGCTTGCGCGGCTTCGAAGGTGACTCCGTCCTGCAGACGTCCAACGACCTGCCAATACCCGCGGCCGCGGCTTTGCGCCTCGTAGCCGGCGATGAATCGCGGCGCCCAGAGCTTGACGTCTCCGGGAAGGTCTTCGAGCATGCGCGGCTGGAAGTCGTCTGGCGCAACGCCGACGACGACGTACGAGACGGCATCGAGAGGGATGGCGCGGCCGACAATCGCTGGATCGGCGTTGAAGTGGCTGCGCCACAAGCGGGCACTGAGGACTACGACCTGGTGGTTGCCTTTCTTGTGCTCGTCGAGACGGAAGAACCGGCCTTGCATCGGCGCCACGCCGTAGGCGTCGAAGAATCCTTCGCTGACGTTGACCGCCCGCCACACTTCGGGACGATCGGTCCCGGTGTAGTCATAGCTCCAGGGATCGCCGGCGGCCAGCTGCGAAAAGCTTTGCGCGCGCGCGCGCCAGTCGACGAAGTTCCCCGGCGCCACCTCGGCGCGGCCCGGCGCTCCAACTTCGCGCTGCCACACGGTGACCACTCGATCGGCGTCCGGATACGGCAACGGCCGCTCGAGAATCTGCGACACGACACTGAAGGCGACAACCGAAGCGGCCATGCTCAGCGACAGGATCGCGATGGCGGTGACGGCGAATCCAGCTTGTTGCCGAAGCTGACGCCAGCCGTGCCGGAGGTCGTCGATGGCTTGCAGGTCGGCCACCTCGCGCTGGCGGATCCAGAACGCGTCGGCGAACGAGCCGAGAGCCGAGCGCAGCGAGGGCGACCGGCGGGAGGCCAATTCCGCCTCCCACTCCAGCAGCCATTCATGGCGAAGGCGAGCGGGCACGAGCCACGCCGCGAGCCGAACGATAGTCATTGCCATGTCAGCTCTCGCTTGCCGCCGGCCGCAGCAGGCGTTTGCCGGCGGCAGCCATGGCCTGCGTGCGTTCCCGCGCCTCGAGCGCGATGGTTTTGCCGCCGGTGGTCAGCTCATAGTAGCGGCGAGGCGGGCGCTGCTCCTTTCGCGCCTGACCCTCTTTCTCCCAACGCGATCGCACGCAGCCCTCGGCGTCGAGACGCCGGAGGATCGGATAGACGGTGCCGCTGGGCAGGCCCGTCGCGTCCATGATGTCGAAGCCGTGGTGATGGCCGTCGAGCAGGGCCTGGAGGACGAGCGCGGTGGGGTAGGTGAGTCGCATTGTTTGGGTAGTCTACTACGTATGTAGACTTAGACGGGAAGAGCCGCCAAAGCGTTGGCTGCCCTGGGTGAATTGAGGGTTGTGTTACCTCGCGAGGCGTGCGGCGAGCCGCGACTTGTAGCGCGACGCGGTATTGCGGTGAATGATGCCCTTGGTGGCCATCTTGTCGACGAGCGACTGCAGGCTGCGGAGCGCCGTCTTCGCGCCCGCGACGTTCTTGTCGTCGAGCGACTTGCGGATGCCCTTCAGTCCCGTGCGCAGCTGGGACCGCAACGCCCGGTTGTGCTCGCGACGCTTGATGTTCTGCCGATTGGCCTTGAGGGCCGACTTGTTACGCTTTGCCACTGGTATTTAGACCCCTATCTAAGCTGTCAAACACACAAGTCTAGCACGGGGGTCTTGGGTCTTGGGTCTTGGGTCTTGGG
>Ga0187893_10015576_pt1 | contig 10161 bp, 6 predicted proteins | sample MA1701074metaG_FD_139574 | JGI IMG/M metagenome (GOLD analysis project Ga0187893, IMG submission 139574) | White microbial mat communities from a basaltic lava cave in the Kipuka Kanohina Cave System on the Island of Hawaii, USA - MA170107-4 metaG ... | reverse complement strand
GATCCTCGACACGGTGACCCGGGTGGAGCCGGCCGCGTGGAACGCGCTCGTCGGGTCCGCTTCGCCGTTCCTCGAGTGGGAATGGCTGTCGTCGCTCGAGGAGGCGGGGACCGTCCGGCCCGAGACGGGGTGGCTGCCGCAGCATCTCACGCTCTGGCGCGGCGAGCGGCTCGTCGGGGCCTGTCCGCTCTACGTGAAGTCCCACAGCATGGGGGAGTTCGTCTTCGATCAGGGCTGGGCCAGCGCCGCGGAACGAGCGGGCATGGCGTACTATCCGAAGCTGCTCGTGGGGGTGCCGTTCACGCCCGTGACGGGGGTGCGGTTTCTCGCGGCGGCGGGCTCCGAAGAGGACGTGGGGCCGCTGCTCGCCGCGGCGCTCGAGCACGTCTGCGCGGAGCAAGGGTTATCCTCGGTGCACGTGAATTTCTGCCTACCCGCCGAAGCGCGGCTGCTGGAATCGCGCGGCTGGCAGAAGCGCGTCGCCTGGCAGTTCCAGTGGCACAACGAGGGCTATGCCACGTTCGAGGACTACATGGCGGGGCTCCGCAGCAAGCGCCGCAACCAGACCAGGCGCGAGCAGCGCGAGCTGGCCGCGCAGGGAGTCGTGATCGAGACGGTGGCGGGCGACGCCATTTCGGACGCGCTGCTCCCCGTCATGTACGGCCTCTATCGGACCACCGTCGACGACAACCCGTGGGGACGCCCGTACTTGAACGAACGCTTCTTCGCCTTGGCGTTCGCGCGCTTCCGGCACCGCCTGTGCTTCGTGCTCGCGCGGCAGGGGGACGAGATCATCGCGGGGACCTTCAACGTCCAGAAGGGGGACGCGATGTACGGCCGCTACTGGGGCGCGTTCCGGTCGTTGCGGCACCTCCACTTCAACGTCTGCTACTACGCCGCGGTCGCACACTGCATCGCGCACGGGATGGCCCGCTTCGAGCCCGGCGCCGGCGGGGAGTTCAAGCACATGCGCGGCTTCGACGCGCGCGAGACGGTGAGCATGCATTTCGTGCGCGACCGCCGCCTGCGCGCGGCGATCGCCGACTTCCTCGACCGCGAACGCACGGCGGTCCAGCAGGAGATCCGCTGGTTCGACACCCGCACCGCACTCAAGCGACCCTCCCGCCCGGACTAGCGTCCTACCGGGGAAGGTACCAGACGCCGACGTCGTCGGTGCGACCGCGCAGACGCTGCTCCGGGGCCGCGCGCAGCCCGGTGAGCAGCCACGCCGAGTCGTCACCCTCGGTGCGGACGGCGCCGACCAGCGCTTCGCTCGCGACGATCGTGGCGGCAAGCCCGCGGCTCAAGCGCTCGAGCCGGCTCGCGACGTTCACGGTGTCGCCCACGACGGCGAACTCGAAGCGTTGCGGGCCGCCGATGTCGCCCAGCACCACCGGACCGAAGTGCACGCCGATGCCGATTGCCACGGGCGGCTCCCCGCTGGCGTGCCGCTCGGTGTTCCATCGGGCGAGGACGGCCAGCATGGCGTGCGCGCAGCGCAGCGCGTTCGTCGCGTCCTCGAGGCTGCGCTCGGGTGTGCCGAACGTGGCCATCACGCCGTCGCCGATGTACTTGTCGAGCGTCCCGCCGTTGGCGAGGATCGTCTCCGCCATCCGGCCGTGGAAGTCGCGGAGAAACGCAATCACCGCCGCCGGAGGCTGCTGCTCCGCGAGGGCCGTGAAGCCGACCACGTCCGCGAAGAGCACGGCGCACTCGTGGCTGCGCGTCGTGCGCAGCGGCTCGTCGGTCGCGGCGAGCGCCTCCACCAGGTTGGCGGAAAAGTATCGGGCCAGGTTGGCGCGCGCTCGCTCGGTGCGAGCCTCGCGAGCGACGAGCTGCCGCGCGCGATGCACGAACGCCGCCAGCGTGGCGGAGAGAACGGTCAGGATGACGAGCGCGCGTCCCCAGTTGCCCAGGTAGACGAAGTACGGGTCGGACGCGACGCGGATGCGGTCGGCCGGTTGCATCGCCGTCCACTCCGCTTCGCTCGGTATGAACGCGCCGGGGCTCTGCAGGACGAGGAGCGTGGCCGCGCTCCAGGCGAGGATGGAGGCGATGCCGTGCCACAGCACGAGCCGGGGCTCGTACGAGAAGATCGAGAATGCCACCAGCGCGCAGAAGTACATCTCGTTGCCCCAGTGGTAGCGCTGGGGCATCGGATGCGGGGCGTCGTCGAGCGGGTTTGGTGCGACGATGGCGAAGGCGAGCACCAGCGCGTCGAACAGGGCGAACAGATACCGCAGCCGCAGCGTGAGCACCCCCTGGCGGCGGAGCGCGTGCTGGGCGATGCCGAGCAGGATCAGGATCGCGACGAAGAAGAGGGGAAAGCGGGCCTCGGCGATCGGATTCTCGACGAGGATCCAGACCGCGAAGATCGCCAGCGCGACGGCGCGCACGCGGGTGGCGATCTCGAAGGCGCGGGCCTCCTCGGCCTCGATGGTGGCAGCCACCCGCTGCGAGATCGCGTCCTCGGTCACGCCAGAGTCATGGGGTGCCGTCCGCTCCGGGTCAACCACCCGGCGTCGTCCGTGCGCCGCGAGTGTCGGGACACTAGGCCGCGTGGCGAGCGGGCTCGTCGCTGGCCGGAACGACCGGCAGCACTACGCGGAACGTCGATCCGGTGCCGGGTGCGCTCTGGAGGTCGATCGTCGCGCCGAGCTGCTCGGCGAAGCGCCGCACGATGTAGAGGCCGAGTCCCGTCCCGCCGAAACGCCGCGCGTCGGAGCCGTCCGCCTGGCGAAACATCTCGAAGATGACACGCTGGTCCTCCGGACGGATGCCGATGCCGGTGTCGGCGACGCACAGCTCCAGATGCTGGCCTTCGAGCCGCACCGAGGCGCGCACGTGGCCGCGCACCGTGAACTTGAGCGCATTGCCCACCAGGTTGCGGACCATCACGCGCAGCTTGTGGGGATCGGTCGTGATGGTGGCGTCGGGAACGTCGGTCGCCCATTCCAGGCGGACGCCGGGCGCGTGCGGAATCGTGACGCAGGTCTGACCGAGCTCGCTCCAGAAGGGCGAGAGCGGGACCGTTTCGATGCGGACGGGCGAGCGCGCGGCTTCGAGCCGTCCGACTTCGAGGGTGCTCTCGATCAACGTCAGCAGCTCACGCCCGGCGCTCTGGATCCGATCGAGGCAGAGCGTGCGGTCGTCGGCGGCGAACTCGACGTCGCGCGCCATCTCGGCGAAGCCGAGGATGACGTTGAGTGGGGTGCGCAGCTCGTGCGACACGGTCGAGACGAACTCGGACTTGAGCCGGCTGCTCTCGCGCAGGTCGGTGAGCAGACGCGCCGTCTTGAGCGCCAGGGCCACGGGATCGCCGATGCGGGCCACGAGCCGGCGCTCCTCGGGTGCGAACGCGCGGCCGCGGCGCACCCAGCCGACGATGCCGAGGACCTCGGTGCCACGGTGCAGCGCCAGGTAGAGGGCGTGGGTCCCCGGCCTCGTCGCGAGGATCTTGCCGAGATCGCTGTCGGGCGCATCCGTGGGCATCAGCAGTACGCCGCGGCGGAGGATGTCGCCCACGATCGCCGAGCCAGCCGGCAGCTCGAAGCCGACGAATTGCTCGTCGATCTCGACCGAGACGGCCTTGACGTGGGTCACCCGGAAGACCGGATGCGCGGTCTCGGCATCGGCGGGCATGAGCGGGGCGACCAGGCAGGCGTCGGCGGGGACGAGCGCGATCGCATGATGCAGGAGCCGCTCGACGACCTCCGCGGGATGCTCGCGCTCCGCGAGGTCGTGGGCCAGCGCCACGAGCCGCTCTTGCTGCCACGCCTGTCCGTGCGACGCGCGACGATAGCGGTCGAGCAGCGTGGCACCGACGATGCCGACGATCGACGCGCTCACCACGATCGAGAGCAGCGCTGACGTGTCGTCGGGTCCGAGCAGCCAGAGGCCGCCGTAGGCGCCGACGGCGGTGGCGCTGACGATTGCCTGTGCCCCCGGACCCCATGGCAGGAGGATGGCGAAGCCCATGACCATCGTGCTGAGCGACGCCCCGGTGATCTCGATGCCGTTCGGAACCAGCAGGCTGTAGACGTCGAGCGTGAGCACGATGCCCACACCGAATGCGACCGCGAGCGGCAGCGGGTTGCGACGGGTCTCGGGGACGAGGCTCGCGACGACGACGCCGAGGCTCAGCGCGAAGAACGCTCCGAGGAACTTGAGCCGCAGCGCGCCGGCTTCGGGTTGGGCGAGCACGATGTCGGTGCACGCGACGATCAGGCAGGAGAGACAGAGCCACGCCGCCCAGCGTGTGCGCCGCACCAAGGCGGCGTTTCGCTCGACTTCGTAGGCCGCGTCCCATGCCGTCGCTGGCTGGCGCCGAAGCATCCCGTGCTGAGCGCAGCAAGGCGTGTGCCAGGAACGGGCGAACCGCCGGCCAAGGGCGAACCTGCGAAGCGTCACAATTTCGACGCTCACCGCGGGCGAGCGTACGCGCGGCGCCGCGTGTCAGGAAAACTGCATCTCGCACACGTCGGCCGCGACCCGCAGCGGCGCCCCGGTGAGCGCACGCACGTCGTCCAGCGTGGTGCCCGGTGCGAGCTCGCGTAGGAGGAAGCCCTCGGTCGTCACGTCGAGGAGTGCGAGGTCCGTGACGATGGTCTGCACGCGTCGCGCCGCCGTGAGCGGATAGGTGCAGCGCTCGACGAGCTTCGGCGTGCCGTCGCGCGTGGCGTGGAACATGAGCACGACGAGGCGGGCATCGCCGGCGATCAGGTCCATGGCGCCGCCGATGCCGCCGACGCCGGTCGCGGGGACGTTCCAGTTCGCGAGGTCGCCGGCCGCCGACACCTGAAAGCCGCCGAGGACCACCGTCGACACGCGGCCGCCGCGCGCCATCGCGAACGCCGCCGCGCTGTCGAAGAAGGCCGCCCCAGGCAGCATCCCGACGAGCTGGCCGCTCGCGTTGTACAGATCCGGATCGGCGTCGTCGCCGGCCGCGAGGGGCCCGAATCCGAGGAGCCCGTTCTCGGAGTGGAGCGTCACGCGCTGCGCCGGGGCGACGTAGCTGGAGACGAGCGTGGGCAAGCCGAGCCCCAGGTTCACGTACTCGCCGGGCTCGAGCAGCCGCGCCGCGCGCAGCGCCATCAACTCGGGGGGCAGGCCGCGCGGGCCGCTCGGGCGCTCCCGGACCTCCAGGTCCCACCGCCGGCCATGGCTCGCGCCGAGCGCGCGCAGGCGCTCGCGATCGAGCGGGTCTTCGGTCCGCACGACCCGGTCGACGAAGATGCCCGGGGTGACCACCGCTTCCGGGTCGAGCGGCGCGTCGCTGATCTCGTCCACCTCCACGATCGTGGTGCGACCTGCGGTCGCGAACGCCGGATGAAAATTGCGTCCTGCCCCTCGGTAGACGAGATTGCCGAACCGGTCGGCACGTGCGGCGCGCACGAACGCGAAGTCCGTCCGGAGCGCCCGTTCCAGCACGCAGCGCCGTCCGTCGATCGTGCGGACTTCCTTCCCGCGCGTGGCGTCGGTGTCGACGCCGGTCGGCGTGTAGAAGGCCGGGATGCCGGCGCCGCCGGCACGCACGCGTTCGACGAGCGTGCCCTGCGGGACCAGCTCGAGCTCGATCGTCCCCGCTTTGATGCCCTCGCCGATCGGCGCCTGCTGCTTCGGATAGACGGCGTAGCTCGCGACCAACTTTCTGATCTGTCCCGTCTCGGCGAGGATCTGCGGCGACGTGGGTCCCACGCCGGGCGTGTTGGCGACGAGCGTGAGCGCGCGCGCGCCGTGCGCGCGCAGCGCCTGCAAGAGGCTGGACGGCCAGCCCTGGATGACGCCGAATCCCCCGACCAGGATGGACGCGCCGTCGGGAATGTCGGCCACCGCCGCGGCGGCGCTCGCGACCACTTTGCCGTCCTTCACGGTGGTCCCCGTTACCAACGCCGCCCACGGGCGGCAATGGGACGGCGCGCGAGGCAGTCGCCTACACGGGCTCGGCGGGCTCGGGCTTTGCCGTCTTCGACGGGACGCAGGTGATGACGAGCTCGTCGGCAGCGACGTCCAGCTCGGCACGCCCGCCTTCCTTCAGCTTGCCGAACAGCATCTCGTCGGCGAGCGGGCGCTTCACCTTGTCCTGGATCAGCCGGGCCATGGGCCGGGCCCCGAAGGTGGCGTCGTACCCGCGCTCGGCGATCCAGCGGCGCGCCGCGGTCGTGAGCTCGATCGACACGCGCCGGCTGGCGAGCTGGCCCTCGAGCTCGGTGATGAACTTGTCCACCACGCGCTCGATGGCGTCGGGCAGCAAGCGTCCGAAGTGGACGATGGCGTCAAGGCGGTTGCGGAACTCGGGCGCGAACAGCTTCTCGAGCGCCTTCTGTCCCTTCTCCTGGTTCGACGCGTCGCCGAAGCCGATGGCCGCCGCGGCCATCTCCGCAGCACCGGCGTTGGTCGTCATGATGAGGACGACGTGGCGGAAGTCGGCCTTGCGTCCGGTGTTGTCGGTGAGGGTGGCGTGATCCATCACCTGCAGCAGGATGTTGAAGACGTCCGGATGGGCCTTCTCGATCTCGTCGAGGAGGAGCACCGCGTGCGGCGTCTTGCGGATGGCGTCCGTGAGCAGCCCGCCCTGGTCGAATCCGACGTAGCCGGGCGGCGCGCCGATCAACCGCGACACGGTGTGCTTCTCCATGTACTCGCTCATGTCGAAGCGAAGGAACTCGATGCCGAGCGCGGAGGCGAGCTGCTTGGCGAGCTCGGTCTTGCCGACGCCCGTCGGTCCAGCGAACAGGAAGCAGCCGACCGGCTTCTCGGGCTGCCCGAGCCCGGCGCGCGAGAGGCGGATGGACGAGACGACGCGCTCGACGGCGTCGTCCTGGCCGAAGACGAGCAGCTTCAGATCGCGGTCGAGGGTCTCCAGGCGGTCGCGATCGGAGAGGCTCACCCGCCGCGACGGGATCTTCGCCATGGTGGCGACGATCTGCTCGACGTCGGGGGCCCGCACCATCCGCTTCGGCGCCTTGCTGTCGCTGCGGATTTGCGCGGCGGCGCCCGCCTCGTCGATGACGTCGATCGCCTTGTCGGGAAGGTAGCGATCGTGGACGTGGCGGGCGGCGAGCTCGGCGGCGGCGCGCAGCGCCCCGTCGGTGTAGGTGATGCCGTGGTGGGCCTCGTACTGGGGTTTCAGTCCGCGCAGGATCGCGTGCGTCTCGTCGACGCTGGGCTCCGTCAGCTCGATCTTTTGGAAGCGGCGGGCAAGCGCCCGGTCGCGCTCGAAGTGGCTCTTGTAGTCCTGGAAGGTCGTGGCGCCGATGCAGCGTAGCTCGCCGGAGGCGAGGGCCGGCTTCAAGATGTTGGACGCGTCCATCGAGCCGCCGTGCGTGGCCCCGGCGCCGACCAGCGTGTGGATCTCGTCGATGAAGAGGATCGCGGCCGGCCGGCTCTTCAGCGCGGCCAACACGGCCTTCAACCGGGCCTCGAACTCGCCCCGGAACTTGGTGCCGGCGAGCAGCGCGCCCATGTCGAGCGCGTAGATGTGGGACTCGCGCAGGTTGCTCGGGACCTTGCCCTCGTGGATGCGGCGCGCGAGGCCCTCGACCACGGCCGTCTTCCCGACGCCGGGATCGCCCACGAAGATCGGGTTGTTCTTGCGTCGGCGACAGAGCACGTGGACGGTGCGCTCGAGCTCGCGGTGGCGCCCGATGAGCGGGTCGATCTTGCCGGCCGCCGCGAGCTCGACCAGATCGGTGGTGAACGCGGAGAGCGGATCACGCCGTGGCGCCGCCGGATCGTCGTCGTCGTCCTCGGTCGCGTGCTCGTCGTCGCCGGACTCGTCCGCGTCGCCCGTATCGTCGGGCAGCTTGGCGATGCCGTGCGAGATGTAGGTGACGACGTCGAGCCGCGTGATGCCCTGCTGGCCGAGCAGAAACGCGGCGTGCGTCTCGGCCTCGCGGAAGATCGCGACGAGCACGTGCCGCCCGTCGACCTCGTCCTTGCCGGACGACTGGACGTGCGCGGCGGCGCGCTGCAGCACGCGCTGGAAGGCCAGGGTCTGCTGCGGCATGGCCTCGCTGCCCTCGGGGAGCGTCTCCAGCTCGTGGTCGAGGTAGGTGGCGAGGTCGCGCTTCAAGCGGTCGACGTCGCCGCCGCAGGCGCGGACCACGTCGGCCACCCGGTCGTCGTGCAGGAGCGCGTAGAGCACGTGCTCGATGCACAGGAACTCGTGCCGTCGCCGCCGGGCTTCGTGGACGGCGAGCGTGAGGGACGCTTCGAGCGTACGGGCGAGATGCACTAGTCTTCCTCCAGCGAGCACCGCAACGGGAATTCGTGCTGGCGGGCCAGCGATTCGACCTGCGAGACGCGCGCCTCGGCGATCTCGCGGCCGTAGACGCCGGCGACGCCCATGCCGTTGCGGTGTACGTGCAGCATGATCTCCATGGCGGTGGGCTCGTCGTGATGAAACACGCTCTGCAGGACCCAGACGACGAACTCCATGGTCGTGTAGTCGTCGTTGTGAAGCAACACCTTGTAGCGCTTCGGCCGCTCGGTCTGCTTGGCGCGCTGCTTCTTCGTGACGACGCCGACGTCGCGGCTCTGGTCCTCTTGAGCCATCGTCCGCCCCAAGGTAGAGGGCGCGCCCGTCTCCCGCAATCCCGGGGTTCAGTAGCGTGCGGGGTCTTCGGGCGTGCGCAGCCGCTGTAGCGCGCCGTCACGGCGCCACATCCAGCAGGAGTCGACCTTGCCGCCCATCCCGAGCATCCAGCGCTCGCGGTCGGCGGTGCCCGCCCAGTCGGTCACGGCGGCGAACACCTGGATCAGCGCGGGCGCCAGCATCAGCGCCGTGTCGAGCAGCGGCCGATCCGCACCCGGCTCGCCGATGCGACCGAGGAGTGCGGTGGTGACGCCGCGCAGGAGCGAGAGGCCGTGGAGGTGCGCGGCGAAGTCGCCACGATCCCGCCATGGCACATCCAGTGCCGACCGGGTCCGGCGGCGCTCGGCCACGCGCGGCTCCGCGATGGTGAACGCCGGCGGCCGCAGTGCCACGAGCATCCGGACCTCGAGGTTCTCCCCCAGCCGGTCCATCGAGCGCACGACGCCGTCGGCGTCGGTGAAGTGGAGGTCGGTGAGCTGGGTGCCCAGCCACAGCGTCCGATCGGGCTGCTGCGTGCCGTCGACGAGGAGATCGCGCCGGAACACGCGCTGGCCTGCCGGGCGATCGAGCCCGGCGAAGGACGCGCGCTCGCGGTCGAGCGCCCAGGCGACCGTCGCGCCCAGGAAGTGCGCGAGCGTGAACACGTGGAAGCAGCCCCGCGGGCCCCCGAGCACGTCCCCCACGCGCTCCGGCCAGCTTCCGTCCACGATGGCGCCGGACAACGCGGACGCGGCGTCGATCGGATCGCGGCAGCTCTCGCCCAGCGTGGCGGCCGAGGCTTCGAACGCCACCGCGGGCTGCTCGGCCATCGCGTCGTCGATGCGACGCGTGGCGGGATCGACGACGGCGACGAGCCGCATGTGGTGGACGATGCCCGAGCTCTGCAGCTCGCCACCGACGGGCACGAAGCCGCGCTTGCGGACGTCGAGGATCGAGCCGTCGGCGTCGAGGCGCCCGTCGTCCCGCTGCGTCAGGGTGACGCTGAGGGCTCGGGTGTGCAGCGGATGCCCGCGGAGATCGAGCTCCATGTGTCCTTGATCGCGCACGGCCTGGGGCGGCGCAAGCGAGTGGCGCGGTTGTCACCAGGGTGGGCGGGACGCTAGAGAGCCCGCATGCGAATTGCCGACGTGAAGGCCATGGTGACCGGTGGCGCGTCCGGTCTCGGCGGCGCGACCACGCGTCGCCTGATCGAGGGCGGCGGGCGCGTGACGATCTGCGATCTGCCCAACTCGAAGGGACCCGAGCTGGCGAAGGAGCTGGGTGAGCGCGCGCAGTTCGTGCCGACCGACGTGACCGACGAAGCGCAGGTCCAGGCCGCCGTCGATCAGACGGTGAAGACGTTCGGGGGGATCAACGCGCTGGTGAACTGCGCCGGCATGGGCATGGCCGGGCGGACGATCATGCGCCAGGGGCCGTTCCCCCTCGATCTGTTCGCGAAGACGATCCAGGTGAATCTGATCGGCACCTTCAACTGCATCCGCCTCGCGGCGTTTCGGATGTCGCAGAGCGATCCCAACGACGAAGGCGAACGCGGGGTCATCGTCAACACCGCCTCGGTGGCGGCG
>Ga0187893_10015575_pt1 | contig 10161 bp, 9 predicted proteins | sample MA1701074metaG_FD_139574 | JGI IMG/M metagenome (GOLD analysis project Ga0187893, IMG submission 139574) | White microbial mat communities from a basaltic lava cave in the Kipuka Kanohina Cave System on the Island of Hawaii, USA - MA170107-4 metaG ... | reverse complement strand
GGTGTCGGCGTAGAGCCGTCCGAGCAAGGTGGACTTGCCATGATCGACATGCCCGACGATGACGATGCTCATCGTCTCGTTCGATCTCATAATTGTTGCCGCCTGCGTCTTCGCCGTCATGGCGTTACAGAGTTCTCAACGCACGCCTGCGGGACGTGCGAGTCAGGCGCCCCTTCGACTGACTCACGGCCCGACTCGACCGAGCTCGTCGCGGGCCGAGCGAAGTCGAGGGGGACTTGCGCGACTCGCCTCGGACACTTTTCCCGCTTTTATTGCCAGTCTCGCAGTACATCGTTAATATCACATGTATCCATCCTTACGGAGCAATTCCATCCCCCGACCTTCATCCTGGGCGCGGCCCGACCGTTCTGCCACCGTGGTTTGGCGTAGTTCATCGATGATGTCATCCACAGACTTGGCTGTGGACTTGATCGGAAATGTGCAAGGGGCGCATCCCAAACTGCGATAGCGCGTCCCGTCACCTTGGTCGAGATAGAGATCGATGAACGGAATATTCTCGAGTCTTATGTATTCCCAAATGTTGATCTCGGTCCAATCCAGCAAAGGATGAATGCGAATGTGCGTGCCTGGAGGGAACGTCGTCTTGTATTGATCCCAGAGTTCCGGCGGCTGATCTCGAAAATTCCAGTCACCATGTTTATCGCGGGGAGAAAAATACCGCTCCTTCGCTCTGGTGCCTTCTTCATCTGCCCGGACGCCGAGGATGATACCCGTATAACCCTTCTGTTCAATCAACTGCTTGAGGCCGTTCGTCTTGAGCGCGGTGCAACAGGCTACGCGGCCCATCATATGGTTCATGCCGGCGGCAAGTGCTTCCTTATTCTGGCCGACGACGAGATCGAGCCGCCATTCGCGGGCCAACCGGTCGCGATACTCGATCATCGCCGGGATCTTATAGCTTGTATCGACATGCAAGAGCGGAAACGGGACATGCCCGAAGAAAGCTTTGCGCGCAAGCCAGAGCAGCACGGTCGAGTCTTTCCCCATCGACCAAAGCATGGCGAGGTTGTCAAAATGTTTGTATGCTTCCCTGAGAATGTAGACGCTTTGATCTTCCAGCTGACGAAGATGCTTCACAGTCCAAGATCCTTTCCACCAAACCTCTCCCCCGCCGCCGTTGCAGCAACTGGTTGTTGCGCCAATTCATCCAGTTTGCGTGCTGCCGCCCGACCCTCAATAGCCGCCCGCGCCGCCGGCATACAGGCTGTGAGGGAAGCGCCTTTCCCGGCCGCATAGAGCAACATCGATGCGTTGATGAGCACCCAGTCCATTTGTCCACCCTGCACCTGGTTCTGCAAGATGCGTCGGAGCAGATCCGCTTGTTTTTCCTGTTGCCCGGGCGGGAAACCCGCCATCTCCCTGGATGAACCGAACGGTAATCCAAAATCCTTGGGGGTCACACCGAGAGGAGTGATGCGCTCATCACGCAACTCGAGCACTCTGGTTGCAGCGGCGATAGACAGTTCTGGTTCGCCCTCGACGCTGCGGATGACCAGACCTCGTGGGCACCCCAGCATGCGCAAGGCTTCGGCCGTTTTCTCGAAATGAGGAGGATGCGACAGGCCGACGACCTGGGCTGCAGCCCGGGCCGGATTGAGAAGGCGAGCCACCGGGTGGAAGACATTCCGCACGCCCAACTCCTGGCGCATCTCCAGAAATCGATAGATCGGCGGGTGATAGAGACCGATGTCCAAATAGGCAAACCCCTTCTTGGTCAACTCCTCGGCGACCACGTCGGACTGGGAGTCGATCGGTATCCCCATGGCTTTCAGAACCGCTGCGCTGCCGAGCCGACCCGGGATGCCGTCGTAGCCATGCATTAAGACCGAAGCGCCGGCCGCCGCTGCAACGATAGAAGCGGCAATGAGCGCATGAAAAGTTTCCTGCTTGCCGGCATAGCTCGGCACATCAACAAGCGCCAACTCTTGAGAGACTGGAAGAGGCGGCACATATTGCCGGGCTGCCGCCGTCAAGGCAGCCAGTTCCGTCACCGATTCAGTCTTGAACCGCATCGCAATGAGGAACGCCCCCACCTGAACCGGACTGGCAGCGCCTTCAATCAGCGCCTTCATGGCCTGCTTTGATTCTTCCCAGGTCAGGTCTTTGGAGACCTTTGGTCCCTTCGCGATTTTGGCGATGATGTCTTGAATCGGCATGTCAGGGCTTGTGTAACCCGCATTCGGTTTTTGCAAAGTTCTTCCAGCGACCCGCTCGTGCATCGTCACCGGGCTCAACAGGCGCCGTGCAATGGGTGCAGCCGATGCTGGGATAGTTCTGATCGTGGAGCGGATTGTAGGGCACGTCATAAATGCGGATGTAGGTCCAGACATCGGCCCAGCTCCACCGAGCCAAGGGGTTGACCTTCACCAGCTTGAACTTCTGGTCCCATTCGATCAAGCCCGCATTTGCCCTTGACGGCGCCTGATCCCGCCTGATCCCCGTGATCCATGCACTGAAGCCCATGAGCGCCCGAGTCAGCGGCTCAATTTTTCGCAGCTGGCAACAGCGATCAGGTTCTCTGGACCACAAGGACTCCCCATGTTTTTCGGCTTGACGCTCAGGGGTGAGGAGCGACTTCACCTGTAGCACCTGGGAGGGTTTCAGATCATATTGCTGAATGATGCAATCCCGAGTCGCGTAGGTTTCCGGAAACAAAAAATCGGTATCGAGGTATAACAACGGCACGGACGGATTGATGCGATGCACCATGTCCACGAGCACCACATCTTCTGCTCCAAAGCTGCAGGCGACGACGATCTTCGGTGTATAGCGCTCAAGCGCTGCAGACAGCACGTCTTGGGGCTGCTTCGACTCAAACGAATCGCTCAACAACTTGAGTTCAGCAGTGAATTCTGAGCTTCCGTTCACGGCCGTAGCCAATCCTGTTCTTTCCTTACCCTTCGACCTTTTCAACTAGGAGACGGTAGTGCGCGGCTTCCGGCTCAAGCGCCTCCTCTAACAGGACTTTATGCCCGTCGTTCTTAAGACTCATGGGGACGTTCCTGATCGGCTCACCCGCGTCAAGCCATACTTCCAACTGTTCACCTGTCTCCATCATCTCCAGTCTGAGCTTGGTCTTTACATAGTTCAAAGGGCAAGCCACGCCGCGCAGATCGTAGACCGGCACCTTCGTCGGTGCCGGAGCGGCTGAAGCTGAAGGCGCCTCGCTAGGCGACGACATCGTGATCACACCCGCGGCTGGAGCTTCGGCTTCCGTACCCGGCGCGAGTTTGAGATCTTTACCCATGTGTTCCGTCGCAGCACGGCAGGCATCGACAAATCCCTTCGCAAAAGCCATCTTCGCGCGGGCGGACTCGGCGGTGGTTTCCTTTGGCCCCAGATCGCCTACCTGTTTGCCGAGTTCCCGATAGGTAGGAGGGACAATGCCCTTGTGGGCCAGCCGACGCTCAAATTCCAGAAAAATCTCTGCGTCGGTCGACGGATCGAGCCCTTCGGTAACCAGTAAGGCCTTTGCGGCTGCCAACACGGCGCGATACGACTTGTTGACCGACACAGAGTACTGATGTTTGTCCACGAGGAGTTTCGCCTGATAGAGTTCCTGATCGGCTTCAAGTATGCCGTTCTCGATCATCTCGAGTGCACCCCCCGCGCATTCACCCGGTCCGAGGTCTTCGAGTACGAATTTCTCTTCTCCTTCCCAGTCGTAATAGAAGGTCGGGTCATCGTGATAGGCTGGAACGATCGTGTACGGAATCAGCTCATCCTTCAGCTTCTGCTTTCCAGCCCGCGCAATGAAGGCCGGTAATCCTTCATCAACTTGCCGATCCCGCCGGTAGACCTCGATCAGATGGGTCAGCGCAGCCGGCACGGCTTTTGCCGGTAGCTTCACTGTCAATTGCCCAATCCTGGCCGTACCGTTTACCGAACCGCCGAGGTGGAGTTCATAATGCGGGGCGACATGGTCGCCAAGCCGCTTGCCGACTCCATGCAACCCGATCGTAGAGATGTGGTGCTGGGCGCAGGAATTGTGACAGCCGCTGATCTTCACGTTCACATCATGAAGATCCCTTGGAACGCGACCGGCTGGAAATACTTCCGCCAATGCTCGTGCCAAACCCTTGGACGAGGTGATTCCCAGACCACACGTGTCGGTTCCGGGGCATGCAATGATATCTTCGACAAGTTCGGCTCCAGGATCCGCCAACCCGTGCGAGGTCAGATCACCATAGAGCGCGTCAACCTCCGTGGCTGGAACCCAGCGGATCACGACATTCTGGTTGATCGTGGTACGGATGTTTCCGTTGGAGTACCGATCGGCGAGATCGGCCACGAAAACCATCTGTTCGGACGTGATATCTCCCATGAAGAGCTTGATCGCCGCCGTCACGTAGCCGGCCTGCTTCTGTGTGACCACATTAGTCCGTTTCCACATCTGGAACGGCGTCTCATGGCCGTCTCCATTGGGACCACCGTTTCCATTGCGAGTTTCCCCTGCGGAGTCATGACGAGTGGGCATGAGGAGCAGGGGCGGATCATCCTGGTGTTCAAGCAACGTGACGGGATCGTTCTTTGGACGGGCATAGCCCATGGAGGTGTACGCGTCTTCCCAACGGCGCTTGAACTCCTCGAACCCCAACTTCTCGATGACAAACTTCATCCGGGCTTTGTGGCGGTTTTTCCGGTTCCCCAGCCTATCAAATACTTTGATCACGGCTTCGATGCTCGGGATCAGTTCGTCAATCGGCGTGAAGTCGCGGAGGAGTTGTGCAATCCGGGGGGTAGACCCAAGGCCACCGCCTACTAGCATACGGAAACCGATCGTGCCGTCCGTCCCTTTTGTCGCTAACAGACCAATATCGTGAATCGGCGTCAGCGCGCAGTCGTGTCTGCATCCCGAGAAAGCGATTTTGAATTTCCGTGGCAAGCTCTGATTGAGCGGGTTGCGCAGGAGATGGTATGCGACGGTCTTCGCGTAGGGGGTAACATCGAAAATTTCTCCTTGGCACACTCCTGCAAGATGGCACGCCGTCACATTGCGAACGGTGTTGGCGCAAGCTTCCCTGGTGGTGAGACCCACTTCCGCAAGGCCTCGCATGATCGTCGGGACATCCTTTAAGTCGACGAAGTGCAGTTGAATATCCTGGCGTGTGGTGACGTGGCCGACTCCCGTAGCATAACGGTCGGCCAATTCCGCTATGCGACGGAACTGGTTCGCCGAGAGGCCGCCAAAGGGAATCTTGATCCGCACCATCTGCACACCGGCTTGACGCTGGCCGTAAATCCCATATTGCAGCCGGAAGGGCTTGAAGAGATCATTGGAAACCTCGCCGGCCAACATGCGCATGGCTTCTGCCTCGAATGTTTCGATCTCTTCGGCAATGGCCGAAGGGATAGGAATTGTCTTGATCGCTGGTACCGCGAGGGGTTGTTGTGAACTCATGGCAGGAGTCTCCTAATCTAAGTCCTGCGAGGGCAGGAAGTCGTCGTGCACGGCGATGATCATCGTCTCAGATGTGATACATGGGATTGCGTTGCGCTTCGATGGCCTGTTGACGTCCTGCCAACTGGTCGATTGTGATACGTTTCAGCACCTCACGCTCGGCCATCCCAACTTGCTCCCACACGTTCCCAAGTAAATGCTCCTGGATCGACAAGCGCCGCATCATTACCGGCCGGCCTTGTAAGGCGCGATGGAACACCGGCCCATCCAACGCCTCGAAGATGTCGGCGATGGAGAGCGCAGATGGCTCTTTCAGCAACATGTATCCTCCCTGCGCGCCACGAAGGCTGTCAACCAGACCGGCTTTCTTCATCGCATTGAGCACCTGTTCCAAGAACCGAACAGAAATAGCTTGCCGCCTTGCAATGGCTCGCGCTTGAATCGGGACTTCTTTCGCATTCATCGCGAGATCAACAGCCGCCATAATTCCGTAAGTTACACGCTGGGATACCTTCATTCTTGATTATTCCGGTAGGAATGATGGCATACTATATACCTCCCCGTCTAGTGCATTGTCAAGGGGGAGTCACTGACGAGATGTTACGGATGTACGATGGATCCCTCAATTGCGCCACCCACGAGACAGATCTCAAGGCGAGTGAAACTCTTGTTCTGTTGATGTCGGTGGTTGCAGCAGATTCAGATGAAGTTTTAAAGATCTGCCCTTCGTTGACAATGAAGGAACCACGAATGATTTCCCTTCGATTACTCAACTTGAATACTTCGATATCGACCGGAAAGCCATACGGGGAGCCCGCTAGACGCCCGACGTCTCAAAAATCTGATTGACATAGTTTTCGCGCTGGGCAATAATGCGCCCCACTTCTTCGCGTGGTGCCTTCATGCCGGTGCCTTCTTCCGTATTCACGATCCTCCTGCTTTCTGCAGATGCAGACCTACAGGCTCAGGTGAAACAAGTCTTCAGGGATGCGTCTTTGACGATCGCACGAGATGGAGCGGCTTTCCAGAAAGACTCCCGAAGACATCAGTTTGACGCAGTGGTGGTCGAATCTCGGGGTGGGCATGAAAGGGCCATTACACTTCCTAATGAAATCGACCTTTCGCGAACCTTAGTCATAACTGGCTCTCGAGCAGTTCTGAGAAAGACTGCGAAAATGATGCAACTCAACAGTCAACAGAGCGGGCAACCGCATCAAGGCAAGACTCTTGAAGCCTCGCTCGAGGGCTACTTGGAGATGAAGATGGGCGATTTCGTGAAGGGTATGAGGAATGGATCGGCTAGGAACCTGCATCCGATCCTCATTTCTGCCGTGGAGCGCCCATTAATCGCTTCTGTGCTTCGTGAAACTCAGGGAAATCAGATCCAAGCGGCCGAGCTGTTAGGACTGAACCGGAATACGCTACGGAAAAAAATTGTCGATCTCCGTATTCCTTTGAAAAAAGCAAGAGCTCAAAGCAGTCGGACTGCGTAGGGCTCCAGTGCCTGTGTTTACAAGGGAGTCAACCTGGGCGAATTTCTCACAACTCAACAAGGAGGGAACGAGATGACAAAGGAAGAACTCATCGCGAAAATGGCCGCGTCAGCTGGGATTACAAAGGTCGCCGCTGGTACAGCCCTTCAGGCCTTTACTGGGGCAGTCAAGTCCTCGCTGAAGAGGGGGCAGCGCGTCTCCCTGGTCAACTTTGGAACCTTTACGATCTCGAAGCGCAAGGCCCGGATGGGGAGAAATCCAAGGACGGGAGAAGCACTCCGAATTCCCGCGGCCAAAGTGCCGAAATTTTCAGCCGGGAAGGAGCTCCGGTCGGCAGTTAGGTAATTCCCGATTGACGAAAGCGTACTAGAAAAAGAAAGAGAAGGAGGCGCATTTACCCTGCTGGGAGGATGCCTCCTTCTCTTTTGCTTTTCTTGACAGTGTAGACGAGGCTATAATAGCATGCGCGCCCAGACGATAGGCGCGTAGCTCAGGGGGAGAGCGCTACCTTGACACGGTAGAGGTCGACGGTTCAAGACCGTCCGCGCCTACCACTCAGCTGTGGGCACTCGTTTGCCTTTCGGAGGCGGGGTGCCTTTGCTGTTTTTTGTGCTTCAGGAATTGGTACGGTCGATGAAGATCACGATAAACGGCGGGTCCACTGGAGATGTCCGCTCCGGGCAGACGGTTGGTGCTGCCCTATCCGCACTGGGGGTTGTCCTGAGTCATGACGTTTTTGCAGCAAGAGTCAACGGGACTGTTGTGGATCTCTCGCGGCCTTTATCAGAGGATGCCGTTGTCGAACCCCTGCGGTTTGACAGTGCTGAAGGCCGAGAAGTATACCGGCATACGAGTACCCACATCATGGCTCAGGCGGTGAAGGAGATCTTTCCGTCTGCTCAGCTGACGATTGGTCCCGCGTTGGAAGATAGTTTTTTCTACGACTTCGCGTTTGAGCGTGCTTTCGCACCGGAAGACTTGGAGAAAATTGAAGCCCGCGCCGCTGACATTATAAGACGCAATCTCACGATTACAAGACGGGAATTTTCGAAACAAGAAGCGATCGAGTTTTTTAGGGCACGCGGGGAAGACTACAAGGTGGAGCTGATTCAAGGCTTCCCTGATGATGAGCCGATCTCTGCTTACATGCAAGGTGACTTCGTCGACCTCTGCCGAGGCCCTCATCTCCCAGCCACCGGCCTTGTCGGCGCCTTCAAGTTACTCAATACGGCCGGGGCTTACTGGCGCGGCGACGAGCGCAACCCGATGTTGCAGCGGATCTATGGGACATCCTTTCCGACCAAAGGTGAGCTGGATGCCCACCTCGCCCGTCTGGAAGAGATCAAGCGGCGCGATCATAGGAAGGTAGGAAAAGAACTGGATCTGATTACGATTCAAGACGAGATTGGCCCCGGTCTGGTGCTTTGGCATCCAAAAGGGGCGGTTATCCGTCTCTTGATCGAGAACTTCTGGCGAGAACAACACATCAAAGATGGGTATGACCTCGTCTACTCCCCGCATATTGCGCGCCTCGACCTCTGGAAGACAAGCGGACACGTCGACTACTACCAAGAAAGCATGTTCGCCTCCATGAAGCTGGAGGGCAGTGAGTACCAGCTCAAGCCGATGAACTGCCCCTACCACATCATGATTTATAAGTCCCATCTGCGCAGCTACCGGGACCTTCCCATTCGCTATGGCGAACTAGGGACAGTCTATCGATACGAACGGACCGGCGTCCTCCACGGGCTATTGCGCGTGCGGGGCTTTACCCAGGATGATGCGCATTTGTTCTGCCGGCCGGACCAGCTGGAAACGGAAGTCAGTCGCGTGTTGGATTTTACCTTCTTCATCTTGCGGAGGTTCGGGTTCAATGAATTCGAAGTGGTTCTCTCCACAAGGCCGAAGGAATCGGTAGGAGCCGATGAACATTGGACGCTTGCCACGAGTGCATTGGAAGCAGCTTTGAAGAGTCGCCCCATCTCCTTTTCTTTGGACCCCGGAGGCGGCGCGTTCTACGGCCCCAAGATCGACGTGAAAATCAAAGATGCGCTGGGTCGTTCCTGGCAATGTTCCACGGTCCAGGTTGATTTCAATAATCCAGAGCGGTTCGAATTGAGTTACACCGGTGAGGACGGCAAGGCCCATCAGCCCATCATGATCCATCGGGCTCTGATGGGATCGATCGAGCGTTTCTTTGGAATTCTGATCGAACATTACGGCGGTGCATTCCCGACCTGGCTGGCACCGGTACAAGCCAGGGTCATGAATATTACGGATAATCAGCGGGACTACGTGGCAGCAGTCGTCGCTCAATTAAAGTCGGCTGGTTTTCGCGCTGAAGCTGATCTTCGAGGTGAAAAGATCGGGTTCAAGATCCGCGAGGCGGAAAAAGCCAAGGTCCCGTTCATGCTGGTGGTTGGGGATCGCGAAGTCCAAGGAGGAACCGTATCGGTCAGAGGCCGGAGCGGCTCGAATCTCGGAAGCATGACGGTGGCCGGAATGCTGGATCTCTTACGAACAGAGACCTTGCATCCGCAGAAGGAAAGTCAACATACAAGCTGAGAGGTGGCCTATCGTTCCCAAACTGCGCGTGAATCGTGAGATTCGGGTCCGGGAAGTACGGGTGATTGGTCCAGATGGCGAACAGCTCGGTATCCTTCCGACAGCAGATGCCTTTCGTCAAGCACAGGAGAGCGGATATGACTTGGTCGAAGTGGCTCCCACCTCCGGGCCTCCGGTCTGTAGGATTATGGACTATGGGAAGTACAAGTATGAGCTCAGTAAAAAGGAGCATCAGAGTCGGCGCCATCAAAAGTCCACTCAGGTGAAGGAAATTAAGATACGGCCGCGAACGGATAAGCATGACCTGGAAATCAAGATCCGGCAGATTAAGAGCTTCTTGGACGAGGGCAACAAGACCAAGGTTACCCTCACCTATCGGGGACGGGAAATGGCCAATCAAGAGATGGGCCGCGCAGTGATGAATTCCGTGATCGAACAACTTGCCGAAGCCGGCACGATCGAATACGCCCCGCGCATGGAAGGACGGAGCTTGATCATGATCGTGGCTCCGAAGAGTTGATAAACGTCAGACGGTGATCAATCAACCAAAGGATTCTACCCATGAAAGTGAAATCGCACAAAGGCGCCAGCAAGCGTTTTGCAAGAACCGGGAGCGGGAAGATCGTCCGACGCAAGGCGGGTAAGCGACACCTGCTCAGTCATAAAAAACGTGACCACAAG
>Ga0187893_10015574_pt1 | contig 10161 bp, 12 predicted proteins | sample MA1701074metaG_FD_139574 | JGI IMG/M metagenome (GOLD analysis project Ga0187893, IMG submission 139574) | White microbial mat communities from a basaltic lava cave in the Kipuka Kanohina Cave System on the Island of Hawaii, USA - MA170107-4 metaG ... | reverse complement strand
AGCCGGCCTACCGGATAAGTGATCGAACTTCCGCGCCAGAGCACTAAGCTCAACGTCAGGTGGACTTTGGCCCGGTCAGATGCGATGGTTGCCGGATGCCGCAGGGCGACGTGCTCGCGGAGCGGATCGATCGGGCTCATCGCTTGGGCCGCCCGACCGCGACACACATGAACGTGGTGTACGGCGATCCATCGGTGGGGGCTTCGATGAGCGTCATGGCCGCGTCGACGTCCAGTGAGACATCCAAGGCCGATACGGGCTTGACGTCTCGGTAGAGGAGCCGCTTGAGCTTCGCACGGCCGGCCAGAGTCCCGGGAATGACGCGGAGCCTGACCGCCACCCGTCGGCAACGCTCGAGGAGACGCCCCGTCGCCGACTCCTCAGCCCAGGAAAACGCGCCCCAGATCGTCGGGTCGAACCCGGCCTGGTCGAGCCAGTCGCGTGCCTCATCGGGGGAAGGGTACTGCCGGGCACCGGGGCTGACGTTGAAGCCTGGCCGCGCCGCATTTGGCCATGACATGACGAGCTGACCCGGGCCGGCGAGGACGCGCCAGGCCTCACGAAAGAATGCGACGGGATCAGGGAAGTAGTACACCGCTTCGAGGCAGCTCAGCACGTCGAACGCCCCGTCGCGAAATGGAAGGCGATCCGCTGTGAGCCGGACGAGGTTCGCGGAGAGGACGCGTGTCCTCGCCTCCACCAGGTTCGCCTCCATGAGATCTCCCCCGACCGCGAGGCCGGTGCCTTCTTGCGCCAGGGCCAGGCCTCGGCCTGCTCCGCACGCCACGTCGAGGTAGCGACGGCCCGCAGCCACCCGCGCCGTGAACGTGTATCGCAGGTACGCCATCTCCCGTTGCTGCCGACTGGCGGGCGTATCCCAACGCTCGGTGATCCGTGTGTAGTCGAAGCGGGGACCGGCCAGGTCGTCGTGCTGTTGTCCTCGGCTCATCTGGCGCGACTAAATAGCGCTCTGATCGTCTGCCCGACGATGCGGAAATCCGTTTCCAGCGAAGCCGACCCCACGTACTCCAGTCCGAGGCGAATCTTCTCCGGACGAATCAGCCGATCGTAGGCCTCGTCCGGATCCTGCTCGTTCTGGAGAATCTGGCCCTCGTTCCGGAAGCGGATCGAGGACCAATCCGTGATACCCGGCTTCACCTCGAGCAGCCTGCGCTCATCCGCGGTGTAGCGGTCGACGTCCCACTGCACTTGGGGGCGCGGACCGACGACGCTCATCGTGCCCTGGAGCACGTTGAGCAACTGAGGCAGCTCGTCCAACTTGTGAGCCCGCAGGAACCGCCCTACCCGGGTCAACCTCGGGTCAGCGTCTGAGGTGGACGACCCGCCGACGAGTTCCGCGTCCCGGACCATCGTGCGGAACTTGTACATGACGAACGGCCGACCGAATCGACCGACTCGGGTCCCGCGGTACAGCACCGGTCCCCGATCCTCAAGCCAGATCGCGACGGCAGCCAAAGTCGTCACCGGCACCGTCAAGACCAGCCCCGAGCCTGCCAGCACGACATCGAAGACGCGTTTCGTGACGCGGTAGCTCAAGCGCTGTTTCATACACCGCCACGCGGCTCGGAACAAACCTCGGCCAGCGTCGTCGCGACATCGTCGACCTGCTGGTCCGAGAGCTCCGGGAACAGCGGCAAGGACACGACGGTGCGGCATATTTCCTCGGTCTTGGGCAAATCGAACTCGAGGCCCAAGGCCTTTTGGTGATGTATTGGGATCGGCCACGAAACCATCGTCTCGATACCGAGGTCGGTTAGTTCCTGTACAACCTCATCCCGGTGAGCCACTTGGACCGGATAGTTCTGGAAGACGTCGAAATGAACGCCGTCATCGGGCGGCGGGAGCGTGACGACGCCGGGATGGTCCCCAAGAATGGCGTAGTAGCGCGCCGCCAGCTCGCGACGCCGCTCGATCCACCCGGGCAGCATCCCGAGGCGGAGGCCGAGTACCGCGGCCTGGAGGTTGTCGAGCCGGCAGTTGAACCCCCATCCGGCGAGGTCCGTCTTGTTGATGCGGCCGTGGTCCCGCAGGGCCCGAATCTCCTCGGCGAGTGAGAGATCGTCGGTTACTAGCGCGCCCGCATCGCCCAGGGCACCGAGCAGCTTGGCGGGGTAGAAGGAGTACACGGCGGCCAGCCCAAAGGTCCCCGCTCGCTGCCCTTGGTACCGGGCGCCCAGTGCTTGGGCCGCGTCCTCGACGACGATGGCCCCGACACCGTCGGCGGCCGCCTGGATGGCGTCCATGCGGCAGGCCCGGCCGTTCAGGTGCACTGGGACCACCAGCCGGGTGCGCTCGGTGAGGGCACCCTCGAGCGCGGCCGGATCCATGTTGTGGTCATCGCCGACATCGACGAGCACCGGCGTGGCCCCCGCCAGCTTGAACGGCGAGATGGTGGCGACAAAAGTGTGGGAGACGGTCACCACTTCGTCCCCGGGCCCGATCCCGAGCGCATGGCCGAGCAAGCGAAGGGCGTCGGTGCAGTTGCTGACCCCAACCGCGTGCGCCGTGCCGACGAACTCGGCCAAGTGCTCTTCGAACTCGACCAGGTGACGCCGCATGATGAGGTCGCCGCCGGCCAGGACGGAGTGGATGGTGGCCATCAACTCGGCCTCTTGGCGGCGAAACTGCTCGCCGAAGGCAACGAAAGGCACGCTCCAGGTCATTTTCGGTCCTTAAGGTTCTCGAGCACTCGTCGCGTGATCGACTCGGCATCGAGGCCATACCCGGAGCGAAGATAGTCCTGCGAACCGACCGCCGAGGTGAAGGCGCGAGGTAGGCCGATCCGCAGCAGTGGTGCGTGACCGTCGAACTCGGCGAGGTTCTCGGCGACCGCACCCCCGAGTCCCCCGACCACCGAGTGCTCCTCGATCGTGACAACCAGGTTCGTCTCGGAGCTGGCGCGGAGGACGGCGACCTCGTCGAGCGGTGCGACCCAGGGCATGCTCACAACCCGGGCCTCGACCTTCGCCGCGGCCAGGGACTCCGACACGGCGACCGCCACGGGGAGCATGCCTCCGGTGACCAAAAGCGCGACCTGGTCCCCGGGCCTCACCATGACGGAGGACCCAGGGGGGAGATCGACCTCACCGGCGTGGACGGAGGGCTCGCCGGCCTTGCCCAGGCGGAGGTACGCTGGACCGTTATGGCGCCAGAGTTCTCGTGTCACCGCCCGAACCTCGGCAGGATCACCCGGCGCGGCCACCAGGAGGTTCGGCAGGACGCGGAGGATAGCCAAGTCCTCGGTTGCGTGGTGCGAGATGCCGAGGACGCCGTATGCCAGGCCCCCGCCTACGGCGACGACCTTGACATTCGCCTCGTGATAGCACACGTCATTTCGTAACTGTTCCAGGCAGCGCAGCGTGGGAAAGTTGCCTATGGAGTAGGTGAAGACGACCGACCCGGCCAAGGCGAGGCCCGTCGCAACGCCGGTCATGTTCGCCTCGGCGACCCCGGCATTGTGGTAACGGTCCGGAAAGCGCAGGGCGAAGGGCTCAACGACACCGAAACCGAGGTCACCGACGATCAGTTCCACGCGCTCGTCGAACTCCGCCAGCTCGGTGAGGGTCTCGAAGAACGCCGTCCTCACGCTGCTCCAGTCCCCAAGGCGACGAGTGCCGCCTCGAGTTCCTCCGCGGACGGTGGCCGGTAGTGCCACAGGACCGAGTTCTCCATGAAGGGCACCCCCTTGCCCTTCACCGTGTGGGCGACCAGGCAGCGGGGCCTGCCATCGGCACTGACCGCGGTGAGAGCCCGATGTAGGACACCGTGATCGTGCCCGTCGAACTCTTCCACATCCCACCCGAATGCCCGCCACTTGTCCGCAAAGGGTTCAAGGTCGAGCGTTTCCTGGGTGGACCCCAGGCTCTGGAGCTTGTTGTAGTCGACAACGGCCGTGAGTGGGTGGAGGCGGTGGTGACCGGCGAACATCGCTGCCTCCCAGACCGAGCCTTCGTCGCACTCACCGTCGCTCAGAACGACGAAGACTCGCCACGACGCGTGGCGGCGCACGCATCGCAATGCCATGCCGGCTCCGACGGACAAGCCATGGCCGAGTGACCCGGTGGAGAGTTCCACGCCGGGGACCCCCAAGTGAGTCACGTGGCCGGAGAGAAACGAGCCGTTCGCACAATGCGAAGCGAGCCTCTCAGCGGGAAAGTACCCGCACTCCGCGAGCGTGGCGTACATCGCCGCCCCTGCATGGCCCTTGCTCAGCACGACTCTGTCCCGCAGCGGCCAGGCTGGATCTGCCGGGTCGTGCCTCAGCACCGCCCCGTAGAGGACCGCAAGGATGTCGACGACCGACAGACACGAACCGACATGAGAGCTTTTACCCACGCTGGTCATCCGTAGAACGTGTTGTCGGATGTTGAGTGCGAGAGCGCAGGTGTCAGCGCTCATGGGATCCGTGCGTAGGCTATGTACGGATCGAACTCGAAGCGCTGGAGCGAAAGCCCGTTGATGCCTAAGGTGTCGAGCAACGCGCGCGTCTCACCCGGCCAGGTTGGATTGTCAAGCTCATCGAAGGCCACCACTGCACCCTTGGGCATGCGCGGATGCAGCAGTTCGAGTGCGAGCTTCGTGGGCTCGAAAAGGTCAGCATCGAGGTAGAGCAGGCTTACGACCAGGTGAGGATGCTCGTCCAGGAAGGCCGGCAGGGTCTCCCTGAGGTCGCCGGCTACGAGCACGGCCTTTTGGAGGTGACCGAGGAACCGATCGTCGTCGTAGACCTCGATGAGCTGGCGAAGCTCCTTCTCGCTGTCGGCGTGCAACGTCCCAGTGCCCACTCCTGTGCGCGTTGGCTCATCCGCGGAAGAAACTGAAGGGAATCCCTCGAAGGAGTCGAAACCGTAAATCCTGCGGGTGAGATTGCTGGGTTCCAGCACGGCGCTGAGCTTCGCCCACGTCATGAAACTGAACCCGCGGAATACCCCACACTCGACGACGGAGCCCTTCACCGGCAACACCAGCTTGAAGAGTTCGTACAGGGCGAGAAACCGCGTGATCTGGGCCCGTCGAACGTACCGTGGAAAGGTCGCCAGCCTGACGTCCACGGGGTCCGGCGAGGCCGCGAAGATGTCGGCGATGCGGGCACCGATCCGGCTCTCCACCTCGGTCTGGAGTGAACCGGGCTCCCCCGCCATGCTAGCTTCCGCCACCCGTCTCACCTTGCCTCGGGCTCGAACCAGACGCCTTGTACGTCGCCAACCTAGTCCGGACCGCCAAACGAGACAATCGCCGGTTGGTGCCGAGTGGGCCGCCGGACCCTCGCCGGCCCCCGGGCGTGGCGGCGGAGGCTGTCCCGGCGCGAGGAAAGCGCCAGTTCGAGGTTTCCGCTGGCCGCGACCTGACCCGTCGACGAATGCGCGACGCTTGTCCGCTGAGGTCGGGGCAGGCGCCGGCGATAGTGGTCGGCGAGGGGCACGAGGACTGCAACTTGGCGATGATGGAGGTCGCGGCCGGTCACGAGATCGTCGGATACGAGGTCGACAGCAGCAGGCTGAAACGCTTGCTGGCGGCCGAGACGACGTGGAGGACGTGGGCGTCAGCCACGTTGGCCGGTACCTCTGCCGAGCTGATAGCCCCCTTGCTGGGGGACGGCTCAGGCCTGGCCGCCGGGACCGACTTCCACCTCGGCTACAGCCCGGAGCGCATCGACCCGGGCAACGCCGAGTGGGCCCTGGTCAACACGCCGAAGGTGGTGTCGGGCATCGACCGGGCGTTGTTGTCCGCGGTGCAGGCCTTGCGCGCCCGGCTAGGCTTGCTGTGTGCTCCCGCAAGAGGGGGCTCCCGAGCCGGAGCTCCGAGATTATCTGCAGGTCTTGAAGCGGCGGAGATGGATCGTGGTCGGCTCCATCTTCATCGTCGTGGCGGTCGCACTCACCCTTTCCTACTCGCAAACGCCGCGGTACGCGTCTACGGCGAAGCTCCTGCTGAGACCTCGGGCCACTCCGTCGGTGTTCGGAAACAACCTGCAGCCGGGCGCCAACGCCGCGAACGCGGTGGCGACGGAGATCGAGGTGATCAAGACCGAGCCCGTTCGCCAACTCGTCGGCGCCAAGGTCGGGAGCGCGCCGTCGGTGTCTGTGGGCCAGGTCGGCCAGACCGACCTGGTCACCATCCGAGCCGAGAACGGAGACGCTTCCCGGGCCGCGGAGGTGGCGAACGCTTACGCCAACTCGTATGTGGAGTATCGCCGTCGGCAAGCGCTTGATGACCTTGCCGCCGCCAGCACGGAAGTGCAGGGCAAGATCGCCGACCTGCAGAAGCAGCTCGATAGCCTCGGGTCCAGCGTCGCCAACCTGCCCGTTTGCGTGGATGCTCGCACGACCCCCGACGCGTGCAGCCAGCGCGATAGCGCCCAACAGACAGCCACCCAGCGGCGGACCGCGCTGTTGAGCCAGCTGGGTCTGTTCCAACAGCGGCTCGACCAACTGCAGGTCGATTCCGCGCTCACCAACGGGGGCGCTTCCATCGTCACGCCGGCGTCGGCGGCCGCTTCGCCCTTCGAGCCGACGCCAAAACGCAACGCCGTCCTCGGCTTGGTATTGGGGCTGTTCCTCGGGGTCGGCATGGCCTTCCTGATCGAGTACCTCGACGACACGATCAAGGGCAAGGAGGACCTGGAGCGAACGGTTCCTGGCCTGGCGGTCCTTGGCCTCATACCGGTGGTGGCCGACTGGAAGGCCAGCGAGCAGAGTCGCCTTGTCAGCGTGTCCGAGCCCAACTCACCGGCGGCTGAGGCCTACCGGATCCTGCGCACCTCCCTCCAGTTCCTTGGGATTGAGAAGCCGGTGAAGCTCATTCAGGTGACAAGCGCGAGCGCGCAGGAAGGAAAGACCACGACGCTCGCGAATCTCGCCGTCGCGTTTTCCAGCGCCGGCTTCCGCACCCTCGCGGTGTGTTGTGACCTTCGGCGGCCGCGGCTCTACCAGTTCTTCAACGTCCCCAACGACGTCGGCTTCACGTCGGTGCTCCTGGGGGAAGCGCCGCTCGCCAGTGCCCTTCAGCCGGTCCCGGGTATAGATCGCCTGCTCGTCCTGGCGTCGGGGCCCCTTCCGCCCAACCCGTCGGAGTTGCTCTCGTCGCGACGGGCTGCCGATCTGCTCCGCAACCTCGCCACGCAAGCCGACATCGTGCTGGTCGACACGCCTCCCGTCCTTCCCGTGACCGACGCCCTCGTCATGTCGCAGCGCGTCGACTCGACGGTGCTCATCAGCTCGGCTCGGACGACCACCCGCAAGGCCGCCCAACGGGCGGCCGAGATGCTGACGCGGGTGAATGCGCCGCTGGTGGGCAGCGTGCTCAACGCCGCACAAGGGGATGGCGACTACGGAACCTACGCCTACCGCTACGACTCCAGCCTTCCGTACGTGGCGAACGGAGAGGTGAGGTCCAACGGCGCCGGCCCACAACGTCAAAGGCGGCGGCGGGCCCGTCGTGATCGAGTGAACTGATGGACGAAGCGTCCCAGACCGGGCTTCGCCTGGGCGGACCCGTCGATAGGCCCCGCGCCCGCGGCTACCGTGACGATGCTGGGAGCAGATGAGGCCGACGCAGCCAGCGAGCTGAACAGCCGCTGGATCTGGGCGACTGGGGCGACGATGTTTGTGGTCCGCGCGACGTCGGCGACGTCGAGCTTCATCCGAGGGTACTTGGATAGCCTCGATCGTTCGTAAGGCCACCTTGGAGCGCTCCGGAGCTAGCCGGATTGCCGCGGAAAAGCCCTCCTGACCTGGGATAATACGTGTGCTCAAAGCACGTCGTCGCGACAGGAGGAGGGCTCCTTGAAGGTGCATCGTAGCCGCTCGGTGCGGCAGGCGAAGGTGACCACCGACGGTGAGGGCCTGGTGTCGCACGCGGGGCCGCCCTCCTGGCCGAGCTGGCCGACCGCTCGGGGTTGACCGACGGCCTGAGCGCCGCCATGGAGGACTGCGGCATCTCCTGGCGGGAGCACGACCCCGGCGTGGCGCTGGCGCATTCGGCGGTGGCCGTCGCCGACGGGGCCGACTGCCTGTCGGCGCTGCGGGGGCTGTCGGACCAGGAGGCGCTGTTCGGCCCCGTCGCCTCCTACGCCACGTCGTCGCGGTCGGTGCAGGCCGTGACGTCGCTGGAGCTGAGGCGCATGGCGACGGCCCGGGCCGGCGCGCGGGCGGCCGTGTGGGCAGCGGGCGCCGCGCCTCACAGAGCCCCCACCGCCCCTGGCGGGGCGACCATCGACGGATGAGATCGAGTCGGGTCCGGCTGAGTTCGGTATTGCTTGGTGCAGCGAAGCCCGATTCACAGCTTGACGTCAGGGGTCTTGGCGGCACCACGAACTGTCGCCTCGTGCACGCCTCATAGCGTCGTTGATCGGTCGACCCTGCCGGTCCCACCCGAACCCGACGAGTGTAAGGAGGCCCTGGATGGATCTGCTGGTGCAGCGCTGCGCCGGTGTAGACATCGGCAAGGACGAGGTGGTCGCTTGCGTGCGGACGCCGGACCCGACCGGCGGTCGACGCAAGGAGACCCGTACGTTCCTGTCGTTCACCGCCGATCTGGGGCGTGGCCTGGACCGTCGGCCGGGGCGTCGGGGAGGCGGTCGGGGCGATCCTCGACGGGGATCGGCAAGTCGCTCGGCTCACGTCGGGTTCGCCGTCGGGTTCGCCGTCGGGTTCGCCGTCGTGCTCCTCGGTCGCCTCGGCGGCGAGGGCGTCGATCAGCCCACTGCCTCGTCGCCGTTGGGCTCGGCGGATGGCACGGCGTCGGCCGTCGTCGGCGAGCGGTGGCGGGCGAGGGTGGCCCGGGGTGGCATGCGGTGTGCACGGCCTTGAGGCGGTCGATGGTGAGCTGGGTGTAGATCTGGGTGGTCCGACAGCAGGGCTGGGCCCGGCATCTCCTGCTTGTAGCGATGTCGGCGCCGCCTCGAGCATGAGGGTGGCGGGGTGTGGCGGTAGGTGTGACAGCTGCCCCGCCGCCCCCGTGGCGGCACCGAGCCAGGCCCGGCGTTGATATCCTGAGCGCATGTCGAAGACGTCTGTCGAGGTCGATCGGGATATCGTGCGTCAGGCCGCCGCCATCCTCGGTACTCGGACCCTGCGCGAGACGATCGACGCCGCCCTCCGCGATGTCGTGAACGCGAAGCGGCGGCTTGAGCTCATCGCCCTGCTGAGCGAGGAGGGGAGGTTTGACTTCGATTCCGTAGAGAGGGCGTGGGGAGGCGACACGTAGGTGGCCCGCACTCGCTATCTCGCCGATACCAGCGTCTTCGGGCTGTTGTCGAAGCCGACGGTGGCTGCCGCGTTCGCACCGATGGCCGCAGCCGGCTTGGTCGGCCTGTGCGCGCCGGTCGCCTTCGAGCTTGGCTTCACGGCTCGGGGCCCCGAGGACTACCGGGCGATGGCGGACCGACTCGGATCGTTCCCGCCCGTTCCGACCACCGACGCAGATCACCGGCGCGCGCTTGAGGTCCAGTCAGCGCTTGCTGCACGAAGTCACCACCGCGCCGTCTCGCTCGTCGACGCCTTGGTCGCCGCCGCCGCCGAGGCTCGGCGCCTCGTGGTGCTGCACTACGACGCGGACTTCGAGCTGGTTGCCGAGATCACCGGCCAAGCCCAGCAGTGGGTCGTTCCACGCGGAACAGCGGACTGAGTCGGCCCGTCCTGTCCGGAGGTTGGACGACGACTGGCCCGCCGCGACAGCCGGGGCGGTTTTCGCCCCGCGTGTCACTCCTGCACGGCGGCGCGGACTTCGTGCTTGGCTCGTCGAGTGCGGCGATCTCAGCACGGAGCCGCTCAAAGTCGCGCTCGACCGGTGGGAGCTCGGCGTCGCTTGCCGACGCCGAGCGGTCACGATCACTGTAGGTGCTTTCCATGAACTCCACGTCGCTCCGGAGGAGCCTCAGGCACGGATTCGAAGCTCCTATGTCAAGCTCTTGATGTCGGCTGTGGATAACGTGCGTTGCCGTCACGATGGTGTCTGTGGGCAAGTCGGGCGGCGTTGCCGTGGCCGCGACATCAGTATCCGGCGGCGGTTCCATCAAAGGTGATTGGGCGGGTCATGCGGCCGGCGCACGGGCGGCGAGCCGGGCGTCCAGGTCGTGCACCATCCTGCGGTAGACGACGTTCGAGAGATGCCGCTTGAGGACCCGCATGGCCTCCTTCT
>Ga0187893_10015573_pt1 | contig 10161 bp, 9 predicted proteins | sample MA1701074metaG_FD_139574 | JGI IMG/M metagenome (GOLD analysis project Ga0187893, IMG submission 139574) | White microbial mat communities from a basaltic lava cave in the Kipuka Kanohina Cave System on the Island of Hawaii, USA - MA170107-4 metaG ... | reverse complement strand
GTGGAGGACGTGCGTGCGGCCGTGAACACCACGGTCATGGCCACCGAGAGCGGATCCAAGGCCGTCGAGTCCGGCTCGCGCCAGTTCGCGGAGGTCGCCTCCAGCTTCCAGCAGATCAGCGGCCTGGTCTCCACCACGACCGAGGCCGCGCGGGAGATCGAGCTGTCGACACAGCAGCAGACCACGGCGGTCGAGCAGGTGAACGTGGCCATCTCCAACGTGGCCCAGGCCACCCGCGAGACCGAGGCCAGCTCGGGTCAGACGCTCCAGACCGCCGGCCTGCTCGCCGGGCTGTCGCGTGAACTCCTGCGCCTGGTCCGGCCGGGCGCCACCGCCTGAATCGTGTCGACCGACCCCTACAAGTACTTCCGAGTCGAGGCGCGCGAGCTGGTGGAGCAACTCGCGAGCGGCCTGGTCGTGGCCGAGCGCGAGGGCACGAGCGGCTCGGCCGTGTCCCGCTTGCTGCGTCTCGCCCACACCTTGAAGGGAGCCGCCCGCGTCGTGCGCCAGGCCGAGATCGCGAACTTCGCCCACGAGATCGAGGACCGTCTGGCGCCCTTCAGGGAGGGCGCGGCGCCGATTCCCCGCGAGGGCGTCGAAGGCGTCCTGGCCCTGGTGGACGCCATCGCGGCGCGGGTGCGTGCCCTGGCGCCGGCGACGGATACCAGCGCGCCGGCGCCGCCCGACGACTCCTTTCGAACCCTGCGGGCCGACATCGCCGAGATGGACGAGCTTCTCGACGGCGTTGCCGAGACCCAGGCGTCGCTGGGCGCCTGCCGGCGCAGCGCGGGCGCGATCCAACGAGCACGGCGCCTGGCACACCTGGTCGGAGAACGACTGGGCGACGTCCGCCGGCGGACCGACCCGCGCAGCGCCACCACCGATCCCATCGACAAGGCGGCCCAGGAGCTGCAGGGCCTGCTCGGCGAAATCGAGCGGCGCCTCGCCGACGACGTCGAACGCGTGGAGCGGGAGCTGCAACAGGTGCGGAAGGCCGGCGAGCGGCTCCGGCTCTCGCCCGCCGGCACGTTGTTCGGCGCCCTGGAGCGCGTGGTCGGCGACGTGGCCCGGACCCTGGGAAAGCGGGCGAGGTTCCGTGGAGAGGGCGGCGAGATCCGTCTGGATGGGCCGGTATTGGGCGCCCTGCAGTCTGCCCTGGTGCAAGCCGTCCGGAACGCCGTCGCGCACGGCATCGAGCCGGAGTCCGAGCGGGTGGCGGCCGGCAAGCCCGCCGAGGGAGAGGTCGTGGTCGCGGTCTCGGCGCGTGGCTCGCGCGTCGTGGTGGCGTGCCGCGACGATGGTCGCGGCGTGGACCTGGCGGCGGTCCGGCGAAGCCTCCAGCGCAAACGAGCGCCCACGACCTCCGAAGCGACGGCTCCTGAAGAGCTGTTGCGGCTGCTCCTCGAAGGCGGCATCAGCACGTCGGCGGCCGTGACGGACGTCGCCGGACGGGGCGTCGGCCTGGACGTCGTGCGGGAGGTGGTCACGCGCCTGGGCGGGACGGCGCGCCTGGACACGCGGCCCGGCGCGGGCACCACGCTGGAGCTGGCCGTCCCCGTCTCGTTGTCCTCGCTCGACGCGCTGGTGGTCGAGGCCTCGGGCGTGACCGCCGCCATCCCCGTGGCAGCGGTGCGGCACACGTTGCGCCTCGACGCCGGCAGCGTGGCGGCAGGTCCGAGGGGCGACACGATCGCACACGCCGGGACCCTGATCCCTTTCCTGCCCCTTTGCAGCCTGTTCCCGGGCGAACTCGGCAGTGTCCCGCGCGTGCGGTCGGGAGTAGTCGTAGGCGGCAACGCGGGCCTTGCGGCTTTCGGCGTCGAACGCATCCGCGGCCGCGAGAGCCTGCTCGTGCGCGTCCTGCCCGGTCTTACGCCCGTGGACGCGGTGGTCAGCGGACTGTGCCTGGACGAGGAGGGCAACCCCCAGCCGGTGCTGGATCCCGAACGTCTGATCGAGGGCGCCCAGCGCTCCGGGCGCGCCCCCACGCCGGCGCCGACTCCAACCCTGCCCATCCTCGTGGTCGACGACTCCTTGACGACGCGCATGCTCGAGCAGAGCATCCTCGAATCGGCCGGCTACTCGGTCGATCTCGCCAGCTCGGGCGAGGAAGCGCTCGCCAAGGCGCGCGCGCAGCGGTACAGCCTGCTGCTGGTGGACGTGGAGATGCCGGGGATGGACGGGTTCGCCCTACTGGAGCGCCTCCGCGCAGACCCGGAGCTGCGCAGCGTCCCCAGCGTGCTCGTGACCTCCCGCCAGGCCCCCGAAGATCGGGCCCGGGGACTGGAGGCCGGCGCACGCGCCTACATCGTGAAGAGCGAGTTCGACCAGGTGACCCTGCTCGAGCGAATCCGCGCCCTCGTGGGGTGAAGGTGGAGAGGATACGGGTCCTGGTCGTCGAGGACTCCACGACGGTCCGGGCGCACCTGTGCGCGGTGTTGAGCGCCGACCCGGGGATCGAGGTCGCGGCGGTGGCGGAGGACGGGAAACAGGCCATCGAGTTGTGCCGGAGCTTGCGGCCACAGGTCGTGACACTCGACATGATGTTGCCGGTGATGAGCGGGCTGGCCGCGACCGAATACATCATGGCGCACTGCCCCACGCCGATCCTCATCGTCTCCTCCTCCACGAACCGGGGGGAGCTGTTCAAGACCTACGAGGCCCTGGCCGCAGGCGCCCTGGACGTCCTCGAGAAGCCGGGTGCAGAGGAAGCCGACGACGGCTGGGACCGAAAACTGGTCGCCACCGTGAAGCTGCTGTCGAGGATCAAGGTGATCACTCACCCGAGAGCTCGACTGTCGCCGCCCAGCCGGCCAGCCGTCGTCAACTCCCTGGAGTCCGTTGCCGCCCTTGGCCCGTCCAGGCCCACGCCCAGGGCGGTCGCCATCGGCGCCTCCACGGGCGGGCCTGGCGCAATCGTCGAGGTGCTCCGCGCCCTGCCGGCCCCGTTCCCCGTGCCGGTGTTCCTGGTCATGCACATCGGAGAGCCCTTCGCGGCGGCCTTCGCCGACTGGCTCGACGGTCAGACGGGCCACCACGTCCGGTACGCGATCCACGGCGAGACCGTCCCGCGAGAGGACGTGGTGCTGATGGCGCCCCCGGACCGGCACCTGGTGCTGCGGGACGGCAGGCTCTGGCTCACGGACGACGCCGAGCGCCATTCGTGCCGTCCGTCGGTGGACGTGCTCTTCGAATCCCTCGCGCGTGAGTGCGGGGCCAGGGCCACGGCCGCACTCCTGACGGGCATGGGCCGGGATGGCGCCCTCGGCCTGCTCGAGATCCGGCGGGCCGGCGGGTTCACGATCGCGCAGGACGAGGAGACGTCGGTCGTGTACGGGATGCCACGCGAAGCCGCCTTGCTGGGCGCCGCGGAGCGCGTGCTGGCGATCGGCGAGATCGGGCCGGCCCTGGCCGACGCGGTCCGGCCCGGGGGGTTCCGGTGAACAACCCTTCGACGGTGCTGATCGTGGACGACAGCCTGACCGTGCGCATGGATCTGGCGGAAGCCTTCGCAGCGGCCGGCTTCGAGCCCCTGCTGTGCGGGACGGCGCGCGAGGCGCGGGAGACGCTCTCGCGCCAGAGCGTCGACCTGATCGTGCTGGACATCCTGCTCCCCGACGCGGACGGAATCGATCTCTTGAAGGAGTGGCGTGGCGACACCAGCTCCGCCTCGATTCCGGTCCTGCTGCTCTCCACGGAGGCGGAGGTCAAGCACAGGATTCGTGGGCTCCAGACCGGGGCCAACGAGTACGTCGGAAAACCCTACGATCGAGGCTATATCGTGGGCAAGGCGCGGGAGCTGATCCCGGCGGGCCGCCGGGAGTTGCCCGCCCGCGCCAGCGTCCTCGTGGTAGACGACAGCCAGACGTTCCGGGAGCGCATGCGCGCAGCCTTGAGCGCTGCCGGACACGACGTCCTCACCGCCGCCAGCGGCGAGGAGGGGTTGCGGCTGGCCGCCATGAATCGGCCCGCGGCGGTCCTGGTGGACGGCGTCTTGCCCGGGATCGACGGCGCGACCGTGATCCGCCGGCTGCGCCTCGACGCGGCGCTGCGCCGCACCCCCTGCCTGCTGCTGACGGCCAGCGAGGGACCCGGGGCCGAGCTTCGAGCCCTCGATGCGGGGGCCGACGCCTTCGTCCGCAAGGAGGAGGAGCTGGCCGTCATCCTGGCGCGCCTCGCCAGCCTGCTGCGGGCCTCCTCGGCCAGCTCGGACTCACAGACCACCAGCGTCCTGGCGCCCAAGCGCATCCTGGCGGTCGATGACAGCCTGACCTACCTGGAGGAGGTGGCCGCGGTCCTCCGGGAGGAGGGTTACGACGTCGTGCCGGCCCGCTCGGGCGAGGAGGCCCTGGAGCTGCTCTCCGTCCAGCCGGTGGATTGCATCCTGCTCGACGTGCTGATGCCGGGCCTGAGCGGCCAGGAGACCTGCCGGCGCATCAAGGCGGCGCCCGTCACGCGCGACATCCCGTTGATCCTCCTGACCGCCCTCGAGAACCGGGACGCCATGGTCGAGGGGCTGGCCACGGGCGCCGACGACTACATCTCGAAGTCGAGCGAGCTCGAGGTGCTCAAGGCCCGGGTGGCCGCGCAGCTGCGCCGCCGGCAGTTCGAGGACGAAGCGCTCCGGATGCGGGCGGAGCTGTTCCAGAGGGAGCTCGAGGCGACCGAGGCCCGGGCGGCTCGTGAGATCGCCGAAAGCCGCGCCAGCCTCATCGCCGCGCTGGAGCGCAAGAACGAAGAGCTCGAGGCCTTCAGCTACTCCGTGTCTCACGACCTCCGGGCCCCGCTCCGGAGCATCGACAGCTTCAGCAACCTGCTGCTCGAGGAGTGCGCATCCGGCCTCGACGACCGCGGACGGGACTACCTGGCACGCGTGCGCGGCTCCGCTCGTCGCATGGCGGAGCTGATCGACGACCTGCTGAAGCTCTCCAGAGTCGGCCAGGCGGAGCTGGTCCGCGCCCCCGTCGACCTGTCCCTCCTGGCCCGCTCCGTGATCGACGAGCTCCTGCGCAAGGAGCCGGAGCGGCGCCTCGAGGTGGTCGTCTCGGAGACCCCACTCGCGGCGGCCGACGCCCGCCTGATGCGAGTGGTGCTGGAGAACCTGCTCGGAAACGCCTGGAAGTTCACCGGGGTCGCGACCGCACCCCGAATCGAGTTCTACGCAGAGCAGTCGCAGGGCCTGGTGCGATACGCGGTGGTCGACAACGGCGCAGGGTTCGAGATGGAGTACGCGGCGAAGTTGTTCCGACCCTTCCAGCGCCTGCACCACGAATCGGAGTTCCCCGGCACCGGCATCGGGCTCGCCACCGTGTACCGCATCATCGAAAAACACGGCGGGCGTGTCTGGGCGGAGAGCTCCGCGGGCAACGGGGCGCGTTTCTACTTCACGCTTCCGGCGCCGGCTCAAGCCCTCGACGCTTGACCACGGTGATTTCGAGGGCACGCCCGGGCGTCTTCAAACCTCGCGAGGGACCTGGAGGCCAACCTCGAAACGCTCGATCACCGCCGCCCCGACCGCGTCGCCCCAAACGTTGACCGTGGTTCGGAATCGATCCAGCATCCAGTCGATGGCCAGGATCAGGCCCACCCCTTCCACGGGCAGGCCCACGGCGCTCAGGACGATCACCATGGTGACGAGCCCGGCCTCCGGGATCCCGGCCGCTCCGATCGCCGCCAGGGTCGCGGTGAGGAACACGATCCCCTGCTCGGCTGGGCCCAGGCTGATCCCGTACACCTGGGCGATGAAGATCGCAGCGATCGCCTCGTAGAGCGCCGTGCCGTCCATGTTGATGGTGGCACCGAGCGGCAACACGAAACTCGCGGTCCGATTGGAGATCCCGTTCTCCTCCTCCACGCCCTGCAGGGTCAGGGGCAAGGTCGCCGAGCTCGATGCGGTGGAGAAGGCGTTGAGCAGCGCAGCCCCGACCCCGCGCAGATACGGGACGAGAGACCTGCGGGCGACCAGGACCAGCAGGAGCGAGAGGACCAGCAACGCGTGGATCGCGAGCCCGAGCAGGACGCTCAGCGCATAACGGCCCAGGGCGAGGAGCTCGGGCAGGAAACCCGCGAAGCCCCCCGCCTTGCCGATGCGCGCCGCGATCAGGCCGAAGATGCCGAGCGGCGCGATCAGCATCACCCAGTGGACCAGCCGCATCACCGCGTCGTTGAGGCCGCCCAGCACCCGGATGGCGGGCTGGGCCGGTTCGCCTAACACGGACAAAGCGGCGCCGAGCAGGATCGAGAAGACGATCAGCGGGAGGATCTCCATCCGCGCCATCGCAGCGATCACGTTGCGTGGAAAGAGTCCCTGGCGGTCGCCGCCGGGCTCGCCGACGACGACGGTCCGGAGCGTCGCGCCAATCCCCCTGCCCTCGCTCCACGGCCCGGCCGGGCGCGGGCCGATCCTCACGCCCGTGCCCTCCGGGACGACGTCCGGCTCCACGGACACGAGTTCACCCTCGACCCGGCGAAACGGGATCCGGGTGCCGTCCTCCGCCTTCAGGTACACCACGCCGTCCGCATCCCGGCGCTCCCAGAGCCGCACGCTGGCGCTGGTGTCGGTCATGGCGACGATCGAGCCGTGCAGGCCCTGGTCCTCGAGCAGCAGGACATAGTTCTCGCCGTACGCCGTGCGCTCCCAGCGTGCGCCCGCCAGGGTGACGGTGCGTGTGTCCGGTCCGCCGACGCGGTACGCGACAGACGGATGGGACTCCCCCGGAGACAGGCCTCGGCCCGGGCGTACCAGGTTGACGACGACCAGGCCGATCGCCACGGCCAGCGCGGTGGTCACGCCGTAGTAGAGGACGGTTCGCCATCCGATGGCACCGATGCTCCGCACGTCGCCCAGGGATGTGATCCCCGCGATCATCGACAACATCACGAGGGGCACCACGAGCATCATGAGCAGGTTCAGGAACACGTCGCCGAGGATGGCGACGGACCGCCCGGCGCCGGGAGAGACGCCGCCCAGGAGGGCGCCGAGCACGATGCCGAGGGCGATCCAGGTGACGAGGCGGGAGCGGCTCATGGGCACCCGGACGGCAAGCGTCGGTCGGCCCGGGGCGCGGTGCCTGGATTCACGCCGTCATTTTAGGGCGCGGCGGCAAGGGGGGGCGCCATCGAAAGGCCTCCCGGTCGGGACGGACTGAGAGCAGATCCACAGCCCAATGGCGTGGGGTGTCGACACCAGGTCGACAACTCGATCGGCGACGATCACCGTCCGGGGTCCTCTGTCACGCGCCTACCTTCCACAGAGCGGGCAGTGTTCGTCCGACCCCGGCTCGAGGTGTGGCTCAGAGGCGCTCTCGATCCGCTCGCGAAGCCTGCGAATCGCTGCCCCGTCGGGGAACTCGAGTGCTTCATCCAACTCCTGCAGCTCGGAGAGCAGCCTGCGCCGATCGGTCCGGAGCGAGTTCTCCCCGAGCAAGCTGTCCCGAAGACACCTAAGGTTCGGCGGCAGCATGTCTCCTCCCTGGAACAGGAACACACCCCACGTCATCGCATGGATCGTCGGCCGACGCGCCTTCCGGGCTTTTCAAGACCGCATGGGCCCGTGGGGCATGCCCCGCCTCTCCCACAGACCGCTCTGGGCGATCCATCGGTGAGCCTGCGCGTCGGCCGACGTTTGCAACGGAGACTTACCTGGGCGGCGGCGGCAGGCCGTTCCCGCCTTCGCCCACGGCGGCGTGGTCGGTCGGCGTCACCAGGAGCGAGCGCTCGCCGAACGGACGCCCCTCGCGGCCGTCACGGGCGCCATGGCCGTCGCGTTGGTGGTACGCGTCGAACCCGGTCAGCCCCAACCCGAGGGCCAGGAGCCAGAACAAGAAACTCCTCATGGTCGTTTCCCTCCTCGTTTATGCTTTGCCGTCCAAATGCGCTATCATTGTATGTCTGTCTAGTGAGTGTGTGACGATTGTACAGTACAACCCCACGGGGGCGTTTGACAAGCACAGGCCATGCCCCCTAGCGTGGAGACGCTCGCCATGAGCCAACTCGAGAGAATCGCAGCCCTCCTTGTCGCTGAAGACCCGAAGCACAAGGCCGAGAAGCTGCTCCGTTACGTGATCCTCGAGGCGAACGCTCGCGGCGGAGCGGTGCTCGCCGTCGTGGATGATCGCATCGTTCCGTTTGCCGTCCAGGACGTCGACCTCGATCTGTTGTCGCGGCTGCGTCGCCTGTGGCCGTCGCTGCAGGGTCGCCTGGCCAAGGGTTCGCCGTCGGTGGAGAGGGACTTCGCCCTGGCGCCGATCCAGGAGGAGGGTGAGCTTCGGGGTGCCCTTTTCCTGCAAGATCCGGAGACCTTCGACGCCCAGGACCTCTCCGTGCTCCTGGTGTTGCTCGGAAAGGCGCTGGTTGCGGAGCAGTCCCCGGAGGCGCAGGTCCCGGCGCCGTCCTTGAGCTCGACCCAGGCCGAGCGGGAGCAGCTCCTCGGGCTGCTGCACCAGCACGACTGGAACATCGCCAAGGTGGCCGGCCTGCTGGGGCTGAACCGCGGCACCATCTACTTCCGTCTGCGCCGATACGGGATCGAGCGCAAGAAGGTCCCGAGGACTCTGCGTCGAACCGTTCCGATATGAGTGAGGGCCAGGTCTTCGTCTCGCTGCTGGTGAAGCTGGGGCTGCTTGCACTCCTCGCCGGAACCCTGGTGCGCCGCCGGCACCGCGAATGCCTGGCCTTCCCCGCCTACCTGGCGCTGGTGCTCTTGGGCGACACCATGGTCTCCGTCTGGCCCGAGCGCTTCTACCAGGCCTGGTTCTGGTACCTGCAGCAGAGCCTGTGGGACGCGGCGAAACTCGGCGTGGGCCTGGAGATCGCCTTCCGCGCCTTCCGCGCCTTCCCGGGTGCCCGGCCCGCGGTGCAGTCGCTGCTCGGGCTGGTGCTGGCGCTGACGACGGCCTCCGTGGTCTCGGTGCCGTCAGGGCTCTCCCATGACGCCGTGGTCTTCGAGTGGCACCCGCGGGTGCTGGCCGGGACGATCTGGCTGATGACCGCGCTCATGATGGTGATCGTGTACTACCGGCTGCCGATCCGGCCCTTCCAACTCGCCATCCTGTCGGGCTTCGTGCCCTACCTGCTGCTCTTCGTGACGCTGCTGAACGTGTTGCGGCACCGTGGCTGGGACGTGCGCCCCTGGGTCAACCTGGCGGATGCCTGCTGCTACCTCGCGGTGGTGTCGTTCTGGACGGTGGCCGCCTGGAGGAAGGACGCGATGCCCGCCGCCGCGCCGCAGGTCATCCGGCGGCTGAGCCTGGGACCGGCCTGATGGAAGCCCTGGTGCTCTCGGTCGTCGGCGGAGGCCTGTTCCTCGCCCTGGTGGGTCGCTACAACACGCAGCTCGTCCTTCGCGGCTGGGAGGCCCTGCTCTCCCCCGCCGCCTTCAAGGCCCTGCAGCGGCTCGAGGAACAGGTGGAGACCGATGCGCTGCTCGCGGAGCGCGCTCACGGAAGGGCGCAGCTCGCCCGACGCGAAGAGCGCCTCGCGGATGCCTCGAGGCTGGTGTCCCTGGCCGCAGCCGTGGTGTCCGACGCGGTGCCCGAGCGCCTGCAGCGGCTGCGCGGCATGGCCGTGTGCTGCCGGATGGCGCGTGCCCTGCTGCCACCACCACCACTGCTGCCGCGCGCTTTTCGGCTTCGAGAGATCGCCTCGCTGGCGGGCCTCAGCAGCGTGATCCAGCAGTTCCTGGTCGCGACGCAGGAACGTTTCCGCCTGCGGGTCTGGACGCTGGGCGTGTGTTACCTCGTGGTGCGCCACGTCGCCTCGCACTCGGCCTCGCGGATCCGGCCGGAGGCCGCCGCAGCGCCGTCGCCCTGGGACTCCTTCGAGGCGGCGCTGCACGACTTCACGGCGCTCGATCGCGAGCACGTGGAGGCCTTCAAGGCCCTGCTGCTCGCACTCCAGGACACCAGCCGCCCCTGAGCTGGCTCGCGAGTCGCTGCCGACGGAGCAGGCGTCAGACCCGCATTTCATCGCAACCGGCGTCGAGCGGGCGGGGTGGCGCCCGGACGCCGGGTCGCGCGCTCCAGGGCCGCGGCCAGGTCCGCGGCCACGCGTTCGCGCAGGCGGGCGGGCTCGACGACCTCCGCCCGCGGACCGTGGCCCAGCACAAAGAAGCGCGCCTGCTCCTCGTCCTCGAAATGGAACCGCCGCGTGACCCAGCCGTCG
>Ga0187893_10015572_pt1 | contig 10162 bp, 3 predicted proteins | sample MA1701074metaG_FD_139574 | JGI IMG/M metagenome (GOLD analysis project Ga0187893, IMG submission 139574) | White microbial mat communities from a basaltic lava cave in the Kipuka Kanohina Cave System on the Island of Hawaii, USA - MA170107-4 metaG ... | reverse complement strand
CGCGAGGCGGCGGAGGCGCTGCTCTCCGCCCGCGACCTCGACGAGGTGCTGCGCCGCTTCCTCGACCTCGTCGCGCGCCACCTCGACGCCGAGCGCGGCTTCGTGGGAATCCGCGACGAGGCGAGCGGCGAGATCGTCCCCCGCGCGTCGCTGGTGCGCGGCGGCGCCGCCGATCGGCGCATCGTGATCAGCCGGCAGATCGCCCGGGTGGCGGTCGAGTCGCGCCGCGCCCTCCTGGTGGGCGACGCCGCGACCGACTCGCGCTTCTCCGAGGTGGAGAGCATCCGCCAGATGCAGATCCGGTCGGCGATGTGCGCGCCGCTCGTGCGCGACGGCCGCGTGGGCGGGCTGCTCTACGTCGACAAGCAGAGCGCGGAGAACCCGTTCACCAACGAGAGCCTTCAGGTGCTCTCGATCCTCTCCACGCTGGCGGCGGTGGCCGTCGAGGAGACGCAGCTGCGCGTCGCGGTCGAGCAGGAGCAGCGCATGCGCGCGCGACTCGCGCGTTACAGCTCGCGCGCGGTCGTCGAGGAGATCGTCAAGCTGCACGACGGCGCCGGCGAGCCGGGCATGCGCTGCGACGAGCGCGAGGTCACGGTGCTCTTCTGCGACTTCGCCGGCTTCACGTCGTTCGCCGAGAAGCTCGCGCCGGCCGAGGTGAATCGCACGCTCAACCTCGCCTTCGAGCGCCTGTGCGAGGCGGTATTCGCCGAGGAGGGCACGCTCGACAAGTTCACGGGCGACGGAATGATGGTCTTCTTCGGCGCGCCGACGCGGCAGGCCGACCACGCGGAGCGAGCCGTGCGCGCGGCGCTGCGGATGCGGGAGTCGCTCGCGCGGCCGGGGGGCGACGGCGAGCCGCCGCTTCCGCTGCCGATGCGCATCGGCATCAACTCGGGCCCGGCGATCGTCGGCGATCTCGGCACGCCGGAGCGACGCGACTACACGGTGATCGGAGACACGGTGAACGTGGCGAGCCGGCTGGAGCACGCGGTCGCGGCTCCCGGCCAGATCGTGATCGGGCCGGCCACGCACGAGCTCGTGCGCGCGCGCTTCCGCTGCTCGCCCCTCGAACCGCGGCCGCTGAAGGGGATCACGAGAACCGTTCAGCCCTACCTCGTGGTGGCCGACGGGTCCGACGGGTCGCCGGCCTCCGCCGACGCCGCGGCGCCGCGGAGCGATTCGTGAACGAGGCGCGGGACGCCGGCTCGCCCGATGCGCGCGCTCGCTCGCTCGACTGCTTCGTCGACTACCTGCGCCAGATCGAGGGCCGCGACGAGAGCGAGGCGGAGGCGCGGTTCGCTGGCCTGTGCCAGGCGAATCCAGGCATCGCGAAGGAGCTCTCGGAGCTGCGCAAGGCGTGGGAGCAGGCCGCCGAGGTGCACGATCGACTGACCGGCGGCCTCTCGCTCTTCGCGCGGCTCAACCGCCGCTTCGGCGCCGACATCGACCCGGGCGTCTCGCTCGATCCCGAGGACGATCCCGACCGGCCGCGAAGCGAAATGCTCTCGGCCGCGCAGACCCGCCGCATCGGGGACGGCGCCGCCCCCGCGGGCGGCGACGCTCGCGAGCAGGGCTCGGATCTCTTCGACCGGCTGCGGTCGCGCTCGGCGCGGGGCGGCCGCTACCGCCTGCAGGAGGAGATCGGCCGCGGGGGCATGGGCGTCGTCGTGCGCATCTGGGACGAGGAGCTGCGTCGCCACCTCGCGATGAAGATCCTGCGCGATCGCGGCGACGCCGCGGGCCCGACCGCCTCGCCCGCGAACCGGCGCAGCCTCCGCGGAGAGCCTTCGGCGCCCACGGTCGACACCGAGACGCTGGTGCGCTTCCTCGAGGAGGCGCAGATCACCAGCCAGCTCCGCCATCCCGGGATCGTGCCGGTTCACGAGCTCGGCCTCGACCTGGAGGGGCGCATCTACTTCACGATGCACCTGGTGCGGGGAAACACGTTCCGCGAGGTGATCGAGTGGGCGATGCGGGGCGAGAACGGCTGGACCCCCACGCGCGCGCTGCACGTCCTGGTCGACGTCTGCGATGCGCTCGGTTACGCCCACAGCAAGGGCGTCATCCACCGCGACATGAAGCCGTCCAACGTGATGGTGGGACGGTACGGCGAGACCTACGTCATGGACTGGGGCCTCGCGCGCGTGCTCGGCAAGAGGGACCGCCACGACGTGCGCGTCGCGACCGACGCTCCGCTCCTCAGCTCGATCCAGACCGACCGCCGCGAGCGGTCGGACGAGCACGGCGAGTCGCCCATCATCACCATGGACGGCGCCGTGGTCGGAACGCCGGCCTACATGCCCCCGGAGCAGGCCAACGGCCGGATCGAGCTGATCGACCGCCGCGCCGACGTCTACTCGGTGGGCGCCATGCTCTACCACCTCCTCACCGGACAGCCGCCCTACGTGGGGCCCGGCGAGCGCACCTCCCCGCGCACGGTGCTGGCGATGGTGAAGCTCGGGCCGCCGAAGCGCGTGCACGAGCTCGCGCCGGCGACGCCGGCCGAGCTCGAGGCGATCTGCGAGAAGGCGATGGCGCGCGACCCGGCGCGCCGGTACGCCGACCTGCGCGAGTTCGCCGAGGATCTGCGCGCCTACCTCGAGAACCGGGTGGTGAAGGCGCACGCCCGCGGCGCGCTCGTGGAGCTGCGCAAGTGGGTGGCGCGCAACCGGGCCACCGCAGCCGCGTGCGCGGCGACGCTGGTGGTGGCGCTCGCCGGAGCGGCGCTGGTCGCGGTGGAGAAGGCGCGGTCCAACCGGGAGATCTCCGGCAAGAACGAGGAGCTGCGCGGGAAGAACGAAGAGCTGGCGCGGACGAACGCCGACCTCGATCGCGCCGCGCAGCAACTCCGGCGCGCGAACGTCGATCTCGACCGCGCGATCGGCGTGGCGCGGGAGGAGAAGCTCGCCGCCGAGCGCCATCTCAGCGAGGTGCAGCGACTCTCCGACCTCAAGCGACTGCGCGACCTGCGCGAGGAGGCGGCCCGCCTCTGGCCCGCCTGGCCCGACCAGGCCGACGCCATGCGCGCGTGGATCGGGCGGGCGCGCGAGCTCGGGGCGCGCCTCGACCTCCACCGCGGCTCGCTCCGGGAGCTGCGCCGGGGGGGAACGCGCTCGCCGGACGACGCCGAGCAGTGGCGCTTCGACGACGGCGAGCGGCAGTGGTGGCACGACACGCTCGCCGGCCTGGTGCGGGAGCTCGAGCTGTTCACGGGCGGCGAGCCGCGCCACGGCACCATCGCCGAGATGGAGCGCCGCCTCGCCCTGGCGGAGAGCACCGAGAGCGCCTCGATCGACGAGCACCTCGACGAGTGGAACGCCGCCATCGCCGCCATCGCGCGCCATCCCGCCTACGGCGGCCTGGTCATTCGCGAGCAGATGGGCCTCGTCCCGCTCGGCGCCAATCCGCGCTCGAAGCTGTGGGAGTTCTGGCTGGTCGAGAGCGGCACGCGGCCGGTGCCGGAGGAGCGGAGCGGCCGATTCGTGATCACACCCGAGACGGGCATGGTCCTGGTGCTGCTCCCGGGAGGGACGTTCCGCATGGGCGCGGAACCCCCGACGCCGGAGCGGCCGGCCGGCTCGCCCAACGTCGACCCGAATGCCGTCGACGGCGAGCACCCCGTCCACGACGTCGTGCTCGCGCCCTTCTTCCTCTCGAGGTACGAGATGACGCAGGGGCAGTGGGTGCGCCAGACCGGCGCCAATCCGAGCTGGTTCCGCGCCGAGGGGGGCGCCGGGCTGCGCAACTATCCGAGCACCTGCCCGGTCGAGAACGTGACGTGGGAGGAATGCGCGCGAACGCTCGCGCAGCTCGGACTCGCGCTCCCGACCGAGGCGCAGTGGGAGTACGCGGCGCGCGGCGGCACCCGCACCATCTGGTGGACGGGCGACGATCTCGAGCCGGTGGGGCGCGCGGCGAATCTCGCCGACCGGACGTTCGTGCGCGCCGACGGGCCCGGGAGCTTCGGCGAGGAGTGGGGCGACACCTTCGCCTACGTCGCGCCCGTGGGAGAGTTCCGGCCCAATCCCTTCGGGCTCCACGACGTGCACGGCAACGTCTGGGAGTGGTGCCAGGACGAGTTCGTGCACAACGCCTACTTCCTGCGGCCGCGCGACGGCGACGGGCTCGTGGCTCGCGCGATCCGCGAGCGGACCGCCGTGCGCGTCCTGCGCGGCGGCTCCTGGGCACGCACCGCGGCGCTCGCGCGCAGCGCGCTGCGCAGCCACGGCGCTCCCGACCACCGCAAGAACGACGTCGGCGTGCGGCCGGCGCGGACGCTGCGCGACTGAGCGCGGCCGGGCTCCCCGCCCGCGTCACTCGCCGGCGCGCGGCACGAAGCCGAGGCGCCCGCGGGGGTAGTCGAAGACGAGGTCGAAACGGCCCATGAGATCGCCGCCCAGGGTCCCTTCGCACCAGGGATCGGCGAAGGCGCCGCGAGAATCCTCCGACAGGAGCACCACCGTGTCGTGGAACGGCACGCCGCCGAGCTCGAACCAGTCGAGGGTGCGCACCCTCGCGCGCGCGGCGCCGCCGGCTCCTCCGAGCGCCGCCAGGGGCAGCGGGACCTCGGAGGCCGCGAGCTCGAGCCGGGTCACGGTCGGGGAATGGAAGATCGCGGCGATGCCGGGCGCGCCGGTGTCGAGGCGGAACCAGCCCTCCTGCTCGCCGTCGTGGGCGAACGTGCAGCGTACGAGCGGGTGGTTGTCGTGGAGCACGAGCTCGCGCCAGGCGATCCCCGCGGCGTCGAACGTCGCCGGATCGAACAGCTCGATCTCCGCGTCGGTCATGTCGACGCGCGCGACGCTGCGCTGCAGCACCTCCCATCCGACGATCGCCTTCACACCGGGGCCGAACGCCGGCGCGAACCCGTCGAGCTCGAGCTCGAGGAAATGGGGCGACTCGATCGTGACCGGTCCGAGCGTGAGCGACGTGCCGCGCCAGAAGCGAGAACGATGGCGCTGCGCGCCGGCGCCTCCGACCAGGATCTCGCCGACCGGCTCGAGCGCGAGCGACTCGGCGAACTGGGGATCGATGCAGCCGAAGGCCGCGCCGCTGTCGAAGACGATCCCTTCGACCGGCTCGCCGTCGATCTCGCCCTTCACGATCAGGTGGCCGGCGGGAGCCCGCCGGCAGGCGAGCGCGGCCGGCGCGCCGGCGTCGAAGGAGAAGTCGCTCGGGCGCGCCGCCGGCAACGCGAAGGCCGCCTCCGGCGCGGCGCCCGCCGTCGCCTCCTCGAAGGTCCACCACGTGCGCTGGCCGTCGTCGTCGATCTCGAACCGGCCCGGAAGGCGCAGCCCGGCCGCCTCGCGCCAGTCCGACAGCGTCCAGGTCTCGAGGGCTCCGGCGACGTGCCAGCGCAGCGTCCGCGGCAGGGCGCTCCCGGCGTCGACGTCGAGCTCCACGACGAGAATCCCGTCGCGCGCCCGCAGCGCGACCGTCGTCGTCGTCGCGTCCGCCTTCGTGATCCCGGTCGCGACGGCGGTTCCGTCCGGCCGGCACCAGCCGCCGGTCATGAGCGCCAGCTCGAGCAGCAGGTGCTCGCGGCCGCCGAGGCGAAGCTCGGTGGCGAGCCCGGTGAGATCGCTGCCCCACGCCGTCGCGCCGTCCCAGCCCTGCCGCTGCGTCAGCGGGCCGTCGACGCGGGAGAGGTAGCGGCCGTCCGCGGCCAGGATCGCGGTGACGGTCGCTTCGCACCCGAACAGCCGCGCGCTCCCGCTGCAAGTGAGCGCGCCGCCGCTCTTCGCGAAGGCCTCCCATCCGCTCGCGGCGCGGGCGCGCGCGAGGAGCAGGTCGAGCTCCGAGGGGCTCTGCGCCGCCTCGCCGCCGACCGCGCGAGGTGCCGCGGGAACCGCCCGGGGCGCCGCGGGAGCCGTCCGCGGCGCCGCCGCCGCGAGCGCCGCACCGAGAAGGAGGGCGACGGCGATCGACCGGTTCGCGTGCGTTCTCGGATCCATCGCAGCCTGACTCCTGCCCGCCCGGTCCGGCGCCACGGGGTCGGCGGCGCGCTCGCGCGAGAGCATCCTTCCATGACCGCTTCCCCGCCACGCGCTCGTTGTTTGCCCGGAATCCCAGGAGGCCGCGCGGAAGCGGGGGGAATCGGCGGCCGCCCCGGGGGAGCTCCGGTTTCCAGGGATTCTCCTCAAGCGGTGCGGCCGGCCGCGCCGACGCGGTGGGTTGAGCGTTTTTCGCAACGCCCGGCGCGAATCCGCTTCCCAGCCACCGGAGGCGTTCGATGTCGATTCCGCACCTGCTGCGTCCGTGCACGCCGCCGCCGCGGCGCGCGTTCACCCCGGTCGCCGCGACGGTCCTGGCGGCCCTGGGGCTCGCCGGCTGCCTCGAGAAGAGCGGTGACGACCACTACTACCTCGGCGTGAGTGCTCCCGGCACGGTGCTTCCTGTCTCGGAGAGCGACTCGAGCGCGACGGTCTCGCCGAGCTCGCTGGTCGCCGACGGGGTGGAGACGGCGTTCATCACCGTGCAGGTGCGCGACACCTACGGGAATCCCCTCGCGGGGCAGGAGGTCGCCGTCGCGGCCACCGGGCTGGCCAATTCGCTCACGCAGCCGCCGGCGCTCACGAACGACTCCGGATTCGCCACGGCGCGCATCGTCTCCACCTGCGCCGAGTGGAAGCAGATCACGGTCACCGTCAACCCCGGTCCCGACGAGGTCGTCCTGGTCCAGGTGCCGACCGTCGAGTTCCTCGGCGACCCGAGCCAGCTCAGCGCCGCGGATTCCTCCGTGAGCGCGGTCCCGTCCACCGGCCTCCCCGCCGAGGGCGTCACCTCCTCGACGATCACGGTCGTGGTGCGGGACGTCTTCGGCAACCCGGTCGCCGGGCAGCAGGTCGAGATCGCGGCGACCGGCTCCGGGAACACGATCACCCAGCCGCCCGCGCCGACCGACGGCGCCGGCATCGCCGCCGGCGCCATCGCCTCGACCACGCCCGAGGTGAAGACGATCACCGCGACCGTCAACCCGGGCCCCCAGCCGGTGTCGCTCCAGCAGGCTCCCACCGTCGAGTTCGTGCCGATCCCGGCCAACACCTACTACGTGCGCACCTCCGGCTTCGACCCGCCCGACTGCAGCGGCGGCACCAGCCCGGCCACGGCGTGGCGCACGATCTCCAAGGCGGCCGCCTGCGTCGGCGCGGGCGACACCGTCCACGTCGGCGGGGGGACGTATGTCGAGTCGGTGCTCCTCACGACCGCGGGGACCGGTCTCTTCCCGATCCGGTTCGTCGCCGACGTCACCGGGGCGCAGACCGGCGACGGCGGCGCGGTGATCGTCGACGCCGGGCTGGCTCGCGCGGCGTTCGCGCTGGACGGTGCCGATCAAGTCGTGCTGGACGGCTTCACGCTGACCGGATCGGCCGGCTCGACGCTGCCTGCGGGCGGCGCGTCGATCGTGCGATCGGACGACGTGATCGTCCGCAACTGCGCCATCCACGGCAATGCCCTCGGGATCCACCTCGACGACTCCGACCGCGGTCGGATCGAGTCGAACGTGATCTGGAGCAACTTCAACACGCTCGGGCAGGGGATCCGGCTCGTCGACGCCGACGACGTCGTGATCCGCAACAACCTGATCTACGCCAACCTCGGCGCCGGGATCCTGGTCAGCTCCGGGAGCACGGGGCTCCTGATCGAGAACAACACGCTCTACCGCAACGGGTCGATCCAGATCGACGTCGACGCGCTCGGCAACTCGGTGGTCGTGCGCGACAACGTGATCTGCGACGCGGCGGCCGGCATCGTGGGAGCCGACGGCTCCACCGTGACGAGCAAGTACAACGACGTCGTCTTCCACGTCTGGAACTGGCTGGTGGTGACTCCCGGCCCCGGCGATCAGAGCAACGACCCGCTCTTCGAGGATCCCGACGGCGCCGATGGAATCCTCGGCGGGAGCGGCGCCGCCGACGATCGCTTCCAGCTCAACTCCGCGGCGCCGAGCCCGGCGATCGACCGCGGAGAGGTCGTGGCCGCTTCGGTGGCGCTCTCCGACGGCAGCCATCTCGCGCAGCGGCCGACCGGCCTGGACGGGGTCAACGACGGCACGTTCCCCGACGGCGCGCTCGTGAACCTGGGGTACCACTATCCCTCCGGCGTCACCGGCGTTCCGCCGCCTCCCGCGCTCGCGATCGACGACACGCGGCTGGTCTACGCCACCGGGACCGCAGCGGAGGCGCGGCTGCGCGCGTTCAGCCAGGCCTCCGCCACCTGGTCGGCCGCGACGATCGCGCCGCCGGCCGAAAGCACGATCCGCTGGATCGAGAACCGCATCTCGCCGACCGGATCGACGGCGGAGCTGTTCGCGGTCTTCGCCGACGACGGGTATCGCACCGAGCTCGATCTCCTCCGCTGGTCGGGCAGCGCGTGGAGCGTCGACTGGACCACGACGGCGATCCGCAGCGCGCACGCCGACAAGCGCGGTTTCGGAGTGGCGTACGAGCGGATCTCGGGCGACGCGCTCGTCGTCTACTCGGACAGCAGCGCGACGCCGCGCTACCGGACCCTGGCGGCAGGAGCCTGGTCGGCCGAGCAGGCGCTGCCGCTCAACGACGGGACCGGGCCCAACCCCGACCCGAACTCGGGCGCCGTGCTCTGGCTGGAGCTCAGCGCCCGGCCGGGATCCGACGAGATCGTGCTGGCCTACGCCGACGAGAACAACGACCTCGTGGCGATCGTGTGGAACGGAACGCAGTGGCTCACGGCCAGCGCGGCGCTGCTCGAGAACAACCTGCGCGTGAGCGCCCTCACCGCCACGCTCTCCAATCGTCCCTTCGACGTCGCGTTCGAGGCGCTCTCCGGCGACGTGCTGGTCGCCTGGGTGCGCCAGGCCGCGGTCGGTTTCTTCTGGAGTCAGCGCACGGGCGGCGCCTGGAGCGCCGCGGCGCAGGTGGCCACGGCACCCAACTCGCTCAGCAATCTCGTCGACCTCTCCGCCGAGGCGGGATCGAACCGGATCGCGGCCTGCGTCCTCGACCTCGGCGAGGGCACCGAGCAGCTCGGGCTCGCGACGTGGGACGGGAACGCGTGGTTCAACGCCGGGACCTACGACCTGCAGATGCACAACACCAACGACACGGCGGTCGCCGACTTCAAGGGCGGGGTGGGATGGGTCGGCGTCAGCGGGCGGGCGGTCTGCGTCTACGCCGACGACCAGACCGGCACGCTCGACTGGGCGAGCTGGACCGCCGCCGGCGGCTGGGTCCTGCAGGCGGACGTGGCCGTCGCGGGCAAGGGGTTCACCGAATCGGTGCATCTCGCGTCGCTCACCGCGAGCGACCGCCTCGTGGTCACCCTCCTCGACAGCACCGCCGATCTCTACGTGCTGCAGTACGACGGCATCGCCTGGACCATCACCAACGCCGGCTCGCCGCTCGAGCTCAACGTCTCCTCGACCGTCGGCGCCCCGTTCAGCGCCGCCATCCGCGCGCAGTAGGACCGGCCGGTTGGCGCGTCTCGCGGCGGCCGATATGACCGCCGCGCATGGCGCGGGCATTCGAGGGTCGCGCGGTGGTGGTCACCGGCGCGAGCATGGGGCTCGGGCGGGCGCTCGCGCTCGAGTTCGCGCGCGCGGGAGCCGGGGTCGTCGTCGGGGCGCGCTCCCGCGAGGAGCTGCACGCGGCCGCGGACGACGTCGAGCGGCTCGGCGCACCGGCGCTCCCCGTGGTCACCGACGTCGCGCACCGCGCCGACCTCGCGCGGCTGATCGAGCGCACGCTCGACCGCTTCGGCCGGCTCGACGTGCTGGTCAACAACGCGGGCTACGGCGTGACCGGCTTCTTCGAGGATCTGCCCCCCGCCGAGGTCGAGCGGCTGTTCCGCGTGAACGTCTTCGCGCTGGTGGACGCCGTGCAGATCGCGCTGCCCGCGCTGCGCGGCAGCCGGGGGACGATCGTGAACGTCGGCTCGGTGGTGGGGCGGCGCGGCGTCGCGCCGATCGGCGCCTACTGCATGACGAAGGCGGCGGTCGCGTCGTTCAGCGAGTCGCTGCGCGCCGAGGTCGCGCGCTTCGGCGTGCACGTCCTCGAGGTGGAGCCCGGCCTCACCGCCACCCGCTTCTCGGCCAACCGGCGCGTCTTCGGGCCGCACGACCATCCGCGCACGTTCCGCGGCAGCTTCGTGATGCCGGCGGAGACGGCGGCGCGCCGGATCG
>Ga0187893_10015571_pt1 | contig 10162 bp, 7 predicted proteins | sample MA1701074metaG_FD_139574 | JGI IMG/M metagenome (GOLD analysis project Ga0187893, IMG submission 139574) | White microbial mat communities from a basaltic lava cave in the Kipuka Kanohina Cave System on the Island of Hawaii, USA - MA170107-4 metaG ... | reverse complement strand
GCCCCCGCCCAGCCTCTTGAGGACCTCGTCGAGCACCGCCTCGGCCTCCTCGGCCTTTCCCTGCGCCACGAGCTCCTGGATCCGCTGCATCAGCTGCTGCATCTTCTGCTGGAGTGACCCCGGCGGCCCGGTGGGCTCGACGGCCTCCGAATCCGGGATCGGCTCGCCGATCAGGCCGTACACCACGTCGGCGTCGAGCCGGATCGGCCGCCCTGCGGGAAGGCACGCGGCTTCGTCGTCGGTGAATTCCTGCCGGGCGTCGGAACCGTACCGCAGCTTTTCATGCCCGCGCGCGAAAAGGAGAAGCCGGGTCAGCCTCCCGTCTTCGACGCGCGCAAAGCCGGTCCATTCGAGCTTGACCTCGTGGGCGTAATGGTTCGTGCTGGCGCCTTCGCTGGCGACGTCCGTTTTCCCCTCGAGCCTCCACCACGACGCGTCATCCTTTTTCGCCCAGAACTCCACCGACCTGGACTCCTTCGGGGCCTGGCCGTGGGGGGCCTGCTTCCCGGGGTTGTCGAGCGGCCGGACGTCGATGTGGCCGAGGAACGCAAAGGTCGCGACGAGCCGCCCGAATTCCTCGGGCAGCCGGGTCTGGCCGGTTTCGACCCCGGCGAGCACCTTCGCCAGCCCGCGGGCCATTTCGTCCGAAATCGAAAACTGGTCCTGCGAGTAGCTTTCCTGATTCACCGTACCGGGGACCGGCTTGCCGTCCTCCCCGAGCGCGCGGCCGAACACCTGGACGCCGAGCGAGCCCTTGGGTCCCGCGGTCTTGGCGGCGGAGCGCGCCGGGCAGCGTTTCCCATCGCCGTGGCTCTCGGGGAATTCGGCCGACGGCTCGCCGTTTTCGAGGTCGCCGTGCTTGTCGCTGGGGAATTTCATGTAGCGCTCGGCGGTCGACTCGCCCTCCTTGAACCGCCTTTCGCTGTGGTCCAGGAACTCCAGCACGCTCTTCGAATCGTCGAACATTTGCACCCATTCGAGGACCTGGCCGGAGCCGTTGAGGATCCCGAAACCCTGCGGGGCGAGCATGGCGCGCTTGAGGGAGGCGTAGAGGCGCGCCTCGTGCTCGTCGCCCGCGCGGCCCAACCCGTTGACGAGCTGCGCCTTGAGCGCGAGCGGGATGAAACCTGCGTTGACGCGGCGGATCACTTCGGGGCGCGAAAAGACCGCCTCACGGGCGGCCCCGGCGTACACTCAGCAGCGCTCGTTCGAGGGGTAGCCGAGGAAAACCCACGCGATGATGGGCTTTTTCTCTTCTCGCGCCCGTTTCAAGGCCTCGAGCGGGCATTCGACCCACGCCACCTCGCGCCAGGCGTGTTTCGAAGGCCTGAGGGCGGCGATGTCGGCCTGGAGCGATTCCGGGGTGGGATCCTGCAGCGCCAGGGCGAAGGCGATCAAGGTCGTCATGTCGTTCGTTCCTCCTGTACCCTTTCCTACGGAATCAGCGGCGCTTCCTTTGAAAGAAGAAATGGAATACGACGATCGAAGTCACGTACAGCCCCGCCATCGCGCCGAAAGCGATGTTAAACCCTGTTTCGGGCCCCAGTTGACGTTGCAGGACTCCGCTGACGGCCGTCGAAATCGCCCACCCCGAGTTCCAGGCCATCATCGCGGCGACCGAAAAGGTGGCGCGGCGCTCGCGCGGAACGATCTCCATACTGAAGGCGCTGTAGATCGGCGAGGCCATGTTCATGAGCATGTTTCGAATGAGCATCGCGACGGCCACGAGCCAGAAGACCGGGCAGAAGCCGAGCACGAGCAGGAACGGGATCGACACCGCCTGCGTGAGCTGAATTGCCGCCACTTTCCCGAAGCGGTGCGCGACCCACGGCTGGACGAGCATCCCCGCCGCCGTCAGCACCGATGAGAATCCGAAAAGGTAACCGACGTGCTCGACATCGATGTGGAATTTGCCCTGGACGTAGAGGTTAAGGAACGGCATGGTCATCCCGGCCCCCAGCCCGACGATGGCGTGCGGAAGGAGCAGCTTGAAGAACAGGCGGCCGACGGGGCCGGTTTCGAGGCGTTCGGTGTCGCGGGAGGGGGGCGTTTCGCGCCGGAGCCCGATGATCGCGAAAGGGACCAGCGAGAGGGAGTAGATCCCGGCGCCGGTGAGCAGGGTCACGCGAAAGGCCTCGGGGCTCTTGGGCGCCAATCCCCACCACGCCGAGTACCAATCCGGCAGATGCCCGCCGACCACGTTGCCGAAGAGGCCGGTGGCGGTCATGACCGCCGCCTGGAACGCGAAAAGGTGGACGCGGTGCTCGGGCGCGCTGTGCTCCGCCATGAACGGCGCCGAGTTCGCGCCGACCATGGCTTCGGCGATCCCGCGGCAGGCCGCGAAGGCCACGAGCCAGGTCATCGTCGAGGAGAGCGAAAGCCCCAGGATGGCCGTGAGCCCCAGGGTCGCCCCAAGCAGGAGGCCGCGCCCCCGGCCGAGCCGGTCGCTTACCCGGCCGATGAGCAGACCCGCCACGACCAGCGCGCCCGGCGCGGCGGCGTTGATGATGCCGATGTCCCGCCGGTCGAACTTCAGCGTTTCCAGGTAGAAGTTGAGCGCCAGGTGGAAGATCGAGCCCGCCAGCGAGCTCACGAAGACGGCGAGCAGATAGAGGCGGGCGGGGGGCGTGAACTCCCGAAAGCGCAGCATCGGTGCGGCGGGACATGGTAACACGCCGGGGGGGTTAGACCTTGTACGTCGCAGGATCCGGGCGGAAGGGGCGGGCGAACCAGGTGGGCCGCCGCAGGCCGCCGGGACCCGGCGCCGGCCGCGTCATTTTAAGCCACTCGCGGTAGATCTCCATCGACTTGGCGGTGTCGGACGCGACGTCGCCGTAGCGATCGCCGGCGCGCGCCTTTTCGACGCGGACCTTCTGGTGCCAGCAATGCATTCCCGACAGGGGGTCCGGATGCGAGGGAAACGCGAGATTCTGGTGGACGCCACCCTCCTTCCAGAACAGGCGCGACGAGTCGGGGTCGGCGCTCTCGAAGGGCTTGACGTCCTCTCGACGCCGGAGCCGCCAGACGCTTCCCTCGCGCTCCAGCGCCACCAGCGCGCCGCCCCACCGGCTCCCCATCTTTTCGCTCAGCCGCCAGCGGCCGAAATGGTGCGAGCACCCCACGACGCCGGGCGCGATCCCTTCCGTCACCCACAGCCGGTTCACGAAATAGCCCGTGTCCGTGCCGACGCGCACCAGCTCGCCGCTCCTGAGCCCCAGCCGCCGCGCGTCCTTCGAGTTCATCCAGACCGGGTTCGTATTCGAAAGCTCCCACAGCCACTTGGAGTTCCCGGTTCGCGTGTGAATCTGCGTCGGCAGTCGGAAGGTCGGCAGCAGCGTGAATTCGCCGCGCGACGCGTCCATCGCGGTCGGATGCACGTGGCTCTTCCGGTACGTCGGGATCGCCAGCTCTCGCCAGCCCCACGACGCCATCGTGGTCGAGAAAAACTCCAGCTTGCGGCTCGGCGTCGGAAATCCCGCGCGCCCCACCCCGTCGATCACGACGCCCGCGAGGCTGCCGTTTCGGATGATCACCTCGCCCTCGGCTTCGTCCCCTTTCGCAACCTCTTTTTCGTGCAGGTCGATCCGGCTCTTCGAAACCTCGAACGCGCCGTACTTTTTCATGTAGTCGAGCGGCGTGAGCCCCTCGTTGAGCGCCGCCTCGGGCAGCTCCGGCACCGAGTTCTCGAAAATCCAGCGGTAGTACTCCCCGGCGGTGATCTTCTGGCCGGCGCGATACGGCGACTCGAAATACGGACGGATGCCGAGCGAACCGTCGGGGTCGATCCGCCACGACAGCTCCAGCCAGAACTCGGTCTCCTCCCAGACTTCGCCGGGATTCGTTCCGATCGTCGATTCCGGACGCTTTCCGAGGCGCTCCATGGCCACGCGCTGGACCGGCTGGCGGAATCCGATCCACTGCGCGTCGTGGGTTTCGAAGCTCATCGTGTCGTGCCGCTCCGACCCGAGGCCCATCGGCAGCACGAGATCGGCGAAGATCGTGGTTTCGTTCCACTCCGGCGACAGCGCGACGTGCAGCCCGATTTTCGCCTCGTCGCCCAGCACCTCGATCCACGAAAAGCCGTCGGGATTCGTCCAGACCGGGTTGTAGGCGCGGGTGAAGTAGACCGACAATTTCCCGCGGCCCTCCTTGAGGAAATAGGGGAGCAGGAAGCTCATCTCGTGATGGGCGAAGGGGTATTCGCGCGGCCACAGCAGCTCGCTCCACACTTTCTGGCCGGGGGGGCGCTTGTAGGGGGCGGGAACGAACTTGTTCCAGCCGTTGGGAAGCACCCCGCCCCGAGAGCCGACGGAGCCCGTGAGCACGTTGAGGAAGAAGAGCGCCCGCGCCACGAGCCACCCGTGCAGATTGCCGGAAGCCGCGTTGCGCCAGACGTGCGTGGCGAACCGGCGGCCCGCGCGGCCGATCAGCCGCGCCTCGCGTGCGATGACCTCCGCGGCCAATCCGCTTTCGGCCGCGGCGAACTCGGGGGTGTACTCGGCGTACGCTGCTTCGAGCTTCGCGACGAAGTTCTCGAACGTGACCGCGACGCCGGGATGCTCGTGCGCGAGATACTCCTGCCAGTTCACCCACCGGCGCATGAACTCGCGGTCAAAGAGGCGCTCGCGCAGGATCACGTTCGCCATGGCGAGCAGCACGGCGGGTTCCGAGCCGGGCCGGGTGGGAAGCCACGCGTCGGCCATCGACGCGGTGTTCGACAGTCGCGTGTCGACCGCGACGAGCCGCGCGCCCCGCTTCTTCGCCTCGGTGATCCGCTGGGCGTGCGGGTTGAAATAGTGGCCGGTTTCGAGGTGCGCGCTCAGCAGCAGAATATAGTCGGCGTTGGCGTGGTCGGGCGACGGCCGGTCGAAGCCCATCCAGAGCGCGTACCCGAGCCGGGCGCTCGACGAGCAGACGTTGGTGTGGCTGTTGTGCCCGTCGATCCCCCACGCCTGCAGCGTCCGCTCCACGAAACCGTCCTCGCCGGGGCGCCCGACGTGGTACATGATCTCGTTGCGGCGGCCCTCGACGATCGCGGCGCGGATGCGCTCGGCGATCGTCGACAGCGCCTCGTCCCAGGTGATGCGCTTCCACTCTCCGTTTCCCCGGGCGCCGACGCGCTGCATCGGATAAAGGATCCGGTCAGGGTTCTGGATCTGGTTGATCGTGGCCGGCCCTTTGGCGCAGGTTCGGCCTCGGCTGCCGGGATGGAAGGGGTTGCCCTCGAACTTCCGGACCTGCAGCGTCTGCTTGTCGACGTACGCCAGCAGGCCGCACGCCGCCTCGCAGTTGAAGCAGATCGTGGGGACGACGGTGTAGGGCTTTTTCGTTTCGCGCGGCCAGGAGCGCGGATCGATTTCGTCGCGCTCATCCCACGTCGAGGGATCCGGATAGGCGTGCAGTTCCATCAGCTGATCGGGACGGCCTGTCCCGCCTTGACCCAAAGTCGTCCGTATTCGAAAAGGCCGACGAGCGCCGCAACCGCGGCCGCCCACGTCAGCGCGGCGTGCTCGACCGCCGGCTGCAGCGCCGCGACCGCGATCGGCGCGGCGTGGCCGAGCAGCACCACCGCGAAGGTCCGCGACCGCACGAAAAGGCGCGCGGCCGCCCGCGCCGCCGGGTGGCGATGCATCATATGCTCGACCCACATCAGCAGCGCGCTCGCCGCGCTCGCGGCTCCGAGCAGCGGCAGCGCCCGCGACGGGTCAAACGCCGTCGCGAACGCCGCGCCCGCCGACACCGCGCCCAGCAGCAGGTGGACAAACAGCCCCGGCCCCTGCCACAGCTCCCGGCCGTCGCACTGGTTAAACAGGAACGCGCTGTAGCACGCCGACGCGATCGCCAGCGCCGCCGCGGCCAGCCGCACCTCGGGAATCGGCAGCACGAGCCACAGCGAAAGCGCCGCGCCGTACGCCATGAGAATGTACGAGCCCAGCACCAGCCACGACCGGAAGTTCGGTTTGAGGAGGATGTAGAGAAAGCGCTCGGGGCGCTTGAGATCGATCACGAGCAGGAACATGGTCAGCGCCAGGAACGCGAGCGCCGCGATCGGGGCGATGAGGTCCAGCTCCATCCCGAGAACGACCGGCACAAGCGCCGCCCCGGCGGAGATCGCCTTGGTGAAGAGGTAGCCGGCGATCTTCGCGCCCCACGGCCCCGGATGATCGACGTCATAGGTGACGCGCGCCTCGGCGAGGGGATTTTCGAAATCGGGGGCGTGGGTGGCGTCGTTATGCATGGCGGCGTCGGCGTAGTCGAGCTTGAGGGGGTCGAGGGCGGCCTGGTCGACGCCCAGATAGTACGTTTTCGGCCTCGTCCCCTTTTCGGGTTTTCGCACGGCCGCCGGCTCACGCGCCAGCCGCCTCGAAATCTCGGACGCGGGGTCGTCCAGGTCCCCGGCGACGATGGCTTGGGTGGGGCAGACGATCACGCACGCCGGCTGCAGCTCCTGCTCGACGCGGTGCGCGCAGTAGTGGCACTTTTCGGCGGTGTTCGTGACGGGGTTGATGTACAGCGCGTCGTACGGGCAGGCCTGCATGCACGACTTGCAGCCGATGCAGCGCGACGCGTCGAAATCGACGATGCCGTTGTCGCGGCGGTAGAGCGCGGTCGTGGGGCAGATCTCCATGCAGGGCGCGTCGTCGCAGTGATTGCATCGCAGCACGGCAAAGCTGCGGCGGACTTCGGGGAACTCGCCCCGCTCGATGTACTTGACCCACGTCCGGAAGCCGCCGAGCGGCACCTCGTTTTCGGCCTTGCACGCGACGGTGCAGGCGTGACATCCGATACACCGGGTCTGATCGAGAATGAACCCGTAGCGCAATTCGACCCCACCGAAGCCGTGCCCTTTCCTACCCGCCCGCGGGGATTGTGTCAAGAAGGTTAGCGCCGGGACGCGAGGAAGATCCGCAGCACGTACCAGAACATGAGCGCCACGCTGGCGAAGAGCTGCAGCGCCGCGCCGACATAGCGGTCCTCGGGGTAGTGGTGCAGCACGTTCGACGTATCGTACAGGATCGCCGCGCCCGCGAGCACGACCATGCCCACGGAGAAGTAGAGTCCGAGCTGGAATCCGAAGAGAAGGCCACCCGCGATGAGGCAGAGCGCGGCGACGCCGCCGAAGTATAAGAGCCCCCGCAGGAAGGAAAAGTCCTTGCGCGTGACGAACGCGACGAGCGTCAGGCCGACGAATCCAAGCAGCGTCACGATCGCGGCGCTGGAGATGACTCCCTCCGCGGCCTTTTCCGCGATCCAAAGGAGGGGAACGAAGATGAGCGCCTCGGCAACGACGTAGCCGCCGAGCGCTGCGTACTGGGCCACGAGCGACTCGGCCGTATGGGCCACGCGCGTGGCGATCCAGCCCACCAGCATGAATCCGCACAGGATCAGGCCCCAGTGCGTCGAAAGCATGCCGACGGCGATTTTCTCCGCAAGGTCCGTGCTGAAGATGGCAGCCTCGATTCCGACGAATAACAGCATCGCGCCGAAGACATGCACGTAGGTCTTGTTGATGAACGCCGCGCGGACGTTTACTTCGGCTTCGGCCACGGGCCGGTAGGTCGGGGACAGGTCGCTTTCGAATCCCATGTGTTCCTCCTCGTCTGGAGCCTATCGTAAGGATGTCACAGCAGAGGTCAACCCTGCTGTGACATCACTTCGGCCACACAGCTTCGACCTTCTCCCGCTTGCCGGCCCGGAGGAACTCGATCGGAACCGGCACTTCGGGCTTGACCGCCGAAATCCTCTTCCGCAGCTCCCCCAGCGGGTCCTCTTTCGGAAGCGCCGAGCCGGCGAACGCCACGACGACGTCGCCCTCCTTCAGCCCGACCTTCTCCGCCACCGAACCGGGCGTGATCCCGCTCAGGCGGACCGCGCCGTCGGCCGCGCCCAGCTTGAACGCCGCCAGCTCCTCGTCGGTGATATCTTCCGTCGTGATCCCAAGCTTCGGGCCGTCGCTCGCCCCGGTCGGGATCTTGAAGTCGGGGTTCCACTCGGGCCGCTCCGTTCGATTGCCCAGCGCGACGATCGTCATGAAGACCATCTGCCCGATCTTCGCCATGTAATCGTAGTTGATCTTGTCCGGGTGGTCGGTCACGCGGTGATAGTCGGGGCAGGGCCCGTTCTCCGAAAAGCTGATGACCGGGACTCTCTTGGCGCCGAACGACGCCATGTCGCTGCTGAGCCCGTACGAGTCGCCGATCGTGATGTTCAGGTCCGCGGCCTCGGCGGCGTGCGTCACCGCGGCGCGAAGGATATCGCCCTTCGCGGTCGCGACGCCGCCGACGGGGGTCGCGCGGTCGGGACCGCCGCGGCCGACCATGTCCATGTTGAGCATGGCGGCGATCGTGTCGAGCGGGAGGATCGGATGCTCGACGTAGTGCTTCGAACCCAGCAGCCCCCACTCTTCGGCGCTGTAGGTCATGAAGATCACGCTGCGGCGCAGGCGGATCCCCGACGCGGCGAACGCCTTGACGATCGTGATCACGGTCGTGGTGCCCGAGCCGTTGTCGTCGGCGCCGTTCCAGATGTCGTCGCCCTCCGCGGGCCGGCCGATCTTGCCGGGGCCGCGCTGGCCGGTGCGGCCGACGTGGTCGTGATGCCCGCCGACGAGGATGTACTGCCCTTTGAGCGCGGGGTCGCTCCCTTCGAGCAGCGCGATCGTGTTGCGCGTGCGAGTGTCGTGCGGCGTCTGGAAGTGCTGGAAGTAGGTCGGCTTGCCGTCCGCGCCCTTGTCCCCGATCGGCGCGAGCCCGGCCTCCTGATATTTTTTCGCGATGAACTCGGTGGCCTTGTCGTTACCCGGAAAGCCGGCGAGCCGGCCCTCCAGCTCGTCGCTCGCGAGGTAAGTCAGATACTCGCGCATGAGCGCGGGGTGGATCGCCTGAAGCCCCTTGACGAGCCGGTCCTCGAGCGCGCGCGAATCCTGGGCGCGGGCCCCCATCGCCAGCAGAAGCGCCGCGACGATCGCGAATCCACGAGCCGACATGTCACCACCTCTTCGAAACGAACGACTCTTTTGTAACCGGAACGTCGAAAAAATCTCGAAAAATTCTCCGAAAAGTCGGTCACGTTTTCGCTTCTCGTGGAATGGATAACTTATGGCTAATCACACGACCACGCTGATCCTGCGGGACCTGGCGCCCGGCCGGGCCGGCGAGCTGACCGAAACGATCGACACGATGCTCGACGTGCTGATCGACCGGATGGGGTCGATGCGCGGCGAAATCGACGGCGTCGAGGCCGGCCGGCGGTACGCCAGCCTCCGGCTGGGAGTGGCGTTTCTGCTGGGCCTGAGAGACCGCGTGACCGATCTTTGAAATTTCGGTTTCTCCACTGACGGCAGCCTGGACCTCCGCGCGAGCGGGGGTGGGCACGTTCGAAAGAACCGTGCCGCCCCCGCCCCGGAGCCGTCCCGGGGAGTCTCTCTTCGGAGGGACGGGGCGCGGCACCCTTTGATGCCGCGCCTGCGGGCCGGCGAAGGGCACGGAAATGTCCGGATGCGGTTGGTTCGAGGTCATCTGCCTCTCGATCCGGGTGTTCCTGATCGGGATGGAGGTGTTCCTGGAGTACGCGAAATCGCGGCGGCGGCGGCGACAGCGCAGCCGCCGATAGGGCGGGTGGGTCCTCCTTCGGGGGACCCGCCGCTCCTTTTCGAGAGGGGGACATGCTGCGGAAATTCTGCTGGGTGCTTCTGCTCTTCGCGCAGGACGGCGAAGAGCGCGCTTACGACGCTCGCCGCAAGGCGTTCGATCGGGCGGCGGAGCGTCTCGCCCGGGCGGCCGAAGCGATGGAGCGGCTCAAGGACGCCGAGGCGGCGCAGCTCGGGTGGGCGCTGGCGGGAATCCTCGCCAAGACCCCCGAACGCTCCGACGAACGAGCCCGGGCATTGTCCGGGACGGCTCCTTTCCGGGCCCATCCGGTGGGGCTGGTCGAGGCCGCCCGCGAGGCCGCGTCATGGCTTCGGGATCTGCCTCCGCTTCGCGAGGGCGCCTTTCTGGAGGCGACGGTCGGGCTTGCGGAGCATGTCGAAGCGGTTCTCGCGACGGTCCGCCGCCTCAACGACTATCGGTCGATCGCGCGGCTGGCGCCCGTGGGGATTTCGCGCGAGGCGACGCTGGGGTGCATGCTGCACGCGCGATACATGGAGGCGGCTCGCGATTTC
>Ga0187893_10015570_pt1 | contig 10164 bp, 5 predicted proteins | sample MA1701074metaG_FD_139574 | JGI IMG/M metagenome (GOLD analysis project Ga0187893, IMG submission 139574) | White microbial mat communities from a basaltic lava cave in the Kipuka Kanohina Cave System on the Island of Hawaii, USA - MA170107-4 metaG ... | reverse complement strand
TTGCCGAAAACGACGGCTTCAGTGGCTTGGCGACACAGATGGGATGATTTATGACCGTCGAAAAAGTCGGCTGCATCATGCAGCGGCGCTCCGCGCTTCCCATTCGCTTGTTTTAGGACTAGTCAGGCCCGGGGGCACATGCGCGTCGAATCCCCACCCCACAACCGTGCCATCCGAGCGCAAGGCAAGGGTTTGAGACCAACCCGCAGATATCGCCACCACGTTACTCAGTCCGGGCGGTATTTTCAGGTTACCAAAAAAATCATCAGTGCCCCACGCGGTGACCGTTCCATCATTTAGCAACGCGGCGCTGTGATCCAACCCACCTGCCACCGCTATCACATTGGTCAGGCCCGGTGGCACGTTCGTTTGGCCGGAACCGTTCCAACCCCAGGCGGCTACCGTCCTGTCGGCGCGCAGGGCAAGACAGAATTGATGTCCGCCGGCGCTGATGGCGACGACGTTGGTCAACCCTGGGGGCGGAACGGTCGCGTCATGCCCCCACGTCACGACCGTGCCATCTCCGCGCAAGGCCATGCTAAATCCCCAACCCGCACTAATGGCCACCACGTTGCTCAAGCCAGGCGGTACATGGGTCTCTCCATAACCGGTATCCGTCCCCCACGCCACCACCGTTCCGTCGTCCCGCAATGCCAGCGCATGGTCAAGCCCGCCGGCGACGGCGACGACATTGGTCAAGCCGGGAGGAACATTCGTGACGCTTGCCGCAGAGTAACCCCACACAACAACCCGGCCCACCGCCCCGCGCGCGATTAGTGGACACGCACCCATCAGCGTCACGGCCAGTGATAACACTATTGCTCTGCTAATAGCTTCGGATCGGACCCGGATTCTCACACGTTTGTTCGGTCCGGCATTATCGCTGAGTTGGTTCGGATTCGCTCCCACAATCCTGACGCCGGTGCGTCGGTCCTGGAGGCACGAAATTCTGTTGCTTGGGGTTCATCTTCGCCCATTCGTAACTCAAATCCGGCCTGATTGACAATCACCGAATGCCAACCGCAACGCTCACTCCAAATGTTTATTCCTCCTCCCGGATGACGGCAACCTTGGCGGAAGCGGCCTTCGAGTCGAGCACCAGGGCGCGGAAACGCCATTCCTGGCGGGGCTCGAGAACGGCGCGGTAGTCCTTTGCGGTTCCCGCCCTGTTGCCGCCGGCATCGGTCAGTTCGAGTTCGATGGTCACACCGTAACGCTGGTGAATGGAATCATTCTTCAGCAGACCGACAGCGTAAATCAGACTGCTGCCCTTGGTTTTTTCAAGGGTGATGATAGAGGCAACCTTCAGGTCATCGATGGACTTGTGAGACGCAGGCGCGTTGGTCAGTCCATTCCCGACAAGCCTCGGTGATTCCGGGTTCGTCCCCGAACTGTTTTGTTCCGTCAACGGAGGCAGCCGAACGGATTCTTTCTTGAAGACAAACAAGACCGACGCTCCAACCAGCACCAGCATGGGCAGGACAAACCAGAGCGGCCTCATTGATCGGGGCCGCTCATTTTGAACTTCGCTTTCGGCCGGTGCTGGCGTGGCTGATCCGGGATCTCCAGTTGGCGATTCAGTCCAAGGCCCCTCCGACGGCTCCGCGGATGATCCATCGTCCGCTTGTGCATACAGGACCGTTTTTTCCCCGCAGTGCGGACAAGCTACTAACTGTCCCAGTCCGGAAGCGGGAAATTCGATGGGCCCGCCACACGTTTGGCAGGAACACTTCAAATGGGTGCCTTCGTTCATTCGCGGTGGCCCAATGAAGCACATCGCCACCGGTAAAGACAAGGCTGAGACCTGCGACAACTCCCTGAACAACCCACGCGAAGAGGTAAACGGGATAAAACTTGACCCTTCGCCCATCACCCCTAGCATCGCGCGCGATTGCGCAATTGATGAAAGCCATTCTTGCTCTCGAAGACGGTTCTGTGTTCCACGGCTCGGGTTTCGGCGCCACGGCCTCGGCCTGCGGCGAAGTGTGTTTCAACACCTCGATGACCGGCTACCAGGAAATCCTCACCGACCCGTCCTATAAGGGGCAGATCGTGACGATGACCTACCCGCTGATCGGCAACTACGGCGTGAATGACCAGGACGTGGAATCGTGGCGCCCGCATGTCGCCGGCTTCGTCATCCGCGAACTATCGCCCATCGTCAGCAACTGGCGTGCGGACCACACGCTCGCCTCTTACCTTGAACAAAACAACATACCCGGCCTCCAGGGCATCGATACCCGCGCGCTGACCAAGAAGCTGCGCGTGCGCGGCGCGCTCAAGGGCTTCATCTCCACGCAACCGATTTCTGACGCCGAAGCCATCGAGCGCGCGAAAACCTGGCCGGGACTCGTGGGAGTGGATTACGTGAAGGAGGTCACGCACAAGGAATCGTTTCTGTGGGACGCGCAGGACGAACAAAGCGCGAGCTTCAGCCTTGTCCGCGGCAACGCGAACGCCGACGCGCGCACCGTGCGCGACCCGCTGCCGACGGCGGACATTCCGATTGTCGCCTATGATTTCGGGATGAAATACAACATCCTGCGCCGACTCCGGCAGCATGGGTTCAAAGTGCAGGTCGTGCCGGCGACGATGCCTGCGTCGGAAGCATTGAAGTACAAACCCGCCGGAATTTTTCTCAGCAACGGACCGGGCGATCCAGCAGCCCTCGGTTACGCGGTGAAGGCGGTGACTGACCTCGTCAACAGCGGCCTGCCGATTTTTGGCATTTGTCTTGGCCACCAGATTCTTGGCCAGGCGTTCGGCGGGAAAACCTTCAAACTCAAGTTCGGCCATCGCGGCGGCAATCAGCCCGTCAAAGATCTCGAAAGCGGCCGGGTGGAGATCACGTCGCAAAACCACGGCTTCGCGGTCGATGCGGCATCGCTGCCCGCGGACGTCAGCGTGGACCGGATCAATTTGAACGATCAGACCGTCGAAGGAATGCGCCACAAAAAGAAACCAATCTTTTGCGTCCAGTATCACCCCGAAGCCTCGCCCGGTCCGCACGATTCGACGCCGTTGTTCGCCAGGTTCCGGGAGATGATCGAGAAAAACTGATGTCAGCCCGGCCGCAAACGATGACGAATGCGCGGCAGCGTTGTCCAAACAACAACGGCACGACTGCCCCCCGCCAGTAAAACCGTTGACTTGAAAGAGTCACTGAACATAATCGCCTGCAAGCGAACCTATGGCCAGAATAGTCCTCCTCAGCGAGGGTTTTAACGGACGCACGTACGAGCTCAAGACGGAGACGACCACTGTCGGGCGGGTGTCCGACAATGCGTTCGAGATTCCCGAAGCGTCCGTCTCCAGCCACCACGCCGAAATCATTCTTCGGGGCAACGACGTCGTCATCCGTGATCTCGGCTCAACCAACGGCACGTTTATCAACGGAGAAAAAATCGCTGAAGCCGTGCTGAAGCCTGGCCAGACCCTTCGCTTCGGAACCGTCGAGATGCGATTGGACACCGGAGAAGCTCCGCCTCCCGGCGCCAAACCAATGGGGCAAGCCACCCCCACTCGGTCCAAGCAAACACTCGATCAGACGCGGATCATTCCGCAAGGCGTCAAGCTGGATGAACTGACCGGCGCAGGCGGCCCGCCAGAATTGAGCAGCACGACCGGCTTCGAGAAAAGGAGCAATCGGGGTGGGAAGATTTTTGCGGTGCTGGTGATCGTCGTGGGCCTCATTCTGGTCGGCGCTTTGTTGTGGGTCGTGCTGAAACCCTGACCTGCAACTGGCCGGCACCGTTGGCGTCGCGCTAACGCGATTCCGTTTCAACTTTCCTTCAGCCACCGGGCCACGTCCACAGCAGCGTAAGTCACCAAAATGTCCGCTCCCGCCCGGCGCATGGCCAGCAGGCTTTCCAGCGTGACGGCCCGCTCATCAATCCATCCTTTTGCCGCCGCTGCTTTGATCATGGAGTATTCGGCGCTGACGGAGTAGGCGGCCGTCGGGTAGCCAAACTCGGCTTTCACGCGATGAATGACATCGAGGCAAGCCAGCGCTGGTTTGACCATCACGATGTCCGCCCCTTCCTGAATGTCGAGCGCCACCTCGCGCAACGCTTCACGCGCATTGGCGGGGTCCATCTGATAGCTGCGCCGGTCGCCAAACTTCGGCGCTGACTCCGCGGCTTCCCGAAACGGGCCGTAGAACGCGGAAGCAAACTTCGCGGCGTATGACAGGATGGGTGTTTCTGCAAATCCATCCGCGTCGAGTCTCTCGCGAATAGCGCGCACACGACCATCCATCATGTCACTCGGCGCGACAAGGTCCGCGCCTGCCTCGGCGTGGCTGGCGGCGGTCTGAGCCAGCAGCTTCAAGCTGGCGTCATTCAAAACGCGTGCTCCGTGCGCGTCGCGTCGAACAACACCACAATGTCCGTGCTCCATGTATTCGCACAGACAGACATCGGTGATCACCAGCGACGTCGGCAATTCCTTTTTCAGGAGCCGCACCGTCTGCTGGACGATCCCATTGCGCGCATAGGCCCCGCTGGCTTTGGCGTCCTTTTTATCCGGGATGCCGAACAACAGCACCGCATGAACTCCTGCGGCGTAAGCTCGGGCAGCCTCTTTGAGCAACTCGTCGGGGGAAAGCTGGAAAACGCCCGGCATGGCGGCGACTTCGCGCCGCAGCTTGCGACCGGGCCGGGCGAAAAGAGGCAACACAAGCTGGTGGGCGCTCAGTCGAGTCTCGGCGACCAGCACGCGCAAGGCGGCCGATTGCCGAAGCCGGCGCGGACGCACGCCGGGGAACTGCCCCGAAACCGGTGAAGTCATGCGCGGAGCGTAACCAACCCCGCCGTTCGCGGCAATGTTCCGTTGGCGGCCCCGTTTCGCAAAAAAGAAACAATCAAAGAGTTGTGAACCGGGGGAGTTTGAGGTATTGAAGCCCATTCCAAATTGCCAAAGCGCATGAGAATTAGAGTCGTATTGTTGTTCGCCCTCCTGGCAGGGCTGCTCTTCCTGTTTCTTAAAAAACCCGGCGCGCCAAACGGAGCCCAGGCCGATCCGCCGGTTCAAAAGGAAGCGCCATCGTCGCCGCCCGACACAACATCACCCGCCTTGCGTGAAGATTCGGCGCACGAGCACCAACACGCCGCTTCCGCTAATGCAACCCCAGCCGTGACGGTGTCTCCAGAGGCGTTGTGGAGACGGCCAGTCAGCGAACCAGTGTTCGCCGCGTTCAAGGAATGGACAACCCGGTACGAGCAGGCAGCAAGCGTGGAAACAAGAGCGGCCATCGAGGACGAAGGCGCGGCGCTCGCCCGCGTCCGTTTGGCGGCGTTGGCCGATCTCATTCAATCTGATCCAGCGCGCGCCGCCGAACTGGCCGTGCCGGATTCCGTGCGGCGCCGGCTGCCTGCGTCTGTCCGCACGCTGTTGGAAGAGCACATCAGCAAGACGGGCGATTACGAAGTCGTTTGCGTGACGCCCGCGCCCGGCCAACGGTTTGTCGCGCCGCTCATTCGGTCCGCCCTCATCGGCGGAGTGTGGCATCAGGTTTTTGCGTACGGCCGGGCGCTGGATTATGTCACGAGGAAGAACGTTCCGCTGAACGGTATCGTTGTCCCTGTGACCGCGGCCACGAAGCTCGTCGCCAACCCGATCGGCTTGCGACCGGCGTATCTCATGGCGCTGGGCCCGGCTCCCGACGGAGGCGACGCGGGCCTGGACGTGCCGGAAACACCCCCCACGGCCGAGTCCCCTTACACCGAGGGCCGCAAGCGCTACCTGCTCATGCGCGTCGATTTTCCTGATTACACCGTGGACGCATTTCCGACGAACACCGCCTTTCAGCACATGATCGACATGAGCAACTTCCTGGCGGCCATCTCCTACAACAAACACATCATTGCGCCGGTGGGCAAAGGTTCGGACATCACGCCGGTGATGCGCATGTCGCAAAACGCCAGCGCCTACGACAACGCCGGACTATCCGAGCTTTACCCGGAGGCACGCAACACGGCGCAGAATGTTTTCGGCTACGACCTGAGTCAGTACGATTTCTTTTTCGTCTGCACTGGCGGGCGTCCGTCGTACGGCTACGCCGGCCTGGGCTACGTCGGCGGCGTCGGCTATCACCTGGCCAACGGCTATTTCGACGTCCGCACCAGCGCGCACGAGCTGGGCCACAATCTCGGCCTGAGCCATGCCAACTGGCTGGACACCGGCGACCGCAGCACCATCGGCGCCGGCGACAATGAGGAATACGGCGATCCCTTCGACACCATGGGCGGCAGCGGCGGCGGTAGCCGTCATTACAGCGCCAGCTTCAAGAGCCGGTTGGATTGGATTCCCGCGAGCGATGCGATCACGGTCACGACCAGCGGCGTTTATCGGGTTCATGCTCACGATATCACCACTGCACCGTTTGGCTTGCGTGCCATTCGGCTGAACCGCGCCAGCGGTGATCCCTATTGGATCGAGTTTCGCCAGCTTTGGACCGGGAACAAGGCGATGATGAACGGCGTCAATTTCCGACGGGCGGGGGGGAGTTCCCAATTGCTGGACATGACGCCCGGATCCAGCGGCGGCAAGGACGATCATTCGCTGACCATCGGACGGACGTTCAGTGAACCCTCGCTCAACTTCCACGTTACCGCGTTGCGCAAAGGCAACACGCATCCGGAGTCCATCGACCTCGCGATTAACTTCGGGGCGTTCCCGACGAACCAGCCGCCATCCGCCATCGCCGGCGCCAGCGCGATCAGCGCGAGTGTCGGTCAGGTTATCACCTTTACCGCCGCGGCTGTGGATCCCAACGGCGACGCACTGGCCTACGCGTGGGATTTCGGGGACGGCGACTACAGCGTGGACAATGCCGCCACCACGACGCATGCATTCACTGCTGCCGGAGAATACTATGTTGAAGTGGCGGTCAGCGACATGAAGGGCGGCGTGGCGCGCGATTCAGTCATCATCAACGTCGGCAACCCGGCGACCTTCAGCATCAGCGGACGTGTGCTCAATCACAATGGGCGGCCGGTGTCCGGCATTCGCGTTTCCACGAGCAACTCGCGTTACGCGTTCAGTGAAAGCGACGGCACTTACACGATCACGCGGCTGGCCGCGGGCAGTTACACCGTGACGGCCATCGAGCCGGTGACCGACACCCGGATCTTCGTCCACCCGTTTTTTAACAACCCCATCGTCGTGGGTCCGGATTTCACCGCGGCAGACTTCATTGTCAATACGAACCCACCTCCTATTGTCACGCCGATGATCGCTGCGAATTCCTCGTGGAAGTATCTCGACAATGGCTCCAACCAGGGAAGCACGTGGCGCGCGCCGGGGTTCAATGACGCGTCCTGGGCCAGCGGCCCCGGCGTGCTGGGCTATACCGATGGCGACGACCAGATCGACACCACGATCAGCTTCGGCCCCAACTCCGGAAACAAATACATCACCTACTATTTCCGGCGAGCCTTCAACGTGCCGGACCCGGCTGCGTTCACCAGCCTGCAACTCCGCGTCAAGCGCGATGACGGAGTGGTGGTCTATCTCAATGGCAGCGAGATCTTCCGCGACAATATGCCGGCGGGCACACCGGGTTACACCACGACCGCCGACGACACGGTCGAAGGCGACACGTATCTGGAGCAAAGTCGGTCGCTGACGGGCCTGGTTCCCGGCAACAACGTCATCGCTGCCGAAATCCATCAGGGCAACGCGACCAGTTCCGACGTCGTTTTCGATCTGGTGCTCAACGGCGTCACGGACACCAACGCCGCTGCGGTCAACGCGGTATATCTGTCCAGCCCTGCTTCCGAGCAGGTCTTCACCAATCCGCCGAGCATCGCTCTCAGCGCTTTTGCTCGCAGCGGCGCGGGCTTCGCGACCCGGGTGGATTTCTATGCCGATGGAGTGAAGGTCGGCGAAGATGCGACTTCGCCCTTCAATGCATCCTGGCCTGCGCCCGCGCCGGGTACCCACCTCCTCAACACGGTCGCCATCTTCGGTGGCAACTCCGTTACTTCGGCGCCTGTCCCGATCACCGTCCTTGATTCGCCTTCCCTCGCCGTGGAACTTGCCACGCCCTCGCCCGGCGCTTCCTTCACCGCACCGGTGAACGTGGCGTTGGGCGCGAACGTGACAGCCGGTCCGGGGACCGTTACCGGCGTGCAATTTTTTGAGGATGGTCTTCTCATCGGTCAGGACGTCACCCCTCCGTACACGGCCAATCTGTCTGAATCCTCGCCCGGCGCGAAACAAATCGTGGCCGTGGCCTCGGACAATCTCGGCAATTCCGCGACGAGCGCGCCGGTGAACATCACTATTGTCCAACCGCCCGTCGGCGCACAGATCATTTCCTTCGGTGACACCTGGAAGTACCTCGATAACGGAACGGACCAGGGGACTGCCTGGAAGGCGCCGGGCTTCGACGACCGGCTGTGGGCTGCCGGACCGGGCCGGCTCGGTTATGGCGGCGACGGTGAAATTACCCTCCTCAGCTTCGGCCCTAATGCGAACGTGCGCCACGTCACTACTTATTTCCGAAAGACATTTACCGTTGCCAATCCTGCGGCGTTCACGGGCTTGTTGCTGCGCCTCGTGCGCGACGACGGCGTCGTGGTGCATCTCAATGGCGTGGAAGTGTTCCGGGACAATCTGCTTTCCGGCGTGGTGAACTGGAACTCACTGGCCAGCGCAACGATTGACGGCGCGGCCGAGCTTACTCCCCTGGAAATCAACTTGAGCACGGCGGGCTTTGTTTCCGGGGCCAACGTGCTGGCCGTTGAGATTCATCAGGCGTCGCTCAACAGCAGCGACATCGGCTTTGACCTCTCGCTGGCCGGTTTACAGGCCCCGGCTTTTGCCCAGGAAATCTATCTCACGCAACCGGCGGAAGGCGCGCACTTCAACGGCCCGACCAACATCAACCTCGCCGCTTACATCGACGCGCCCGAAGCCCAGTCCCCGACCATCCTTTATTATGCCAACGACGTGTTCCTGGGCACGGGATCGTCCGGCGCTCCATTCACCTTTGTCTGGAGCAACGCACCCCTCGGCTCGCATCAACTCGTGGCCGTTTTCGCCGCCGGGAATTTCAGCACCTCCGCGCCGGTGAACATCGTCATCGGCAGTCCGCCGCCGCGCATCCAGCCGGTGTCCGTCAACCTCATCAATCCGGGGTTGACCTGGCGCTACTGGGACAACGTCGCGCTGGTTGCCGCCGGTTGGCAAACCCGCGGCTTCAATGACAGCGCCTGGCCCGTCGGCACCGCGCGCTTCGGCTGGGGGCTGGACGGCGAAATCACTACACTGACGGAGGGCCGCGTGACCCACTACTTCCGGCGATGGTTCAGCATCCCGCAAGCAGTGTTGTTGACGCCCTCGCTGACGGAACTGGTCTTCCAACTGGCCCGCGATGACGGCGCGGTGGTGTATCTCAACGGCGTGGAAATCTTCCGCAACAACATGCCCGGCGGCCTCGTGGGGCCGAGCACTCTCGCAGCCACGACGCTCAACACGCCGGACGAAACGGCGTGGGTGCAGCACATCATCCGCACCGCAGGCTCCGGCATCGTCGCCAGCACCAATCTCGTCGCCGTCGAGCTGCACCAAAGCTCCGCAGCCAGCTCCGACGGCGGTTTCGATTTGCAACTGGCCGGCTACGGCACGACCGAACCGCGGGTGTATCTGACCACTCCGGCCGACGGCTCGTCGTTCTCCGGCTCGCCCGTCATCAACCTCGAAGCCCTCGCCAGAGGTGTCGCCGCCGCGGTCGTCACGAACGTAGAATTTTTCGCCAATGACGCGAAGATCGCCGAGAGCAGCGCTTCGCCGTGGCGCTACGTCTGGAGCAATGCGCCGCTCGGCCTCATTAACTTGACGGCGCGCAGCACCGACACCACTGGCACGACGACCGAATCGATCCCCATCCAGATCGCCATCGGACGCGAACTGGTTTCCACGAGGTTCATCTCCAGCAATTCAGTCTGGAGATATCTCGATACGGGCGTGAACCAGGGGACGGCCTGGGTGAATCGCAATTTCAACGACGTGGCGTGGCGCAGCGGCGCGACGCGGCTGGGCTTCGGCGGCGACGGCGAAGCCACGCTCATTAACGGCGGCCCCGGCAGCGCGCGTTTCCCGACCATCTATTTCCGCAAGACATTCGTGGTCCAGCCCGGCGCGGTCTATACAAACCTC
>Ga0187893_10015569_pt1 | contig 10165 bp, 6 predicted proteins | sample MA1701074metaG_FD_139574 | JGI IMG/M metagenome (GOLD analysis project Ga0187893, IMG submission 139574) | White microbial mat communities from a basaltic lava cave in the Kipuka Kanohina Cave System on the Island of Hawaii, USA - MA170107-4 metaG ... | reverse complement strand
TCAACAACCGCGCCGGCGGGTTCTTCGTGCTCGGCGTGCTCCGCGTCGCCGTGGTGTTTCCAGGGGGCGCCGTGCGTGCGCAACTTGGCCATCTCCTCGGGCGACGGCGGCTCCTCGACGTGTGTGGCGGCGATGTGTTCGTCCGCAACCACTTCGTCGGTCTCCTCGTTCACCAGCGGGCTTTCGCCCGGCAGCGCCTTCACATCGAGCTTGGCCTCGGTGGCCGGGCCTGACAACTCGACGTGCTTGCGGAATTTCACCGACACGATCTTGCTGATGCCGTGTTCTTCCATCGTGACGCCGTACAGCGCGTCGGCCATCGCGATGGTGCGTTTGTTGTGCGTGATAATGATGAACTGGCTCTGCTTGAGGAAGCGCTGGAGGATTTTGATGAATCGGTTGATGTTCGATTCGTCGAGCGGCGCGTCCAACTCGTCCAGCACGCAGAACGGGCTGGGTTTGACCATATAGATCGAAAACAGCAGCGCCACGGCGGTCATGGTGCGCTCGCCGCCGCTCAGGAGCGAGATGCTCTGAAGTTGCTTGCCGGGCGGGCGGGCGACGATTTCGATGCCGGACTCGAGCACGTCGCCTTCATCGACCAGCAGGAGATTGGCTTTGCCGCCTCCGAACAACTCGGTGAACATCTCCTGGAAATTGGCGCGGACCTTCTCGAACGTCTCGGTGAACATCTGCTTGGTGGTCGTGTTGATCTTGGCCAGCACTTCCAGCAATTGTTCCTTCGCGCGGACCAGGTCGTCCTGCTGGTCGGTGAGGAATTTATGCCGCTGTTCGAGCTCCTCGAATTCCTCGACGGCGCCGAGGTTGACCGGCCCCATCGCGTCGAGACGAGCCTGCAACTCGGAAACCTGTTGCGAGACGATGTCCCAGTCCGTGGCGTTGATCCCCGCATGCTGCGCTTCGTTGGCGCTGACCTCGTGAATCTCGGGCTTGCCGGAGTCGGCGATGGTGATGACGAAACCTTCGCCGCGGACTTCTTCGAGGTTGACCTGGTACTTCTGCTGGATCCGTTCCTTGAGCTGGTTGACGGTCATCCGCAACTCGGTGAGCTTGATGTCGATCTCGTTCTTTCGCTGCTGCACCTCGGAGCATTGCTTGTGCAGGGAGCGGATCTGTTCCTCCTGCGCCTGGATCTGCGCGTTGATCTCCTGGCGCCGGGCCTGGCGCTCGCCCAAAAGGCGGTCCACTTCCGCGCGTTCGTTCTTCCACTGCTCCAACAACGACTGTGATTCGGCGATTTCGCCCTGCAATTGCGTAGTCCGCTGCGCGTTGTTGGCGATCTCGCCGCGGCGCAACGAGATCTGCTCGCGCAACTCGGCGAGGCGCAACTCGGCCGGCTGCTTTTGGCCCAGCAGGCTGTTGCGGCGCTGTTGTTGCGTCGCGAGCGCGATCTTGGCTTCGGTGAGGCGATCGTTGAGTTGCCGGCGCTCATCTTCGAGTTGCGCGAGCCGTTGTTCGGCCTGGCTCAATCGCGCGTGCAACTCCTCCTGACTCCGTCCGTTGGCTTCGATCTGGCTGAGGATTTCCTGCCGCCGGCCGATGCTCGTTCCTTCCTGCGTCGAGAGCGAATTCAACTCGAACTCGACCGTCTCGACCTTGAGCACGATGTCCAGGCTCTCGTTTTGAAACACGGCCAGTTCGCCTTCCTTTTTCCCGAGCGCGATCTCCAGGCGGTGCAATGCCGCGGTCTGCTCGCCGGCTTCGCGTTCGAGCGCGAGCCGCTCCGCTTCGATGGCAGTGAGCCGGCTCTTCAGGGTCTGCGTCGCAGTGGTGAGCTGCTCGACGACCCGCTGGCATTCGGCGATCTGATTGCGACGAACGAGCGGGCCCGAAACCGACGCGCCGCCCACGACGACACCGGCCCGGCTGACGTACTCACCGTCGCGCGTGACCATGTCCCATTCCGTCGCGGGATGGGCGAGCGCGGTCTGGAGGCTCTCAACGATCAGGACTTGTCCCAGCAACCGCTCGACCACGGGCCGCAATTCGCCGGCGCACTCCACTTTGTCGGCGGCACAATCCAAGGCCCAATCGGGTATCGCGGCCCGGGGCTTCGCTTCGCCCCAATTCGTCACCAGCAACGCCGCGCGGCCAATTTGCTGGCTTCGCAGGATGGACGCGATCTGCCGGGCGCTGTCGGGGTCGCGCACGAGGATCGCCTGCAAGGCCTGTCCCAGCGCGGTTTCGATGGCCGTGGTGAACTCCGGCGAAACGCGCAGCGCCTGGGCGAGCGAGCCGGTGACCCCGAATTCGTCCGCTCGCTTCAAAAGCGCCTTGCCGCCTTCGGAAACGCCTTCGTTTTGGGCTTCGAGTTCCTGCCAGAGCCGAAGCTTCGAAGCCGCACCTTCGAGTTGGCTGGCATGCTCCAGCAACCGGCTGCGCGCTTCCTGCAGTTCCGCCGCGAACGTCTCCAGCTTGCGTCGTTTCTCCTGAAGCGTGGCGCGGTCGGACTCGATCTCCTGCCGTTGCCGGGCGATTTCCGCCTGAAACGTGTCGAGCTTCGACGCGTGCTGAGTTCGCTGCTCGCCCAACGTGTTCTTCTCCGCCGTCAACCGCTCCAGCCGTAGCGTCGCGGTCCGCTGGGTGGTGTCGAGCGTCGTCAGTTCGTTGCGGAGATGGGCCGTGCCGCTTTCGAGTTCGATCGATTGGTTCTTGAGCTGGTCCGTCTCCTGGTCCTGCGACTCGATCTGCCGGTCGCCGGCCTCGCGCGCGGCGGTGACCTCGTTCACGCGCGCGGCTTCCTGACCGACCAGCGCCTCGGCTTCGCGCAACTGCTCCTCGATCTGCGCCAGGTTCTGTTCCTGGACGACGATTTTTTCCTCGGCGGCGGCGATGTCCGCCTCCGCGCGCGTCGTCTGGCCGGCGAGTTCGGTGATGCGCTCGTGGTTGAATTGAATCCGATTCGAGTGCCGTTCCGTGTTCGCCTGGATTTCCATGCCGCGCTGGACGACCTGGTTGGTCTGCAACTCCAACTCTTCCAGGCTGCGACGCGTGCCGGCAAGTTGTGTCTCTTGCTCCTCGGTCTGACGCACTGCCTGCGCCAACTCCGAGGCGAACGCGTCGGCCTCGGCTTGCCGGGCTTTGATTTGCACGATCCACTCGTCGTATTGATGCCGGGCGAGCTTCGTTTCCAGCGTCTTGAGTTGTTCGTGCAGTTCCCGGTAACGACGCGCCTTGCCGGCCTGGCGTTGGAGCGAACCGATCTGGCGTTTCACCTCGCGGATGATGTCGGCGAGGCGGACGAGGTTCGCTTCGGTGTGTTCCAACTTGCGGAGCGCTTCCTTCTTTTGCGCCTTGAACTTCGTGATGCCGGCGGCCTCCTCGAAAATCGCGCGGCGATCCTCGGGGCGGGCGCTGAGGATTTGATCGATCTGACCCTGCGCCATCATCGAGTACGACGTGCGCCCGACGCCGGTATCCATGAACAGTTGCTGGATGTCCTTGAGCCGCACCGGCGTCTTGTTGATGAAATACTCACCGTGCCCATCACGGAAGACGCGGCGCGAGACGGTCACTTCGTTGTATTCGAGCGGCACGCCGGCGGCGCGAAGCTGGTCGGGGCTGATGTCGCCGATGGTGAGGCTGACCTCCGCCATGCCGATGGGCCGGCGGCTGTCGGTGCCGTTGAAAATCACGTCCGCCATCTCGCCGCCACGCAGCGCTTTGGCACTTTGTTCACCGAGCACCCAGCGGATGGCATCGGACACATTAGACTTGCCGCAACCGTTGGGTCCGACGATGGCTGTCACACCCGGGAGGAACTCGAGGGAGATTTTCTCTGCGAAGCTCTTGAAGCCAACCAACTGAAGGTTTTTCAGATACATTGGCGAGCAAAAGTGTCACACCGACCGGCCCGAGTAAAGAAGAAACTTTGGCCGGGCATGTCTCACCGACTTGGAAGCCAATTATTCTGCCGCTTGGCGGGTTATTCAGAGGTTATTCACAGGCTGTGAATATCTCGGCGAATAAGTTGCGAATGACCGATCAAGACCGCGCAACCAACCCACTGCGAGCTACAGTCTTTCGCGACGATCCTGTCCCTTCCAGGACTTGTCTCGATCCCCGCGATCCTGCCTGGGCTCGGGCGCGTAGGAACGTGGTGGCGAAGACTGGTCCGCGTTCGACTTTTCGGCTCGCTTCATTTCCCGGCGCGATGGCTGGTCGGTTTGTGGCGCCGGTGCCGACTGCTCCTTGTGTTTGCGCGGTGGCGAAGGCGGCGGCGCGTATGCCGGCGGGTTCGACGCCTCGCGACGATATTGCTTGGGCGGTTTCGAATCGCGTTCCGCCGACCGGCGTTCCTTGCGGTCCTGGTAGTCGGGCGGCGCTTGCGAAGGCGGCACCGATTGCGCGCTCGGGACCTTGTACTTTCCATACGAAGGCTCACTGCTCGGAACTGGCGCAGCATGGGATCGCATTGGACGCTCCTTGTCGGCCCGCTTGCCATCGGGCGTCTCGATCTGGCGATAACGCTTCTCTTGTTTCGCCGGTTGATTCGGCGCAACGGACGCTGAGTTGGACGGAACGGCGATCGCCTTCGCTTTATCTTTCGTGGCCGGCTTCTCAGAGTCGGGGCTCGCCTGCTTCGGCGCCTTCTCCTCGATTCGGCGAGGCTTCGATGTCTTATCGTTGTGGGAGAAGCGCGCCGGCGTCTTCACGACATCGGCGACCTTTGCTTTGCGTACTTTTTCCTTGGTCGCAGCTTCGATCTTGGCGACCTGCGGTCCCTCGTTGACGACGATCGTCTTGCTTTTGTCCTTGTTGACGATCTTGGTCTTCGTGACGTTCTTGGTCTTGTTGATGATCTTGACGTTGTGCGCGGGCGATACGATCACGTCGCGGCAATGGCGATGGCGGAAGTGGTGTCGATGGACGATCGCGAAATCAATGAAGCGCACACCGGGATCGCAGTACGAGAACGATGCATAGAACGAGAAGTGATGGCGCGGAGGCGCCGGCGCCCACGCGATGTAATCGTCGCATTCTCGCCACACGACCCAGGCGGGCGACCAGACGACGCCGGGCACCCAGATCCAACCGCAGCGCGGATGGTACGTCCAGTTGCCGTAATGATAGCAAGCCCAGCCCCACGGTTCGTACGAGGCCCATGTCCATCCGTAGTGCGTGTATTCCCAGTGACCATCGGTGTACGGGCGCCAGTCCTCGGGCTGATCGTACGGCTGCCACACCCGGCCATATTCGGACGTGTCGAGCCAGCGACCGTGTTCGGCGAGTGGTTCCTCGAATTCCTTTACAGACTCGACCTTCGGAATCTCCTCCTCAGCCGGGGGGGATTCGTACTGTTCCTCGCCGGCAGGCGGCGGTGGGGCTTGCTCCCGGTATTGCGGTTCATCGTAGCCGCCAACACGCGGCGTATAATCGTACGTCTGCGTCTCCTGCCTGGCGTACGCCGGTGGAGGCTGCGGCGGATAAATGGGCGCTGGCGCGGGGGCCACACGCAAGTCCTCCGTCGTGCAACCGGCCACGCCCGCCGTCAGACTTGCCAAACTGAGGATCAAGGTTGTTTTCATAACCTGCCACCTTTCCATACGCTCACTTAGACACCGCCCGCTGGTCGGTATTCAACGCGCAAGACCTGCTAAAATTAGCCCAAAAGTGACGGGGAATCGAGGCGCCAGATTTGTCTTTCCTTCGGAGAAGGAATCGGCATCATACGCCCACCATGAGCACATACTCCATGCAACCGAACGTACCGGTCATCGACCTGAGCGTCGATGCACGGGGCAGGTTCATTGTCCGAACGTACTCGCATCTCGTCGGGGCGATCCTCGCGTTTACGGCGCTCGAAGTCGTGTTCTTCAGCACGGGTCTGGCGGAGACGATGACCCGGGCCATGATGGGGTCAAAATACGCGTGGCTGATCGTACTCGGCGGGTTTGTCGTGGTCAGTTGGCTGGCGACGCACGTGGCGCACATTGCGGAGTCGTTGCCGGTCCAGTATGCAGCGTTGGGCGGATTCGTGTTGGCCGAATCGATCATCTTTGTGCCGCTGCTGTGGATCGCGAACAAGGTGGCCGGTGGCCAGATCATTCAGAGCGCAGCGTTAGTGACGCTGGTTGGCTTTGCAGGACTGACGGCTATCGTGTTCTGGACCCGCAAGGACTTCTCGTTCCTGCGCGGGATCCTGTGCTGGGGTGGAGTGGTTGCGTTGGTCTTGATCGTAACCTCGATCTTCTTTGGCTGGCACTTGGGCACGTGGTTCTCGGTCGGCATGATCGCCCTTGCTGGTGGCGCCATTCTGTACGACACCTCCAATGTGCTGCATCACTACGCCGAAGATCGGTACGTCGGGGCTTCGCTGCAGTTGTTCGCTTCCGTCGCGCTGATGTTCTGGTACGTGCTGCGGCTGTTCCTGCAACGCGAGGACGACTAGGCCACCCGGGCAATTGGCGCTCGAGTGATCGCGGGACTTGCGTCACGCGGCGAAGTGTGGCTCTTCCCTTCGCGTCGTTGTGACAAACGGGGCCACGTTTTTCCAAGCCGACTAACGGGACAACGTGAGCGACGCTCCGGACAATCTTCCTGGCAAGCCGCCTCCAGCGGTCCCTCCGGTGCGGAAGAACGAAAGTTCTTCTCCGTTTGCCTGGGAGAACAAGAGCCCGCGCACAGCGCATCTGTTGAATCTTTTCCTCCCCGGCGCCGGACAGTTTTATCTCGGACGGCGCGTGATCGGCTGCTTGTTCGCGGTGCCGTTCCTGGGTTGCTTGCTCGCCATGATGGTCATCTTCATTCAAGGTTACTCCCAGTACCTGAGCGCCGCCGCGAGCGGAAGGATCCTCCAGGGTCAGGAGATCGAGAAACTCGCCGAGGCGTTCGATTTTCGTTTGCTCGGCGCGCTGCTGGTGGCCGGGCTGGTCTTGTACATCGGGTCGGCGGTCGGGCTGTGGCTGCAATTGCGTTCGATGCAGCGGTGAATCATTTCGGCGCGCGGCGGCATCCAAGCTTCCACGCGGGACGTTAAACCCGGGTTGCAAATCCAAACCAAGGACTTAGTATGCAAACGTCTCTTATGTCTTCGTTCGATCTGGTTCGTCTCATGCAGGTGGTGTTTCATCCGAAACGCGGGGAGAAAGTCGGCGTGTTCATCGACCTCGACGATCCGCGCGATTTGCGCGGGCTGAAATTCCTCGATCGGCCCGCACTGAACACCCAGCGCATCGCGTACGAAGTTTTCTATCGCGGCCTGCTCGAATCGAAGGATGAACTGCCGTTCTCCAAGGTTGCGATGTATGCCTACGAACCGACGGGCGGGAGCAACCTGGACCTGCCGGATTGGGTCGTGGACGAAGGCGGCAAACGGCTGCGGCTCATCGAGGACGTGCTCGGCGGCCTGAACATCGTGTTGTACCTCTCGACCTATTCCGCCACCGCGCCCATCACCGCCATCGCGAAGCGAATGGGTTTTCGAGGCGCGACCATGCACGGGTGCAACGAGAAAATCCTCGAAACCGGCCTCTCCAGGAACTACGACGAGGTGTCCGCCAAAGCCGAGCGGTTCCGGCAGGCGCTGACGCGATGCGACGACGTGGTGATCGAATTCGAAACCCTCGGCAAACGCTACCGGCTCCAGCTTGATTTGGGAAAACAGGAAGCGCAGAAGAGCCACGGTATCTGTCGCACGCCGGGCGAGATCGCCAACCTGCCCGCCGGCGAGATCTACTGGGTGCCGACCGGCGCCAGCGGGCAGTTCCCGTTAAAATTCAAGGAGGACGGCACGATCGCGTTGATGGACGTGGCCGGCTGTCGCATTCGAAACGCCACGTTGCTCCAGGGCAATTCCAAGACCGTCGAAGCCGCGCTCGCGAAGTACCAGGGCGATCCTGCCACCGGCGAACTCGGCGAACTCGGCCTCGGCACGCAGGACCTGCCGTTTGCGGGAGCGGACATCCAGGATGAGAAGATCCTCGGCACGTTTCACGTCGCCACCGGCCGCAGCGATCATCTCGGTGGCTCGCTCACGCCCGACAAATTCCGCAGCAAGAAGAACGCGACGCACGAGGACATCCTGTTCGCGCCGCACAAGACGCCGGAGATCAAGGTGCCGGGCGTCTGGATGCACAAGGACGGACGCGAGACGCTGCTGATCCAGGATTACCGGCCGACGGAGTTTGTGAACCGAGTGGCGTTGTGAAGGGCGTCTAAACAGAAGGTCGCCAAGAAGGCCAAGAGGCAATTGCCTTCGCGATCTTCGTCCTTCTGTTAAATTTAGATTTGCCGCCTGTGAACCCGTACGAAACGAACCAGTACCTCAACGAGTACCTCTTCTTCCACTACGGCGACCCGAAGGAATTTTGTCCGTTCCCGTTCGCGCCCCGGGACGCGCTGAATTTCCAGCGACGAATCGTATCCGAATGCCTCCTGCCCCTCCGCGCCCGGCGGCCGACGCGTGGACTCGACATCGGCTGCGCGGTGGGCCGGGCGACCTTCGAGTTGGCGCGAGCGGTCGATCACGCGTTGGGGATTGATAACTCCCGAAGTTTCATCCGCGCCGCGCGACGAATCGCACGGGAACACTCTCTGAAAGTTCAGGTCAAGGAGGAAGGCGAACTCTACTCGGAACGCAGCGTCACTTTGCCGAGGCATCTGCGGGATGTTCGAGTGACGTTCCGAGTAGGCGATGCACAGGATGTTCGTAGTTTCCCCCGCCAGAAGTTCCATGTTGTGCTCGCGATCAACTTGATTGATCGGCTCCGGGTTCCGGCTCGTTTCTTTGCGAATCTCTTCGCCTTCGACTCCGTGGTTCCGAAAGGTCAACTCGTGATCGCCTCGCCGTACACGTGGATGGAGGAATACACTCCCCGGCGGAATTGGCTGGGCGGCAGAGAGCATCTGGATCACTTCATCGATTCGCTCCTCCGACCGATGTTTCACCTCGTTCGTCGTCGGGACATTCCGTTTCTAATCCGCGAACACCGCCGCAAATACCAGTGGTGCGTATCGGAGGTGTCCACGTACGTGCGCAAGCCGGACTGATTCGTCCTCGTTCCTCGAGACCGCCGGCGGCCGCCCCGTGATCCTGAGTCGGGGCTTCGTGATGACGCGGGGCGGAGTGGACGCCTTGCGGGAGCAATTATGGGAGGAAGCGATGCGCCACGGACTGGGGCGGGCGCGGGACGTGTTGGTCGTGGCTGACGGCGCGGTCTGGATCTGGAATCTGGTGGGCGATCGGTTTGCGAACGCGCGCCAGCGACTGGACCTGGCGCACGCCAGTCAGCACCTGTGGGCGGTGGCGCGGGCGTCGCACCCCGATGACGAGGCCACAGCGCGGGCATGGGTGGAGCCGGTGCTGGCCAAGCTTCGCAGCGAAGAGAGCGTGGAGGTCATCGAGGATTTGACGGCAGTAGCGTCGCGGCTGGGCGGCGGGCGGCGGTGGAAGCCGAGCGCGACTACTTGGCGACGCATCGGGAGCGGCTGGACTACGCGGCGGGGGCGCGCCGCTGGGCAGCGGGGCGATGGAATCGACGTGTCGGCAATATCGGTGTCGGTTCAAACGGCCGGGGCAATATTGGAGCACGACGGGAGAACTTTTTTCCGTCTTTCCTATTGACGGAAATTGGGGTGTCGTCTAAACAGGAACGACTTGGTCGGTTTGGTGACCGGGATAAAGAATTACCGCTAGCGCAACCAACGAAGGGTTTGTGTTGTCCGTAGGAGAGATGATCGTGCGAACACGAGAGGACAAAGGGGGGCCGTTGTCGAAATCATCCGGGGGGAGCTTGGTCGTGGAAGGATTGGAATCGAGGATTTGTCCCTCCGCTCTGAACTTTGGCGCGGTCCTGGTCACGCCCAGCGACCCTCTCACCCTTGGCCCCGACCGGTTGATTGAACTCACCTCCGGTAAAGCGCTCGTGTACGTCACCGACCTCAACGACAACGGCCACGTCGATATCCAGGACATCGCCGGCATTTCCGTCACGCAGCGCATCAACCTCACCAGCTTCGTCGATATTCACGGCGACATCGTCACCAACCTCACCAAGAAGGGCGTGCTCAGCGGTGAGTTGCGAGACGGGTCCGTTTTGCTGGCCAAGGCGAACATCGGCAGCCTCAACATCGTCGCCGGCACGACAGGTGAGGCAGACAACGTGCTCGGCGAAGGGATCGTCGAAGGTCAGATCCTCGCGGG
>Ga0187893_10015568_pt1 | contig 10166 bp, 8 predicted proteins | sample MA1701074metaG_FD_139574 | JGI IMG/M metagenome (GOLD analysis project Ga0187893, IMG submission 139574) | White microbial mat communities from a basaltic lava cave in the Kipuka Kanohina Cave System on the Island of Hawaii, USA - MA170107-4 metaG ... | reverse complement strand
TGTGGTTGGCCACATCGCCGCCATGCCGGATGTGCATGCGGGGATCGGCGCCACCGTGGGGGCGGTCATCCCTACCCGCGAGGCGATCATCCCTGCGGCGGTGGGGGTCGACATCGGGTGCGGTATGAACGCCGTGCGTCTGTCGCTCGAAGCGGAGCACTTACCGGATAATCTGAAGCCTTTGCGTTTGGCTATTGAGCGCGCGGTGCCGGTCGGATTCGCGATGCACAAGTCGGAAGCGGTGCCGCGCTCCAGCACAACGCCGCTCGAGCAGCAGCTTCGGGTCATTCTCGATAAGCACCCAAAGATCGCCAAGGGCAGACCGCGTCTCGAGCAAGGCTGGCCGTTGCAGCTCGCTACCCTGGGTGGCGGCAACCATTTTATCGAGCTTTGCCTGGATGAGGGAAACGGAGTCTGGATCATGCTGCACTCCGGCAGCCGTGGGATCGGTAACGCCATCGGCCAGTATTTTATTGCGCTCGCGCGTAAAGACATGGAGCGCCAGCAGATCCGTCTGCCCAATAAAGATCTGGCTTATTTTCAAGAGGGTGCAGAGTATTTTGACGATTACGTGGAGGCGGTGCACTGGGCTCAGGATTACGCCCTGGTCAATCGGCGCGAGATCATGCGTTTGGTGCAGGACGCTTTGCGCCGCCTCCTGCCGCGCTTTCAGATTTCAAAAGAAGCGATCAATTGTCACCACAATTATGTGGCGCTCGAGCATCACCAGGGACAGAGACTTTACATCACCCGTAAGGGCGCCATCCGCGCCGGCGAAGGAGAGCTCGGCATCATCCCCGGCAGTATGGGGGCGAAATCCTACATCGTGAGGGGAAAGGGCGACCCCATTTCCTTTTGTTCCTGCGCCCACGGGGCCGGTCGGCGCATGAGCCGCACGCAAGCGAAGAAAAAGTTCACCCGCGAAGACTTGGAACGGCAAACGGCGGGCGTGGAATGCCGCAAGGATAAAGGCGTGCTAGACGAGATCCCGCAAGCCTACAAAGACCTCGACCAGGTGATGGAAAACCAGTCCGACCTGGTGGAGGTCGTGCACACCTTGAAACAAGTGTTGTGCGTCAAGGGTTGAGCGCGTACTCCATGGGGCCGATACCACTTTTACTGGGGCGTTACGCGGAGGAAGTTATAATGAACAACAAGTTACCCGTGGCATGCCTAGGGATCTTCTTGTGTCTGGCGGGTGGCGTGCTGGCTGACGATACCTTCCGTTGCGGCGTGCACCTAGTCACAGCCGGTGACACCAAACTTGACGTGATGGAGAAATGCGGCCCACCCTTGTTTAAGGAAACCGTGTCTGGTGCCGACGAACGCCTCGTCGAGCAGTGGCATTACCGTCCGGGTACCCGGAGCTTTCAGCGCATCCTGACCTTCACCGGCGCCCGCCTAGTCGATATCGACACTATCGCCAATCCCTAAGGGATGAGCCACTCACCTCGGCAATGGTTGGCGTTCTTGGAGCGGATCGCGGAGCAAGCGGATCGCATAGCCATGCAATTTTTTCGCTCTCCAGAGCTTAGGGTCGAAAACAAGCCTGACCTCAGCCCGGTAACGCAGGCGGATAAGACCATAGAGCGGATGGCGCGTGCCCTGGTGCGCGAGGAATGTCCGGGGCTTGCTATCCTCGGGGAGGAACAAGGCGGCCCCCAGCGCTCGGGGCCCTTATGCTTGATCGTCGATCCCATAGACGCGACCCGCAACTTCGCCCGCGGTATACCCTTGTTTGCCACCTTGCTCGCGATCGAGGAAGCCGACGAAGTGGTCGCGGGAATCGTGTCTGCCCCTGCGCTTGCCACGCGATGGAAGGCGGCGCGCGGAGCAGGCGCTTTTCGCGGGAGCGATCAGATCTGGGTCTCGAAGATCCAGCAAATCGAGGGCGCCCAGGTGTTCCATAGTGATTTGCTCGGCAGCGCCGAAGCGCACCCGCCGCCGGAAGCGCTGCGGTTCATGCGCAGCGCGCGCCGCGCACGGGGGTTCGGAGACTTCTACCAGCACGTGCTAGTGGCCGAGGGTGCGGGAGAGATCGCCTTCGATCCGCAGCTTCAACCGTGGGACATCGCCCCCTTGCAAGTGATCGTGGAAGAAGCAGGTGGCAAGGCCACAACTTTGGACGGTGAGCGTTCGATTTACGGTGGATCCTTGCTGACATCGAACGGGCTCTTACACGCTCAAGCGCTGGCGGCCGTCTTCGACGGCGCGCTTTGATCTCTGGAGGCGGGGTAGGCAAGGGTTTAGAATTCGCAAACGGGCTAAAAGGGCACTTCGAACCCGTAACAGAAAAAGACAAAAAAACAGGAGGCTTATTATGCCGACGGTATTGGTTCTTATGGTAGTCTTTTTTGTCATCATGATCGGTGGCTTCGCGTTTGTTATGTATATGGATTCGAAGACAAAGGTGGTAGAGCCCAAGTATTATGGTTTTGTCGAGGGTGATTCAGAGGCGAGCTCCCCGGACGCCCAAGCCGCTCATCACGCAGACAAGGACAGCGGGGAGATCAAAGCCGAGGTATCCGTTAACGGTTCTGGCAAGGCGCGAGCCCTGGCACGGTTGGGACATGAATTTGAGTGTAAGGAAAAAAAGTCGACACAAGCAACTATTCTGGTCAAGCTCGACTATCGCGGCCGCACGCAACTAGAACAAGGCGAAGGTGCGCTCAAGGCGTTTCTCACTGTGGTGCCCGAGCCGGGTTCGCCGCGCATACTGGACCTGAGCCAGGAAAAAGCAGGGGTGACGTCAAAGCCCGAAGAGGGTTACACCCCGATCGATCGCAAATTCGTTGTGCGTTTGGAGCCCGGTCAAAAAATCACCGTATACGCTGAAGTCAGCGCGACTGCAGAATCCGCGCCAGACAAACCAGCCACGGGTGCTGCCGAGGTGGAGGTCAGGGTTAGGGAGATCTCCTACCGCGCACAGCCAAAGATTCTCTACTAAAGGGCACTTCGATCAATTCGAAGTGCCCGGCGGTATAGGGACATGCCGCGCGGGTTCAAGCAGGTAACTGTTTGAAAAATTGAGCGAAGCAAAAATCGCATTTTTGCTTCGCGATTCGAAAAATTCCACGGATGGAATTTTTCGAAGTGCCTTAAACACAGACCCCGGGCGCGGAAGCAACAGCCGTAATTAGCGAGTGCACTGTCTACCGCCCTCTGCTTTGTTGCTGTTCCTGGAAATAGAGCACACTATTCCTGCGCAACAACGCCGCGCCGCTGACGGTGTGGCGATGCAGAGACATCAAAACAAGGTAGACAGAGCATAAGATCCTTGTCATGACCCGTTTCAACATGATAGCCGCTGTGGGTGCCCTTCTGTCATTCATGGTGTTGCGCACGCTGGTCGCCGCCGCGGGTATTAAGCACCTAGGGGCCGGTTTTGCCGTCGCCATTTTCTCGGTATTCGCGTATTTCTGGATCGATGACTACCAGCGCAAGCGCAGCGAGCGAAAGCAAAATGTCAGTCCACCAGCACCCGTTCTAAAGCGAAAGCGGCGCTCGCGGAAATAAGAGAGGAAGCCATGCCGCTGGTAGAGCTTACCGCCACAGGCTATGTTCTAGTCACCCTGGCCATGACTCACGCCACCATCGCCGCCGCCAGCATCTATCTGCACCGGTATCAAGCGCACCGGGCCTTGGATCTGCACCCCTTGGCAAGCCATCTGTTGCGGCTGTGGTTGTGGCTTACCGCGGGCATGAAGACACGCGAGTGGGTGGCGGTGCATCGCAAGCACCACGTCGCAGCCGATACGGTGCGCGATCCGCACAGCCCTAAGGTCCTGGGCTTAGGGCGAGTCTTGTGGCTGGGCACACTTCTTTACCAGCGCGCGGCCAGCGATGCAGGGACCCTGCAGCAATATGGGAAAGGCACGCCCGCCGACTGGCTTGAGCGCCATGTCTACGAACCGCTGAGCCGCTTCGGGATCCTCATCATGTTGATGATGGATGTGGGGTTGTTCGGGTTACCTGGGCTCATCGTTTGGATCGTGCAAATGCTCTGGGTCCCCTTCTGGGCCGCGGGAGTCTTGAACGGTCTTGGTCATTCTTGGGGTTACCGCAACTATCGCCGGACGGATGCCGCGCGAAACATCGTTCCTTGGGGCATACTCTTGAGCGGCGAAGAGCTGCACAACAATCACCATGCGCACCCCGGTAGCGCGAAGTTCTCGCGGCACTGGTGGGAGATCGATATCGGTTGGGTGTATATCCGCACCTTGGAATGGCTGGGCTTGGCGCAGCGCCGGAGAGGGCTCTGCTGTAACAAGACGATCTGCGACTGGATCAAGCCTCAAAACGAGCGCGCGTCGCCTTTCGGGGGGTGACAACGCTGCGCTGCGATCTCGGCGCGGAGCTGTTTTTGCCTTTCGTGGGTAATGGGAAATCGCCAAAGCACTGCCGCGCCTAGCGTCATTAGAGCACCTGGCAGCCAGCCATAGGTAGCCATTAAAGCATCTAGCGCCGCCTCGCTGTGTGACGCATCGGCAGGCTCGAAACCGAAACTTGCCGGGATTAGGGTGCCCAGTACTATCCCTAGCGCGATCGCCAGTTTGGTCACCATCGCCCAGGCGGCGAAGAACAATCCCGTGCGCTGTCGTCCCGACTGCACGGTGTCATAGTCGACGACATCGGCGGCCATGGAATTCGCTAAAAACAGGATGCTGGCAAAGCCCGCCCCCCGTATCACGAGAAGGACAAACAGTAGCCAAGCGTCACCCGGCCCGCACAAAGGGAGCAATAGACTCCACCCGCCGATCCAGAGTGCAGCGAGCGCGAGCGTGCGGTGCTTACCTAGGTGATCGGCGATCTTAATCCAAAGGGGAATAGCGCTCAGGGTGACGATGTTCTCAAACAGCAGCATGATGGGAAAGAGCTCCCTGCCTCCCACGACATGGGTCATGACCAGCAAATGCAAGGATGCCTGGACGATCAATCCAGAGACAAACAACAGAGAAGCCGAGAGCACGCAGAGAAAAGCCGGGTTGCGTAACAGCAAGGCGAGTCCTCGCCACTGGTCCATGGCGAAGGTGGGCAAGCGCTCCACAGGCGCCTCCGGAATGCGCCAGAGCAGCATCCCCAGCAACGGCGGGAGCAACAGCAGAACAGTGGCTGCCACAAACCACAGCGGGGTGCCGAGCGCCAGCGGACGTTGTTGCTGGAGCGCAAGCAATACCAGCACGAAGGCGATCTGGCCGGCAAAGCCGCAAGCCTCGCGCCACGCGGTGACTCGCGAACGCGCTGCATAGTCGCCCGTCAATTCGGCCCCCCACGCGCGGTAGGGGAGATCCGCCAGGGTAAAGCCGAGGTATAGGAGACAACTCCAGATCAGCAAATAGTGGAAGCTTGCGTTATCCCCGGGAACGAACACCATCCAGGCCGAGAGCATGAACAAGGGAGCGCCCAGCGCGACCCAGGGTTTGCGTCGTCCCCAACGGGACCTGGTGCGGTCGCTGAACTCGCCGATCAAAGGATCGGTAATCGTGTCCAGCACCCGTGATGCCGCCAGCGCTAGCCCCACCTCTTCAAGGGGCAAGCCAATTTCCTCGCTGTAGAACGGGACCACGTAAAGGGCGAGGGGAAAGGCAATGATAGCGAAGCAAAAATTCGGCAGACCATAGATCAACAAGCCCAACGGCCGCAGGTGCCATGGTGTAGGGCACGGGTGCTTATCCACCGCTGCCCGCGGGTTAACCGCGCTCTGCGGCGTCCGCGAGCTCTGCCGAGCGCTGGTCCAAAGACTCCAGAGCCTGGTGTAGCCTCTCGGTAAACCGGTTGACTTCCTCCGCACAAAGATCCGGCGGCACTTGGATGGGTGCGCCGATGGCGAAGCCCACCCGGGTAAACAGCCCGGGGATTTCAAGCCGATCCCAGCGGTGCATTAACACACGGCGGCGGCGCGCGCACACCGAAGCCGGCACGACTTCATAGCCGAGCTCGGAGGCGAGCTTGATGGCGCCTTTCTTGACTCGGTGGTACGGGCCGGCGGGACCATCGACCGCGATGCCGCCGTTTTGATGATGAACCAGGGCACGGCGCATGGTGCTGATGGAATAAGCGCGCCCATTGTCCGGGATCTGCACGCAATGATAGCGAAAACGCCGGCAAATGTCGGAAATCACTTCTCCGCGATTCGACTGGCTGGTAAACACGCACGCAGAGCGACCGCGCAGGAGGGCGAATAAGGGCACGTATTTTCCGTGCCAGAAGGTAAACATCACCCGGCGGCCTTCGCGCAATATCTGGTCTAGATCCTCTATTCCCTCGACCTTCGTGCGCCAGGTTGCACATTGCAGTCTCAGCAACCACGACCACAACCAACCCATCAACTTAGCGCGCAAACGGGGCTTGGCGGGGGCAAACGACTCGGCGGGCGAGGTATCGTTGCCGCCGTATTCGACGCGGGTTGCGGCGCGATCCGCGGGGCCGATCTCCCACACCGGATCGGGGCGCATGGAGTCGCTAGCCGCAAACACGAAATTACGCACGATACCCCATTCGCCGCGCAGACGCCGCCTCGCGGCCGACCAGGCTGTGCCGTTCAAGTGTTTGCGCAGGTGGGACGCTTCGATCAAGGAGGCGTAAAGCTCTAAGGCCTTGGCAGCGGTGTGAGTGATGTCCAACTGCCGCGCGGTGTCGTAGGCTTGCGCTTGAATAGATCGCTTTTGCTCCGTGCTTACGCTCGCCAACTGCAGCAGCGCCGCGGTAAACTCCTCCAGGCTGTCACGGCGTAACAGCCGCCCGTTGACACCGTCACACACCACCTCCCGCACCCCGGAAGCTTCCACCGCGATCACCGGTACTCCGGCCGCCATCGCCTCGGCCAGCACCATGCCCTGGGTTTCCGTGTGAGAGGCAAACGCAAACACATCCATCGCCTTGTAAGCGGCGGCCAAGTCGGCGTTCTGCAGCACACCCACGGCACGCAGACCCTGGGATAGACCATCGGCGGCGAATGCCGCTACAATTTGCTTTTTGCTGGGCCCGGCGCCGACCAGCAGAAAATATCCGTTGCGCTGTTCTCGCAGGAACCGGATCACGGCCCGGCTTAGAAAGTCGAGGTTTTTCTCGGGTGCCAGGCGGCCGACGTGGCCGACGACAAAAGCCTCTCGCGGGATACCGATGCTGTCACGAAATGCCGCACCGTCTCCGGCGGTGAAAAATCGAGTGTCCACTCCGGTGGGGATGACGGTGATGGGGGCCAAGACTTTTCGCTCGCGCAACACCGCGGCGACGCTATCGCTGGGGGCGATGACGGCGCTGCACAGGTTGCAATAACCCACCACCAGATCAGCGACAAAGCGTTTGAGCCGCAGCGAATCCCCGGGCACATAATGAGTGTATTTTTCGTAAAAGGTATGGTGCGTGAACACCAAAGGAATGTCATGTGCGACCGCGATCCGCAACCCGGTAGCGCCGAGCAAAAACGGGTGGTGGGAATGGACAAGCTCCGGTTGGAAGGTGCGCAAGGCCCACGCCATGCGTCCGGGGATCGGCACCGGCATGGAGAAACCACTGCCGTTGAAACTTTTTATGGCTGGGTAGCGAACGACATCGGTTTCTTCCTTGGATGCTCCGTCAACCATGGGGGCAGCCACCAGCACTCGGTGTTTGTTGCTGCGAAACTCATCGACGAACCCTTGTACGCTGCGCGCAACACCGCCCACAAACGGTGGAAATGTGTTGGTCAGCATGAGGATATTCATCAGGCTTTTTGTCTCTGCAGCACTGATTCTTCTCTTCTTTTGTTGCACGCCTGGGTCACAAGGCCTCACCGCGGTTTCGGTCCGTGGGTTACGCCAGGCCGAACGCGGGGGCGAGCGATCCCTCGCGATTTATTTGCCGCGAGCCACGCAGCCCGCAAGGTGAAGATCACTAAGTCGTTTGAGTAGGGCCACGGCGCGCCGTGCCCCTACCCATCGCAACGTGGTTAGCATCGGAGACGAATGTACCCAAGCTGCGACGGAATTTCCACCCTTTTATTTGCGGGCAGCGCGCGTGCTCAAGCTTTCCCTGTCGGGCGGACGCCTCAAACGGATAGGTATGAGCCTGTGACCTATAATTCCAAGATTCATCGCCGCTACGGTATTCGCCTGGGCGGATACGATTACGAACACATCATTCGCGACGAAGCAGAAACTACAATCGTATTGCGGAATATATCGCCGGGGCACGGCGCACCGTGCCCGTGGCTCACGGCAGGTGTTCCGATTTCATCTAATGGCCAAACCCGAAACAGTCGTTTCGTCTTTGGGGCTAGTCCTTTTTGTCGTGGGTTGGCGGATCATGACCCTCGCCTTAAGGCAGAATGCCTTCGTGGCGCCGATGGTGAAGCATCAGGAAGAAAGACAACAAACGGTGAACGATAGCGGAGTCTACGGCGTGGTGCGACATCCCATGTAAGCGGGCGCTGTCCCCTTGCTGGTCGGCATGCCGCTGTGGCTGGAAACGTACGCCGCGGCTATGCTGGCCAGCTTTCCCCATCGGGACGCTCGCTGTGCGGATCTTGGTCGAGGAACAGTTCCTTAGACGAGAACTGGCGGGCTACGACGCCTATACGGAGAGAGTGCGGTACCGGCTGATCCGGTTCGTCTGGTAAGCCAGTCAGGAATTTCCTCGCAATCGCAACGGCGTTGGCTGGCTAACAAAACGCTACACCTGACCGCGGCGACACCAGGTGGTTCCGGGGTTCAAACTCCTTGCAGCCGCCGCCGCAGGTGAGCTCGAGCGTTTATGCTGTAGGTCTGGACTATCCCTTGACATACCATTTATGGTATAGCCACAATTACGATGTGGCGCATCGAGGAACATCGTCGGGTCGATAAGCAGATTGATGCCATCCCGACTGACATCTTGAAGCGCTATGAAAAATGGAAAGATATCGCGGAAATCTCCGGTCCAACCGGGCTATGGCATCAAGGGGTTTCACGACGAAGCCCTGGTGGGTAAGTGGGAAGGCTACCGCTCATCACGGCTCGGGCTACAGTACCGGGTCATCTATCGAGTCGTGCCGGCCGAGCAGTTATTCCAGGTTGCTTCAATTACTGCTCACGATTATCGGAGGTCCTAGATGAGGCAGTATAGACCAGCGAAGAAGTGGATCGCCGTTTCCGTCGGCGAGTCTGTGCGCATTGTCCGTGAGTTGCAGGGTCTGAGTCAGAACCAGCTTTCTGAGCTTACCGGTATCCCGCAGGCGACGCTATCGGCCATTGAGAACGATCGCGTTAGCTTAGGCGTCGAGCGAGCTAAGGTGCTAGCTCGGGCGTTGAAGTGCCACCCGGCTGTATTGGTGTTTCCCGGATGGGAGTTCAACGAAACATCCGCGGCATAACTAGCCGCTCAACCAAGCTAGGCCGAGTCTTGGGCCGGAGATGATAGTACCTAATCCTCATCATGGGGTTTGCTGCATGGTTGCCCTCACGCGGGCGCACCACGGCCTGATGGTCCGGGTAGTGATATCGTCTTGCGGCAGGCGGTTCATCCCTACCGCCGCATCGTTATCCCTGATCATGCTGAAGTGGCCAAAGGAACCTTGCGAGCCATCATTAAGCAAATAGGACTAACAATGGAAGAATTCAAAGGCGGCGATAAACGCAATCATTCTGTTTTCTCAAGTGCAGCAAGGAAGGTGGTGTGAAGTTCACGATCCGTCCGCTCACGCCCGATCTGTGGCCTGCGCTCGAGGACCTGTTTGGCGAGAACGGCGCCTGCAATGGCTGCTGGTGCATGTAATGGCTGCTGGTGCATGTATTGTCGGATCGGCAGCGCCTATCGCCAGAGGCCGCGCGAGAAAAACAAGGCGGCGTTTCGAGAGGTCGTCAAGCGCGGTCCGCCCCCGGGCCATGGCCCGGGTCTTTTTTCCCCGGCTCTGGAACGAGAGGGGAACTCGGCACTCATACCCGTCCCATCACGGGCGATGCAGCTTAACATGTCCCTCTGACGCGCTAGAGTCGCGCGATAACCGCCCGCAACAAGCGATTCACCTGCTCCGTTCCGCTCTTAAGGTTAGTCTCTAAGGTCGCGATCGTTATCGGGGCGTCGCCTCGCCCTGCGGCCCAGTTGGCGACCACGGCACAGGTTGCATAGGCTAGCTCGAGCTCGCGTGCCAACGCGGCCTCCGGCATGCCGGTCATGCCGACCATGGTACAACCGTCGCGTTGCAAACG
>Ga0187893_10015567_pt1 | contig 10166 bp, 11 predicted proteins | sample MA1701074metaG_FD_139574 | JGI IMG/M metagenome (GOLD analysis project Ga0187893, IMG submission 139574) | White microbial mat communities from a basaltic lava cave in the Kipuka Kanohina Cave System on the Island of Hawaii, USA - MA170107-4 metaG ... | reverse complement strand
GAAAATGCTCTTCCGGAAAATGCTCCCGGATGCGTTCCCACTGCTCGTTGCTGAGCTTCAGCACGTCTGAAGTATAGAGCGAGAATCACCACATCGGAGTTTTGAGATAAGTTCTAGTAAGAAACCTTCCGGCTATCGGCAATCTGTATTAGACCTGCCACGAATAGACCGGCCTAAATTCGATGATCTCGACATCGTCATCGGGCGTCAGTTGTCGTCCAATGTGCTCCTCAACTATTGACCTATCGTCCACATCCTCGCCCCCTTCATCGAGATACTCCCGTGCACTTACGGTGCGGCGATGCGTGATCTTTGCGTGTAATTCCTTCTTCTCGTGATCGCTAGTTCCCGCGAGCGTCACTAGGTCGCCAACATTCAGGTCTTCGTACTTCTTGTCGCAGTCGTAGGTTTGAAACACCTGATTGCGCATGCTTTCCATCGCCGGACAATACCGACTAGGAAGTTGAAGAGAGCGATCGCTCCGCCGATTTGACATCCTAGGTTCGGGAAACTCCTTTGGAAACACGTCGACTTGCTCCAGACCGTCGATGTCTACATATGAGTGTTGGTCTCGTTCCAAATACTCGCTGTACCCTCGAAATGGACCTTTCGATCCTTGGAAATCAACGAAGATATGTGGAAAGTCGTATTTAACGTCTCCCTGCGGATCGATGGCCACCATCGAGTCAAACCGCACTAGCCCTCGTACAATGAAACGCACCTGCGAGGACGATGGCAAATATCGCCAATAGTCCTCGACTCTCTCACGTTTTGGTTGGTCGGATTGCTGTTCTTGGGTACTCATTTTGCGATTTACGAGATTTACAGCTTCCGTGTAGTCCCACGTCTTCGCTTTTTCATCGACGAAGGCGTAGTGATCACGCACCGTAACTATGAGTCCGAGCGGGTGAACCTCCACGACTGGGTATTCTTTCCATCGCGGAACCTCGTCAAAGTCCGGGTACTTAGTTTTGTATGGGTAGTGCGAGTCCTTGATGTCGCGCAGGAGCACTGGCTGACCGAATGGGTTATTGGAGAACAACGTCTTCAACCTGTTCTTTGCGCTGATGGAGGAGCGAACTTCAGTCGCTCTCGAACGGCGCCGGCTGAGAAGTGAGATTCCAAAGAACGTGAAGAGGATGCGATCGTTCTTGGGTTGGTGAAGCATGTCTTCAAGCGCGGCACGGCCCCACAACTGAAACTCCATGACGCCACGCTTTCTCAGTTCCTCGCGGAACACATCGAATGACTCTTTGGAAAAGTTCGCCGGGGCCGCGAGCACGTATCCGTAAGGCGGGCGGGCAGCGTCAACATTGTCCGCGACTATTGACGCCACTCTGGAAGGACCAATCTCCTTTTCCCGCTTGCACTGGAACATCCACACCCGGCCTTCAGCGACTTCTAGATTCGTTTCCGCTGACTCCTCTGCGTCTCTATCGTCGTCGTTGGCCTCCTCATTGCGGCTCGCCGACGTTTTCTCGAAGGCTCGGATGTCGAATCCTTCGTCACCGCCTGCTCGGCCTGTTGCTTCGATGGTCTGCCAATCGCGATAGTCGTAAACCAGTTCCCGAATGAGGTCCTCGAACCGCTTCGGGTCGAGGTCCTCAAAATGAATTGGTCCGAGAGTCTTGCTTATTGACGTATTGGTCATTGCATCCCGCGACAACGGTTCGAGGTTGCAGCCGTCCGAGCGCGTTTAAGTCTGCCCCGAGTCGCTTGGCCTGTCTAACTTCGGCACCAGCCCGGTAAAGCTCCAGATCCCAACCCGTCCGCACTTCCGGCACCGGGGCCGACACCGCTTCACCTCCCGAGTCCCGAGGCCATTCCGAACGAGCATTTCGACGTCAGCATGGGCGGTCCGTTTGCATCCCGGGCACCAGCAGGCGAGGCCCTGGTCGTGATCGAGAAAGTCGCGGAAAGTGGTGAGAGGGAGGGCATGCATGGCCCGAGCATGATGTCCCGGGTAGCTCGGTGCGTGAGCCCCGAAATGTGGCGAGATCGCATATGAATGCCCCGATCCCGCCTCCGGCGAACTATTCGACGTGCTCGGCGTCGAGAAGGCCAAGCTGCGACTTCAGCACATTGGTCGCGCGGCCTGGTAGGAAGTACCCGATCGCGTACTCCAACCGGTCGCAGACCACCGCCTGATGCGTGATGCGGACGGGGAATTCCAAAGGCACGTCCTCGACGTCGTGCGCCACCCGACGGCAGAACTCTGAGATTTAGCGGTTGCCACGCGTGACGTACATCGCCAACCGAGTGATCGCCGCCCCGTTGCACGACGCCACCTCGACACCGGCGATCTCCCGCCCCTCGAACTCCAACGGGCGGTCCCCGCTCCTGCGCAACTTGTACATGCGGGAGCGCCCGTTGAACCCGTGCCGATTTATGATGATCATGCTGTCCTCCTTCGAAGCGCCCTTGCTTCGGGAGGTAGTTAACCGGGACCTGCTTAACAACAACAACGCGCCGTGATTGTTGTTACAACCGACGACGGGGATGAGCGCGCGCTGTACCGCGAAGCATGGAGCAGAAACGTCATCCTCATGAGTCCGACGACTCTTCTGGTCACTTTGCGTATTACTGCGAATCTGTGGATGCGCAAGCAACAGAGCGAAAATGCCCAAGCGATCGCCAAGCAGTGCGCGTCCTTGTACGACAAGTTTGTCGGGTTCGTCGCGGATCTCGAGCAAATTGGCAAGAAACTTGACGAGAGTCGGGAGGCGTTTACATCTGCAAAGAAAAAGCTGTCCTCCGGGAGGGACAACCTCGTGCGCCAGGTCGAGCGAGTTCGAGAATTGGACGTGAAGCCTACCAAGGCTTTGCCGGCAGCGCTGGTTGAAAAATCATTGTACGAAGGACTTTCGGATGAATCTCTCGCAGACGCAGTTGACGAACAAGTGGAGTTAGCCGCAGCCGCTGGGAACTTGCAAACTTGAGCGGATGGCGCGCTCCACGCTGACAATCGAATCGCGAGGCCCGGCCCCTTTCGAATGATGTCAATGCCGGAATAATTAGTGGATCGCTGCCTTTCCCTATAATGTCCCTATTCGGGAGAGTCAGCATGCCCGGTATGGGTCAAGTCATTGAGCTGCCACGCCGGCGTCGCAAGGCTTCAATCGCCGCAAATGGGAGAATCCCGCCGCACCCTTAACCGAATCGTGCCAGCCAAACTCGGTAAGACTTGGTACCCGACAGAAGTGGACCAGCTAGTGGCGGCCGCGGGCACTTCGGGGTGTAACGGCAGCCGAAACTAAACCGTGTTGACGGTCATGTGCCGACATCGCCTGCATGTCTTACTTGAGTCGCTGGCTCAATATTTGATTCGCACTCTGAAGACCTATCGTGGTTTGCTCGAGCAGCCGCATGGCCTGCTCCATTGGATGCGCGGAAGAATCGATTCCAAGCAAGTCAAACGCATCCTTAATTTCGTTCGATGGCAGGTGTGCATCACCTAGGCGTAGTTCGTACGCAGCGACAAGCGGCGTCAAAGTTTGTCTCGCCGTCTTCTCGTCAACTACCTGCGCAAGCACCTTTTCCAGGAGTTTCAGGGATCTCAGCTTTTGCTCGTCGGACGGGTCGACAATCTTACGGAGCAGGGAAATGTCAATCGCATCGGCAGTGAGTCTGGCAATGTCCTTTGCAAGTGCGAGAACACCGCCTTTCTCCAATGCCCGGAATCGGTGGATACGCGTGAGAATGTCACGCCGACTAGTATGACTGCGGAATAGCCGACTGCCGAAACGATACTCAAACGTCGAATCGAGAGCATCTAACGCCGACACAAACTCATCTTCTGGTGCTCGAGTCCTGGCCGGCCGGGCGCGCATTTGGGAATCTAGAAGTTCGGATGAGACAGGGCCATTCGGCGCAATATTGTGACCCACCCAAATACGCTGTTGCCAACGCGGCAGCTTTGCAATGTCGTACGCGTGAACATTTATGGAACCGTTTCGGTCGATTCCGAAATGGGTCCTGTAATCAGGAGAACATCTGATCGAACCTGTCTGTCGCGTGTACCATTCCAGACTGCTGCCGCGAAATTGAAGCAAAGCTTCAATTACTCGCGGTTCAAACCACAACCAGCGGCCTATGTCTTCGTTTTTTAGCCTAGAACTTGCCCAACGCTCCCCAGCCGGATCAACTACATAGGCAAACTCATCGGGCGGATCGTCTCCGCGCACGCGTTCGCTGGTGGCAGATCGTTCGACCCACTCGTTTCGCCACAATTCGCCCTCTACGCGGAACGCTTTCGATCTATCTTTCCGTTCGAATGAGTAGCTCTCTACCTCCGTATTCGATTGCGTTTCCGGACCGAATACTTGCGCATCAGCCTCGTCGTCGACATCCGTACGTCGCACGGTCATTACAGAGACGCTTCCGATCAAGCCACCAGTTGAGTCAATCTCAAAATATCGCTTCGAAAATCTGTCATCTGGTGTAGCAACTTCGACTGGATCCGTCGGCCAGCCAAGGTACGATGGATCGTCAACTATCGCCATGCGTTGCCGATATTGGGCAACTCGCAGCACCAGTCCGCGCGCACACAGGTAGTCACGCAGGAACTCTGATCGCATTTCTATTGCAACCGTATGTCCATCCAGATCACGGCGAGCTCGGATAACTTCTACATAGCCTTCGTTGACGCTCTTCCACGAGTCGCCTTCCCTTATCAGCCCAAGTGCCATTACGACGTCTGGGTTGACGTACCATTCCGATTGATGTGCGCTGTTAAACCGCTGCACCAAAACTAGCTCAACTCCAATGGCTTCCCTCTCATTGTGTAAATAGACATCCGCGGCTTTATACCTGCCATCACTAAATGCAAATGGAGCGGGTTCATGCATTAGTCCGATATCTGACCATCCGAGGGAGTCGCCAATTTTTCGATGTTCAACCGAGATTGCTACACTGCCCGCGCACACCAATTCTTCGAAGGACCCAACTGTTCTGGAGTCACCAGCACTCTTAACTGTTTCTGCTTGTCTTAACGGTATCCAAACCGAGTTCGCCAGCTTCCGACGGCGAACTTCCTCCATTTCAAACCATTGCGATGGCGGTCTATCAGACATCTGAAGGCATTATCTCGCGACCGCTACTTCAACAAGCTGCAGCTTACTGAGCTCACTGTTCCCTGGGTAAAGCTCATCCAGTGCTTCAAGCATTTCGTTTATTAAAGTTACTACGTCGGCTTCAACGGAGTTGAGGCTTCGGTGCGCGTGCCTTGGCAGCCTATGCAGTCGATGAAGTGCATTGTGGCAAGTTACGAAATTTGTATCGCGAACGGCACCCCAGTGACTGTGGGCGAATGTAGAAGCCCAGTCATAGTACTTGTCATAGAGCTCTTTCGCGTCGCATTCGATAGATAGCTGTCGCAAATTGCTATTTGCCCAATGGCCAACGTCGATGTCCAGGAATTCCTGCCACACGTCCTCGTTTGCAATTGCATACAAAGCGTCCTCGTCAATGAAGGCCGGCAATTTTCCTTCTAGTTCTTGAGCCTTTAGAAATGCCAATTTTGCCTGGCCAGCCCCATAGACGCGGTACGACATCCACATTTCCGCACTATCGACTTTCTTCAGATACTTGAGTGTGATATTCGCTTCGACCAGAGCACGAAGCGCAAGTCTTCCGATTATTCTGGTATGTACCCGATGCATCCCAACTTCTTCGACAATCGCCAGCGCATACAACACGAGCCCGAAGGCGGATTCCAGACGCGGATTGGCTGGCCCTGCACCCATGTTCTCGGAAAATCGTTCCACAATGTTGTCGCGTGAGGTGTAAAGAGTTTTTCGTTCAATCCGCGTCTCAATGAACTTGTATACGTCGCCTTGTGTCGGGTCGATGCACGCCGTCTTGGATAGCAGTTCCTCCCAAAATGTTCGAACCCACTGCGACGGCGGGTTGCGACGAAGATTTATTTCGCAAGATCGAATGAACGGACGGACACGACGCATATCACCTTTGTCTGGAAAAACGCGCAGCTCCTCGAGCTGCTCCGCCATCGAGTGAGGGAAAAACATGTGCCCGGAAATAATGCCGAGTATCAGCTTGAACCATCGAATGTCAGTAGATTTTTCGGATTGGTGATCAAGGACTCCAATAATTGCCTTTGCCATCGTATTCCAGTCATCGCTGGTGGAATCGCAGTTGAGATGCTTTTTCCATCTCTCCGATCCGGGGATCGACTTCAGTAGCAATAGCGGCCGGAGCGCCGCGTAGCCTAGCGGGTGACTCAATGGAATTGAAACGAAGTTTCCAAACTGCTCTTCGGATACTTCTGCAAGTTTTGTGTGATCCACGACGACATCAATGTTCGGGCCGGTCGCGTCATGTACTTGTTTCGCCGCAGCAGGCCTTTCATCATCTTTTCTAAGAAACCAATTCCGGCAATGCACGGCAACTTTTCTAAGTACAATCAGATATTCACGGCGTTCTAATACTTCGGTAAGCAATACCGCCCACAGCATCTCTGGCATGTGGTCATCGAGCCAGCGTGTCGGCGTCAAATTTGGGAGTCGAGCAAGAGGCGGACTTAGCTTGCTCCCTTGGCGGTGATGCTGGTCAATCGCGCTTATATTGAAGTTCGAATAGGTCGACTTTCTCTTTCGACCCTTTGATTTCCTAGTTGTTTTGCGGCGCTTGCCCACAAGCTAACCCTGTGAATTTAGGCTTGGCATAGCCAAACTTTACACATCTGACCTTAACCTCTGGTCTTGACTCGCCTTGTTCGAAATCGATTCCACCCTATCCAATAGTGCGAAATCCTCAATCAATTAGCCGTATTTGAGCCATGAGTCGCACCCTAAAATCCTGAACATTTAGCCGAAAAAGCTAATCCCTTTTAAGCCTTGAATTTAACCTCGACCTTCAAGTTTCCCAACCGCTATCTACTGCCCCTAGATGAGCACTTTGTTGGCCAACCTGAGTCATTGCGTCGGAGTATTCGCCAAGACCCGACGTTGACGAACATGCTTTCGTGAGCCTAGAGTTTGTAGCGTAGCCGGGACCAAACACACGGATAGCCCCGGCGGCTTTGAGGGTACGGGCTCTAGTTCTTCGAGCCGTAGCGATGCCCGACCCGCACCCGTCCGGGTGTTCACGGCCTGTGCACTGTTTAACCAATGTTCGATTGGGCCGTGCACAGTTGCTCCTCACTTCGTAATTGAGACCAACCGATCGCCCCGGCCCACAAGAGGCGGGACGTAATGGCTCATGAAAACTTTTGGTCTCAAGCAAGCAGCCGCTTATTTGCATATTCACCCGGAGGAACTCCGCCTTCGTGCCAAGTCCGGCCGAATTCCTGGCGCCAAGGTAGGCCGCGCCTGGGTATTCCTCGAGGACGACCTTGCCAGCTACCTGCGTTCGCTCTATGGTCATCCACGGCAAGCGCTGCAAGTGACACCTGATAAGGAGGAGGTATGTCACTTCGCAAACGTGGCGGGATCTGGTGGATCGACTTCGTTAGCCAAAGTGGACAACGAATACGCCGATCTTCTGGAACTGCCGACAAGAACCTCGCGCAAGAACTCCACGACAGGCTGAAAGCCGAGTCGTGGCGCATCGACAAGTTGGGCGAACGGAGTCGCCGGACCTGGAACGAGGCGGTGGTGAGGTGGCTGAAGGAGTCTGCCCACAAGGCGACGATCGACACAGACAAGGCGCATTTGCGCTGGCTTGATCGCTACCTGGGAGGCAGATACCTCGACGATATCAGCCGCTCACTCGTCGACCGCATCAGCGATGCGAGGCTTGCCGAGGGTGTGAGTAATGCGACGGTCAATCGCACCCTGGAAGTCGTCCGGGCCATTCTCAGGAAGAGCGTTCACGAATGGGATTGGCTGGATCGAGCGCCCAGGGTACGCATGCTGAAGGAGCCGACGCGGCGCGTGCGGTTCCTCACGCGGGAGGAGGCCGACAGACTCCTCGCGGCATTGCCGGTGCATTTGGCAGACATGGCCGCGTTCTCGCTGGCGACGGGACTTCGCCGGTCGAACGTGACGGGTCTGCAATGGACGCAGGTTGAGTTGGTGCGGCGACTGGCGTGGATTCATCCCGACCAGGCCAAAGCCCGAAAGGCCATCGCGGTGCCGCTGAATGCGGAAGCCGTGCTGATCATTCGGCGGCAGGCCGGGAAGCATCCGACGCACGTGTTCAGCTACTTGGGAAAGCCGATTCGGCAAGTCAGCACGAAGGCCTGGTACGGCGCACTGACGCGTGCGGGCATCAGGGACTTTCGCTGGCACGATCTGCGGCATACCTGGGCAAGCTGGCACGTGCAGAACGGCACCCCGCTACACGCGTTACAGGAGCTCGGTGGCTGGGAGAGTCCGGAAATGGTGCGTCGGTATGCCCACTTCTCTGCGGAGCATCTGGCGCCTTATGCGGACCGACTGTGTGAGCTTCGGGTCGTGACGGAGAATGCCCATGGCACAAATCTGTCACAGGCCGGGAATCGCGAGTCGGCGAGCTGAGCTAACTCTTTGAGGTAGTTGGCGCGCCCGGAGAGATTCGAACTCCCGACCCCCTGGTTCGTAGGCGCATTGGTGATTTGAAGGGTTCTTGTTTTTCAACCACTTAGCAGGCCCGCCCTCTCTCGAAACAGGCACCGTAGCGCACGAAACGGCATGGAACGCTACGTTTTCGCTACGGTGCTGCCGGCTGCGCGACTCGCATCTGCAGATTGCTGGGCGGATCCCCGACCGACGAGGCAGTTCAAGAGGCGTTGATCTGACTGCGATAGCCGCCTTTCCTGCTTACAACGCCAGCCATCAAGTGATCTTCCCTTCCTCTTTGAGTTTCTTTTGCAGTGCATTCAGTGCATCGAGGGTGGCTTTAGCGGATTTCCCAACTGCTTCGTCAATTCCGAGAAGTTGTAGCCGGTGACCTATGGTGTGAAACAACAGCCGATACGTGAACGACATCGCTCTCAACAAATCAAGTATTCCGATGACAATTGCGTCAGGGCCGTGTAGGTAGATCGTTGACATCTTCGTCTTGCCGCCCTCGGAAATGTCCTCGGAACTGAGCAGGATGCCGTCCACGTTGGGATGCGCTCCCAGCTCAATCGTGTCTCCGTAGAATGCGTTCAACGTCGATGCCAGCTATGAATCCTACATCCCTCAACAGGAAGGCGTGCCGAGTCTTGATCCTGTCTTCTTTTTCGCCATATGTCAGGCGATCTTGATTGTCCTCTTCGATCTCTGTCAGTACTTGGCGTATCACGTCCCAGTCTCGCTTCATCGCTTCTCCTCTGGTCAAATGACGCGCTCTCGCTGCAACTCATATCGACTTCGGTGCTGCTTCGCCTGCCAAACTTGAACGTGCGGAGTATTCTCTCTAATCCAGTTCACGAGGCGCTCACGCACGGATTGCTCCATTCGACAGCCGAACGTGATCCCGGTACATACGTTTGACGGCGCAATGGCAGCATCGCCGTCCCACACCCGGTAAAGATTCAGCGCAGTGCCGTCGGCATACTTGAGCCGAAACACACGATACTCCTGTTCGTAGCTCCACAAATTCGACTTGCGAAGCAGCATGCTCTTAACGCCGGTCCAGTCTGTCTGCTCGGTTCGAGGCACCTTGACCGTTGGATATTCACTGCTGTACTCGACGGCGAATGCCAGCTTGATCGGCACTACCGACGCATCGAAGTGAAGGCATACGCCTCGATGTGAATCCGCGTAATGCGACCAAGGCAAGGGTGTAGCAACAACCTCCGGAGCCATCAGGCAAAAAACGAACATCTCGCCGGATTGGTCCTGCTTGGCGATGCTATCGGCAATCAGTTCGATGATTTCCTGCTGCCCCTTGCCTGCTATTCGCGCCTCTGCCCATCGGCGACGCGCCGTCATGCTCCCTTGAATTGGAGCTATGTCTGCCAGGTAGCGCAGCATTGCCGCACGTTGCTGGGCGGTATCCTGAAACGCGGCGATGTGGTGTGGTTTCGCCTCGAATGGGTCATTAAAAGTCGTGATGTCCTTGAATCGGAGCCGGCCTCGCAGGTGGTCGAACACCTCGGGCTCATCGGTGCCATTGGCAAAGGGCGACGCAAATGTGCGGAACCGAACCAACTCGGCGGGAAGTGGTCGCTCCAAGTCGGCTTTGGATTCCGAATCGGAGGTAACTCCACGAGTTCGCGATCTGTGCGTCATTTGAAT
>Ga0187893_10015566_pt1 | contig 10166 bp, 7 predicted proteins | sample MA1701074metaG_FD_139574 | JGI IMG/M metagenome (GOLD analysis project Ga0187893, IMG submission 139574) | White microbial mat communities from a basaltic lava cave in the Kipuka Kanohina Cave System on the Island of Hawaii, USA - MA170107-4 metaG ... | reverse complement strand
AGGAAACCTGAAGCAAATTCTCACTAACGCCTATGCGCGCTCATTTCCTGAGCGCCAGCCTGCGTTGTGTTTTCTCTATCAACAAATCTCAGCCTTCAATACAGGAGTAGCGCCGAACCTCGTGCTGCTTCTGTTTAGTATCAAGCATGATATCAAGCCGATTGTCGAGCATCGGATTCCCACCTTGCTCCTGGTCGGCGAAGAAGACGTGCTTGCGCCTCCCCAAGCGATCAGAAGTATCGCCGAGCAGATTCCTCACGCCCGCTTCATCGCAGTGCCGCAGGCCGGACATTCTGTGTACTTTGAGCGAGCGGACGAGTTCAACTGCATCGTCGGTGAGTTCTTAGTTTCCTGAGGAGAAGATTTCTGGAGTGCGCAAAGTGTTGCAAAATTGTGAGAAAGTGATAAAAGGCCCGTTACATTGAGTTGATCGTGTCACGGCCCGGTGAGGGAAAGCCGGGCTAAAGCGACGAATCCAGAAGAGATGAGCCAGTGCAAGCTGGCTGAGTGAACGGCCTGGCCACCAATGGCCGGGTGCCGTGCCTAGAAGTCCGGAAAGGGGGTGCCTACACACTACACGATGTCTGAGCACAGAGCTTCCTGAGGGAGAACGGGAAGAGACCCGCAATGGGTCTGCGCATAAATAAAATCCTGGAAAATACGGGGAGGGAGTATGAGTAGAAGGACAGCGTCTGGGAGGAGACAGGTTGTTTTTAGTGTGCTCTTAGGAATCGTCAGTCTACTGACGTGGTGTACGGGGGTCTGGGCCACAACCCAGCTTGGCAACGTTGAGTTGCAAGCATGGTATCGACAGCGCAACACATTTCAGACTGATGGCGGAGAACATGTCAGTTGGGCGCAGTGGCGCAACGAGTTCTTTGCCTGGATGGTCTATGAAAATCTGGTGGAACAGGGGAAGCTTTTTAACCAGATCGAGGTTCCCCTGGTCGAAAGCGCGGCGTTAAACGCCCGCTACCGCTTCCGCGCGGATCCGGTCTTCTCGGTCCGTGATCACTTCGAGAAGCTCTACGAAAGGGAAGAGCGAGAGAGCTTCATCTTTCCCGAAAACGGGTTTCGCGATCTCTTTTTAGACATGGATTTTGGCCAGGTCGGGCCGGGCAGCCTCTCCATGCGGGTTGGCAATCAGCAGATCGTATGGGGCGAGTCAGACCTCTTTCGCTCACTGGATGTCATCAATCCGCTGCGCATCGACCAGAACCAGGCAGTGGGAGAGAAGTTCGACGAGTTTCGCTCGCCGATCCTGGCGTTCAAGGCGCTCTACACCATTGGCAACATCGGGCAATATTTCTCCGACGTGGCCATCGAGCCTTTCTACAGCCCACGCTGGCGCAGCGGCGCCTCCGATCTCCTTCTCGAAGGTGTGTTTCGACTTCCCCACAACATCAAGGGCTGTCTGGATAATAACGACCGGTTGATTGAATACGACGTTGTCCGCTGTTCCGAACGGCGGGCTGATGGGACCAGGCAATTCATACAGCGCCGGCCGGGCTGGCTTGGCAGCCGTCGTATGCAGCATCCCTACAGCATTTTTACTCGGGGGCCGAATCCGCGAGCCGGCACTCCCGATTTTCTCTGTCTGGATTCAGTAATATGCAGCCCGGATGTGTTCGGGCATCGGGCCAGCTTTATCGCCGACATACGCAAGGGCAACGATGAACGGGCGCTCAATGGGATCAACGGTATGACCCAGTCCGCGGGGGTACGTGTTCTCGGCAAGACCTGGTTTAACGTAGACTTCTCTCTAAACTATATCTTCCAGCCGACAGGGCCGAATGGGGTCTTTGATATTAATGAGATCCTATCTGGTCCGGGTGGTCCGCCAGCACCCTTTCGCTCAGACATTTTCTACGGGGATCCGGACGTAGCGATGGCGACATTTGGGCTTCCCCCGGAGGCGCTGTCCGGGAATTTCCAAGAGGGGCTGCGACGTTGCCTGTCGGATGGCGGGAAAACTGGCGAGGGAGGCAGCAACGCCACTATTCTGTTCGGGGCTGATCTGCTGGGGTATAACCAGCCCGATCGCTTCGGCCCCAAGGGCGCACTAGATGCTAACGGCAATGCCCGGCCCGGCAAGCATCAGGCTGCACGGCCACCGTTCACCTTCTGCCTCCCTGGTGTGCAGGAGTATAGCTGGACGCATGTTGCAGGCTTTACCGGCACCTATAATGACTTTGATTACACCGGGGCGATCTTTCGCTTCGAGCAAAGCTATACCACCAAAGAGCCGATTCGCGCGTATCCCCCCCTCTTTGGCCGGCGCAGGAATGATCCCGCTACCGCGCGGCTCGTTAGTGACGACTTCGATAAATACACCGGGGTGTGGCGGTCGATGGTAGGGTTCGACCTGTTTAGGTCGTTGCCATTCTTCAGATACGTTCCCGGCATTTCCCCTGGCTTCTACACCCAGGCGTGGTTTATCTCCGGGCAGTGGTTGATGGAGAACTACTGGAACAACGTGGCCAACAACTTCTGCTCGAACGTGGATAATATCGGCGGAGTGACTTCGGGAGCGGTCGACACTTTTGAGGCGGCGAATCCCGGCTTGCGGGCGTACCCAAACCGCCAATGCCGCCGCTACCGCTGGAATCACCTGCTGACGTTGGTGCTAGCCAACAACGGGCTCTTTGGCAGCAAGTTGGAGACCCGCAACGCGGTCGCCTTCGAGCCGCGCGATGAGCAGCTTTTGTTCTACACGCAGAACTGGTGGCGCGGTCTGTTCGGTATTCCCAATCTGGAGGCCTCGTTCGGGATAGCCTGGTATGCCGGCAGCAGCCTGGGTGATAGCTGGTCATCGCTGCAACACTTCGCCGACCGCGATCAGATCTGGTTTGAGTTTACCTACTATCTCCTGTGAGTGATCGTTGTTCATGATGGGGAGGGGCGACGCATGCGTCGCCCCTACGATTTCGGCAACTCCCAATAGCGCTGCTGTACCTCTCTCACGCGCGGCAACAAGCCGCGCGTTTCTTTCTGTGGTAGCGCAACCTCTAGTTTCTCTCCTTCCATCTCATTCAGTACGGACACCACTGACCGTCGTAAGCCTTCGAGGTCATACCCACCTTCGAGAATTGCCGCGCAGCGGCCCTGGGCATGATCGTGGGCGATGCGTAACAGGACACGGGCCATAGAGCTAAATCCTTCCTCGGTTACCGTCATGCCGGCGAGCGGGTCACGGGCGTGAGCATCAAATCCAGAGGAGATGAGGACAAATTCCGGATCAAACTGGCGACAGACAGGATCGATCACCTGCTGAAATAGCTCCTGATACTCAGCATCGCCCCAACCTACCGGCAAAGGAAGGTTCACGGTGTACCCATCCCCTTGGCCTCGACCGCTTTCCTCGGCTGCACCCGTGCCTGGATAAAGAGGGTATTGATGAGTGGAGACAAACAACACGCCGGGATCGTCGTAGAAACTGTGCTGTGTACCATTCCCGTGATGCACATCCCAATCCATCACCAGCACGCGCTTGAGGCCGAACCGTTCACGCAGATATTGGGCGCCAATCGCCGCGCTATTGAACAGACAAAAGCCCATTGCCCGGTTCCGCTCGGCATGATGTCCGGGCGGTCGCACCAGAGCAAAGCCGTTATCGATATCGCGCTCCATCATGGCATCAAGCAGGGTCAGCAGGCCGCCGGTGGCGAGCCGTGCCGTCTCATACGACTTAGCGGATACCGGAGTGTCGGCATCGAATGCGAAAAAGCTTTTCTTCGCGGTTGCCGCGACCAGCCCGACGTGCGTGGAATCGTGTATGAGCGTGATCTCTTCTTCCGTGGCCAGGCGAGGCTCGAAACGTTTGATTCCTGGTCTCTGGTATTCCTCAAGAAGAGTGAGCAGGGTGCCGATCCGTTCTGCACGTTCCGGATGTGGCAGGTCAGGGTTGTGGTTCTGATAGCGCGTGTCGAGGACGATGCCGGTGCGTAGCATATCTTCTCTCCTTGCAAATGTCAGGATGAGTGACGCGGCAAGCGAAGACGCGGCGATTATCACCGTGTCCCCCTGTCTCCGCGTTTCCGTGTCCTATCTTCCGTGGCTTGCACCACGTTCTCGATTATACTACCGTAACCAAGACATGTTTGGCATCGGCGTCCCTGAATTACTCGTCATCTTGGTCGTAGCCCTTATCGTGCTCGGTCCTAAGCGCCTGCCTGAGGTCGCCAAGGGGCTGGGAAAAGCTCTGGCAGAGTTCCGTCGGGCAACCAGCGACCTCTCTGAGGAACTCAGCAACGCGCAAATCATGCTGGAAGAAGAGGTACGCCAGGCCGAGCGTACCGCCCGAGCCACACAAAAGCAGGCCGCTCCACCAGCGGTGCAGGAAAAAAAGGAGCCCCCAGGAGAGCTGTCCTAGATGGCACTTGATGATGGCACGATGCCGCTCACGAGCCATCTGGAGGAACTGCGCTGGCGTCTGATCAAGATGCTGATCGCCATCAGCGTTGTTTTTTTGCCTGCGTATGCTTTTGCCGATATATTATTTCTCTTCCTGATGCAGCCGCTGCAGTCGGTTGCTGCCGACCCGGAATTCGGCATGATCGGCACCCGCCTGACCGAGGCATTCTTCACCAAACTCAAAGTCTCTTTTATCGCCGGACTCTTCGGCGCTAGCCCAGTCGTTTTCTATCAACTCTGGCAGTTCGTAGCACCGGGGCTGTACGCACATGAGAAGCGCTATGTCTTCCCGTTCGTCATTTTTGCCACTCTCTTTTTCTTGCTCGGCGCTGGATTCTGCTACGTGGTGGTATTGCCGGTGGGGTATGCGTTTTTCCTTGAACAGTATCAGAGCATTGGCGTGCGGGCGGCACTTACGATCAGTGAGTACCTGACCTTCACGTCTCGTATGCTGCTGGCGTTTGGCATCACGTTCGAGCTGCCGGTCCTGGCCTTTTTCTTCGCGCGGGTGGGCCTCATCACCCACAAGACACTGTTAGGGTATTTTCGCTATGCCGTGCTCGGCATCTTCATCCTGGCCGCCATGCTGACTCCCGGACCCGATATCGCTTCGCAGTTGCTCCTGGCCGGTCCACTTCTTCTTCTCTACGGTCTCAGTATCGGTGTCGCGTATCTCTTTGGGAAAAGTAGTCAGTAGCCGGCATGGGAAGAAGTCCTTTCCTCTCTCTACTGATTACTGAATGCTGACTACTGTCTACTCATTCTCTCCTGCATCAGCCAATCATCCTGCTCGGCAGGAGGCGGGATTTCGTACCAATCCATATGCTCGCGTAACGATTCCAAGGCCGCTTGGACGTGATCGAGCAAATCCGGCATCGCCAATACTACGACTGTTGCCTTTTTCCGGTCGAGGGTCCGCACGATGCCGATTCCTTCATATGATTCGAGGACGAATTTGATCAACGCGATGTCTTCGCGTTGGATGCGTAGGTAGATTTCAACAAGATCCACTGATCACCCTAAGATGCGACGACTGGATTCTGTAACACTCCTACTCCCTGCACTTCGATCCGTACTGTGTCGCCAGGCTTCAAGAAACGCGGTGGGTTACGGAAGACACCCACTCCCGCCGGCGTGCCGGTGGTGATGACGTCTCCCGGTTCCAGCGGGAAGACGTGGGAGAGGTACTCGATCAGATAAGGGATATTAAAGATCAGATGTCGGGTGTTGGAGTGTTGCATTTCCTCTCCACTCACGACAGTGCGAATATCAAGGACATGTGGATCAGGCACTTCATCTCGGGTGATAAGTGCCGGACCGAGAGGGGCAAAAGTATCGAACGATTTACCGGCACTATGGCCGCTACGCTGTTGATAGTCGCGGGCGCTGACATCGTTGCAGATCGTGTAGCCAGCCACATAGTCGAGCGCATCTGTGCCGGAGACATCTTTTGCGCGCGTGCCGATCACCACGGCTAGCTCACCTTCAAAGTCCACGGCTTGGGTCACCTGAGGAATACGGATCGAGTCGCCGTTACCAATCACGGCGGACACCGCTTTGGTGAAAATGAGTGGGTACTTTGGGAGTTCACGCGCACCCTCAGCGGCATGATCGCGGTAATTGAGGCCGATGCCGAGGATTTTTCCTGGTCGTGACAAGGGTGCCCGTATCTGCACTTCAGCCAGGGGAATCATGGTCTTTCCTTCAGCTGCTGCCTTCCGAGCTTGTGCCAATGCGGCCTCTCCTTGTTGTAACAAGGTCAGCAGGTCAGAAGGTAGGGAACCACCGGAAGCGGCGGGCAAGTCGATCACTCCTGCATCACTCAAGACTCCAATGCTTTGTTTTCTATTCCGTTCGTAGGTTACCAGTCGCATATCAGCTCCTCATTCATGGGTTCATTGACTCATAGATACAATGCAGAGGGGGGTCGACGGCTGGGCGAACGCTACAGACGCAGTTTGTTTCGTTCCACTTTCCCTATGGCATTGCGCGGCAGGGCAGCAAGAAATTGATACAATCGCGGGCGTTTGTACGGAGCCAGATCTTGTCCGGCTCTGGCGCGTAACCGTTGTTCGAGGGCAACAGACTCCTCGCCTAGCCGGGGGACAATGAACGCAGCGATGCACTCTCCTAAGTCAGCATCAGGGATGCCTGCCACTGCACACTCGGCTACTCCGGCATCCACCTCTAGTACTCTCTCGACCTCTCCAGGGGTAACGTTGGTCCCGCCAACGATGATGAGTTCTTTGATGCGGCCGAGAATGGTGAGATAGCCGTCGGCGGAAAATGCACCTAGATCACCAGTGCGAAACCACCCGTCACAAAAAGCTGCGGCCGTTGCCTGAGGATTATTCCAGTAGCCACCAAAGACATTGGCTCCGCGCACCCAAACTTCTCCCTTCTCGCCCTGCGGTAATCTTTGCCGAGTTTGGGGGTCAAAAATACCTACTTCTATCCCTGGGAGTGGCAAGCCAACGCTGCCGGGTTTGCACACCCCGTGTAGAGGATTAGACGTGTTGATAGCAGTTTCTGTGAGTCCATAGCGTTCTACCATGGCAAAGCCGAAGCGCTCCTGAAACCGGCGAAAGGTCTCTGGTGAGAGTGGCGCTGAACCACTGGTAAATAAACGCATGGATGCCAGCGAGAAGTCTCCCGCAACCTCAAGCATGCGATGATACATCGTCGGCACACCCATGAACAGACTCATGTGATGTGATCCAAGCACACGTAAGGTTACCAGTGGGTCGAATCGCTCAAGCAGGGTCGCCGTATTGCCTACGAAGAGAGTGCCATACAAACCCAGCCCTAGGCCATGCAGATGATGAGGCGGTAAAACATGCAGCAAACGGTCATTTTCATTCATTTCCCAGGTGTCAACTAAGAGCGCCTGGAGATTGGCACGGAGATTCTGATGTGTCAGCCCTACGCCTTTGGGTGTACCGGTCGTCCCACTGGTAAACAAAAGGAGTGCGACATCATTGTCATCACGCTCGGTAGGTTCTGGACCTGGCTGGCTCGCAGCTAGGATATCAGACAAGAAGATCGTGTGGGCTGGCAAGGAGTCAGTCCGATCGACTACCCACCAAGGACCGTGCACTGCCGCCGTAATTTCTGGTGATTTGCTGACAGACTCAGACTGGGTAATGGCCAAGCGCACGTTCGCTTGTGCCAACACCGCTTCTACTTCGCGTGGGGAGAGGGCTGGGTTGAGTGGTACTGCACTAGCACCAACACCGAGGACTGCGAGATGCGCGGTGACGAGCCCTTCCGATTTTTTCAGCGAGAGAGCGACCCGGTCACCTGGCTGAATTCCTGCCGCCTGCAGCGCCGCCATCCAGCGCGAGACCTCTGTGAGAAATGCGCCACGGGTTTGTCTCCATGTAACTTCCCCGGTTGGTTCCAGCTGTTCGAGGAGGACGCGAGAATCTGCTCGTCTCAGCCGGTTCCAAAAGGTGCGTGCCAAGTTCATGCTCAGTCTGTACCACAGCCGCTCAGGCTGGAAAAGGCGAGCAGACTCACAGGACCAAACTGTTGACAAACATAGGGCAGAAGGAGGATTATCCGCAGCAGAGAGACACCGCTTACCACCTGACGATTTCTCCATTGCCGGAGGAGGGCACGAGCATGGAGCACCGGACCGATCCTATAAAGCAAATTGAGGCGCTCCAGGAACAGGTTGCTTATGCTGAGCGCGTCAAACAAGTCACGGACCGTGTCCATGCGGCCAAGGACCTGGACCAGCTCTTCGTCGAATTACAGGACGAGATCCTTAGTCTCTTTGATGCTGAACGTCTTGGTCTCTATGCCGTCGATTATGACAAAAAAGAAGTCTATTCCAAATTCTTGGATTTGAATAAGGTCAAAGAGATTCGCGTCTCTCTGAACGAGCAAAGCATCGTCGGGTTCGTCGCTCGCCATCGGAAGATGGTCAATCTTGCTGATGCCTACAATGCAGCCGAGCGCGCCCGGATTCACCCGGCTCTCTCGTTTGATAGCTCTTGGGATAAACAATCCGGACTGCGAACGACTCAGGTGCTAGCCGCGCCGATGTCAGGCAGTACCAATCTCCTAACCGGGGTCATTCAGCTCATCAACAAGAAAACCGGTCCGCGTTTCACGCTACAAGATGAAAACAAGGTGCGTGACTTGGCGCGGACTTTGGGCATTGCTTTCTCTACGCAATATCAATTGGCAAACAAAAAACCGACGAAGTTCGATACTCTTCTGGCTGCTCAACTCCTCAGCTACCAAGAGATGGAAGCTGCAATTCGGGAAGCCCGGGAAAAGCAGCAGACGATTGAATCTGTTCTTATAGGGAAATACCGGATTAGCAGAAGAGATATTGGAAACTCTTTCAGTGCCTTTTATCAATGTCCCTTTTTTGAGCCTGGCGCCTATCGTGCGGCACCCCGCGAGCTACTCCAGAACATCAACCTCAATTATTTAAAGACGAATGTATGGATTCCGCTCCGTGCGACTGAGGAGGTCATTGAGGTACTGATCGACGATCCGCATGCGTTCCACAAAGTACGTGACATCAAGCGCCTCTTTCCCCTCAAGGAAATGAAGTTTGTTGTCGGACTGCGCGACGATATAGTGCAATTCGTCAATGCGGTCGGCGCGAGCCTTGACTCCAACACCCCCAATGATGCAGTGGCGACAATCCTCGGTCAGTTAGAGGCGCAAGAACCGGAGAAGCCGGAGGAGTCTCTGGCTTTGGCCGTTGATGAGAACGATAGTGCGGTCGTGCGCCTTGTGAACCAGATCATCATCGATGCGTACAAAATGGGGGCCTCGGATATTCATATCGAACCATGCGGCGAGAAGCGCGAGACCTTAATCCGCTACCGCGTGGACGGCAATTGCTACGAATACTTAAAAGTTCCGGCGCCAAACCGGCGGGCGCTGGTGTCGCGCCTCAAGATTATGGCGCGTCTCGACATTGCCGAACGGCGTAAACCTCAGGATGGGAAGATCCGGTTTCGTGTGTCAGAGCAGGAGATCGAGCTACGGGTCGCTACAATACCGACCGGAGGAATCGACAACGAAGACGTGGTCATGCGTATCCTTACGTCACGTGAGCCGCTTCCTCTGGATAAATTACAGATGTCGGAGCGCAACCTGCGCGAGTTTCAGCAGCTTCTGCATAAACCGTATGGCATTATTCTCTGTGTCGGTCCCACCGGCTCCGGTAAGACAACTACGCTGCATTCTTCTTTAGGATATATCAACACACCACATAGAAAAATCTGGACGGCCGAGGACCCGATCGAGATCACGCAGTACGGACTGCGTCAGGTGCAAGTCCATCCTAAGATAGGTTTTGATTTTGCTGCTGCGTTGCGTGCCTTCTTACGTGCCGATCCCGATGTCATTATGGTAGGTGAGATTCGCGACCGCGAAACCGCTGAGATCAGCATTCAGGCGTCTCTGACTGGACATCTGGTATTTAGCACCTTGCATACCAATAGCGCAGTGGAGAGTGTGACGCGCCTGTTGGAGATGGGCATGGACCCTTTCAATTTTGCCGACGCTCTTTTGGGAATCTTGGCGCAACGGCTGGCACGGACCATATGTCCGCATTGCAAGGAATCTTACCAAGCGTCCAGAGAGGAGTATGATGCGCTCGCTTATGGCTATGGAGAGGAAGCCTTCGTTCGGCTTGGTATTCCTTATAATGCTGCATTCATTCTGTATCGCAGCAGGGGGTGCGGAATGTGTCATCAGACCGGCTATAGAGGGCGAATCGGGCT
>Ga0187893_10015565_pt1 | contig 10167 bp, 3 predicted proteins | sample MA1701074metaG_FD_139574 | JGI IMG/M metagenome (GOLD analysis project Ga0187893, IMG submission 139574) | White microbial mat communities from a basaltic lava cave in the Kipuka Kanohina Cave System on the Island of Hawaii, USA - MA170107-4 metaG ... | reverse complement strand
GCGCGAGTTTGATCTGTCGTTAATCACAACCGCGCCAGGCGTGCGTTACCGCATCACCAAAACCAACGGCGAGGTCATCGAGATCGACAGTCCTACCAAGATGCCTTCCCCTTCGGAGATTGCAAAGATCGAAGAGCCTGTCATCACGGCGCTGATCATGACCAACGACGAATATGTGGGCGCTATCCTGAAGTTGGCTGAGGAAAAGCGGGGGGTGCAGAAAGGCCTCGATTACGTGACCACCAAGCGGGTGCTCATCACCTATGAACTCCCGCTGAACGAAATCGTGCTGGATTTCTACGACCGGTTGAAATCCGTTTCACGCGGCTACGCTTCGTTGGACTACCACATCTCCGACTATTGGGTTTCTCCTCTAGTGCGGCTCGACATCCTGGTTTCAGGAGAGCCGGTGGATGCGCTCTCCATCATCATTCATCGCGATTTCGCCTACAACCGCGGTCGCTCCCTGGCCGAGAAAATGAAGGAGCTTATTCCCCGGCAAATGTTTGAAGTCACGATTCAGGCTGCGATTGGAAGCAAGATTGTCGCTCGCGAAACCGTGCGTGCCATGAAGAAGAACGTGCTGGCGAAATGCTACGGTGGCGACATCACGCGCAAACGCAAGCTGCTGGAGAAACAGAAGGAAGGGAAGAAGCGTATGAAGCGGGTGGGTCGTGTCGATATTCCGCAAGAAGCTTTCCTGGCCGTTCTGAAGGTGGACTAGAGGTCTTGCCGGGCTGGCTAGCAGGCTCACAGAGCCCAGGACCAAGACCACCGCTGACTGCATCCAACAAGCCAGACACTTATCACACCACCACGACACACCCCTCCGGTTGCCCTCACTGCCGTCGATCTCGAGAACCTAGCGTCATTTAGTACGGCACTGCACTGAAGAACGAGCTGGTTTGGCCTGTGGCGCCACTTTGCAGTACGACCGTCGAATAAACTCGTGAAACGGCGATAAACGGCTGCGGCGCGGCGTTCTTCGAAGTTAACTCGATCGGGCCGAAAGTTCCTGACACACCCAGAAAAGCATGCACATCCTCTGTGTGGAACGCACCATAAGGGGCAATCGAGACAGTCTTTACGGCCGTTGTACTGCCGTCCGTAAAGCGTAACCTGAGTTCGACTGTATTGGACACCAGGCTGTCGTTGATGATCGTCATCGTCGTCTTGAAAACACCAACCGAGGCTGACGTAGGCGATAGCAATCGAGTGGCAGTGCCCCGTGTACCTTGAATGACTGCCGAATCCTGTGTTGCATTATCGATGGGCGTAGCAGCAGCGGTGATCGCTTGGTCCGACTCGATAATCAGATATCCCTGTTTGTTGGTGGGCGAAGCCTGATTCAGGATGTCGGCAATCACTCCGTTCACCTGCCGCAATCCGTTCCCAGAAATCGTGTAAGATTTCGAACCTGAGATCGTGCCCCCAGCTTCGATGAATTGCACGGTGGCATTGGCAGTGTTTCCCGTCTGATTGCTCATGATGAGGTTGGCGCGAAAAGCTGCGGTGTCTGCCACAAAAGGCAGAATAATCGCCGAAACTGTGGGGGCGGGTGTGCTTGTCGATGAGTTGTAGGTGAAGCCCCCGGTCAAAGTGGCCGACTGCCCACTCACTGTAACCACAAGATTGACTGTTCCCGGCGTTCCACTCGCTCCCGTGGTCGCGGTAATTTGAGTCGCGCTGACCACGACGACGTTTGTCGCGGCTACGCCGCCGATACTCACCGTAGCACCCGAAGCAAATCCTGTGCCGGTGATCACTACAGGAGTTCCACCGTTCACTGAACCGGAGCTGGGACTAACGTTCGTAATGGTCGGCCCAGCTGCAGCCCCCGGCGGCTGGCTCGAAGTTTCGCGGAAGTGAATAAAGTCGCCGGTACTGTTATTGTCGTTGTTGGCGGCGTTTCCGGCCACACTGAACACGACTTCTCCGACATTCGTGGCAGGAGCGGTCCACCGAATCTGAAAACTCACCGGGCCAGCGGTGCCCGGCCGCGTTCCTGCTGCGTTGTGCGCAAAGTACTGAATGCCTCCCAGCGTCTGTAGCTGGCTAAATCCATCCAGGGACTGGAACGATCCAGCTGAAGCCCCGCCAGAGCGAGCCCGTGACGAAATCTGGAAACCCCAGCGTCGCATACTCGGCTGGTTGAGCGTAATGGTGAAGTCATACGACTGTCCCAGAGTATAGTTGGCCGGTACGCCTGCCAGAGAGAGACTACCACTGGAAGAGTTAACAGCCATTCCAGCGTGGCAGCCAGCCTGAGCACAGCTCTGCTGATTGAAAATCACCGATCCGGTTGCTCCAGTCGGCGGCCCCCCAGCAAACGCGAAAATGATTCCTGCCGCACACGACGCGATGAGCAAGCTAACGACAATACAAACGAGCGGTTTTCCTTTTTGCATGTGACAGTATCGCTCCTCTAGAAAAAGCTCACGGCCTACTTGACTTCGTATCCTACCGGGAGTCCATCGTTCCCCAGCCGAACCCAATACAGACTTGGTCCCAGATAAGACAACACTCCATCAGACTAAGTCCGCCCGACGAAACAGCCCTGATGAGACCTTTGAACGGTCAGAATTCGCTCGTCGCTGGTTCAGGCCGGCGGAGTCTTCAAGGGACACTGACAACGAATGCGCCGTCGCCGCTTCGCTCATTGGGCTGACCACCATCATTGACGACTGCGTAGGCAATGAAGGGGTTCGATCCTGAGGTTCGCGTGACTCGTGCGTAGCCCTGCGTGACACCGGAAGCATTGATGAGGATCGTACCAAGCTGCTTCCAAGCACGCGCGTTGAGCGTCTCGGTCAAAGTGGCCATTTTGGTACCCGTGTTTCCGTCGTAGATCTCGATGCTCAGGGTAATCGGACCGTTGCCTTCTTCGCCGGTGTTCACGAGGGCGAGGTTGGTGCGATTCTCGGCGTTCTGCTGCAAACCAAAGAGCCAGGCACTGGCCGTAGAGGCCGTCGTATAGGGTACCGCCGAATAAAAGAGACCAAACGCGCCGCCTCCCCCTGGCGTGGAAGTCCTCGCCCCGACAAAGACTCCACCGGCATCGCCGCCATCGACGGTGGCGAACAAAGCGCCAACATAGGTTGGGCCGCGGGGTCCGATTCCTGGAGTATTCAAATTTCGAAGATGCTGGAAGATGTTAGGAATGATGGTCTGCTGGCTCGGATTCAGACTGATGGAGAACGTGGGGGTGGCGGTGCTCGTTTGCGCAGACTCAACATAGGTTAAGCGAACAACTCTCTGCTGAGTCGACCAGTTCGTCAGGACCAGTTCGCTCGTGAACACCCCTTCCACAATCACCGGAAGACTCAGTCCGGATCTTCCTGTCATTGCGTTCTCGGGAATCGCCGGAATAAACGACCCATCGGCATTACTGCTGTCATTGATCACGCCGTAAGCGAAGTAGGGAGCGGTCCCGCTGATGCGATCGACTTTGACAAACCCATTATCGAGGTTGAGCCCCAAGAGTATGAGATTCAGCTGTGAGAACTCGCCTGCATTCAACGTCTCGTCGGGCAGTGTGGTCTGGGATAGCGAGCCCGCGTTCCCTGCGAAAACGGTCAAGCGCAGCGTGATCGGCCCTTGAGCTGCAGTCCCAGCATGTTGTATGGCAAGGTTCGACCGATCGGTGGCGTTCTGCCTCAGTCCGGGAACAAACGAGGTTCCGGTGAGAGCGAGCATTGTTGAAACCCCTGGGTAGGCCAGGCCCGCACGGCCAGACGCAACAGCTGTAGCCGTTCGCACCGTCACTGCGCCATCAGACGGAGAAGATAAGCCCAAAAAGCGAACCCGCAGCGTACCACCGCGGTTGCCCGTCGCCGGAATGGGCATCCCGAGCGATACGAGGTAAGCGATAGCATCAGGAACGATGCGCTGCTGGCCCGCGGCTAAAGTCGTGGTGACCGTTCCGCCGCCACCAGCGAAGGCTTCAACATATGAAAGTTCCACCGTCGCAGTCTGCGTGCCACGATTGGTCAGAGTTAACTCAGAGGTATAGAAAGACCCGCCGATCCCTGAAGACGAGATGATGATTGGAACGAAGAGGGCCGGAGCACTGCTATCGGAAATCTTCAGGACGAACGTATCACCAGCGCCGCGGTAGGTTGGCGATCCTGCGGCGACAGTTAGATTCGAGGAAAACGTCGTGCCCGCCACATAGGCATTTCCACCAGCGTCTACAGCCACCGCGTTGCCTGTGTCGCTGCCCCCACCGCCCACGTAGGTGGAATACAGCAGGCTCAGACCAGTGGCGTTCAGCCGTACGACAAATGCATCCTGGCTCCCACCGTAGCCAACTTGCAACGGTTCAGCGGTCGGAAAATCAGAGGACAGCGTGTAGCCGGTGATGGTGGCGTTGCCCATCCTGTCCACCGCGATAGCGTTGGCACGGTCATCTCCGTTCCCGCCCAGGAACGTCGAGTAGACGCGAGCCCTGCCGGAAGGCGTCAGCTTCGTAACAAAAACGTCGGCTCCCTTCCGCTTGGAGATCTGAAGCGGGCTGGTGACGGGAAATGTCGCCGATTCCGTAGAACCGGCAACGTATGCGCTACCCTGATCGTCAACCGCAATGCTGAAACAATCTTCAAAGAAACCTGCACCAAGATAAGTGGAGTACGCCAACGTCGAGCCAGCCGGGTTGAGCTTCGTGACAAAGACGTCGGTCCCGCCTTCGTAACTCGCCTGCATGGCGTTGGCCGTTGGGAAATCAACTGATTGCGTGATACCAGCAACGTAGGCACTTCCGGAACTGTCCAAAGCAACACTGTAAGCGACATCGTCGGCGTTGCCGCCTAGATATGTGGAGTACAAGAGTGCCGAGCCGACCGGATTGAACTTGGAGACAAAAGCATCACGGAGCCCACCCACGTTCGCCTGGTATGGGCTCACCGTGGGAAACACGGTTGAAGTGGTTGAACCCGCCACATAGAAGTTGCCCTGGCTGTCCAAAGCGACGGCAAAAGCGAGGTCGGAACCGCTGCCTCCCAGATACGTGGAGTAAAGCACTGTGTTCCCGGCAGGGCTCAGGCGGGTAACGAACCCGTCTCGAGCACCACTATTGGCCGCCCGGTAGGGGTTGGCGGTTGGAAAATTGGTTGAATCTGTGTAGCCCGTAACCAGAGCCTGTCCCGAGGCATCCACCGCAACTGCGAGCCCTTCATCGTCCGCATTGCCTCCTAAATAGGTCGAATACAGGACCGTCGTGCCCTGAGGATTCAGTTTCATCACAAAAGCATTTTTCCGACTGTCGTTCGGATATGCCAGTGCTTGGGATTGCAAGGGGAAGTTCACCGATTCCGTGGTTCCCGTGATGTAGCTATTACCGGCAGCATCGACGGCGATGCCATAGGCTTGGTCGAGGCCAGTGCCGCCCTGGTACAGAGAGAAGCTCAACACCGGGTCGATTACCAGGGGCAGGCTTGGATCGTAGTGGCCCAGTCGAAAACCCACGCGACTTCGTCCCTTCAGGATATAGGTCGCCTCAACAGTAATCCGGTGGTCTTGCTTTACCTGATAAGCAACGGGCTTTCTCTGCAAGACCTCCCCTGCCGCAGTCTCTAGGATCAAGTTACCTTCGGAGTCCAATTTGAGATGTGTGGTACCAGCGAAACCAACGGTGATGACCTGCGGGTCACTGCCCGGCTGCAGGGCGAAATCATATTCAAAGTCGCGACCGGCGCTGTGAAACGCCAGATCAATTCCTGGATAGACCTCGGGATATAGTACCCTGCCAAAGTGTGCTATTGAATGCTGCCAGCTCCGCGAGTCACTCCCAACAAAATAGTTCGAGACCCCCGATTGGGGTTCTACACCCTTTGGCTCGATGTGAGGGTTCGCCCCCAGCAGCCTCATGCGAAGGATTCCGCCCTTCGACGTTCCAAACCTGAGTACGGCTTCCTGATTGGTGAGAAAGAGCTGGGCCCCACGACCCCGTGATAGGAACCGCACCTGTGCGTCTGCCTGGCCGACATTTGCCTCGAAAACAGGTTTGAGACTTCCGACGAAGTCGCTGCCGTTAGCCTTTCTCGACAGTTTGTCGCCCGTGTGGGTGTTTTCGATCCCGTTAGAACTCTGGTTAGTTCTCGCAAGGGCCGGACATGCGAGGATCAGAGTCAGAGCAGTAAAGCGAATCCATTGGCAGCAGAGAATCATCTAGGGCCTCTTCGTCATGAGAATGAAACCGCTTTTGCGACGATAGTTGCGGGACGGAACAATTCATACATCATCATTTTCGGAATCGACTTCTGTGGATTTTGACAATCTCAATTCCGCCGAGTCACGGGAGCCCGCCTGCAAACTTCAAACCAAAGTAACGGGCTAGCCCCCGGGCACTGCCTCAGGGGCAACCCAAGAGCTAAAGATTTGCTGCTCGGCCCGTTCTGTCGCCAGAGAATGCAAGTGTCTCTGAAGTCTCCTCGCAACTTATCCTCCGCGGCCGGGTTTAAGCAGGTCGCAATCGAAGCTTTGAGACAAGTAGGGTTGACAGGACTGTAACGGAGAGTTCAGTTCCGAATTTGCCGATGCGCGGAATCAATTGGCGAACGCACGGCGTGGCAAGGTTTAGGCAATCTTGAGCATTCTGACCAACAACGACCGGATGAATGACTTGAGTTCTTGGGCATACAAGCAAAAGCTGAGCTATTTGCAGTTTATCGAATTAGGAGCGAAACGGAGACTTGTGCAAACTGTAAAGATCGGATGATAAATCAGATACAGGATGAAGTGGCTACATTCTCCCTGGTACATATCCAGTTTCGCAAGGGGCAGATTTGATCTATAATGCCGTTATTTCCAATCGTACCTGACTGGCATCAAGCATGCATCCATGAGGACTTCGAAGCCTCGCTGGTTGTTGAAGGCAGCACAGAAGTAAGCAGTCAACCGTTGACAGGGTTGTTGCTGCGTATCCAGCACAGCACTGCGTCTTGAGGAAGGGCACACTCTCGGCTTTTGGAGGTCGAGGAGGTTCACGGAACTTATGAAAAGAAAAGCTGCTGTTCTCTGTTGCACGTTTGCCGCTCTCCTGTTTTCCGCGTATGGACTCTTCTACGCCAGAGAGGGCCAGGTTGCTGATTTGGATCAATCGGAAAGAGATACGAGCAAGGTGGCGCCAACACCATCAGAACTGAGCTCCGAGGCGGCGGCCGAAGGCTCCGCTGAGGAATCTGCGAATGAGGACTGTATTTTCTTTGGACCTGACCATGACAAAATAGCCGCCGTCGGCCTGCGTGAAAATCTACGCTCCCGCCTCAATGACCGCAGCCAGTCCCATCGTGGCAGCCGCTTCGGTTCCCTGACCATGCAGGTAACTTCCAAACTTCCCCTTGAGCCTCCTTCGGCTGAGATCAAGTTCCCGTTTGAACCGCCGTACGGACCCGATCCTGGCAACTACACGAACCTGATTGACCGCCATATCTTTCCGGCTCTAGTCGCGGCTGGAGTTCCGCCGGCAAAACCGACGACTGACTATGAGTTCATCCGGCGAGTCACACTTGACCTCACGGGTCGAATTCCCTCCAAGGATCGAGTGTTGAGCTTCGTCGCTGACACCTCTCTCGACAAGCGCTCTCGGTTGGTAGACGAACTGATCAATTCTCCCGAATGGCTGGACAAGTGGACCATGTACTACGGAGACCTGTTCCAGAACACGAGCCAGAACACACAGATGACGATGTACCAGCAGGGTGTTATCGCCATGAACACCTGGATTCGCGATTCGCTGGCAAACGGCAAGCCGTACGACCAGATGGCGCGTGAATTAATCAGTGTGCAAGGGACAAACAGTTATCAGACTGGCGAGATCAACTGGTTTGTCGGTGGAGGCATGGGCGGCGGCCCATATCAGGATCATATCGATGCGCGAACGGCAAGAATGGGCCAGCACCTTCTCGGGATGGCTCACCTGAATTGCGTCGGTTGCCATGACGGCGCCGGTCATTTGGACAGTCTGAGCCTCTGGGGCAAGACCGCCAAGCGCACTGAGTTCTGGCAATTGGCCTCATTTTTCTCTCGGACTGAAGCCTATCAAACGAGAGTGGATCCGAACGTGGGACAGCCCTACTATTGGGGTCTCCGGGAGAATTTCAATGCTACCTACCAGCAAGACTACCGGCTGAACACGACCACCGGCAACCGCCCAGCGCGCCAACCGGCTGCCTTTGGTGGAAAGACGAACGTCCCGCCAGTTTATCCGTTCAGCGGACGTGGACCAGCAGCAGGCGAGAACTATCGTGCAGCCCTGGCCCGAGAAGTGACCTCAGATTTTCAGTTTGCCCGCGCCGGAGTCAACTATCTGTGGAAGGAATTCTTTGGAATCGGAATTGTCGATCCTCCGGATTTCTTCGACCCCTTGCGTCTGGACGAGAACAATCCACCCCCTGCGCCGTGGACGCTGCAGCCTTCACATCCTGCCTTGTTACGGGAACTGGCTCAAGATTTTGTGGATAGTGGATACAGCCTGAAAGAGCTGATGCGAAGGATCGTCAACTCCCAGGCTTACCAGTTATCATCACGCTACAGCGGCACCTGGAACGTTACATGGGAAAAACTCTTTGCCCGGAAATTGGTGCGACGGTTATGGGGAGAAGAACTCCATGACTCGATTGTGCAATCCAGCGGGATCATCCCCAACTACAACTTGGGGACGGTCTACGGCACGAAGAACTGGGCCATGCAGTTTCCCGAAACACGAATAGTCCCCACTCAGTTTGTCAAAGACTTCACGAACGGAAATCGGGACGAAGAGGACCGTTTGCAGGAAGTGTCGATCCAGCAGGCACTCAACCTGATGAACAATACCGTCGTGACCAGTCGTGTCGCTGCCGGCAACGCCAATGGCTTGGTGGCAAAGAGTTTGAGCATGCCGAATGATCAGCTGGTAGATCATTTCTTCTTGACTGTCCTGTCACGGTACCCAACGGCCGCTGAGAAAAGCACCGCCGTTAGCAGCCTGCAAACCGGGACCCGAAACCAGAAGGTAGAGCAGCTCCTCTGGTCGCTGTTTAACAAGGTCGATTTCATCTTCAATTACTAAGGAGAGCCCCATGTTCGGTCAGGAAAAATACGAGCGTTTATTGCAGCGCCGGCCGCATACGGGCCGATTCTACGACCGCCCGCACTGGACGCGTCGTCGATTCATGCAACTGATGGGGACCGGAGTTGCCGCCTCGTTTCTGCCCCAACGCGGATGGACGGCAGATCTCGAAGTCATTGAAAGAGCGGCGGTAACGACGCAGAACCGCGCAAAGAACGTCATTTACATTCTGTTCAACGGCGGTATGACACACGTTGACACCTTCGACCTCAAAGTGTACAACGGCGTGACCCCGGCAACGTTCAATCCAACGATGATTAACGGCATCAACTGGCCAGTTGGGCTGATGCCTAAACTAGCGAATCACCTTCCGAAGATGGCGATCGTGCGTTCGATTCGCGCCTGGGCGGCAGTGCACCAGCTAGCCCGTCGCTGGCAGCAGATCGGGCGAAACCCGGCAGCAGTGCTTGGAGACGTAGCTCCGCACATCGGTAGCGTCGTCGCCTTGGAGAAAGGCGGGGATCGGCAGCCCAACCAGGTTTTTCCGACGTTCCTCTCGGTAACCAACAACGTCTCGGGACAAGGCTACTTTCCCGCTACCACAGCGCCATTTAAAGTCAGCGCAGGAGCCACCAGCCTGCCCAATACGACCAGCTCCTTTGGCCAAGCTCGCTTTGAACAAGCGTATGCAGGCTTGCACTTGCTGGATGACCAGCTCCGCATCAGCTCGCCCTACAGCTCGAAGATGGAAGATATGGATGATTTCTACTCGCAAGCCAAAGGACTGATGTACAACCCCGCGGTGACGCAGGCGTTCACGCTTTCAACAGCGGACCGGGCACGCTATGGCAACACAGGTTTCGGGAACTCCTGCCTGCTGGCAAAACAGATTCTTCAAGCGAACCAGGGAACGCGATTCATCCAGCTCGATATTGGCGGATGGGACATGCACTCGAATATCTATGCAGCCAATTCCCTGCCAGCAAGGACCACGGAACTGGACAACGGCGTTTCGGAACTGATGGCCGATCTCGAAGCGACTGGACTGCTCAATGACACACTGGTCGTGATGATGGGTGAGTTTGGGCGTACGGTCAACAACGTGAACGCCGCTGGCGGGC